>Ga0307374_10000545_pt1 | contig 71935 bp, 57 predicted proteins | sample OX3MG_FD_202532 | JGI IMG/M metagenome (GOLD analysis project Ga0307374, IMG submission 202532) | Soil microbial communities from Risofladan, Vaasa, Finland - OX-3 | ecosystem: Environmental > Terrestrial > Soil > Coastal area > Acid sulfate soil | place: Finland: Risofladan, Vaasa | collected... | reverse complement strand
CGGCTTGACTGCGCGATGCCGGTAATCCGTTCTTCGGTATTTGTAAATCAGAAAGCAATAAACGGATATCGTATGTAAGATCGACATCCTCTGAGAATCGGTCGATCGCATGATAGGCTTTAGAGAGTGACGTACCGCCTTTGAATGTAAGATGTTCGTGATGAGGAGAGTCGTACAGCACGGACAAAGTCCATACGACCCAGACATCCTTTTCGAGAAGGTGGGCGGGGCGACCTGACTTGTCGGCCGCAGTTTCCAGAGCTTCAGTGCGATCGGATGCGTTTAGGGAAAGATAGGATTCAGACATTCGAGGCGGACTTCGATGTCTGCCCTAATGCCTTGGCCATCCATGCGGGCAGCATGGTGCGCCGCTCCATGAGTTCCTTCCATTCCTTAGGCGGCAAGCGCTCCTGCAATTTCTCAAGTTCGCTGTTCGCATACTGCGGCCCAAGCCAAGCCAGCGCACGTACTGCCGCCCCTGCCGGCTTGGTACCCAAGGCCAATTGCCAGGGTGGCACATGCTGCAGCTCCACCATCCGGTTGCCGAGGGTGAGTTTGCGGCTACGCCCGGACGTCAGGAATAACGAGCGCACGGGAACCTGGGTGGACATGCCAAGCGCGTTCGCCGCTGCGGCCCCATTGGGGACCACCACTTCACCCGTTGTTTCCTCCAAGGAGGCCAGCACCTTTTCGAGAGCCGGGGCACGCACGCCAAAGCGTCCCGAAACCGGTTTCACATAGGAACCGCGAGCAATGCGCGTGAGCTGGCCCTGGCGGCAAAGGCGCGAAAGGGCTTGATCAATGGCGGCCCGGGTACCCAGGTGCAAGAACTCTTTGGGGTGCAGAACGGCGCCCTCGGGGAGGGTTGAGATCCTTGCTCGGATAGTTTTGGTCAAAGTTCGCACTGGCATTGCCTCATTCATATGTCAGAAATATATACACGTTTCTGACATATTTCAAGCCCAGAACTGTGCCCAGGTTGCCGCTGGTCGACGAGACCTGGGCGCAGGGAAGATGGTGGTGTTGAGCCCCTATAGTATAAATGTAAACATCGTGTTACATTAACTGCCAATAAGGGAATACAAAGGTTCCATTATGCCAACCCCCCATCGCCCCTCAGCGGCTGTCCGAAAAGCCCTGCGCAAGCTCGGGCTGGATATTCATGACGCCCGAAGAAGGCGAGGCCTGCCGGCTGCGATCGTGGCTGAACGGGCCTTCACCAGCCGTCCGACACTCAGGCGCATCGAAGCAGGTGATCACACCGTGAGCATCGGCATCTACGCCGCCGTGCTTCAGGCGTTGGGCCTCCTTGAAGGCCTGGAGCAGCTCGCGGATGCAAGCAACGATGAGACAGGGCTAGCCCTCGCGGCTGGAAAGCTGCCCAAACGCATGCATTTGCGACCGCCAAAGGGTGTAAGCCATGGCGGATGACATTGAGGTTTATATCGACTTTGCACCGGGGCTAAAGCGCGTCGGCACCTTATATAGGACGCCGCAACGTGGTAGTGAGACCGTGAGCTTTGAATATCACCCCGACTGGTTGCAGGAAGCTGCTCGGTTTTCGCTTGAGCCTGCGTTAACCCTGAATCGCGGCACGTTTAGGCCCCCGAAAGGCTACCCGATTTTTGGCTCGATTGGGGACTCAGCCCCCGATACCTGGGGCCGGCGGCTTATGCAGCGCGCCGAGCGCCGGCTTGCCGAACGTGAGAAACGCGCGGTGCGGACCTTAATGGAGGCCGACTATCTCCTGGGCGTATCGGACGTATCCCGTCTGGGTGCGTTGCGCTTCCGCCAGCATGGTCAAGAGCCGTTCCAATCGCCAAGCCACTCGGGTGTTCCAGGCCAAGTTGAGCTCGGCCGGCTGCTGCAAATCACTGAGCGCATTTTGCGGGATGAGGAGACGGACGAGGATCTGCAGATGATCTTCGCGCCAGGGTCATCCTTGGGAGGGGCGCGTCCCAAAGCCTCTGTCATCGATCAGCACGGTCATCTATCCATTGCCAAATTTCCCAAAGAAACGGATGACTACAGTATAGAAACATGGGAGGCCATCGCCATGCGACTGGCCAATCGTGCTGGCATTCGCACCCCCGAACACCAATTGGTCCAAGTAGCCGCAAAGTCCGTACTTGTTTCCGAGCGCTTTGACCGCGCAGGCTCGACCCGGATCCCGTTTCTCTCCGCTTTATCCATGATGGGGCTCAAAGACGGTGATCACGGCAGTTACCCGGAGCTCGTTGATGTACTTACCCAACATGGCGCGCAAGCCACGATTGATGCCCATGAGCTCTATCGCCGGATGGTGTTCAATGTTCTGATTTCGAACGTTGATGATCATCTGCGTAATCACGGGTTCCTGTGGAAGGGCCAGGGTGGCTGGACGTTGTCGCCTGTCTTTGACCTCAACCCGACGCCCATCGATGTGCGCCCCAGGATCCTGTCGACTAATATTAATCTGGACGAGGGGACGTGCGATCTGGATCTAGTGCTATCAGCCGCCGAATACTTTGGCCTGGGTTCACAGGCGGCAAAAGGCATCATAAAAGAAGTGGCGAAGGTGACAGCGACCTGGCGGGACGTTGCATTATCTTATGATGTGAGGCAGGAAGAGATCCGTCGCATGGAAACTGCCTTCGAACATGCTGACCTCGTCAAAGCACTTGCCCAATAATTGGTTGCGGGAGCGCTCTGGTAGGTCTGTGTCTTTCTAGTGAGATATCGGCTCCTAAATTGCAAGATTTAGGACCAGACAACCCTATGTTGATATGGAAAAGTACTACGAAATCTTGTGCCCAAATGGAAGGATTTAGGGCAGAGTGACTGTAGTCTTTAATAGGCTTTGATGCGTGTATTGAGTCATTGAAAAGCAATCCGGATGCTGCTAACGTATTGATAGTAAGATGAATTAAACTGCACAATACATATTAAGAACTGATAAGAAAAACCGACTACGAACCAGGGGGTCGGGAGTTCGAATCTCTCCAGGCGCGCCATTAAATCAAGCACTTACGATCAATCGCATTTCCCGCGCCTCCGTATCCATCTCGTACCCATGTATGCGAATTGGCCTGCCACCGGTAACTTCCAGTCGTTCTGACTCCCGTGATCCGCCTTAATCGGTTGTCATAGAACCAGCCAAGTCTGATGTAATCAGACGGAACTGTTATCGTACAGATCATGTTTGAATTTATTGAATATTTACACAATGATTTTTAGTCAGGCAATTACCAACCACTAGTTGCTGTAGGAGATAAGCACGTTCGACCTATGTACGGTACCGCACAGACTGTCCTTGCCAGCAAAGTTTATGTTTCTGCCGTGCCGGAGCGCCTTGTATCAATGATGGGCGACGACGTGTATCTCCCATTTATCAGGAGAGTGCCATACTCGCAGAGCCGTCCCAGCGCCAAATCCATTGGGTGCAGCCGGAAAATAATTATTGCCGGGCCTGCCGGCTCGCTGATGTCTGTATGCCCACATTGTGGGGTGTGGGTATGAGGGTGACTGTTAACCATCCTCCATCGATCGACGGCGGTTATCATCTTGTACGCATGGGCGACAGGTTTGATAACTTGTATGTGGTGAGATCAGGCTCGTTCAAAGGGTCTACGATCGATCTCGACGGCCGCGAACACATCCTTGGATTTTTCATGCCTGGCGATCTGATTGGATTCGACGCTATCCAGACAGGCAAGTATTACACCGATATCGTTGCACTACAGAAATCAAGTATTTGTGCCATTCCGTACGCAGGATTGAGCAGGCTGTTCACTGAAATTCCGCAATTAGCGTCACGTCTCTTGCAGATGATGAGCAAGAGTTTGGCTAGCAGGGAGACCCTCGCAGGGGATTATTCGGCTGAGGAACGTTGTGCTTCTTTTCTCGCCGGCATGTCGGATCGTTTCAACGGCCTTGGCTATTCGGCGATCGTCTTCAATCTTCCCATGGCCAGAAGCGACATCGCCAAGTCACTACGTCTGGCATCTGAGACTGTGACCCGGGTATTTGCGCGTTTCATCGATGACTGCGTGATAAGTGTCAAAGGCCGGGAAATCACCATCTTGGACCGAAGCAGGCTGGATCACATCGCGAGTCGCATGGGACCATTGAGCATATAATTGATATTTATGGGCGATAGGTGTGGTTTTGTACTCAAACGAATGATTACGTTGAACGTAGCGTATCAAGTATCCATTGGCGAATATCAGACTGATTGATAAGTCGAGACTCCAGTCTTGTAATCGTCCACTACGAACCAGCACTCCAGGCACGCCATTTAAATCAATGTGTCTCGTCAGCTTCACATTTGCGCTGAAATCTCTGGGCCCATCCTGGGTCCAACGGCATAAGCCATTCTTCAGTTCTGTATCTCGACTAGACACCAACGCTTGCCCTTCATGGTGGCCTTGGAGTGAGGTAAAGAGCCAGAGCGGGCGTAAGCGCGCCGTGTATGTTTGAGGAGTTCGCGAACGGCTGGCAAGGAACCGCTCAGAACGCTAAAGGCATCTCTGGGCGGCGACCGGCGCGTCCCAATCAATACGAGGACGGGTGACCAGAATCCATGAGCCAATTTGCTGTGACCTTGGGAGGCTCTGATCCATTCTGTACTGGCGCAACGGTGGATCATTCAACACCTTGCGCATAGTGCGGGTTGCGGCCTACTGTATAGTCCAGAAGCAATTTTGTAGGGATCACGTATGCACCGCCAAATGACTCCGACGAGCAGTCCAGACGCTTGGTCTACCTAGCCGCCGAACGCACTCTTACGTCGTGGATCCGCACCGCGTTGTCGCTGATGGCGCTGGATTTCGTGATCGATCGATTCGATCTGGTGGTGCGTGAGATACTGAACGAACCAGACCGCGTTGCACTGCATGTACACCGACTGTGGAGCTGGAGTGGTTCGGTCCTAATTGGGCTGGGCATTTTGATAGCGGTCGTCGCCGGCACTTACTACTTGCGTTACGCGCTGCGCTATCGCCGCGATGGCAGCACGGAAGTTGGTCGCAGCCTGATCGTCGGCGCATTATTCACCTTTGCGCTCGGTGGCGTAGGGGTCATCCTGCTCGTGGTGCTGGCTGCGACGCTGAAGTGAACTGACACCAAGGTCTGAAATGCAGGTTAATCAATGCGGACAGCGATTGATTGTCGGTCGGTTTAGATAATTCTCCCAACGGTTCGCCGCTCGCAGCGGTGCTGGCAACGAACGCAGCAGTGTCGCCAGATCGCCCCAGGCCAAATGGCCACCAATTTTCCAGGTACACGACCAATAGCACGATTCGGCAAGCTACAGCCCCGCACTGGTGCTAATATTGCCACTGATTCCTAGTGTGTGAAGGGGTAACAAACATGGATCAGCTGAAACATATACTTGCGCGTCATTCCTGGCTTGATTCCGTTTTCAAATGGCGGTCAGGTGCCGCAGCGTTACTGCTCTCGGTGGGTATCATCTGGGCTTCCACGGCGAATGCCGGGATCGGTCGCGGCGACCGTTACGCCGGCGCGCCTTGGGCCTCGCGCTCCCCGGTGCTTGCCCAGCACGGCATGGCCGCCACCGAGCAGCCGCTGGCGTCGCTCGCCGCCATCGAAATACTGAAAAAAGGCGGCAGCGCAGTGGACGCCGCCATCGCGGCCAACGCGGTACTCGGTGTGATGCAGCCGGTGCTCAATGGCGTCGGCGGCGACTGCTTCGTCATCGTCTACGATCCCAAGACGCACAAACTCTACGGCTACAACGGCTCCGGCTGGTCGCCGCAGGATCGCGATCTTACCAAGATGCGGACCGAGGTCGCGGCCGCCTATAAGAAAGCCGGTATGAAGCCTTCGGATCAGATTCCATTAGTCGGCTCGCTCCCGATAACGGTGCCGGGGGTAGTCGATACCTGGTTCGCGCTGCACAAACGCTTCGGCAAGCTGCCGATCGCGGAAGATCTCGCCCCGGCAATTGCATATGCCAAGAACGGTTTCCCGGTGACGGAGATTGTTGCGAAATACTGGCAAGGCAATTGGAAAGCGTTCGAGAAGAATCGCGGCTTGATCGAGGAATTCGCCAACGCGCAGCACACTTACCTGATCGACGGACACGCCCCGCACCAGGGCGAAGTATTCCGCAACCCCGACCTCGCAAATACGTTGTCGATGATTGCAAAGAGCGGGCGCGATGAGTTCTATAAAGGCAAGATCGCGCACACCATGGCGGATTACTTTCAGCGCATCGGCGGCGATCTGCGTTATTCGGATTTTGCTGACTTTCACGGCGAGTGGGTGCAGCCGGAATCGGTTGATTACCGCGGCTACGACGTATACGAGTTGCCGCCGAACGGCCAGGGATTCGCCACCCTGGAGATGCTCAATATCCTGAAGGGCTTCGACCTAAAGAAAATGGGTGTGGGCAGTGCCGATGAACTGACCGCAGAGATCGAGGCCAAACGCCTGGCCTATGCGGATCTGGCGAAGTACTATGCCGACCCGCGCTTCTATAACGCGCCGATAAAGGGCCTGCTCTCGGACAAGTATGCCGATCAACGCCGCAAGCTGATCAATCTGAATCACGCCAACCCGGACATCGGGCCCGGCGATCCGCGCCTGTTCAACGGCGACACCACCGATTTCGAAACCGCCGACGACAGCGGCATGATGGTGTCCATGATCCAGTCTAACTACGCCGGCATGGGTTCGGGCCTGGTCGCCGACGGGCTCGGTTTCATGTTCCAGGATCGCGGCGCGTTGTATTCGCTGCATAGCGGCGATGCCAACGTGTATGCGCCCCGCAAGCGCCCGTTCCACACTATCATCCCCGCCTTCGTGATGAAGGATGGCCAACCCTGGCTCGCATTCGGTTTGATGGGCGGCGACATGCAACCGCAAGGTCATGTGCAGGTATTGGTCAACATGATCGACTTCGGCATGAACGTGCAGGAAGCTGGGGACGCCGCCCGTTGGCGGCACTACGGCGACGCCACCCCCACCGGGTTGCCCTCGCAAGGTATCGGCACGGTGGAGATGGAAACGGGCTTCGATCCGGCCGTGAAGGCGGAACTGGCCAAACGAGGTTACAAGATCGTACCCGGCACCGGCGCTTTCGGCGGCTATGAAGCGATCATGTGGGATCCCGTGCAGCACGTGTACTGGGGTGCCAGCGAGATGCGCAAGGACGGCGAAGTGATCGGCTACTGATCAACAGGTGGTCGTGCAACAACTCTTGCGTTGTTTGTTGTTGTGTCAACGGCAGGTAAGCGGCAGCCTTTGCGAGTATGTGCCTTAGGGCTGGCTGCCAATTCGTCGATAATTAAAAAATCAATATCGTAAGTATCCACTACGAACCAGGAAATTTGGAGTTCGAATCTCTCCAGGCGCGTCATAGATATCAAGGACTGGTCAGTGATGACAGGTCCTTGCATTTATCAACGTAATGCATTTGTAACGATTCTATCCACAACTGACTATATCCATAATGTTTCAGTGGTTCGGCGGGGGCAGTATGATCATTTGTGCTATCGCTAGCAATCTATGTCAATGCTGAGATATTTCCCGAGGCACAACCCGACATTCCCGCATATTATAAATTGCTCCGTCCAGGTAAACTTCTCATGGAATAAGCAGAGATATTAAATGCACACTCCCAATCTTGTCAGACAAATGCGCGTGTTACTCGTTGACGATAATGCATATTTTATGGAATGTATTTGTAATATGCTTTCCGGGTATAAATGGCTTCAGATAGTGGGATCGGCTTCCAACAGCGATGAGTGCCTCGCGCTGGTCTCGGAACTGCGACCCGATGTGGTGGTTCTGGACTTGGAGATACCGGAAATAAACGGTTTTGAAATTACGAAGCGCATTAAATTACTATCAGCTAAGTCCCGCATAATCATCCTGTCGCTTTATGACGAGCCTGAATACCGTGAGGGCGGGCAGAATCTGGGTATCTATGGATACGTCTCGAAAGCAGAGGCCTCAACCAATCTAATTCCGTTGTTGCAGTGTTTGTCTCAAGAACATGAGAGCAGGACTGCTTAGTTACACCTGTCTACAACATCATCAAGCTTCAATTCTGAGATTTACATATCGGTCAGAACGTCGCTATTTTGACGTAAAACTGACATTGTTTGTCATCCCTTGCTGTTGCAGAACTCGGCTGGATATCAGTCCCAAAGGCTTGAATTAGCTGGCTCAACAGCCTGGCACAGGTTTTGCTTGTATATATATAGGTGTAGGAGAAATTCTCGGGATTAATGGTGAATTGTCATGTTCAGACACATACGCAACCTTGCATTCACATATGCCACCACCATGCCACTGGCCATGGCAGCTGTTTGTTTGGTTTGCATTCTGTTCACAATGATTGTTCTGCATCCTTCGCATGAACAGGTGAAGTTGTAGCTGAGGTTAATGAGCCATGTACAACGTAGCTGATGATTTTTGGGATAGTTACTTCCGGCATAAGCAAGAAATGCGCAACCTGAGACGGGAAGCCACCAATAGCTTCGGTATACGTGTTTCTACGTCTGTGGTTGCGAAACAAGTGCCTGATCGTGATCCACGCGCAGATGAAACCAGGCAGAGTAATAGTTATCAGCAGCAGGATAATAGCGGCGAAAGGAATGTACGCCGACATTCTGTGACTAACATCAACCATTCAAGAGATCGATAAAACTTAAATTGGTACAGATTATCGATGCTTTGCTGGTGTACTCAGCAAATGACCATTGACCATCCGGCCATAATAGCTGTCATAGTCGTGGTACTTTTTGCGGGTCTCTTCGACGCTACCGGTGAAGCGCGGATCCTGAGGTCGCGCATGACTAACGACGAATGCCGCCACATCCCATGCATCCTGGTCTGACAAAGTGCCACCGGCGCCATAAGGCATATTAGCTTTGATAAATCCGGCGGCTGTACTGATGCGCTCCATGCCGGCGCCCCAGTTGAAAGATTTCGGACCCCACAGGGGTGGGAAAACTTGTAGTCCATTAGTTTCGCGTCCCTGTCCATCATCACCGTGGCACAGTGCACAATTACCAGCGAACACCTTGGCGCCGCGCTGGATATCCGCAGGATATGCAGGTTGTGCAAGTTTTGGATATCCGGCGCCTTTGGGTGTGATGCCTACCAGCAGGCCGGTGGACAGCCAATGGAAATAGGAGACCAGGGCCACCATCTCCGGACTGTCAGCCGCGGGCGGTGTGCCGTTCATGCTGTAACGGAAACAACCCTGGATACGTTCTTCCAGAGTATTTACCTTTTTGTTCTTCTCCCGGTATTTGGGATACACCACATACGCGGCCCACATGGGCGCGGAATCGGCGCGCCGGCCATGGTCCATGTGGCAGCTCGAGCAGTTTAACGAATCGCCAACGTACTGATGGGGTTCGTGTTGTGTATTTTCAAAGATCAGCAACCCCTTCCAGATCATGGCCCCGTCGGGTCCGGTTGGAATAGCAGACTCAGGTGGTGGTGCAAAATTATCCGGTGACTGCGGTATAAGTTTGTAGGATACATCGTGTGGCGGACGCGTCATCCCCAGTCGTTCACCGGATTTCATATGCGCTATATATCCCGTGACCGCCTGTATGTCGGTATCGCTCAAGTCTTTGACTGCGTGACCCATGATCATTACCGGCAACGAACTGACATTCGCATTCTTGAATGTCTGTAACCGCGACCGCATGTATTTAGGGGATTGTCCGGCCAGTGCCGGTATTTCCGGTGGTACCCCCGTAAGGTCTGACCCATGACAGCCCATACAGGCAGGTGCGTCATCACGCCAGTCGCCCACGGTCATCAATTCACGCCCGCGGGCGAGTTCAGCAACGGAAATTGGGCGTGTCGAAGGCTCGATGGGGGCTTTGATGTTGCTGAAATAATCCGCAAGCACGGTTATGTCCTTATCGCTAAGGTTCCTGGCAACCGGTTGCATGAAGTTATTGTCACGCGCGCCACTGCGGAAAAGACGCAATTGTTGCTGCAGATAGCCCGCTGGCTGACCTGCGATGCGTGGATATATACCTCCGCCCAGACCCTGCGGACCATGACATCCCGCACACACCTGAGCTGCTGCCGGCTCCACCTGTGACGAAACTGGAGTATCGGCAGCGTGCAGCGACGTCATATCTGCTGTCGCGACTATGATGACCAAGGCAGCCAAACGAGTATGCATAGAAATGTTCCCCAGATACCGCGTAACAAATCAATGCACGACTAGTTCCGAGTCAGGTGCAAGAAAACCATAATATCGATAAATGGCCTGGGCGGCCGAGCTAGTAAGGAAACGCATGAAATCCCTGGCCGCCTGCGGATGCGGTGCGGTTTTCATCAAGCCGGCGGTATAGGTAACTTCCATATTGTCATGATCCGAAATCTCCACGGTGCTGATGGGATTGTGCAGGATGTGTTCCTGGAAATATGCCTCGGTATACCAAACCGGACCCACATCGGATTCGCCTCGCAGTATCCGTAAGGGTGTCTGGCGGTGGTGTATCTGTGTCAGATAGGTGCTGCCATCCTTTACCTTAATCACCATGATCTTGTTTACCAGAGGCTCACCACCTGCTTTGCGATATAAAGTCTCTATTCTCTTGGCGATCCCCTCCCATTGGGGATTAGGCATGCTCACGCGCACATCGGCACGCCCCAAGTCCTGCAGACCTGCAACATGTTCAGGGTTGCCCTGGTACACCATCAGCGCCAACCGATTGCGGGCGTAGTTCTCAGTGGCGCTGAACCAGTGATCGCTTTTTTGCAGCTCCTTAATGCGATTCTGGCCTGCGGTATAGATATCCGGTCTCAAGGCAATGCGCAGGTTGCCCATGACCAGCGCGCCCTTGCGGATTTGATCCGCAAGGATGCCCGGCGGTAGCGTCTCCACGAAAATTCGCTGGTATTGCGGATATCGCTTCTGGAAGGCCGCTACCAGCTCATGTACCACCATGAACTGGTTGCCCGCAAAGAACACAGTAAGCTGTGGATCCACCACGTCACCGTGTAGATCAGCAACGATATCGAGTTCGGGGATGGTGAAATATTTGCCATTGGCCGGTGGCGGATTCCAGGGCGGCAGGTAGTCCAATTGACCCCAAGCCTGGGATACAGAACACCAGGCAATCAGTGCGATGCACAGCAAGCCACTACCTAGAATGCGCTGAATCACCATGTGCACACCATGAATCGCACGCAGCGGTTATATACGATCACAGTTTATTCAGGCATCAGTGCGTAACCCTGTTGCTGCAGAATTATGATGGTGGAGATGGCGGACAGCGCGACTTTGACGTCCGGGTTTACCCAACTGTAGTCATATTTCCAGCCCGCCAGCGCCTGGCCGCATACCGCGATCTGCACACCCGCAGCTTCCAACTGCTTGATAACCTTCAGATTGGGATTGTCCACACCGAACTCTTTCTTGTAATGGGCATTATCCAGAACGATGGGAGTTGCACCACCGTGGATGATGGCCACGAACTTGAGATGGTCCGGGGGCACTCCGGCGGAGGCGAATAGATTCACCGCCCGCGCCACGGCTTCAAGCCCGTCATTTATGTCCGCCACCTGTTTTTTGTCCTTGTTTATTTCACCCTTGGTCAGGCTGAAAACGGCTTTGTAGGTGACATCTTTCTGGGGCTGGAATGCGCCATTCGGCAGCGGATGCATATCGCCTGACGCCTTGATGACAGGGTTTTGCCAGAAGCCGGCCGGGGAATCAGCTAAAATGGCCGATGAGAAAAATATGCCAATAAAAACAGCCGCTAATGATAGATATTTTGACATGCTATGACTCCTGCCTAGAAGCACTCGATGAGTGGGGGTGGGTGAGTGTCGAAGTTTAGATGATAATGCGGGGAAACACAGCATGACGCCAGCGCGCATGCTTTCCAACAGAATCTTCGGAGATGTATTGCATGCACGCTAAGTACCTGAGCCCACACGTCCTGCTCATAGCCATGTTGTTGGGATCACCGAATATTCCTGTTTTGAGTGCCGAAGCACCTACACTGGCGCCACAACCATTGGAGATCACCCACGCCGATGTGCAATATGCATTGGTCAAGGGACAGCTTGTGTATGGCTATCTCAGCCAACCCGCCAAGAAACAAAGCGGGGCCCCGGGACTGATCCTTATCCATATGTGGTGGGGGCTGAATCAGCATATGCGAGATCTGGCGGATCAGCTTGCCCAGCAAGGCTACGTGGTATTGGCAGTGGATCTATTTAACAGGCATACCACCCGTGATCCAGCCGAAGCCGCACATCTTGCAGATATCGCTGACGCGAATCCCATTGCTACGCTTTCCAATCTTGAGCAGGCTGTTTCCTATATGACCGCCAAGCAGGATGTAAATAATCTGGGTGTCATCGGCTGGTCCTTCGGCGGCGGCTGGGCCTTCCAGATCGCCAGTGATCTGCCTCAGGATTTCAATGCATTGGCGGTATTTTATGCGCCACCCTACACAGAACCATCACAACTCGCCGCCTTGCGTATGCCGATGCTGGCATTTTTCGGCGGCCGTGATCCATTTGTGCCAGCAGATCTAGTGAGTAAATTCCAATGGGCCGCAGGGCTTGCGAGCGCCAACCTGACGATTCATATCTATCCGGATGCCAGTACCGCATTTGATGATCCGGAGTCCACAGCCTATAACCAACGCGATGCAGAAGATGCTTGGCGGCAACTGGATGCATTTCTGGCAAGTAATCTAAAACAGGATTGACACATGTTTGCATCAGTCATGCGCTAGATTGCGTGTGCAAGCCCGTAACTATTTTAGTATCCAAGGGTCAAACGAGATTATCTGTATTGTTTCAATCATTGTTTGATGGCTGATTTTCCAACAGGAGAGTGTCATGCTGGATGTTCGGAGTTTTGTATTTTCACGATGGTTTGTGGCTGGGCTGCTCGCAGTATTGTGTAATTACGCGCTCGGGGCCGATTCCCTGGCTCCCCTGTATTCCCAGCTCCATTGGCGTGAGGTAGGCCCCTTCCGTGCCGGCTGGTCCACCATGGCGGCGGGCATACCCGGCGAGCCGAATGTTTATTATTTCGGAGGCGCCGACGGCGGTGTCTGGAAGAGCATCGATGCCGGTCTTACATGGCAACCATCTTTTCAACAGGCTGGCTCCATTTCTATCGGCGCGCTGGCTGTGGCACCTTCCAATCCCGAAATTCTTTATATAGGTACCGGGCAGGTAGCGGCACGTTATGACGTAGTCGAGGGTGATGGGGTTTACCGCAGCATGGATGGAGGCAAATCCTGGACCCATATAGGCCTTGATGACACCCGGCATATCGGCAGAATCTGGATCGATCCCAAGAATCCGGACCTAGTGCTGGTGGCCGCGCTTGGAAATTATTTCGGTCCAAATGATGAACGCGGCGTATTCCGTAGCACGGACGGCGGCCAGCATTGGGAAAAAGTCCTGTATGTGGATAGCGATACCGGTGCCGTGGATATCAGCGCCGATGACGCCCATCCAAATGTGATGTTCGCCGCCACTTGGCAGGCGCGCATGTATCCATGGCTTTCTTATTACAAACCACAAGCAGGACCGGGCAGTGGCATCTGGAAATCCATGGATGAGGGCAGAACCTGGACACGGCTTTCCGGTCACGGTTTGCCAGCAGCATCTCTGGGGAGAATCGGCCTGGCGGTAGCACCAGGTACCAACGACCAGCGTGTTTACGCCATCGTCGAAACACATGCAGCCGATGCAAACGGACTGTACCGTAGCGACGACGGCGGCGATAGCTGGAGATTCATGGGTTTCAAGGGTTTGGGCAACTCCTATTTCGGCCGCGTCACTGTGGATCCCAAGAATCCCGAAACCGTGTATGTCATGAACCGTTCAGTGGCGCGCAGCACTGATGGTGGTAAGACCTTCACTTGGTTCAAGGGTGCTCCCGGCGGCGACGACTATCATTTCATGTGGATCAATCCCGATGACGACCGCAACATGATCCTGGCCAGCGATCAGGGCACCACCGTCAGCGTGGACGGCGGGCAAAATTGGTCAAGCTGGTATAACCAGCCCACCGGCCAGTTCTATCATGTGGTGGCTGACAATCGCTTCCCGTACCGTCTCTACAGCGGTCAACAGGACAGTGGCACGGTAGAGACCAAGACTCGCGGCGATTATGGCGACATCACCTTCCGTGACTGGCATCCGGTAGGCGGTGACGAGCGTAGCTACGCGGTTCCCGATACCGGTGACCCGAACATCGTGTATGTGGGTGGTCTGGGCGGCCATGTATCGCGTTTTGATGCGCGCACCGCGGATGTACAGAATATTTCCGCAACGCCGGTCTCCCACTATGGAGAACGGCCTTCGACGGTTAAATACCGCTACAACTGGTTCTATCCGGTGGTGGCGGACCCGCATGCGGCACATACGCTGTATCTCGGATCGCAGTATCTGTTCAAAACCAGCGATGAAGGCCAACGGTGGCGCATCATCAGCCCGGATTTGAGCGGTGCCGACCCTAAAACTGCCAAAAATTGCGACAGCAATGCCATCACTCTTCTAGAGGCGCGCGCCTGCGGCTATGGTGAGATCTTCGCGATCGCGCCGTCAGCAATCAAGCACGATGAAATCTGGGTGGGCAGCGATGACGGCTTCATCCATGTAACTCGCGATGGCGGTAAACACTGGCAGAATGTCACGCCCTCAAATATGCCGTTCTGGGGACGCGTCAATCAGATCGATGCCTCACCGACAGATCCGGCCAGTGCTTATGCTGCCGTGGATACACATCGCAGAGATGATCACGGTGCCTACATCTACCGCACCCACGATTACGGACAGCATTGGACGCAGATCACGAACGGTATACCCGCCGGTCAATATGTCTATGTGGTGCGCCAGGACCTAAAGGACCCGCAGCTCTTGTATGCCGGCACCAATGCGGGCGTGTTCGTATCCTTCGACGATGGCAATCACTGGCAATCGCTGCAACTAGACTTGCCGAACGTGCGCGTGCGGGATCTTACTTTGCACGGCAATGACCTGATCGCCGCCACCCAGGGCCGCGGGCTGTTGATACTAGATGACCTAACCCCGCTGCGTCAGGCCAGCGAATCAATCATGGAGGCTAATGGTTACCTGTTCAAGCCGGCCGTTGCGATACGCGTGCGCAACAACAACAACAAGGATACGCCACTGCCTCCGGAAATTCCCGCCGCGCAGAATCCGCCTACGGGCGCGGTGTTCGATTACTGGCTTGGCAAGGGCGTGCATGGGCCGGTAAAGCTCGCGATCTATGACAGTCACGGCAAGCTGGTGCGCGCCTATGCGAGCGACGCTGATATACCAACACTCAAGACCCATCAATATTTCAATGATGGTTGGCTGGTGCCTATGGAAATGCCTCCCTCCACCCCGGGTGCACACCGCTTTATCTGGAATCTGCGTTACGCTCGGCCGAAGGCGATCCTATACGACTATTCCATTGCAGCTCTTTATAACCAAGGTACACCGGTAGTCCCGGAAGGACCGCGGGTCCTGCCGGGTCATTACAGCGTGGAATTGACCGTGGACGGTGTCAATTACCACCAGCCATTGACAGTGAGCTTCGATCCACGCATACAACCAGCGCCCAGCGCATTGGAGCAGCAGTTCAGCCTGGCGCGCCGCATCGATGCATCCATGGACGATACTTATGCTGCGTATACGGCTCTCCAGGATATGCATACACAGCTAGCAGCGCTCAAATCAAGGTTAATGATTGAACCCGCCAAGGCAAGATTACTGCAATCGGTGAACGACCTGGATCAGCAGGTGACGATGCTGGCGGACAAACCCAAAGGGCAGGGTAGTTTCGGCGCTATCAATCGACGCCTGACAGATTTGGCAACCCAGGTGGATGATGGGGATCGCAAGCCGCCAGCGTCTTACTATGAAACCTTCAAGTCTTACATGGGCAATATTGATACAGCTATGGTGAGCTGGAAGCGCCTGCAGTCGAAAGACATCCCCGCACTTAATGCGCAACTAAAACATCTAGGCGTGAAACCACTCAAATTATAACGTAACGCTTATAGCGATACCGAAAAAAAACGCCCGGTGAGAGCCGGGCGTTTGAATTTGGAATGAACAGATGAACCAGGATGTTAATTCGAGCCTGCCACTTTCTTGAGACAGGTTAGGATTTCATCGCTCATTTTCATCGCAGACTCGGTAGTCTTGGCCGGGTTCTTGACATCCGGGCAACCTGCCTTCTTGGCGTAGGGCGCAAATGCTGGTGAGGCCACCAGCACACGCGCCTTATCCAGCCAGTTGTACTGGTTGATCAATGCGCTGCGAAAAGCGGTATCCGCAGCACTTACTGCCTTGGGCGCTGTCTTGACCTCCTGGTTGTACTTTGTCGCGCGTGCAATAAAATCGTTCTGGCGTTTATTCAACTGAGCAGGTTCAGTCTTTAATTGATCACTTGTCTGTTTGAGCTCAGCGTTCTGTGCCTTGCAGGCGTTGAACTGATCGGTGGTTTTGGGTTTTGCACATGCTGCTTCGTAGTCGCTGGCTTTCTGGTTAAAATCGGCTGAAGCCTTTTTCAAAGCGTCGATATCAGCCTGCAACTTTTGTTGTTCCGCTTGGATCGACTTGCCTTCGGCAACCAGAGAGTCATTATTTTTGACGGCTGAATCCAATGCCGCTTTGGAGGTATTCGTCTTCTCCGTAACGGCCTCACCTTTGGATATCAATTCAGCGACCGACTCTGCCCCCCATGCGGCAGTCAGTACGCCGGCAAGCGTAAATAGGGATACAAGCGCGATAATGCGTACGGTAGTCTTCATTGAAAGCCTCGTTGGATGGATTTATAAGTCTAATTGTAGAGGGAAAACCCTGTTGTCACCAAGTACCTTCCGGCGCATGGGCCAATTCCATGTCGACTGCCAGGTTGTTTCGAGCGCCAACGTCTTGGGTTACCCCTGTGAGTATAGATTACGCGGGGTAGGCCACCAGGGTTGTCATTCAGGGCGCAAAATGGCGGCCTCCTGGCCCTATCTCAGGCGGTTAGGGTATTGATCCCTGCATACAGGTGCTAACGCAGTCTGTGCGACGCACAGTTGGGCAATGCAAGTGGAGAAATATCCTATCTGATCGAGATCATAGGATCGCGGCGTAATCGTCCTGGACGCGCGCCAGATCCAGCTTGTTGAGGAAATTCGAGTAGCACATCCATGCGGTGATACCGTTGAGGTCTGCGAACGGTGGCGGCAGGAAGCGCGGTGGAGTGATGATGCCTTCGTCTGCATATTGCGCCAGGGTGCGCACGTCTTCGAGCGTGGTCTTGCCGCAGAACAGCATCGGGATGCGATGCAGCATGCCTTTCTTGACTGCCAGCCGGATATAGTTGTAAATCATGATGAAGCCCTTGTTATAGGACAGATCTTTGGTAAAGGGCTGGCCGGTGGGCGTGCTGCCACGGAAGATGCGCGAGGCGTTGGCGAAGCTGTCCTCCTCGCTGAGGTTCTGGGTCAGGTAAAAACTGTATACGTCCAGAAAATCACCGCCCTGTTCGGCCATGTGCACGGCAGTGATGCGATTCGCCAGCCGCTTGAGGCGGCTTGGATACGAGGCGAAGGTGACGATCTCCATGAGGATCGCGAGACCTTCCTGGGTGATGGTGGAAGAGGGTGGACCCTTGGAGAGGAATGTGCACACCGGCTGGTTGCTGCCATTCAGGGTGGTGCCGAGATGCACCCAACCCTCGTGTACTTCCAGCACCCGTAGGTCGCGATCGTTGAATTTGGCATCCTTGCGGATCTTTATGTAATCAGCGCCGGCAGCCGCATCCGCCAGGATGCCGTCGGACAGGATGACCCGCATGGCAGCATCCGATTCACCATAGGCTTGGTTAATGCGTTTCTGCAGGATGCTGACCGCCTCCTCGCCGGAAATATTTTTATCCGCTGGCTTTAGCAGTTCGCTCTGGTCGATATTCGATATGGCATCACTCAGCAGCTTGCCCAGGTCGGCGAGCGTCGGGCCGCCCGCATGGAAGGCGTCACTGGCTGAGCCATAAAGTTCCTGGGAGAGCGCTGCAAATTCTGCTGTGCCGCGGGTCTCCAGCATGCGCACCACCTGGATGTATTCGCGGCACATGCGCCGCATGATCCCGCCCAGGGGATTGTATTGACCCAGGTGGCTGGCGACATCCAGCTCGATCATATGAAATTCCTGACGCTTCTGAGCAGCGTCGAAACCCAGTGGACGGCTGTCATAATAAGTCTGATCAACCTTGGGCAATTCCTTGGCGCCGTTCTTGAAGAAGTCCGCCTGGATACTGGCGTCCCATTTTATCTGGTCAAGAATCCTGATAGGCTTTTGCGCCGCTACGATACGATCAGAGAGTGTACGCAGTAGTTGCCTGTAGTCTGCGCTATTGTCCGGCGTTGACATCGTGTGGAAATTTAACCGGCGGCGATGCGCGCCAGCTTGCGGACTTCTTGCATGGCCACCGAAAGGCTTGGGAAGTCGGCGATATTGGCGTTTTTCATGTCACCCAGAATCCGTTGTGTGTGCTGGATGCGTGTCGTGTATTCATCGAACCAGGCATTCAGGTGTTCCATGGCGTTGCGTTCGTCTGTGATTTTTTTCAGAGCCTGAGTTGTAAGCAAGCGCTGCTGTAAATAAAGGTTTTCGCGCAAGGTGGCGCGCGCTTCTGCCTGCCAATGACCATCGACCGAGAGGGTTTCGATCTGGCCGCGCAGCCAGTCAAGCCCTAGCTCGCGGCCGATGTGGAAGTAGATACGTGCCACCACATCCACCGGCAGTTTGGTTTTCCGAGCCACGTCCACCAAATCGAAAGCGGGGTATAAGGTTGGCACTGCGGCGATAAGATGGGCAATGGATTCCGGTACGCCCACGTCGGAATACTGCTGTTGCATGCGATGGTAGACGTCCAGCTGAGGTTCGCTCAGCACTGCAGCCATATGGGTAGTGAGCTTCTCGATGCCGGGGCGGTACAGTGGCACCGTAGCGGCGATATCCAGGCGGCCGTGGAGGTGGTCGATCAGCCAGCGGCTGGCATGCTTCAACAATCCCACCGTCTGTACCGCCATGGCGATCTGCACATTGGCCGGTATGCGGTTGTCCAAGGCCTCAATAGCGGACCATATGCCGACCATACCGAAGCTTTCACGGGCAATGGTATAGGCACGCGCTACCGAGGCGATACCGACACCACTTTCCTCCTGGGTACGCTGTGCGAACGTCGGTCCCATGCGGTTGACCATGCTGTTGGTGATTGCGGTGGCCACGATTTCACGACGCAGCCGGTGTTTGGGCATGAACTCCTGATATTTTTTACGTAGTTCGGTGGGGAAATAATTTTCCAGTTCATTGGCGAGATACGGATCCTCGGCTACATCCGAGACCAATAAGGCGTTGTAGATAGCGATCTTGCTATACGCCAGCAGTACCGCAAGTTCTGGACGAGTGAGGCCATGGGTGGTTGATCGCCGTTCCTTGAGTTCTTCATCGCTGGGCAGGAATTCGATACTTCGATTCAGCACGCCGGATTTTTCCAAAGAATACATAAGATAGGCATGTTCGTTGATGCGCTTTGTGGCCTGGGACTCGGCCATCGACAGGGCTTGGGCCTGCATGTAATTGTCGCGCAATACCAGCGCACCCACTTCATCGGTCATGCTGGCCAGTAATGTGTTGCGCTGCGACACTGTGAAGCGCCTTTCATGCGCCACCAGATTAAGCAGGATCTTTATATTGACCTCATGGTCTGAAGTATCCACACCAGCCGAGTTATCGATGAAATCGGTGTTGAGGCGTCCGCCATTGAGGGCGTATTCCACACGTCCCAGTTGCGTAAGGCCCAGATTTCCGCCTTCACCCACGACCTTGCAGCGCAGATCGCGGCCATTGATGCGCACTGCGTCATTGCTGCGATCACCGGCATCAACATTGCTCTCGCGACTGGATTTCACATAGGTGCCGATACCGCCATTCCATAAGAGATCAACCGGGGCCTTCAGGATTGTGCGCATGAGTTCCGCGGGTGTCAGCTGATGGGCTTCGATGCCTAGAGCCTGGCGTGCTTCCGCGCTGATCTTGATGAGTTTGGCGGAGCGTGGGTATACGCCACCACCGGCTGAGATCAGTTTGCTGTCATAGTCGGCCCAGGAAGAGCGTGCCAGGTTGAACAACCGCGCACGTTCCTTGAAGCTTTTTCCTGGTTCAGGGCTTGGATCAATAAAGATGTGACGGTGATCGAAGGCCGCGAGTAACTTGATATGCGGCGAAAGTAGCATGCCGTTGCCGAACACATCGCCGGACATGTCACCGATGCCTACCACCGTGAACTCGGTGGTCTGGGTGTCGACGCCCATCTCGCGGAAATGCCGCTTCACTGACTCCCAGGCCCCCTTGGCAGTGATGCCCATCTTCTTGTGGTCATAGCCGGCGGAACCGCCGGAGGCAAACGCATCACCCAGCCAGAAATTGTATTCAGCTGATATGCCATTGGCGATATCAGAAAAACTCGCAGTGCCTTTATCCGCCGCCACCACCAGATAGGGATCATCATCATCGTGGCGTACCACCTGCGGCGGCGGGATGATCTTGTCCTTTACGATGTTGTCGGTAAGGTCCAGCAGGCCGCGCATGAATATCTGGTAGCAGGACACCACTTCCTTCATGATGGTCTCGCGGTTTTCGCTGCGTGGCAGTTGTTTTACATAGAAACCGCCTTTGGATCCTACCGGGACGATTACGGTATTCTTGACCTGCTGTGCCTTCATGAGTCCCAGTACTTCGGTGCGGAAATCCTCGCGCCGGTCAGACCAGCGGATGCCACCACGTGCTACCTTGCCGCCGCGCAGGTGTACCGCCTCCACATGCGGCGAATACACCCAGATTTCATACATGGGTCGCGGCAGCGGCAATTCCGGTATTTGCGAAGAATCGAACTTGAAGGCCAAGTAAGGTTTATGTTCGCCGCCCTTGAAGGTCTGGAAATAATTGGTACGGATGGTGGCGCGTACTACATTGAGGAAACTCCGCAGGATGCGGTCATCATCCAGGCTGGATACCGATTCCAGAGCCTTATCGATCTCATCGGTATAACGCGCGATCAGTGTGTCACGTTCCTTGGCACCCTTGGGGTTATGGCGGGCTTCGAAATACTGAACCAACAATGTCGCGATCAATGGATTACTGGAGAGGGTGCGCTCCATATAGGCTGGACTGAAAGTAACGCTGGTCTGAAGCAGATATTTGCAATACGCGCGCAACAACATGGCCTGCCGCCAGTTAAGTCCCGCGCCCAGTACCAGGCGATTGAATCCATCGCTCTCTGCGTCGCCATGCCATACGCGGGCGAATTGCTCATGAAAATTGGTCTTGACCTTATCGATATCCAGAGCCCCGGGATAGATCAACTCGAAATCCTGGATCCATACAATGGATTCATCCGGTAACACCACCTTGTAGGGGCGTTCACCCATGACACGCACACCCATGTTTTCCAGCATGGGCAAGGCATCGGAAATGGAAATTTCCTGTTCCCGGTGGAAGATTTTGAAGCGCAGATAGCCTTCGGGTGCGTGCTTGGGACGGTACAGGCTCATGCGCAGGCTATCCTCGCCCACCAGTGCATTCATCCGTTCAATGTCGAAGGCTGCAGCTTTTGCCTTGATTTCTTCTTGGTAGGCAACCGGGAACTGGTTGCCGTAGCGGCTGAAAATTTTCAGTCCCTGTTCTTCGCCAAACCGTTCTATCAGTACCATGCGCAATTCGTCGGACCAGGAACGTATTACAAGGGCGATCTCCTGTTCCAATGTAGCGCGGTTATATTTGGGCAGTTTCCAGGGAGTGGTGCGTATGATGATATGCACGCGCGCCAATGCCGATTCGGACAGATGCACCTCGCGTTCGACGCTCTTGCCGTTTAGCGCATGGAACAGGATGTTTTCGATCTTGGCACGTACCTGGCTGTTGTAGCGGTCACGTGGGATATAGACGAGACAGGAGAAGAACCGGCCGAAACTGTCACGGCGGATGAACAGTTTTACCCGCTGGCGCTCCTGTAGATGCACCACGCCGATGGTGGCTTCCAGCAGCTCGTCGATGGTGCTCTGCAACAGCTCGTCGCGTGGGAAAGTCTCCAGGATATGCAGCAATGCTTTGAGGTCATGGCTGCCAGCCGGCAAACCTGAGCGGCGTATCACCTCGGCGACTTTCTGACGCAACACCGGAATATCACGCGGGCTGCGGCTGTAGGCGGTAGAGGTGAACAGGCCTAAGAAGCGCCATTCACCATCGACGTTGCCATCCTTGTCGTAGCGTTTGATGCCCACGTAATCCAGATAGCCGGGACGGTGTATGGTGGCGACCGAGTTCGCCTTGGTGATAATCATGAATTCCCGGGCACGTGCGCGCTTGCGCACATCCTGGGGCAGAACCAGGAAACTGGAGGAGATTCTTGCGCCGCTGTCACGCAGGATGCCGAGGCCGGATTGCGGCACTATCCTGAGCAGGTCCTCGCCTTTCTCCTCCACCAGGTCGTATTCCCGATATCCCAGGAAAGTGAAATGGTTGTTGGCCAGCCATTCAAGAAAACGCTGGCCCTCATCGATCTCATCGTCGCCGAGGATGGGGCGGTACTGATCAACAGCGGCACACACTTCCCCGACTTTTTCGTGCATGGTGTGCCAGTCATCCACCGTGGCACGCACATCGCGCATCACCGAGCGCAGTTCATCTTCCAGTTTCTCTAGTATGGCGGCGTCGCTTTGGTGATCCACCTCGAAATGTATCCAGGATTCCACCAGTCCGCTCTGGTGTTGCTCATCGACGGAATCCAGTCGCACGATGGCATCCTGTTTGTCGCGCAGCAGATAGAGGATGGGATGCACGGTCAGATGCACCCCGATACCATGGCGGTTGAGTGTCATGATGGTGGAGTCCACCAGGAACGGCATGTCACCGTTCACCATCTCGATGATGGTATGCGGGCTCTTGCAACCATCTTTTTTGGCGTCAGGGTTGAAAACTCTGACCAGAGTTTCACCCGCAGGCCGCCTCAGGCCGAACTTCCAGTGGCCGAGAGCCGCGTGGTACAGATATTGCGGCGTGCATTCCAGCAGATCCTCCTCGGCGATATCGTCGTAATACTGCCGCAGGAAGTTTTCAAATATCGGTGTAGCGTCTTGTTTCTTGGCGAGGGCAACGATCTTTTCGAGATGGGATTTCCGGGATTCGGATTTGCGTTGCATAGTGGCGCGGGCTTTGCGGGTTTGGCAGTTTAACTGTGTGTATTTTAACGCTTTTTCTTTTACAGTGGCTTCACAGTATCAGGTGTTTTAAAGGTAACGGCTGCTGAAGCCGCCGTTATTTGGCCACAATGTGCCGTGCATCAGCTAATGGGCTTTTTGCAGATCGCTGATCACTGCCGCCAGCCAGCGGCAAGCGGTGCCGCCGGTGATACAACGATGGTCGAAAGTGATGGACAGTGGGACGCGTTTGTGGACCTCGACGCCTCCCAGGACCGGTACCACGTCGTGGCGCAGACCGCCGGTGCCGAGGATAGCGACCTGCGGCGGCACTACCACCGGTGTGGCGTAACGTCCGGCCATCATGCCGAAATTGGAAAGTGTGATGGTGGCATCCTTCATGTCCGCGGGCGTCACGGTACGGTTGCGAGTGGTCTCCTTGATGCGATTGAGGTCGACGCGCAGTTGCTGGGCGTTTTTGCGGCCCGCATCACGCAGCACCGGTACGATGAGTCCGTCCGGAGTATCCACTGCCATGGCCACATCCACGCGCTCGTGCAGGGTGCGTTCCAGTTTGTCGCCGTCGTACCAGGTATTGAGCTCCGGCTCGGCGCGGCAGCCGGCCACGATGGCACGGATGATGCGCACCGTGATGTCCTGGCCCGGCGCCCAGTTATGGATGTCGGCATCATCGAACAGCGTGCATTCCATGACTTCGTTGCGGGCACGCGTCATGCTGGCATGCATGGCGCGGCGCGGGCCGCGCAGCGGCTCGGCGACACCGTAGTTGATGTCGGTACGAGCTGGCGGCAGATCCCAGGCCGCTGCCGGCATCCTGCCTGCCGCGGCACTCGTACGTCCCTGTACGTCGCGTGTCCCGCTTGCAGCAGCGCGTACGTCGTCGGCGGTGATTGTGTCATTCTTGCCTGTGGCCTGGCATGTGGCCAGGTCCACGCCCAATTGTTTGGCGAGGATGCGTACCGAGGGCAGGGCCTTTACATGCACCGGCCCTTGTTTCTGTTTCTTGCGGATGATGGCGGTCTCGGTCACCAGCTCGTTGCCGGTGGGCATGTTGCCCACCACAGTGCCGCTGTCCTCCGCGATGGGCTGCGATTTCGATTGCACAGGCGCTACCGATGTTACTTTCGCCGCAGATTTCATCGCCGGTGCATTACCACCTTCGATATCAAAATCGACCAGTGCGGTATGCGTGGGCATGATGTCGCCGGCTTTGCCGTGCAGCTTCAGGATCTTTCCCGCCCAGGGCGATGGCACGTCCACCACCGCTTTGGCGGTCTCCACCGACAGCAGCGGTTGGTCCACCTTGACCACATCACCTTCCTTCACGTGCCAGTTGACGATCTCCGCTTCCTGCAGTCCCTCGCCCAGATCCGGCAGATTGAAAGTTTTCATATCAGGCCTCCAATACCTTGCGGATTCCCTGCATCACGCGTTCTACGCTTGGCATGTAATCGTGTTCCAGCTTGAACAACGGCATGGGGATGTCATAACCGGTGACGCGTTCGATGGGCGCTTTGAGCGCATAGATGGCTTTCTCGGCCACCGTGGCTGCGACTTCTGCACCCACTCCGCAGTTCCTCGGTGCTTCATGGATGATCACCAGTCTCCCGGTCTTTTCCACCGATTCCAGGATGGTCTCAAAATCGATGGGACTGATGGTGGCGAGATCGATGACTTCGCAAGCTACGCTCTGTTCCGCAAACTTGGCAGCTGCTTGCAGTGTCTCGTGGATCATGGCGCCCCATGATACCAGCGTCACATCCTCGCCTTCGCGCAGCACGAAACAGGTATCCAGTGGCAGGGCTTCGCCATTATCTTCCACGTCCTGTTTATTCATGCGGTACAGCCGCGTGGGTTCCAGAAACACCACCGGATCCGGATCGCGTATGGCCGCCAGCAGCAGGCCATAGGCACGTGCTGGGGAGGAAGGCATCACAGTGCGGATGCCCGGCATGTGCGCGAACAATGCCTCGTTGCTTTCGGAATGATGTTCGGGCGCGTGAATGCCGCCACCGGAAGGTGCGCGCAGCACCATGGGCACATGCAGGCGGCCGCGCGTGCGGGTGCGCAGGCGACCCGCGTGATTGATCATCTGATCCACGGCCGGATAGATGAAACCTGAGAACTGGATCTCCGCCACCGGTTTCATGCCCATGGCCGCCATGCCGATTGACATGCCAGCTATCAACGCTTCCGCCAGCGGTGTGTCCATGACGCGCTGTTTGCCGAAACGCTGCTGCAGGCCGCTGGTGGCGCGAAACACGCCGCCATTCACGCCTACATCCTCGCCGAGCACCACCACCGCGGGATCATGCTCCAGCTCATAGGCCAGCCCCTGGGTGATGGCTTCCACCATCGCGACCTTAGCCATGCTGCTGACCCTCCGCGGCAGCCGCAGCCCGCTGGGCCACGAGACTCTCCGGCAGATTCGCGAACATGTGATCGAACATGCTTTCGATCGGCGGTTTGCCGGCATCCTTGTAGAGCTTCACTTCCGCATCCATCTGGGCGGTACACTCCGCCAATAATTTGTCTTCCTTCTTCTGATCCCACACGCCGATGTCCATGAGATATTTGCGGATGCGGATCAGCGGTTCTTTTTTCTTGGCATCTTCCACTTCATCTTTGCCACGATAGCGGGTGGCGTCGTCAGCGGTTGTATGGTCGCTGATGCGGTAGGTGAGGGCTTCCACCAGAGTCGGACCTTTACCCGAGCGCGCCTTGTGGAGGGCATATTCCATGATGTCGCGCACCGCGACGATGTCATTGCCGTCCACCTGGATGCCTTCGAAACCGCCGGCGATGGCTTTCTGCGCCAGGGTCTCACAGGCAGTCTGGGCCGACAGCGGTACGGAGATGGCCCACTTGTTATTCGAAATTACAAAAACCGCCGGAAGTTGGTAAGCGCCGGCGGCGTTCAGGGATTCGTAAAAATCCCCTTGCGAAGTGCCGCCATCGCCGATGACGGAGACTGCCACACGCTTCTCACCGCGCAGTTTAAAGGCCAGGGCTGCGCCGGCAGCGTGATGAAACTGGGTGGCGATGGGCACCGCCCAAGCGAAGTCATGTGCCGGGCCGGAGAAATTGTTGCCGCGCTCATCACCGCCCCAGAACAGAAGCACTTCATGAGGTTTAACCCCGCGCCAAAACTGTGTGCCGTATTCGCGGTACATGGGGAAGAAGGCATCCTCCGCCTTCATGGCTGCGCCGATGCCCACATGCGTGGCTTCGTGGCCGAGGCAGGAGGCGTAAGTACCGAGTTGGCCGGTGCGCTGCAAGGCGATGGACTTGGTGTCGAACACCCGCACGAACGACATCATGCGGTACATCTTGAGGAGTTCGTCGTGGTTCTCGGCGAACTTGGGCAGCTTCTTCTGGGTGAGTTTGCCTTCGGGATCCAGATATTGCTGGTATTTGATCTCGAAGCTCGCGACGGTCTTCAATCTGTGTCCTCCTCAAGAGCGGGAAGGAATGGGTGGAAATGCGGAAAAACCATTGGAAACCCTGGCATCGGCAGGTCCGGCATTATACAGGAGTCTCCCCGCAGGCCGCGTTGATCTGGCTGCTGCCTGCTCTCAGCTAGAATGGACCTCATAATTCCACAATCCGGAACTGTCATGACCGCCAACAAGCGTGAACTGGAGCAGGGAATCCAGACCGACCTCAGGGGCCGGCTCACCTACTCAGGTTACCTGTGCCTCGAGCAGTTGCTTAGCGCCCAGAAACTTCTGAGCAAACCACCGCACCACGACGAGATGCTGTTCATCATCCAGCACCAGACTTCGGAGCTGTGGATTAAACTCTTGCTGCATGAACTGGAAGCCGCCATTCGCCATATTCAGCGCGATCAGCTCGAACCATGCTTCAAGATCCTGTCACGGGTAAAGCAAATACAAATGCAGTTGTTCAACCAGTGGTCGGTTTTGGAAACCCTGACACCCTCGGAATATTCTGAATTCCGCGACCTGCTGGGAAGTGCCTCCGGTTTCCAGTCGCCGCAGTACCGGGCGCTGGAATTCGTGCTCGGCAACAAGTCAGCGGAGATCATCAAGGTATACGAATACGATCCGCAGGCACATGCGTATCTGGAGGGCCTGCTGCGCCGCCCGAGCCTGTATGACGAATTCCTGCGCTATCTGGCACGCCGCGGCCTGCCGCTGCCCAAGGAGAAAGTCGAGCGCGACTGGTCGGAAGCCTACGAGCGGCATCCGGCAGTAACCGCGGTTTTTAAGACCATCTACGAGAACACCGAAAAATGGTGGGATGCCTATGAGATGTGCGAGAAGCTCATGGATGTGGAGGAATATTTCCAACTCTGGCGCTTCCGTCATATGAAGACCGTGGAACGCATCATCGGTCACAAGAAAGGCACGGGTGGTTCCTCCGGTGTAGGTTTCCTACGTAAAGCTCTGGATCTGACGTTTTTCCCGGAATTGATCGATGTGCGTACCGAGATAGGTAGCCATTTGTAGCCGCCGTCAACAAAAATCTCCCATATCATGCACACCGCCGCTGAAGAAAATCGCGACCCCGGATTCGCTACGTTCTGGGGACATCCGCGTCCCCTATGGATGCTGCTGGGTGTCACGGTCTGGTTCAATTTTGCGTTTTACGGTTTTCGTTCGTATCTCGCCCCCTACATTGCAGAGAATTTCTATCCGCAGTTGTTACCTGCGCAGGCCATACGGCATGCCGATGTGCTCGCCAGCGGATTCTTGGCGCTGATGTATGCCACACCCATCGTCGGCGGTTACGTGGCCGACAAGATTCTCGGTGAAGTACGGGCGCTGGGCATGTCGTTGTGGCTTGGAATATTGTCGCTGTTGCTCATGGCGCTGCCGTCCCTCCAGGGCTTCGAGATTGGCATGGCGCTTTTCGCGCTGTCGGCCGGACTCAGCATTCCCCTCACGGTACTGATCGGTCGGAATTACGCCAAGGGCGATGCGCGCCGCGCGGGCGGTTACACGCTGTTTTATCTGGCCATCAATCTAGGCGCATTTATCGCACCGTTTGTGTGCGCCGACTTCATCGGTCATCGATTCGGTTACCGCTGGGGCTTCATCGCCGCCGCCGCGGGCATGGCGCTGGCGGCAGTCCTGTTCCAGCTGCGTCACCGCATCCTGCGACCTGCGTTGCCGCGCGGTGAACACCTGCAAGGCCCCATGGCGAGTGTGTGGGTGTTCATCGCGATCGCTGTGTTGTTGTATCCGACGGCCTTGCTGCTGGCGTGGCCCGCGATATTGAGTTGGGCCATGTATATCCTCATGGGCCTGCTGGTGCTGTACATCCTTGTCGGCTGCGTGCGGCGCCGCGACCGGGTGCAGACGCAGCGTTACCTGGCTTTGTTGTTGCTGTTCGTGGGGTTGGTGATGTTCTGGGCATTCAGCTTCCAGGGCGTAACCTCGCTCAATTTCTTCGCCCGTGATTTCGTCAACACGCCGTTCAATTACACCTTGTTCCAGTCGGCCAATCCGCTCTATATCCTGATATTTGCGCCGCTTCTGGCCATGCTATGGCCGTGGCTCGAGAAACGAAACAAAGATCCCTCGACACCGCGCAAGTTCGGCATCGGCATTTTGCTGGTGGCCTGCAGTTACGGGATAACCGCTTGGGCCATCCACCATTGGGGTGGTGACAGCGGCAAGGTGAACTGGAGCGTGCTGGCGATCTGCTATCTGCTGCAGACCATCGGCGAGCTGGCCTTGTCGCCCATCGGCTATGCACTGGTCGGGCAGCTGGCGGCACCAGAAGAAGCGTCCCTGGCCATGGGCGGTTGGTTTTTTGGATATGCACTGGCGTATCAGCTGGCCGGCTGGATTGCTGTGCAAACCACGCCGGGAAACGCGGGCAGTGCACTCAGCGGCATCGCCAACTATGCGCATGTCTATGGTTTGTTGTTTTGGCTGGGGTTGGCGGTGGCATTAGTATTCCTTATGTCAGCACCATGGATTCGGCGACTGATGCACGGCGTGCATTGAGCCAACCTGTTTTAGGTCGATACATGGCTGGGCGGTATAATCAGGGTTTCTGAAATCAACACAGCGCGGGTTGTATTCTTATAACCAGACCGCGGCAGCAGGAGGATAGATCATGAATGCTCAAACCAATGTGGGCATAAAACCGGTGCAGTTCGAGAACCCCCTGGGGGTGGATGGTTTTGAGTTCGTGGAATACGCCGCTCCGGATGCACGGCTGCTGCATGATCTGTTTCCCCGTCTTGGCTTCATTGCGGTAGCGCGCCACAAACAGCGCAAGATCACTCTCTATCGCCAGGGTGATTGTCAGTTCCTTGTGAATGAAGAACCCGACTCCTTCGCTGCCGATTTCGCCAGTAAACACGGACCCTGTGCCTGCGGTTTTGCCATCCGTTTCAGCAAGCCGGCTGAGTGGGTGCGCAAGCAGGTCATGGACAAAGGTGCACAGGCCATCACCAACAAGGAATCTACTAAAGCCGTGAATGTTCCGGTCATCAAGGGTATCGGCGGCAGCATGCTGTATCTGGTGGACCGATATGGTTCCAAGGGCGACGTCTATGGCTCCGAGTTCGAATTCCTGCCAGGTGTGGACCGGCATCCCAAGGGTTTCGGTCTGACCTTCGTGGATCATCTGACCCATAACCTGTATTTCGGCAACATGGAGAAGTTCGCCGACTTTTATCAGAAGCTGTTCAACTTCCGCGAAATCCGCTATTTCGACATCAAGGGTGCCAAGACCGGGCTGGTTTCCAAAGCCATGACCGCACCGGATGGCATGGTGCGCATTCCGCTGAATGAATCGTCCGATAAGAAGAGCCAGATCAACGAATACCTGGATGAATACAAGGGCGAGGGCGTACAGCATGTCGCGCTGTTTACCGATGACATTTATGCAAGCGTTGAAGCCATGCATGCAGCCGGGATGAAATTCCTGGATACACCGGATGCGTATTTCGAGATGATCGATGAACGCGTACCCAAGCATGGCGAGGATGTGCCGAGGCTGGCGAAGAACAAGATATTGATCGATGCCGACAAGGAAACCCACAAGAAACTGCTGCTGCAGATCTTCACCCAGAACTGCATCGGACCGATTTTCTTCGAGATCATCCAGCGCAAGGGCAACGAGGGTTTCGGTGAGGGCAATTTCCAGGCGCTGTTCGAATCCATCGAGAGAGATCAAATGAAGCGTGGTGTGCTCTAAATAATCATGACGGCGTAAGCCGTTACTCCTTGTCCCCTCACCCCTGGTGGGAGAGGGAAGGGTGAGGGGGAAATTAGGAGTCGGTAATGTCCCAGGACCCGAGCATGATCAAGCCGAGAGCCGGCAGTGTTCCAGCGACCACAACCCAATACCAATCCGGCTTCGGCAACGAATTTGCCACTGAGGCCCTGCCGGGTGCGCTGCCTGTGGGGCAGAACTCACCGCAGAAAGCCCCGTATGGTTTGTACGCCGAACAACTTTCCGGCACAGCGTTCACTGCGCCACGCCACGCCAACCGCCGCAGCTGGCTGTATCGGATTCAACCGGCCGCGGTGCACAAGCCTTTTAGCATGTTGCCTGACGGCGTATTCCATAACCGCTTCGACGAGATCGCAGCCACCCCCAATCAGCTGCGCTGGGATCCATTGCCGTTGCCTATCAAGCCTACAGATTTTATAGATGGATTATTCACCATGGCGGGCAACGGCAGTCCCGCCGTGCAGAGCGGCATCGGCATTCATATTTATGCTGCCAATCGTTCCATGCAGAATCGGTTTTTCTACAATGCCGACGGTGAACTGCTGATTGTTCCGCAGCAGGGCCACGTGCGCATTGCCACTGAATTAGGTGTGCTGGAGCTCGCTCCGCTTGACATCGGGGTGATTCCGCGCGGCATCCGCTTTCGCGTGGAACTATTGGATGATTCCGCGCTCGGCTATGTGGCCGAGAACTTCGGTGCGCCCTTAAAATTGCCGGAACTGGGGCCTATCGGCTCCAACAGCCTCGCCAATGCACGTGATTTCCTGTATCCAGTCGCGTCTTATGAAGACTTGGAAGGCAAGTTCGAACTGGTAACGAAGTTTCAGGGACAGCTATGGTCCGCTGAGATTGACCACTCACCACTGGACGTGGTGGCCTGGCACGGCAATCACGCACCCTATAAGTATGATCTCACCCGCTTCAATACCATCGGCTCCATCAGCTACGATCACCCAGATCCGTCGATCTTTACGGTGCTGACCTCAACTAGCGACACACCTGGCACCGCCAACATGGACTTCGCTATCTTCCCGCCGCGCTGGCTGGTGGCGGAGCATACCTTCCGCCCACCCTGGTTCCACCGCAACGTGGCGTCGGAATTCATGGGGCTGATCACCGGTATATATGATGCTAAGGAAGGCGGAAAAACTGGCGGTTTCGTGCCGGGTGGTGCTTCATTGCACAACTGCATGAGCGGCCACGGTCCGGATGCCGCCAGCTACGAGAAGGCTGTGGCCATAGATACCTCCAAGCCCCAGCATGTCACCGACACCATGGCCTTCATGTTCGAGACCCGCGCCGTGATCCATCCCACCATGCAGGCTCTGAAAGTTAAACAGCTACAAGCGGATTACTGGCGGTGCTGGCAGGGGATCACGAAGCATTTCAACCCCAACCAGAAATAGCGCCAAGCGTTCAAACTATCGTCATTCCGGCGGAGGTCGGAATCCAGTTGCCAATACCCGGAATGGGTTTCCACATAGTGATGGTTGAATAAAGGCTCTGCTGCGAATTTTTAATCGGAGTTTTCAAAGAATGAAACTTGCATCTTTAAATAACGACCGCGATGGCACATTGATCGTGGTGGATAAAAAGCTGCAGCATGCAGTTGAAGTACCTGGCATCGCCACCACTCTGTTGCAGGCACTGGAGAACTGGTCAGCGGTCGAACACAAGCTGGCACTCGTCTATGGCTCGATCACCTTCAGGGACAAGGCCGCTGAGTACATCGATACATTAACATCAGACATGAAAATCGGGCACCGGCAGGTGGATGTCCCGGCACAACAGCAAGCTATGCAGGAATTATCCGAGACATTGGAAAATGGCAAGGTCACCAAGACCTTTGATGTGAATTCAAGCGATCTAGCGGCAGTTCTGCCACGTGCTCCGCAGTTTGTGGACGGCAGCGCCTATCTTGCGCATGTGGAGCGTGTCCGCAAGGCGCGCGGCGCGGAGATGCCGCCGAGTTTCCAGCATGATCCACTCATGTACCAGGCAGTAAGTGATGCCTTTCTCTCGCCCACAGAGCCCATTCGCATGGCCGATGAGGCCTGGGGCATTGACTTCGAGTCGGAAGTGGGCGTGGTGGTGGACGATGTACCTATGGGCGTAACGCCTGCGGAAGCAGCCAAGCACATCAAGCTGGTGCTGCTGATTAACGATGTATCCCTGCGCAACCTCATCCCCGATGAACTGGCCAAAGGCTTCGGCTTTCTGCAAAGCAAGCCGCGTTCAGCCCTGTCGCCCATCGCCGTGACGCCCGATGAATTGGGCGATGCCTGGAAAGATGGCAAGGTTCATCTGCCGCTGGTGACGCACTTGAATGGCAAGCTGTTCGGCGAGCCTAATGCCGGCGTGGACATGCAGTTCAGTTTCCCGCAACTCATCGCCCATGTTGCCAAGACCCGGCCGCTGGCGGCGGGCAGTATCGTGGGTTCCGGCACCATCGCCAACCAGGATGAGTCCAAAGGTTCTTCCTGTCTTGCCGAGAAACGCGTGTTGGAGATCATCAAGGAAGGTAAGGCGAGGACACCGTTCATGAAGTTTGGTGACAGGGTGCGCATCGAGATGTTCGATAAGCATGGTGCTTCGATCTTCGGTGCCATCGAGCAAACAGTCGAAAAATTCCCACGCTGATGGAGCTTTATACTTACTTTCGATCGTCAGCCGCCTACCGGGTGCGTATCGCACTCAATCTCAAAGGCTTGCAGGCCGATTACAGTTACGTGCATTTGGTGAAGGACGGCGGCCAGCAGCACAAGCCGGAATACCTGGCGGTTAATCCGCAGGGATTCTTGCCGGCGTTGGTGGATAATGGCCATGTGCTGACCCAATCCCTTGCCATCATCGAATACCTGGAAGAGACGCATCCGCAACCGCCGCTTTTGCCCAAAGATGCTCTGGGTCGCGCACGCGTGCGGGCGCTGGCGCAAATCGTGGCCTGCGATATCCATCCGGTGAATAACCAGCGCATCATCAAGTATCTGGAAACGGAATTCGGAGCCGACGAAGCCGCGCGCAAACGCTGGATCCAGAGATGGGTCAAGGATGGTTTCTCAGCACAGGAGAAGATGCTGGCTGGCAATCCGGCCACTGGCAACTGCTGCCATGGCGATCAACCGACCTTGGCGGATATCTGTCTGGTGCCGCAGGTATTCAATGCCAGGCGTTTCGAAGTGGACATGAACGCATTCCCGACTATTCAGAGAATCGATGCCCATTGCCTGAGTATCAAAGCATTCGCTGATGCCGCACCGGGAAAGCAGGCGGACGCCGGCTAACTTCAGGGTCTGGGTTGCGACATTACAGACTCACGCCTGTGCTGCTTCGTGATCGATGCGTGATACTGGGGAACCATCTGCATTCCAGCGGCGGTCATCGTTAACCAGCGAATAAATCCACTCGGCGCGGCCGGAGATATTGCTGCTGACATCTTGCCAGTCTATTTGGCCATCGTTTTTCTCGGCGCTGTCGATTTTGCCTTGCTCAAGCCGGGCGGCTTCCAACTGCCACTTGAGCGCGAAATAGCGGACAGCATCGCGGCAGGTGCGGGCCGCACCTGCTTCCGCATGATCTGTGGGTACCACACCGGTGATGACCCAGAGTTTGGGAGACACACCGTGTTTCGGCCATACACGTCCGAGCATGGCGCGGTGGGGCAGCATCCACAGCCATTCGCCGGTGATATCGGTATCGAATACTTCGAGCTTTCGCAGATACTCTGCTACCTGCTGCTGCTGGGCTTTGTGCCATTCGGCAAAAGCGGCTTCGTCAAAGGGCATGGATGAAGACATGGAGAACCTCGCGACGTTAATAATATGGATTTTAAGGTAGATGCGGCTCGGAAAGATATTCCCGACTCTGCATCTCTTGCAGGCGGCTGGTGGCGCGCTGGAACTCGAAGCTGAGTCGCTTGCCACGATAGAGGCTAGTAATATCAGTGGTGGCCGAGATCGCCAACTTTACCCGGCGATCATAGAATTCATCCACCAGCGCTACGAAGCGTCGGGCCTCATCTTCCAGATCGGCGCCCAGATGTGGGATGTCCGACACCAGTACCGTGTGATAGCTGCGCGCGATCTCGATGTAATCCAGCTGGCTGCGCGGGCCACCACAGATATCCATGAAATGGAACCAGACCACGCCGTCGGCGTGGCGTCTGATCAGGATCGGACGATCGTTGATGAGCAATGGCTCGTCGCTGCCATGGGAGCCACCGGAGATTTGTTCGAAGAAGGCTTGCAGATGCGCATCCGCTTCGGCGCCTGAGGGCGTGTAGTACAGGCGGGCTTTTTCCAGGTGCCGCAGGCGGTAGTCGATGCCGCCGTCCACATTCAATACATGTGTGTGTTGCTTGAGGGATCTAATCGTCGGCAGGAAACGCTCGCGCTGCAAGCCGTCTTTATAAAGCCTGTCTGGCGGGATATTGGAGGTGGCCACCAGGGTCACGCCATCTGCAAACAGATATTCGAACAACCGGCCGAGCAGCATAGCGTCGGCGATGTCGGACACGAAGAATTCATCGAAGCACAGCACGCGTGCCTGTTCGCTGAATTGGCGGGCCACGATCCTGAGCGGATCCTCCTGTTCGGACAGGGATTTGAGCTGCGTGTGAACCATCTGCATGAACCGATGGAAGTGCAGCCGTCGTTTTTCCGGAAATGGCAGGCATTCGTAGAAACAGTCCATCAGCCAGGTCTTGCCGCGGCCGACTGAGCCCCACAGATACAGTCCCTTCAGCGGCGCTTGGGTTTGACCCAGCAAGCGCCGCCAGCGGGGCAGCGGCGGGCGCTTGAGCAGGAAATGGTAGAGCACGTCCAGAGCGGCCACCGCCTTAATCTGGGCAGCATCCTTCACGAACCCCGGTTTTTGCAGGTCCGCTTCGTAACGTTGCCGCGGCGTCAGCTGAATAGCGATGCTGTCCATAGTGTCTCAGGGTTGCTGCAATTCAGGCAGGTTTTTGTAATGCTGGAGCGATTGCGGGTTGGCGAGGGCATCGGTGTTCTTGACCGGCCGACCGTGGATCACATTGCGGACTGCAAGCTCGGTGATCTTGCCGCTGATGGTGCGTGGGATATCCGGGACGGCGATGATCTTGGCCGGCACATGGCGCGGTGAGGTATTGTCGCGGATGGTCTTTTTTATCTTTGTGGCTAGTGCTGTATCAAGCTGCAGACCTTCGCGCAGGCGCACGAACAGTATCACGCGCACATCCCCACGCCAGTCCTGGCCAACGGCCACGCTCTCGATGATCTCAGGTAGTTTTTCCACCTGTCGGTATATTTCCGCGGTACCGATGCGCACGCCGCCGGGATTGAGGGTGGCGTCCGAGCGTCCGTAGATGATGAGTCCGCCGTGCTCGGTGAGTTCCGCCCAGTCGCCATGGCGCCAGATGTTCGGGAACACATCGAAGTAGGCATCGTGGTACTTACATCCGTCGGCATCGTTCCAGAAAAGCACTGGCATGGAGGGGAAAGGCTTTATGCACACCAGCTCGCCCGGCTGTGTACATACAGGCTGGCCGTCCTCGTTCCAGATTTCCACCGCCATGCCCAGACCGCGGCACTGAAGTTCTCCCGGATACACCGGCAACAGCGGGTTACCGAGGGCGAAGCAGGAAATGATGTCGGTGCCACCGGAGATCGAAGACAGGCATACATCGGATTTGATCTCCCGGTACACATATTCGGAATTTTCCGGCAACAGTGGCGAGCCAGTGGAAGTGATGATGCGCAACTTGTCCAGTTTGTATTTTTGCATGGGGCGGACGTTAAATTTCTCGGCGGCCGCCAGGTACTTGGCGCTAGTGCCGAAAATGCTCAAGCCTTCCTCGTCGGCGATGCGCCATAGAATGTCCGGCTCGGGATGGAAGGGAGAACCGTCATACAGCAATAGAGTGGCACCCAGCGCCAGGCCCGACACCAGCCAGTTCCACATCATCCAGCCGCAGGTGGTGAAGTAGAAAATCATATCCTCACGTTTGAGATCGGTATGCAGCGCCAGTTCCTTCAGGTGCTGGATGAGTACACCTCCGGCACCGTGCACGATGCATTTGGGCACGCCAGTGGTACCGGAGCTGTACATGATGTACACCGGATGATCGAAAGGCAGTTGTGCGAACTTGATCTCCCTGGCATCGGTCAAATAATCGCGCCAATGGATTGCGTTGGACAGGTGGGCGATGTCCGGATCGGCGTTCACATACGGGATCACCACCAGCTTTTGCACCGAGGGTAGTTTTCCCAGTGCGCCGCGGATGCGTTCCAGAGAGTCCACAGTCTTGCCGGCATAGATATAGCCATCACAGGTGAACAGTATCTTGGGTTCGATCTGGCCGAAGCGATCCAGCACGCCGTTGATGCCGAAATCCGGTGAGCACGAGGACCAGATGGCGCCGATGCTGGCGGCTGCCAGCATGGCGATGATGGCTTCCGGACGGTTCGGCATGAAACCCGCTACCCGGTCGCCTGCTTGTACGCCGGATTTTTTCAGCGCGTCGGCCAAGGCTGCGACCTGTGCGTAGAGTTCCCGATAGCTGAGGGTGATACGCTTGTCGTGCTGCTCGCAGTGGAATACCAGCGCGCTGCGGTCATCCCGGTAGCGCAGCAGGTTTTCGGCGAAGTTCAGCCGCGCCCCTGTGAACCACTTGGCGCCGGGCATCTTGTGCCCGTCCACCAGCACCTGATCCCAGGTCTGGGAAGCCTGGATATCGCAGAAGGACCAAACCTGCGGCCAGAAACGCTCCGGATGTTCGACCGACCAGCGGTACATCTCTGGATAATTTTTAACCTCCGGTTCAACGTTATTCCGCACATGCTCCAGGAAGCGCGTCATGTTGGCGCGCTCGATGACCTGTGGGCTGGGGGTCCAGAGCGGTGTTGTCATGGGTCGGGTCCGGGAGCATGCGCAGAAAAATAAATTATCTCAGGTTTTGCGCGGCCTGCGGTCTTATCGGCATGACGGGGTTGACCGGTTACTACCGGTCTAGAGGCATTTAAGACGAGCTTATTTAGCCCGGCGGGGCGAGACAGCCGCGGAAAGATAGGTTATCGTGCCCGCGCCATCCCCGCTGACCAACAACTATGGGATGGGGTCCGTCCAGCGGACGGGAACGCGTTCCGGCAAATGGGAGAATCCCACGTGAAACCATCAGCGTCCACCAGCGCCATGGCGCTCAGTGAATTTACCATCCGTGGCCTGCTCATCGGCATCATCATCACCGTGATCTTCACGGCCGCGAATGTCTACTTCGGCCTCAAGGCCGGCCTGACCTTCTCTACTTCGATACCGGCCGCGGTTATCTCCATGGCCATCCTGCGTGGTTTTCCCGGCGCCACCATACAAGAGAACAACATCGTGCAGACGGTGGCCTCCGCGGCCGGCACCCTGTCCTCAATCATTTTCGTGCTGCCGGGCCTGATCATCGTCGGCTGGTGGACCGGATTTCCTTTCTGGATGTCATTCGGTATCTGCGCCGCCGGCGGCATCCTCGGCGTCATGTACACCATCCCGCTGCGCCGCGCGCTGGTGACCGATTCTGATCTGCCGTATCCCGAAGGCGTGGCCTGTGCCGAAGTGCTCAAGGTCGGCTCGAATCCGGGATCGGCTGAAGCCGCCGATTCCGTGGAATCGGGCGGCGCCGGTTTGAAAGCCGTGGTGATGGGCTCGATCGTATCCGCGGTGTTCTATGTAATCGTGCAGACGAAAATCTTCGCCAGCGATGTGGCGCATTATTTCCGCATCGGTGACAAGGGTACCGCCACCGGCTTCGACTTCAGTCTGTCGTTCGCGCTGTTCGCCATCGGACACCTGGTAGGCTTATCGGTCGGCATCGCCATGTTGGTGGGTGCGGTCATCGGCTGGGGCTGGGCGGTGCCGCACTTCACACTACTGCATCCGGTTGCGGGTACGGCTGCGGATGTGGCGCAAGGCGCGTGGAGCCACTACGTGCGCTTCGTCGGTGCCGGTGCCATCGGTGTGGCCGCCATTTGGACACTCGGCACCCTGGGCAAGCCCGTAATTGGTGGGCTCACTAGCGCCATGGCCGCCTCGCGCGTGCGCAAGGCCGGCAAAGCGGATACTTTGCCGCGCACTGAGCATGACATCCCCATCGGTATGGTTGGTCTGGTGTCGCTCGTATGCCTGATACCGGTCGCTTGGCTACTGTGGCATTTCAGCAGTATCAGTGGATTGGGCTCACACGCACTGTTGCTGACACTCAGTGGCGTGGTGTTCGTGGTCATCATGGGGTTTCTGGTGTCGACGGTCTGCGGCTACATGGCCGGCCTCATCGGCTCTTCCAACAGCCCGCTATCGGGTATCGGCATCCTGGTGGTGGTGATCGCCGCGCTGCTGCTGGTATTGGGCGTGAAAGCACTGTTGCCGGCGGATGCAGGCAAGGCACTAGTGGCATTCGCCTTGTTCATTACTTCGATCGTATTCGCGGTGGCGTCCATCGCCAACAACAACCTGCAGGACCTGAAGACCGGCCAGTTGGTGGACGCCACGCCTTCGAAACAGCAGTGGGCGCTGGTGATCGGCGTGATCGCGGGCGCGCTCATCATCCCGCCGGTGCTGGATCTGCTTAATCACGCTTACGGATTTGTGGGCGCACCCGGTGTCGACCCGGCGCGCGCGTTGCCGGCACCTCAGGCCGGCCTGATCTCGGCGCTGGCCCAGGGGGTCATCCAGAACAACATCGACTGGTGGCTAATCGGCATGGGCGGCGCCATCGGCGTGGCTTGCATCGTGTTCGATGCGATCCTGAAAAGTACAACCAAGGCATTGCGTCTGCCACCGCTCGCAATCGGCCTCGGAATCTACCTGCCGACCTCGACAACACTGATGGTGGTGGTGGGTGCGGTCGTTGGCTGGTGGTTCAACCGCCGCGCCGACAAGGCCCCCAAGCCGGATGCCAACAAGCAGCTCGGCGTGCTGCTGGCCTCGGGCCTGATCGTGGGTGAAAGCCTGCTGGGAGTGGTGATCGCCGCGGTGGTGGCGTTCTCCGGCAACTCATCGCCACTTGCAGTCGTAGGAGATGGATTCGAGACCGCTTCCATCTGGATCGGCGGCATCGTCTTCGTGGCGGTGACCTATCTGCTGTACCGGTGGATAGAGCGTTTGGCCCAGAAGTGAGAATTTAATTCGGTTGTTAACCAATTAATTTAGAGAGCGGCTGCGCGGAACCCGCTCTCTAAATCAATTCTTATCTATTTCCTTCTCCAATTCCGGCAACACCTGAAACAGATCACCCACCAGTCCAATATCCGCTATCTGGAAGATCGGCGCATCCGCATCCTTGTTGATGGCGACGATGGTGCGCGCATCCTTGATCCCGGTGAGGTGCTGGATGGCGCCGGATATGCCGACAGCCACATATAAGTCCGGCGAGATGATCTTGCCGGTCTGACCCACTTGCAGATCATTTGGCACGAAACCGGCATCCACCGCCGCGCGCGAAGCACCCACGGCCGCGCCCAGCTTGTCGGCGAACTTGTAGATGATGGCGAAGTTCTCCTTGCTGCCGACGCCGCGGCCGCCGGATACCACCCGCGGTGCGGATTGCAGATCGGGACGGTCGCTTTTCTCGGCTTTCAGATCCACGAAGCGCGTATGCGATGGAAGCGCTGCATCGGTGCTGACAGAGGTTATTTCTGCCGCGCCGCCGGTGCCGCATTCCTGCCAGGATGCGGTGCGCACCGTGGCGATCACGCAGGGTTTTTCCGAGGCCTTGACGCTGACGATAGCGTTGCCAGCGTACATGGGGCGCTCGAAGGTCGTGGCATCAATGACCTTCATCACATCGCTCACCTGCTGCACGCCCAGCAGCGCTGCGACGCGCGGCAGAATGTCTTTTCCGAACGTGGTCGAAGGTGCGAGTACGTGGGTGTAATCCTTGGCAAGTTTTGCGATCTGCGGCGCTAGTACGGCTGCCAACTGATGTCCATTCTCGGCGCGTTCGATTTTCAGAACGCGCTTTACGCCTTTGAGCATGGCCCCGGCCTGCGCGACGTTGCCGGCCTCGGTAGCGAAAACAGCCATGTCGATGTCGCCGCCGATGGCATGCGCGCAGCTCACCGCCCTGGCGGTGGCGGCGTTGAGTTTTTTGCCATCATGTTCGGCGATCACCAGTATTTTGTTCATCAGGCGTGTCCAGAAAAATTATAGATTTTGAACGAGGACAAGGCGCAGTGCGTGCGAGGGGCGGAGTTAACAAACCAGTTAATGAGTACCCGAGCACGCGCTGCAACGCCGTAATCGGGCAAAAGATTAATTTTTATAGGCATGACTACAGCACCCCCCGCTCTTTGAGGGCCGCGACCAGTGCCGGGACATCTTCTACTTTTTTGCCACCGACACGCTGCGGCGGCGGGGAATATTTGAGGGTCTCGAGTTTCGGGGCGGCGGTGATGCCCAGTTCCTCCAGTTTCAAGGTTTGCAGAGGCTTGCTGCGTGCTTTCATGATGTCCGGCATCTTCACGAAGCGTGGCGTGTTGAGCCGCAGATCGGTGGTGATCACCGCCGGCAGATCGACCTCGATGGTCTCCAGTCCGGCATCCACTTCGCGGGTGACCGCGGCAGTCTTGGCCTTCAGTTCCAGCTTGGAGGCGAAGGTGGCCTGCGGGCGATCCCATAGCGCCGCCAGCATCTGGCCGGTCTGGTTGCTGTCGTCGTCGATGGCCTGCTTGCCAAGGATCACCAGGTCCGCACTTTCGCGCTTCACCAGTTCGTGGAAGATGCGCGCCGCCATCAGCGGTTGAACGGCGTCGGCGCTCTCCACCAGGATGGCACGATCTGCACCCATGGCCAGCGCGGTGCGCAGCTGTTGTTGGCTTTCCGACGAGCCGATGCTGACCGCCACGATCTCCGCCTGGGTCCCGCCCTCACGGATACGCAAGGCTTCCTCCAGCGCGATCTCGTCGAAGGGATTGATGCTCATCTTGACGCCATCAGTGTTGATACCGCTGCCGTCCTTTTTGATCTGTACACGCACAGAGAAATCAATGACGCGTTTGATGCCGACTAGTATCTTCATTATTTCAGTCTTCCACTTGCCGTAGTTTCTGGATCATCTCAACCCTGTTTCCGAAAGGATCCCTGAACTCGAACCGATCATAACCTGGTATCGGTTCACCTCGAACTATCTCGATATCGTTGGCAGCCAGCGTCTTTTGCCAATGTGGCAAGTCGCTGACTTCATAGGCGACATGCACCTTCGTCAAATTTCTATCCACGCCGTCTTCAACGCCCACATGCACCTGCTTATCACCCACCTGAAGCCAGAATCCACCACCACTGAGCAAAGATGCAGGTTTCGGTATTTCTTTCAGCCCCAGTGCACCACAATAAAAAGCACGTGCTTCCGATTCCTTTCCTTTGGGGATGGTGATCTGAGCATGGTGGATGCCGATTATCTCGCTCATCACAGGTTTTGATAATTCGGCCCAGATCCGCCTTCCGGCGTGGTCCAGCTGATGTTCTCGTAGGGGTCCTTGATGTCGCAGGTCTTGCAGTGCACGCAATTGGCAGCATTGATCTGCAGGCGCCTGGCGCCATTTTCCTCGACCATCTCATACACCTGCGCCGGGCAGAAGCGGGTGCAGGGATTGCCGTATTCTTCGGCGCAGCGGCCGATACACAGATTGGTATCCGGTACCTTCAGGTGTGCCGGTTGGTGCTCATCATGCGTGGTGTTGGCGAAGAATACTGAAGCCAACCGGTCCCGTGGTGGCAGCGTACGGGTGATGTAATCTTCTGTCGTATGCACACGTTTATTTATTATTTTCAGGCTTTTCCAGTCGGCGTGATTCTTGAGGGTCCAAGGCAGCTTGCCAAAGGTGATGGTCTCGAGCGCGCCATTCAGCAGGCCAAACCATAGGCCTCTATGGAAGCCGGAACGGATGTTGCGGACTTTCTGCAGTTCACGTGCCGACGGCGAGTTTCGCCAGAGTTTGTCGAAGCCTTCACTGCCACCGTGGTAAGCCAGATGTTCTGCTGCCAGCATTCCCGAGCGTAGCGCCAAATGTACACCTTTGATCTTGGGTACATTGAGAGTGCCGGCCGCATCGCCCACCAGCAGCGCACCGGGCATCTCAAGTTTGGGCAACGATTGTATACCGCCTTCGGTGAGCGCGCGCGTGCCTGCAGAAATGATCTCGCCGCCGTCCAGCAATGGCTTCACGCTGGGGTGGTTCTTGAATTGTTGGAAGGCCTCGAAGGGTCTGAACTCCGGATCCTGGTAATCCAGTCCTATCACAAATCCCACGTACACCCGGTCGTTGTCCAGGTGGTAGAGGAAACTGCCACCGTAAGTTTTTGAATCCATCGGCCAGCCGATACTGTGTTGTATCAATCCTGGCGTCGCCCGGCCCGCCGGCAGTTGCCAGAATTCCTTGAAGCCGATGCCATAAGTCTGTGGTGAACATTCAGCATCGAGTTTGAATTGCTTGATGAGCAGTTTGGTGACGCTGCCGCGGCAGCCTTCCGCCAATACCGTGACACCGGCATGGATATCCACACCGGCAGCGAAGTTAAGTCCCGGTGTGCCGTCTTTGTTCAGACCCATATCGCCGCAGCGCACGCCGATGACCTTCCCGTTTTCGATCAGCGGTGCGGCTGCTGGGAAACCGGGGAACACTTCCACCCCCAGGGTTTCCGCCTGTTGCGCGAGCCAGGCGCACAGACTGCCAAGCGAGATGATGAAATTGCCGTGATTTTTCATCTGCGGTGGTGACGGCAATTTGATACGGCCGGTCTTGGTGAGCAACACGAATTCATCTTTCGTTGCCGGTACGCAGATGGCGGGCGGCGTTTTGCCCCAGTCTGGCAGCAGTTCATCCAGTGGAGCCGGCTCCATCACGCAACCGGAGAGGATATGCGCGCCCACCTGTGAACCCTTTTCCAGTACGCAGATGCGGCTATCGGGATTCAGCTGTTTCAGGCGGATGGCGCAGGCGAGACCGGCCGGGCCGGCGCCTACCACCACCAAGTCGTATCGCATCACGTCTCTGTGGATACCGTTAGACATTTTGATACTTATCCTTCACGCTCGTCATTCCTGCGAAAGCAGGAATCCAGAAAGTCATGGATCCCGGATAATCGCGTATCCATGCGATTTCCGGGATGACCCGGCTCATGCCGGGTCATTTTGGTTGCATGCGGATGGCACCATCCAGACGGATGGTGGTGCCATTCAGCATCACGCTCTCGCAGATCTGTTGTACCAGTTGTGCATATTCCTCGGGCTTGCCGAGGCGCGAAGGGAAGGGCACCTGTGCGCCCAGGGATTTCTGCAACTCTTCGGACATGCCCGCCATCATCGGCGTCCAGAAGATGCCGGGCGCGATGGTCATGACGCGGATGCCGAAACGCGCGAATTCACGCGCGATCGGCAGGGTCATGCCGACCACACCGCCTTTGGATGCAGAGTAGGCTGCCTGCCCGATCTGGCCCTCGAAAGCCGCCACCGATGCGGTATTCACGATCACGCCGCGCTCACCCTCGGCGCTGGGCGTGTTGTGCTGCATGAGGTTGGCGGCGGCCTTGATGAGGTTGAAGCTGCCGATGAGGTTCACATGGATGACCTTGGCGAAGAAATCCGTGGCCATGGGGCCTTCCCGTCCGAGGGTGCGGCCTGCGCCCAGGATGCCGGCGCAATTCACCGCCAGCTGCAGGCTGCCGAAGGCGGTTTTGGCCTTCTCCACTGCCGCGCTCACGTCTTTCTCGGAGGAAACGTCGGTCTTGAAGAACAGCGCATTGGCGCCGAGTTTCTTGGCGGCATCCTGGCCTTGCTGTTCGTTCACATCCAGCATCGCGACCTTGCCGCCGGCCTTGACGATGCGCTCGCAGGTAGCGAGTCCCAGACCGGAGACTCCGCCGGAGACGATGGCGTTGATCTTTTCGAACTTCATGACTGTCTTTGTCCTTATATATATTGATGAATGACTATTTGTTCTTGCCCTGATTGGCGACCGCTTCGGCCGCCGCGGCGATCTTGTCCGCATCGCCCAGATAATAGTGGCGCTTCGGGTTCAGGTTCCTGTCGAACTCATAAACCAGCGGAATACCTGTGGGGATGTTGAGATGTACGATGTCTTTGTCGCTTATCCTGTCCAGGTATTTCACCAGGGCCCGGAGGGAGTTGCCGTGGGCCACGATGATGATGCGCTCGCCGCGCTTCAGGGCCGGCAATATTTTGGTTTTGTAGTAGGGCAGGAAGCGCGCCACCGTATCCTTGAGGCTTTCGGTAGCGGGCAGCTCTTTTATCTTGAGGCTGGCGTAGCGTGGATCATGCCTCGGATAGCGCGGATCCTTCTTCGTCAGCGGCGGCGGCGGGATGTCGTAACTGCGTCGCCAGATCTGCACCTGTTCTTCGCCGAATTTCTGCGCGGTCTCCGCCTTATTCAATCCCTGCAACGCGCCGTAATGACGCTCGTTCAGCCGCCAGTGATTGTGCGACGGTATCCACATGAGGTCCATGTCATCCTGCACGATCCATAAGGTGCGGATGGCGCGCTTGAGCACCGAGGTATAGGCGCTATCGAAGCTGAAGCCTGCCTGCATAAGCAAGCGCGCAGCTGCATGCGCCTCGCGCACGCCTTCAGGCGCCAGGTCCACGTCGGTCCAGCCGGTGAAGCGATTTTCCTTGTTCCACTGGCTAAGGCCATGGCGCAACAATACGAGTTTGGTCATTCGATTTCCATGCGTACCACGGTCAATCAGGCAATTATACGCATCCTCGCCTATTCACATCGAGGCAGCAGGGAAATGATTACAATTCGTATGTGGTCTTAAGATCCTGTTCCCGCTGGAAGCGCTGCATGGCAAGCTCGATGAGCTTGTCGATAAGTTGCACGTAGCTGATGCCGGACAAACCCCAGAGACGTGGGTACATGCTGATCTTGGTGAAGCCGGGGATGGTGTTGATCTCGTTCACCAGCAGTGTGCCGTCGGTCTTCAGAAACAAATCCACCCGCCCCATGCCTTCGCAGTTGAGTGTCTTGAAGGTGTGAATGGCCAGATCCTGTACGCGCTTCACCATCTCAGGCGAGAGTTTGGCCGGTGCCTCCAGGCGCGCGCCGTTCTCGTCCACATATTTCGCTTCATAATCGTAGAACTCATGGTGGGGGATGATCTCGCCCGGAACGGAGGCCGTGGGTTGGTCGTTGCCCAACACCGCGCATTCGATCTCACGTCCCAGCACGGCTTCCTCGATGAGGATCTTGGTGTCGTAGCGGTATGCGACCTGCACTGCTTTGCGGAAGCCGGGCTCATCTTTGGCCTTGGTGATGCCCACGGAGGAGCCGAGATTGGCTGGCTTCACGAATACCGGCAAACCCAGCGTGCGGGTCATACTGTTGAAATCAGGTTTTTCGCCGTGACTGAAGACCAGGAACTTCGGTATGGGTATATCGGCATCCCGCAGCAGGCGTTTCATCACGTCCTTGTCCATGCCCACAGCGGAACCCAGCACGCCGGCGCCTACGAACGGTACATTGGCGAGTTTCAGCAGGCCCTGGATAGTGCCATCCTCGCCCAGGGGTCCATGCAGAACGGGAAACACTACATCCACCGTCTTGTCTAGCGGACCGGGGCCCAGGCTGGTGAGACGTCCTTTGCTCTGTGGAATCAGGGCCACGAACTTGCTGTCGGCCTTGTTGATGGCGATGAGTTTCGGATCGCTGGAGTTCAGCAGGAATCGGGACGGTTCGCCCATGAGCCAGCGGCCGCTCTTGTCGATACCGATCAGCACCGGTTCGTATTTGTTTTTGTCGAGCGCCTCGATCACGTTCTTGGCGGACAGCAATGAGATCTCATGCTCCGCCGATTTGCCACCAAACAGAACGCCGACGCGGATTTTATTCATTTGTGTGTGTCCAGTGTGCGTGCATCCCGGCGGGAATCCGCGGGAATGCGCCCCAGCTTACTCTCAGGCATCCGTGCCAGGGCTTCGCTCACGAAACGTCCGGCTTCCAGCAGTTTAGCCATGTCCACGCCGGTTTCAATGCCCATGCCGCTGAGCATGAACAGCACATCCTCGGTGGCCACGTTGCCGGTGGCGCCCTTGGCGTAGGGGCAGCCGCCAAGACCCGAGACGGAACTGTCCACAACGTTTACGCCCAGTTCCAGACAGGCGTGGATGTTGGCCAGCGCCTGGCCGTAGGTATCGTGGAAATGTACCGCCAGTTGCTGCATCGGCACTTCTGCGGCCACTGCTGCCAGCATGCGCTGCGCCATGAGCGGTGTGCCCACACCGATGGTATCGCCCAGCGAGATTTCATAACACCCGAGTTCTACGAGCTGCCTGGCGATGCGGGCCACGACTTCTGGTTTGATGGCGCCTTCGTACGGACAGCCGATGACCGTGGAGATGTAGCCGCGTACGCGGAGCTTGTGTTCCGCAGCCATGACCATCACCGGTTTGACACGCTCGATGGATTCGGCGATGGAGCAGTTGATATTCTTCTGGTTGAAAGTTTCCGAAGCGGCCGTGAAGATCGAAATTTCTTTGGCGCCAGCCGCCAACGCGCGCTGCATGCCTTTCTCGTTTGGCACCAGCACCGGATAGGCCAAGCCGGGTATCTTACGGATACCCTTGAAGACTTCTTCGGCATCCGCCAGCTGTGGGATCCACTTGGGACTCACAAAACTTGTGACCTCGATAGTCTGCAAGCCGCTGTTTGAGAGCCGGTTGATGAACTCGATCTTCACCGCCGCCGGCACGATGTCCTTTTCGTTTTGCAGGCCGTCGCGTGGACTGACCTCGACAATTTTTACGGATTTAGGAAGATTGCTCATCCAAGATTCTCTGTTTCTGATTCCTTCACCTTCCGGGAGATCCTGGGGATGATGGAGTAATCTCTTCCCTCACCCCTTTTAGACTGTACCATCCTGTTCCGTCTGAAAGTCCAGGGCATACGTCCTGTTTGCCCGCTCGCGACTATAGTCACGTGCCCTCTCCCGCAAGGGGAGAGGTGATAAGCGAATTATCATTCATCTGGTTTGATATCCACCAGCGGTGCTTCAGCTTCCACCATATCACCTTCTTTATATAGGATATTTTCGATGCTACCGGAAACGATCGCCTTGACGGTATATTCCATCTTCATGCCTTCCAGCACCAGCAGCGCCTGGCCGGGTTCCACTTTATCACCCGGCTTCACGTGCACCGCCACCACGCGGCCGGGCATGGAGCTGACTGGATGTGTCGCAGTATCGGCCGTACCCAACGCTTTGGGTGCAAACGGTGAGCTGAAAGTGAAATTGTAAGCTTCAGCATCGATGGCGATCTGAAACTCGTCGCCGTGCCGCAGTACCTCAGTACTGTAAGGCGTGCCGTTGAGCGTGAATTGGCATTCATATGTGCCTGATTGAATGTCCCAAACTTCATACAGTGTTTCATGCAGCGTGAAGCTGAAGCCGGTAGCGCTGCCATTGATATGCAGCGTGTGTTCAAGGCCGCCCGCGGTGCGCACCCGTAGGCGCCGTCCGCTGGGGCTGGCGAAGCGCCAACCGTCGGCCTGCCAGGGACTGATGGCATCATCGCTGCCTGATGCGAGTTCATCCGCAACAGCTGCGGCCAGTGCCACGGCGGTGATAGTGGGGCGAGTGAGCAAGGCCTTGAGTTCATGTTCGATGAAACCGGTATCGTAATGGTCGGCGGCGAAGTCCGGATGCCGGGCGATGCCGCGCAGCAGCGGCAGATTAGTGACCATGCCGAACACCGCGGTACGTGCGAGTGCAAATTGCAAACGCTCGATGGCTTCGGCGCGGTCTTTGCCGTATACGCTGAGTTTGGCGATCATGGGATCGTAGTGAATATTGATCTCATCGCCGCTGCGTACACCAGTGTCTACCCGCAGGTAATCCTTGTCGGGCGTTTCGAAACGTTCGATACGTCCTGTCACTGGTAGAAAACCCTTGTCGGCGTTCTCAGCGTACAACCGCACTTCGATGGCATGCCCGTGTGATTTGATCTGCTCCTGCTTGAGCGGCAGTTTTTCGCCGTCCGCCACGCGCAGCTGCCATTCCACCAGATCCAGGCCGGTGGTTTCCTCGGTGATGGGGTGTTCCACCTGCAGGCGGGTGTTCATCTCCATGAAATGGAATGACTTGTCGGCACCTACGATGAACTCGATGGTGCCGGCGTTCACGTAATCCACGGCTTTGGCCGCGGCCACTGCAGCCTCGCCCATTTTTTTGCGGGTGTTTTCATCCAGGAATGGGGAGGGGGTTTCCTCAACGACTTTCTGGAAGCGCCGCTGCAAGGAGCATTCACGCTCGAACAGGTGCACCAGGTTTCCGTGGCGATCACCGAATACCTGGAATTCGATATGCCGCGGCTGCTGGATGTATTTCTCCAGCAGCACGCTGTCGTCGCCGAAGGCGTTCATGGCTTCGCGTTTGGCGCCTTCGAGTGCGTCCTTGAAATCGCGTGCCGCATGCACCACGCGCATGCCTTTGCCGCCGCCGCCGGCGGTGGCTTTGATGATCATCGGGAAACCGATGCGTTTGGCTTCGGCTTCGAGTTTCTTGAGACTCTGGTTTTCGCCGTGATAGCCGGGCACCACCGGTACGCCGGCTTTCTCCATGAGCGACTTGGCGGCACTCTTGGAGGCCATGGCATCCATGCTCTCAGGCGAAGGCCCTATGAACACAATGCCGGCCTGTTTGCAGCGCCGGGCTAATTCGCTGTTCTCCGAAAGGAAACCATAACCGGGGTGCATGGCATCCGCGCTGGCCTGCTTCGCGGCTGCAAGTATGCGATCCATGTTTAGATAGGATTCGGAGACTTTCGATGCACCTATATATAGAGCTTCATCCGCCATCTGCACGTGCAGCGCATGACGATCGGCATCGGAATACACCGCCACCGTGGCGATACTCATACGCTTGCAGGTGCGCATAACGCGGCAGGCGATCTCACCGCGGTTGGTGATCAGGACTTTCTTGAACATTATTGGTCTTAAGGATTGATATCGTCTGCGTGTTTATTTTGACCATTTGGGTGGACGTTTCTCCAGGAATGCACTGAGTCCCTCCTGGCCTTCTTCGGACACGCGCAACTGCGCGATGATGTTGGCGGTCTTGCTATGCAGGTTGCGGCGTGCCGAGGTTGAGAGCGCCGCCTGCGCGGCGATCAGTTCCTTGGCGGCGACCAAGGCTTTGGGGCCGCCCTTCAGTAATAGCGTAATTTCTCTTTCCACCGCGTTATCAAGCTGTTCTGCACTCACCACCTCATGCACCAGGCCAATCTCGCGGGCCTGGTCCGCGCTGATGAGGGCGGCGGTGAGGAAATAGCGGCGTGCATTGCGGGCGCCGATGGCTGCGATCACATAGGGAGAGATTACCGAAGGCACCAGGCCCAGACGCACTTCGCTGAGAGAAAACTTCGCGGCCGAGGAGGCGATGGCGATGTCACAGCAGGCCACGAGCCCCACCCCTCCGCCGAAGGTGGCGCCGTTCACGCGCGCGATGCTGGGTCTGCGCAGTGAATTTAGCGTATCCATGAGTTCGGCCAGTTTGAGCGCGTCCTCGATGTTGTGGGCCTCGTCGTACTGCGCCGAGGCGCGCATCCAGTTCACATCTGCGCCGGCAGAAAAAGATTTGCCGGTGCCGGTGATCACCACGATACGCACTTTCTTGTCGTTGTTGACCTTGATCAATTTCTCGGTCAGCTCGGCGATGATGACATCGTCAAAGGCGTTGTGTATCTCGGGTCGGTTTAGCGTGAGTGTGGCGATGCCGCGGGAATCTGTTTGTAACAGCACGTTATCAGTCATTGCGTGTTCCTTCGTACCCCTCACCCTGTCCCTCTCCCACAAGGGGCGAGGGGGTTTGAAGACTACATTCTGAATATTCCGTAGCGCCCACCCGATACCAGCGGCGCATTCTCAGCGGTGGCCAATGCCAGGCCTAAAACGCGGCGCGTATCCGCCGGATCGATGATACCGTCATCCCAGAGGCGCGCGCTGGCGTAGTAGGGATGGCCCTGGCGTTCGTACTGCTCGCGCAGCGGCGCCTTGAAGGCTTCCTCCTCTGTCTCGCTCCATTTACCGCCCTTGGCTTCGAGGCCTTCGCGTTTCACGGTAGCCAGCACTGAGGCTGCCTGTTCACCGCCCATGACCGAGATGCGTGCATTCGGCCACATCCACAGGAAACGGCCGCCGTAGGCGCGGCCGCACATGGCGTAATTACCGGCGCCGAAACTGCCGCCGATGATCACCGTGAACTTGGGCACGCTGGCGCAGGCCACCGCAGTCACCATCTTGGCGCCGTCCTTGGCGATGCCGCCGTGTTCGTATTTCTTGCCCACCATGAAACCGGTGATATTCTGCAGGAATACCAGCGGGATGCGGCGCTGCTCGCACAGCTCGATGAAGTGCGTGCCCTTGAGCGCCGATTCGGAAAACAGGATGCCGTTGTTGGCGAGGATACCCACCGGATAGCCATACAGATGCGCGAAGCCGCACACCAGGGTCTTGCCGTACAGTGCTTTGAATTCCTGGAACTCTGAGCCATCCACCAGGCGCGCGATGATCTCGTGCACATCGTAGGGATAGCGCGTGTCCTGGGGTACGACTCCGTAGATCTCGTCGGCCGGGTAGCGCGGTTCCAGCGGTTCGCGTTTCGCCAGCCAATTGGGCCGCAGATAATTCAGATGCGCGACGATCTCGCGGGCGATGGCGAGCGCGTGCGCATCATCGTCGGCCAGGTGGTCGGTGACTCCGGAGATCTTGCTGTGCACTTCGCCGCCGCCCAGACTCTCCGCGTCCACTACTTCGCCGGTGGCGGCTTTCACCAATGGCGGACCGCCGAGGAAGATGGTGCCCTGGTTGCGCACGATGATGGCTTCGTCGCACATGGCCGGCACATAGGCGCCGCCGGCGGTGCACGAGCCCATGACTACGGCGATCTGCGGTATGCGCTCGCGTGACAGGCGTGCCTGGTTGTAGAAGATGCGCCCAAAATGCTCTTTGTCGGGAAACACTTCGTCCTGCAGCGGCAGGAAGGCGCCGCCGGAATCCACCAGATAGATGCACGGCAGGCGGTTCTCCAGCGCCACTTCCTGGGCGCGCAGATGTTTCCTGACGGTTATGGGGTAATAAGTGCCGCCCTTCACGGTGGCGTCGTTGGCCACCACCAGCACTTCGCGGCCATGCACACGGCCGATGCCGGTGATGAGACCGGCGGCCGGCGCCTCGTCGTCATACATGCCATAGGCGGCGAGTGCGGAAAGTTCCAGGAATGGCGAGCCAGGATCCAGCAGCGCCTGGATGCGCTGACGCGGCAGGAGCTTGCCGCGGTCAGTGTGTTTCTTGCGCGCTTTCTCGTCGCCACCGAGCGCTGTTTTTGTCAGTTTCTCGCGCAGCTCCATCACCAGCTTTTCCAGATGGGCGCGGTTGGCGGCGAATTCCTTGGAATTCCTGTCGATGACTGATTTCAGGATCGGCATGATGGGCGGCCCGATGATGAGGTAGGCATATTATGAACGGGCATGCGGGCAAATGCCCGTTCTGCCGTGCCGCGTATGGGAAGCGTTCCCACTATATATACAGTGTCCCCGGAAATTCAGGTCTCGATCGGGGCTGAGAACCGAGCATTTACTGGCACGACCATCCGGTTTGCCCGATGAACGCGGTACAGTTGACCTGGACGCTGAATGACTGGCCCTGGATATAGCTGAAGGTCACTATGTTATCCGGCAGATCGTAATTGAGCTTCGGTTCGGCCGGCAGCTGCTTGATATATTTCGGCACCAGAACATCCAGGTTCTTGGGCATGCGCATATTATCGGTCATATAGGTGTGGATGGCTTCCAGCACCGGTGTGGCTGCATCCTGAAGTTTCTGGCCGTTGGGATCCTCGCCCGGCGGATACATGGCACAGCCGCACAAGGCCAGCAACATCGCGATCACGAAATATTTGCTCATGGTTCCGCTCCGGTAGGAATCAGGCATGACGGTGAGTATAGCCCGTGGTGGTTGCCAGCACAGGCGAGTGTGCCGGTTGAACGGCCGCTGTGACTACAGCAGGTAGGGAATGAGCGCGGCCACTTCGCTGCGGTACTGGCGGTAGGCGTCTCCGAACTGCTCGGTGAGCCAGCGTTCTTCGAGGCGCAGCTTGCGCCACAAGGCAGCGAGCACCATCAGCACTGCCAGCCATCCGCGCCATTCATCGCGGGCGAGCGCCGTGCCGATGAATCCCAGCAACAGACCCGTGTAGATAGGATGGCGTACCAGACGGTAAGGGCCGGTATCGATAAGCTCATGTTCCTGCTTGAGCGTCACGATGCCGCTCCAATTGCGGCCGATATGGATCCGCGCCCAGATGCTGAAAGCCAGCCCGGCCACCAGCACCACCACTCCGATCCAGTAAGTGATTTCAGTACCTGGAAACACACGGCCACACAGGAATCCTCCCGGCAGCGTAGGTAATGCCAATAGCAGGGCCGCGAATATCAGCGGAACGACATGGCCTGCGCGTGACAGGGGAGATTCGCGGCGCGCTATAGCCTTTACATTACGCCCCACCAGCCACCAATAGATTCCCCAGATCAGCCAGACTATAAAAAAAAGATTGTCGTAAATAATGTGCATACAGGAAGTGATACTCTTTGCCGGCTTTAAATCTAAGCCGCTGCGTTGGCTATGATTCCTTTATTTTTGTAATTTACCCCAGTTCGAACTTTCCGGTTTCAAGGCGCCAAGCTTGAGCAGCAGGTTTGAATACAATAATGATTCTGACGCATAGATCGATACGATCGGTTCTCTTGTATCTTTGGGGATAAAGAATATTCCGTAACCCTGCACCCTGGGGATCTGATCACCACAAGCAGGCAACTGCATGGTCATGACACCTAATGGAGCATCCACTATCGATGTGCGCGGCAGTATGCTTATTTCATACATCGGCTTGCTCGGCTGCCCGGTGTCCTTAGATCGACAGTAAGTCGCACGCCGGCGACCTTTAATGCACAGTGTTCGCCATTCTGATTGTGGCATCTGTCTGACGGTGGATACCACGCCGATGAATATGGTCTGGTACTGGCTCAGATCGGACGTATCGGGCAGCAGTGAAGGCGGGCAAGCATAAGCGCTTGGTATGGTCAGCAGCGCGGCCAATGCCAGGGATGCAATATTCTTTTTTAGTTTCATGTATTGATCCTCCACAATTCAAAACGAAATCAGTTCATTTCTACGGCAATCGCCGTCGCTTCGCCGCCGCCGATGCACAGGGAGGCGATGCCGCGTTTCAGGTTACGCGCCTTGAGGGCGTACAGCAGCGTCACGATCAAGCGTGCACCGCTGGCGCCTATGGGATGCCCGAGGGCGCAGGCGCCGCCATTCACGTTCACTTTGGCATGCGGCAGCTTGAGTTCATGCATGGCCGCCATGGCCACCACCGCGAAAGCCTCGTTGATCTCGTAGAGATCCACGTCTTTTTCCGACCAGCCGAGTTTCTTCTGTAATCGATCGATGGCGCCCACCGGTGCGGTAGTGAACCAGGCGGGTTCCTGGGCGAAACCGGCGTGGCCGAGGATGCGCGCCAGCGGCGCGAGGCCGCGCTTCCTGGCTTCGCTCTCGCGCATCAGCAGCAGCGCCGCGGCGCCGTCGGAGATGGATGAGGAGCTGGCGGCGGTCACGCTGCCACCGTCTTTCTTGAACGCGGGTTTCAGAGTCGGGATTTTCTCGATATCGCAGCGCCCCGGTTCTTCGTCGCTGTCCGCCACGCGTTCGCCTTTGCGGTCCTTGACCGTCACCGGCGCGATCTCGGCTTTGAAGATCCCGTCCTTGACCGAATGCTGCGCGCGCTTCACCGATTCGATGGCAAAGGCGTCCTGCTGCTCGCGGGTAAAATGGAATTTCTCGGCGCATAGCTCGCCGAAAGTGCCCATCATCTGGCCGTCGTAGGGATTCTGCAGACCGTCGAAAAACATATGGTCGAGTATCTGTTGGTGGCCCATGCGCAGGCCGGCGCGCGCGCCGGGAATCAGGTAAGGCGCGTTGGTCATGGATTCCATGCCGCCGGCCACTACGATATCGGCGGAACTCGCAGCGATCAGATCGTGGGCCATCATCACGGCTTTCATGCCGGAGCCGCAGACTTTATTGATGGTGGTGCAGCCCACGGATTTGGGAATACCGGCGGCGATGGAGGCCTGGCGTGCCGGTGCCTGGCCGAGACCCGCCGGCAGGACGCAGCCCATGATGACTTCACTGATGTCTTCCGGGTTTACTTTGGAATCCGCTACCGCTGCCTTGATGGCGGCGGCGCCCAGTTGCGGCGCGCTTACCGGCGCGAACTGGCCCTGGAAGGAACCGATGGCAGTACGGCGGGCGGCGACAATGACGATGGGATCGGACATAGATTCACTCTCCAATAACAAAACTTGATTTGATTCGTATTAACTCGACTCTTCCGGTTCACGTCATTCCGGCGCAAGCCGGAATCCAGAAAAAGTTATTTACCGACTGGATACCAGCTTCCGCTGGTATGATGCTGATTCTGTCGCGTCGGTACTAAAAATTAGAGATTTTGGTTTCTGAGTAGGCGAAAATGATCGAGGATCCGGAGTGTATATGGCAATACATGAGGATTCCGAGACCATTTTCAACATCGCCAGAAAGCAAAAGATCAATTTTTAACCGTTAAACAATCCCCGCCCAATCAACATCCGCCTAATCTCATTGGTGCCGGCGCCGATGTCGTAGAGTTTGGCGTCGCGCAGCAGGCGACCGGTGGGGTATTCATTGATATAGCCGTTGCCGCCCAGGCTCTGGATGGCTTCCAGCGAGACCTTCACCGCGTTCTCGGAAGCGAACAGCAGGCAAGCGGCCGCGTCTTCGCGTGGGTCCTCGCCGCGGTCGAAGCGCTCGCAGGTGCGGTAGCTGAAGGCGCGCGAGGTCTGCAGCGCCACAAACATGTCCGCGAGCTTGGCCTGCATCATCTCGAATTCGCCGATGGGCTTGCCGAACTGCTTGCGTTCACGCACATAGGGAAGCACTATGTCCAGCGCCGCCTGCATGATGCCGATGGGGCCGGCCGACAGTACCAGCCGCTCGGAATCCAGGCCGCGCATCAATATATATACGGCTTCGTTTACCTGGCCGAGCACGTTGGCTTCCGGGATCTCACAGTCCTCAAACACCAGCTCGCAGGTATGCGAGCCACGCATGCCGAGCTTGTCGAGCTTCTGGGCGGTCTTGAAACCGCGCATGCCTTTCTCGACGATGAAGGCGGTGATGGACTTGGAGTTGGCTTCCCGGCCAGCGGTACGCATATACACTACCAGCACCTGGGCTTCCGGACCGTTGGTGATCCACATCTTGGAGCCGTTGGCGATCCATTTGTTGCCGTGCTGCTTCGCCTGGCAGCTCATGGAACCCACCACGTCGGAACCGGCGCCCGGTTCGGACATGGCGAGCGCACCGATCCATTCGCCACTGCACAGTTTCGGCAGATATTTTTTGCGCTGCGCTTCATTGCCGTTGAGGAACAGATTGTTGACGCACAGGTTGGAGTGCGCCGCATACGAGAGTCCCACTGAAGCGGATGCCCGGGAGATCTCCTCCATGGCTACCACGTGCGCCAGATAGGAAAGACCGGCGCCGCCGTACTGGGTGGGCACGGTGATGCCCAGCAACCCCAGATCACCAAACTTCTTCCACAGGTCCACGGGGAACTCGGCCTGTTCGTCGATTCGCGCAGCGCGCGGCGCGATCTCGGCCTCGGCGAAACGCCGCACCGTCTCGCGCAACAGATCCAGTTCTTCGTTGATGTGGGTATTGATGGTAGTCAAATTTAAAAACTCCTTATCCCTATCCCTTCTCCCCCTCGCGGGAGAAGCAAAGATGAGGGGGTGATTCTTTTCCCCTCACCCTCATCGCTACGCATCCTGCTTCGCTCGAAGTCCAGGGCATACATCCGTGTATGCCCGCTCGGCTTGGCGAAGCCATTCTTCACCAAATCTGCCTCGCCCTCTCCCGCAAGGGGAGAGGGAATCGATTCTCAATATCCGTTCCTGCGGCCTGCGAAGAAACGCTCGTAAGGCTGGTTCACGGTCGGCAGTTTCACCCGGCCGATGGCGGCGATGCGGTGCTCGGCCATGCGGTCCGCGGCGCGGTAGTTGGGGATCTTTTCCCGGTCCGCGAATTTGAAGATGTTGCCGATGATGTCGTAGATGCTGGTGACCATGCGGTTAGCGCGTTCCCGGTTATAACCCTGCAGTTCGATATACACGTTCATGAGGCCGCCGGCGTTGATGGCGTAGTCGGGCGCATACAGGATGCCGCGCTTGTGCAGCTCATCGCCGCTGGCGTCGGTGGCTAATTGATTGTTGGCGGCACCCGCCACGATCTCGAATTTGAATTGCGGGATGGTCTTGTCGTTGACGGTGGCACCGAGCGCGCACGGCACATACACTTCGGCTTTCACGCCGTAGATGTCATCCATCTTCACGGCTTCCGCGCCCAGCTCCACGCACTTGTCGATGCGTTCCTGCTGCATGTCGGTGACGAACACCTTGGCATCCGCGTCGCGCAGATGCTTGACCACGTAATGGCCTACGTGGCCGAGTCCCTGGACCGCATAACTGCATTTGCCGAGATCCGTGTGGCCGTATTTTCTGTTGAGGCAGGCCTTGATGCCCTGGATCACGCCCATGGCGGTGAACGGTGAGGGATCGCCGCCGCCGCCGTGCACTGGATGCACGCCGGTCACATAGCCGGTCTCCTGGAAGATGTATTCCATATCCTGGACATTGGTGTTCACGTCCTCGGCGGTGATGTAGCGGCCGCCGAGCGATTGCACGAAGCGCCCCAGTGCACGGAACATCTCTTCGGATTTCTGCGAGGGATCGCCGATGATCACGGCCTTGCCGCCGCCCAGGTTCAGACCCGAGACCGCCGCCTTGTAGGTCATGCCGCGGGACAGGCGCAGCACATCGGTGAGCGCTTCCTGTTCGTTCTTGTAAGGCCACATGCGCAGGCCACCCAGAGCCGGACCGAGCACGGTGTTATGGATGCCGACGATGGCCTTGAGGCCAGACTCCTTATCATGGAAGAACACGACTTCTTCGTGCCCCATCGTGTCGAGTGTGGCGAACAGGTCCATAAATCCTCCTGAGAAGGGAATGTTGATGGTGGAAAACCGCGCTCGGGAAATGGCGCATGCGGCTCCAGCCCCATGCTGCTGGACGTCTTCCGGCCGGCATCTTGCGAATATAGGGGCCCACAAAGGGCCGATAGAACGAAGTATTATAACCGTTCAGCCTCGTCCGCCGAACATTTAGATATAGCCGTCTTACAATGTGGGTGGCGCGCGGCGACTGTATTCCGCGGCGTCGCTCCCGTACATATCCTGACTGTACCCATGGATCTGACCAGTCTGAATCTCTGGAATCCCGCCATCGGCCTCGGGCCGGTAGTGGCGCTGGTTACTGCGTTCTTTCTCGGCGTGGTCCACGGCATCACGCCGGACGAACATACCTGGCCTATCACCTTCAGCTATTCCATCGGCAGTTACAGCACGCGCGGCGGCATGCGCACCGGCTTGCTGTTTTCACTGGCGTTCACCGTGCAGCGCGCCATCGCCAGCGAACTCGCGTACTTCGCATTCACCTGGTTGCTCCCGGGGGCACGCTGGAATTTCTATATCTATATGGTGGTGGGCGTGGTGATGCTGGTATCGGGTCACTATGCGCTGCACCGGCACAAGCTGCTGCATCTGTTTCACAGCCACAGTCTTGATCGTTCCCAGGAGCCGCGGGCGCTGCCGAATTACATGCCGCTGGTGCATGGCTTCATCGCCGGCTGGGGCACCGGCGCGTTTGCGCTCATCACTTACACGGTGTTGTCGCCCGCCATGCCGAACGCGTATCTGGGATTCATGCCGGGTATGTTGTTCGGCCTCGGCACCATGAGCATGCAGATAATGTTCGGAGCGCTGGTGGGCGCGTGGATGGCGCGGCGGCGCATGGCGGATGCAGCACGCGCCTGGGTGGCGCGTATGGTGGCGGGGCGTACCCTGTTCTGGGGCGGCATCGGGTTCACACTGGTGGGACTGCTGGGCATCCTCGATCCTGGTGTTGCTGACTTGGGGATCAGCACCGGCGTTCGCGTGCACAATCTTTCGCGAGTGGATATCGGTTTCGTGCTGGCGGTGCTGGTGCCCTTCGGGGCCGGGGCTTACGCCATGATCCGCTCCCTGCGCGAGGTCCGCGGTCGCTTCGACTGAGTCCGCAGCCCGTGGGGACCTATAAAAGAGGGCGCAGGGCAGCGCCGCTATCGCCGGTATAATGCGGAGCAACCCAGAGTAAGAGGCAGGCATGAGCACCGTCGTTCCCAAGCACAGCGAAGCCGAGCTGCAACAGAGCAAGCGTCTGCCGCTGCGCTTCGTCACGGCCGCCTCGCTGTTCGACGGCCACGACGCCGCCATCAACATCATGCGCCGCATCATCCAGAGCCAAGGTGCGGAAGTGGTGCACCTGGGCCACAACCGCTCGGTGGAAGACGTGGTGCGCGCCGCGTTACAGGAAGACGCAGACGCCATCGCCATCAGCTCTTACCAGGGCGGGCACATCGAATACTTCAAATACATGGTGGACATGCTGAAACAGCGGCATGCCGCGCATATCCGCGTATTCGGCGGCGGCGGCGGCACCATCACCCCGGAAGAGATCGACGAGCTGCAGAAATACGGCATCGAGCGCATCTACCACCCCAACGACGGCATGCACATGGGCCTGGTGCAGATGATCGAGGACGTGGTCACGCGGGTACAGAAGCACCGGCTGGCGCCGGAGAAACCCGCCAAAGTCTCGCCGCACGATGAGATCTCCGTGGGCCGCATGCTCACCGCCATCGAAGCGGGGGTGTTGGGCGATGCGGAACTGGCGCGGCTGCGCAAGCAATGGGCGCTGGCCGGCAAGCAGACTCCGGTGGTCGGCGTCACCGGTACCGGCGGTGCCGGCAAGTCCTCGGTGGTGGACGAACTGATACTGCGTTTCCTGCATGCGTTTCCCAATATGCGCATCGCGGTGCTGGCGGTGGACCCCACGCGCCGGCGCACCGGCGGCGCGCTCCTGGGCGACCGCATTCGCATGAACTCGCTGCGCAGCCCGCGGGTGTTCATGCGCTCCATGGCTACGCGCCGCGCGCACGCCGCCACCAACGAGATGCTGCACGACTGCATCGGCTTCCTGCGCGGTCAGGCCTACGACCTGATCCTGGTGGAGACCGCCGGCATCGGCCAGTCTGATTCCGCAGTGGTAGACCTGGTGGATTTCCCGGTGTACGTCATGACCAGCGACTACGGCGCCGCCAGCCAGCTGGAGAAGATCGACATGCTGGATTATGCCGAGCTGGTGGTGCTCAATAAGTTCGACCGGCGCGGCGCCGACGATGCACTGCGCGACGTGAAGAAACAGTGGAAGCGCAACCGCACGGCCTTCAAATTATCCGATGAACAGGTGCCGGTGTATCCCACCATCGCCAGCCAATTCAACGATCCCGGCATCACCTGGATGTTCGTGAACCTGTGCCGGCTGCTGCGGGACAAATTGCATCTGCCGGCGGACAAGTGGACACCGGATGCTGATACCACCCTCAAGGAACCGCGTGCCACGGTGTTGATCCCCGGCCCACGGGTGCGTTATCTGGCGGAGATCGCCGAGCAGGGCCGCGGCATCAATGATTCCATCGACCAACAGGCGGAAGCCGCCGGCCGCGCGCAGCATTTCTGGCAGTCACTCAAGGAACTGGATGATCCAAAACTGCCCAAGCAGCTGGCGCTGTATGCCGCCGGCGATCTGACCCAGGGCAAGGATAAATCACTCGAAGTGCTGCGCCAGCGTTACCAGGATTCAGTCAAGTCCTTATCTTCCGAAGCATTGAGTTTGTTGCGTGAATGGCCGCAGCGCCTCAAAGCCATCACCGATGCGCATTTCACTTACGACGTGCGTGGCAAGCCGGTCACCGGCAGCAACTACACTGAATCCTTAAGCCACAGCCAGATACCGAAGGTGGCGCCGCCTACTTACAAGAGTTGGGCCGATCTGCTGCGTTATCTGATGCGCGAGAACCTGCCGGGTGCTTATCCCTACACCGCCGGCGTGTATCCCTACCGGCGCACCGGCGAAGATCCGACGCGCATGTTCGCCGGCGAGGGCACGCCGGAGCGCACCAACCGCCGCTTCCATTATCTGTCCCATGGCCAGAAAGCCGCACGGCTTTCGACCGCCTTCGATTCCGTGACCCTGTACGGCGAAGACCCGGCCACACGCCCGGACATCTACGGCAAGGTCGGCAACTCCGGCGTGAATATCGCCACGCTGGACGGCATGAAGAAACTGTATTCCGGCTTTGATCTGTGCTCACCGTCCACTTCCGTGTCCATGACCATCAACGGACCGGCACCCATGATCCTGGCCATGTTCATGAACACCGCCATCGACCAGCAGGTGGAAAAATACCTGAAGGAAAATCCCAAGCGCTGGGCGGAGGCCGAGAAGACCATCGCATCTATATATAAGGACAAGCCGCGGGCCCAATACATCGGCGAGCTGCCCAAGGACAGCGACGGCCTGGGGCTGGCGTTGCTGGGCGTGAGCGGCGAGGAACTGGTGGATGCGCAGACTTACGCGCGCATCAAGGCACAGGTGCTCAATAGCGTGCGCGGCACGGTGCAGGCGGACATCCTCAAGGAAGACCAGGCCCAGAACACCTGCATCTTCTCCACCGAATTCGCGCTGCGCATGATGGGCGACATCCAGCAGTATTTCGTGGAGCACAAGGTGCGGAATTTCTATTCCGTATCCATCTCCGGTTATCACATCGCCGAAGCCGGCGCCAACCCGATCTCGCAGCTGGCCTTCACGCTCTCCAACGGCTTCACCCTGGTGGAGTATTACCTGGCGCGCGGCATGCAGGTGGATGACTTCGCGCCCAATCTGTCGTTCTTCTTCTCCAACGGCATGGACCCGGAATACACCGTCATCGGCCGGGTGGCGCGCCGCATCTGGGCGCGCGCCATGCGCGAGCGCTACGGTGCGGGTGCCCGCAGCCAGATGCTCAAGTACCACATCCAGACCTCCGGGCGCTCGCTGCATGCCCAGGAGATCCAGTTCAACGATATCCGTACTACGCTGCAGGCGCTGTATGCGCTGTTCGACAACTGCAACTCACTGCACACCAATGCCTACGACGAAGCCATCACCACCCCCACGGAGGAGAGCGTGCGCCGCGCCGTGGCCATCCAGCTCATCATCAACCGCGAGCTGGGGCTGAACTTCAACGAGAACCCCTGGCAGGGCAGCTTCATCGTCGAGCAGTTGACTGATTTAGTGGAGGAGGCGGTGTACAAGGAATTCGAAGCCATCTCCGAGCGCGGCGGCGTGCTGGGCGCCATGGATACCATGTACCAGCGCGGCAAGATCCAGGAAGAGAGCATGTATTACGAACAGAAGAAGCACGACGGCTCGCTGCCGCTGATCGGCGTCAACACCTTCTTGCCGCGCGAACATGCCGGCGACATCGTCACCAAGATTGAGCTGATTCGCTCCACCGAGGACGAGAAACGCCAGCAGATCAAGAACGTGGAGAATTACCGCGCGGCGCGCAATGCGCGCGCACCCGAAAGCCTAAAGCTTTTGCAGCAGACCGCCCGCGACCGCAAGAATATCTTTGCGAGTTTGATGGAAGCAGTGAAGTTCAATTCATTGGGGCAGATTTCACATGCGCTCTATGAGGTCGGTGGAGAATACAGAAGGAACATGTGACAAATATTTGTCACGAGGTGTTTCCAATGGAAAACTCATCGCATACCCAGCCTGATTCACACCCGACTGATCTTTATCCCATAGTGGGTCCAAATGTAAAGCATGTGACGCGTCCGTCGAAATCCGACCTAAGCGATTGGGTTGACCTGATGGAAGTTGTCGAGGCGCTCTGCCCGAAGTGGCCCGCACAACCAACCAGAAGTTACACGGTTTTCAAACTGTGATCTTGGCCTGCAGCAGACCGCTCGCGAACGCAAGAACATCTTTGCCTCGCTCATGGAAGCGGTGAAGTATAACTCACTGGGGCAGATATCACATGCGTTATATGAAGTGAGCGGGGAGTACCGAAGGAATAGGTGATACCAGACGACTGACTAGTAGCTTTAATTAAGCATTTTATTCAGGGGGTGTGATATGCGATCGATATTTGCTTTATTTGTACTAAGCCTGATCGGGTTGAGCGGGTGTGCATCCCTGAACCATCCCGTACAGATCGCCAATCTAATGGCGCCGTCCCAGAACTATCTGGATGATCAAACCAAACCGGATGACTATCCGGGTTTCCTGACCGGCGAGGGTCAAATATATAGTTGCCGCTACGGCATTCATTACGAAACCCGGGATGAGTTTTCACCACCCAAGGCGCAAATGTTCGCGGACCTGCTGGCTCAGGCGCTTCCGCAAATCACGACCCACAAAGTTGTGCTGCAGCAATTTGACGTCTACTTCAATCAACGCCTGAAAATATTACATGAGGCGGCTAACGCGGGAATCGGAGGTGTCGTCGGCTCTACGCTCAGTGAGCAGGCTGCCATGCAGAACATGGGCGTATTTACCTATCAAAAGCTGCTGATCGATACCAACCCGGAGGTCGACCGGCACCCAGGGGAAAACCAGGTGGGTTGCGACAATGACCACGAGGGCGAGTATTACCCCTCGGAAATCAGTGGCGGGTATGACGTGGTGGTCTCATGGTTCAAGTTCACCGTGGACGGACAACCCTACGAATTCCGGACATTCTACCAGTTTCAGCCGGAAAACAAGGAACAGATTTCCGCGGGAATCGACGAGGCAATCCGCATGTCAGTTCAGGGAATCGTAAAGAGGATTAAGCTCTAAGCATCAGGCGCCGTAGGTACGTTTCGCTATTACAGATTCGGGTTTTTGGAAAGCCGTGGGCTTAGGGATTCCGACAACATCTAATTGGGGAGATCCAGATGAATCAGCCGCTGGTGATTTCGGAAAATGTGCAGGCCTCTTTAAAGGCCACGCGTCCGTGGATCAAGTTCATGGCGATCATGTGGACTGTGAGTATCGCTTTCTTGCTGATTTTCGGCCTGGCGAAGCTAGCCGGCTTAATCACCAATACCTCAGAAACGGGTGAGCTTGCGTTGTTTAGCAGGATCATGGGTGCCTTCTATGTCGCTATAGGATTGGCTTATGTGATGCCGGCCCTGTATTTATTCCGTTACGCAAAAGCCATTGCCGGTATGCAGGGTACGTCAGTCGTGGCGTCATTCGAGGATGCACTCAAGCAGCAAAAGTCCTACTGGAAATATTACGGCATATTTCTCATCGTTGTCATTGTAGTCGGCATGTTAGTGGGCGGTGGAGTCATGTTTGTTAGTTTATACATGGCGGCACATCATCAACATTGATTTATTCACAGCGTGGCATGCACGGCCTGACGAAGATAATCCCAACAATGTCCGATTAACGGGGAATTGAACATGAATGAACAAGTCACTGTTTCAGATAAGGCGCTCGGATATTTGAATAACACCCATTTATGGATCACATTCATAGCAGTGATGGGTTTTTTAGGGACTGCACTCATGCTGCTGATAGGTTTAGCTATGTTAGCCGGTGGTTCTTTCATGCCAGCAAATTCAAAGATGCCGGCGATGTTTTTTACTGCGATCGGGGTTTTCTATCTAATTATGTCTATCTTTCTCTGCCTGATTCCCGGCATCCTGCTTATGCGTTATGGCAGTGCCATCTCGAGCATCCCGGCCGCAGGTCAAGCCGGCCTGGAAAGCGCGATGTCGCGGCAGAAAAGCTTCTGGAAATACATAGGATTTTATGTGATCGCGATGGTGGTATTCGAAGTTTTCTTTTTTATCGTTGAATTTAAATTAGGAATCTTGCGCTGACCGCACTATAATCCGTGGAGTCTGATATGCCGCTTCAATTCAGATGTAGTGTGGTGTTTATTATGAGTACTTTATGCTATTTATTGGCGATACGAGCAATTGCTTCGCCGCCACCATTACCTGAATCCACTACTAATACGATCGGGTATCCAACCGTTGCTGCCGCACGCAAGGCGTTACTCGCACAGCCTGATGCACGCTGGTACACGCATAATGACTGGTTGATTGTAGTCATCCGTGACGACATGGCTGTTTGGTCATTTGCACCGAAGACCGATCCTGCCTATCCCGCAGTCGTGGAGCGAAAGGTGGTTAAAATGGAACAGGTTCGATTATCGATATGAGAGTGCTGTGCGAAGCTACTAAAGTTGCTTGCGATAAACTAGTCAAAGAATTCGAGGCGCTCAATGCCAATATCGGGCATTCGTCTCAGTGAACTACCAAGAGAGAAGATCGTCGTGAAAAGTAGGAGAACATTATTGGAATATCGCGGGCACCGGGCAAGAGGCCATGGAACAAGCATTGAAACAGCAGAAATCCTTGTATTAACACATGGAGCTCTGATATCTCCGCTCCAACACATCTTTGGCGGTCGATCTATAGTCCGATCTGCCCAATGATGCGGCCGCCTCGGTCTAACAATTCCAATGCTTACCTTCTCGGCTCATACCGCATGGCCACCGCTCCCGAGCTGAACTCCAGCCGGCTCACCAGCCTCAAGTCGACATGCTTCGATAACCCCGCGAACAACGCCGGCCCGTGGCCCGCTATCCTGGGGTGTACCACCAACTCGTACTCATCGATCAATCCCAATTCTGCCAACGCCAACGGCAGCTTCACGCCGCCCGTGAACAGTCCCTTACCCGGCTGCTGCTTGAGCTGCTGCACGGCTTTCCCCAGATCCCCGCGCAAGAGCTCCGCGTTCCAGTCCACCCGCTCCAGGGTGCTCGACACCACATACTTCTTTGCGGCGTCGATGGTCCGGGCGAAGGGCATTCCCCAGTCAGCCATCCAATCAGGCCGCACTCCGGTGCGCGCCGGCTCCCGCCACGCGGCTTCCATCATTGCGTAAGTCACCCAGCCAAAGAGCAGGGCATCGGCCCGCTCGATGTTCTCGACCGCGTGACGATGCAGATCTTCGTCCGGGACTATGGCACGATGATCGCAGCAGCCGTCCAAAGTGACGTTGATGGAATAACGCAGGGGTCGCATGAGATAAGCGTACTGCCGATGCTATTGATGCAGCAACAGACGATTTGCGGTTCAATAGTGCTATCTAACGCTCACGCTCGTACCGGCGTGGCACAACCCAGAAGGATCTCAACCATGATTTTCCATCAACGCCTGTCTATCGCCTCGCTTGTGACAAGCCTGCTTTTGCCACTGCTGGCCGCCGCCCCTGTGGCTGCATCCGCGGCGATCACCCAGCCGCCGCCCCCGGCCGCCCAGCCGGTCACTGAAACGCTGTGGGGCCAGAAGGTCACCGACGATTACCGCTTCATGGAAAAGCTCGGGCCCGAGACCATCGACTGGATGAAAGCCGAGGGCGCCTATACCCGCGCGCTATTGGATTCTATTCCCGGCCGCGCCGCACTGGGCCAGCGCGTTTCCGCCTTCACCGGCAGCTTCGATGCTATCCAGAGTTATTCTGTGTATGGCGGGCGCGAGTTCTATGAAGAACGTCAGCCCGGCGCGAATAATTTCGACGTCATCGTCCGCGACACCAAAGGCACGCGCAAGGTCGTGGATATCGAAGCGATCATGAAAGCCAATGGTGGCAAGCCCTACGCGGTGAATTATTTCCTGCCCTCGCCCGACGGAAACAAGGTGGCCGTGGGCGTATCGGAAGGCGGTTCGGAAGCCGCCAAGATCAGCGTTTACGATGCCGCCACCGGTAAGTTGATCGCCGGCCCGCTGGAACGCGCCCAATTCGGCGCCACCAGCTGGAGCCCGGATTCGAAAACACTCTACTGGATCCGTTTGAAGAAGCTCACGCCCGGCGAGAGCCCGCTCGATACATACAAGAACGCCACCGCAGTCGCCTGGAATCTCAAATCGGCGCCTGTGCCGGTCGCCGGCAACGGCGCCAGCAAGCACGCGACATTCTCGCCTGATGAGATCCCCGTGATTCAGCTCAATCCCGACTCTCCGATCGCGGTGCTGGCGTCCATCAACGGCGTGCAGCGCGAAATCAAGTTGTGGACCGCACCGGCGGCCGACGCCTCCAACCCGAAGGCGCCGTGGAAGCTGCTCGTCGACCGCAGTGACAATGTGAACAGCATGGATTTTCGCGGCGATGAGATCTTCCTGCTCTCACACAAGGATGCGTCCAATTTCAAAGTGCTGGCGGTGAAGGCGGGCAAGCCGCTGGCCTCGGCCAAAGTGCTGGTGCCGGAAGCGTCCGACCGGGTGATCGAAAGTATCCACGCAGCCGCCGACGGGCTTTATGTGCTGGCGCGCAACGGCGCCTATTCCGATCTGCTGCGCGTACCAACCGGCAGCGACAAGATCGAGACGATCGCGCTTCCCATCAAGGGCCATATCGGCGAGATCTTCAGCGATCCGCGTGTGGCCGGCATCACCTTCGAGATCTCGAGCTGGGTGGTTCCGCCCACTGAATATCGCTACGCTCCCAAGACCGGCAAGTTTGCCGATCTGCATCTGGGTGTTCACGGCGACATCGATGCGGCGAATTACGTGGTGAGCGATCTCGAGGCCAAGGCGCATGACGGCGTCATGGTGCCCTTGTCGCTGATCGAGCCCAAGGGCGCCAAGCGGCCCGGCATCGTGGTGCTCGAGGCCTATGGTTCCTACGGCATTACCAATCTCGCCGACTTCAGCTCGCGCCGCGCCGCTTTCATGAAAGAAGGCATTGCCTACGGCATCTGCCATGTGCGCGGCAGCAGCATCAAGGGCCAGTCCTGGTACATCGCCGGCAAGGGACCCAACAAGCACAACACCTGGGAAGACCTGATCGCCTGCGGTAACTATCTCGTGGCTCAGGGCGTCACCTCGCCCAAACAACTCTTCATCCTCGGCGGCTCAGCCGGTGGCATCACCATGGGCCGCGCGATGGAAGAGGCGCCTGATCTGTTCGCCGGCGTGATGGACGTGGTACCCGCCGCCAACACGCTGCGCGCGGAGTTCACGCCCAACGGCCCGCCCAACATTCCCGAATTCGGCAGCATCAAGAACAAGCAGGGCTTCGAGGATCTCTACGCCATGGATTCGCTGGTGCATGTGAAGAAGGGCACTACTTATCCGGCGATCATGATCTCGACGGGCTTGAACGATCCGCGCGTGGCGCCCTGGGATCCGGCCAAGTTCGCCGCCGTGATGATGGCGGCAGGTTCGCCCAATCCGGTGCTATTGCGCATCGATGCGCAGGCCGGTCATGGCATCGGCTCAACCCGCACGCAGAGCGACGAATTGGCGGCCGACTGGATTGCCTTCAGCTTCTGGCGCGCCGGCCTGCCGGACTGGCAACCGACGCTCAACAAGCATTGATGATCGGCGCATGAAAAAGCCCCGCGGGCGAAATCCCGCGGGGCTTTTTTACTGCCGGATCCTGAATAATTTGCGACTGACCACGATTTATCTCAAGTAACCCTGAAGGTAATGAACTGTCCTGAATCCCCGGATATGACTGCGAGCAAGTGCAGCGTTAATTATAAGTTGTGTAAGTACGCCGGATTCGGGCACCTGTTACATCAATTACATTTTTTCCTGACGGACAGTTACTGGGTACGCTGAAGGACGAGACGATGAAAAAGCAGACGAACGCCTGCAGGTGCACAGTCTTGCGCGCGTAACCGGGAGGTGGCGCCGGCATGATAGCGCTGGAGACAGCCTTGACAGAAAGATGATCCAGATCACTGTGTCCGCTGGACTTGGCGATAACGATATTGAGCGCTTTGCCATCCATGTAGTCGAAGGCTACTGTGGCGATACCCGTTTCATCCTTTACAAGCGGGTCCCTAGTATATTCTGCCGTGTTATCAATCGCTACATATACGTTGTACTCGAACGACTCATACGGCGTAAACATCTCGAGCTGTAACTCGAATTCATGGGGTTGGTCGGTATGCTGCCCTAGAGGCTTGGGAGCCTTCGCTGACACCACCTGTTGCAGCATCAGCGTATCCAGTTTGGGATCACCTGTGCTGGCGACGATCACCGGATTCTTGATAACCCCATTATCGAGCAGGAACCGCACCGTGCCATGAAGACCGGACGTGTCTTCATTGTCGGGTAAGTGCACTTTGGACTGGACAGCTAAAAGTAACGCCGACTGCCATGCCGGATATACCCAGTAAGGTTGCGTGAAGGGGTTGGGGTGTGAACGCATAATGAGAGGGGAAGGCACAGAACTACAGGCGCTCAATGCGCATGCCAGGATGAAGGCGGCCTGAATTCGGTACCCGCGCATACGGTTAATGACTCCTGCAACGCTCGGTGTAAATCTTACATAAGGATAGGCCATCGGAAACTTTCTGTATGTCCATCGGGTGAGTGCGGCATTGGGCTGAATGGGGCCGGGTGCTTGTACCGATGCGCGTTAGCCAATAGAGTGCAGCGTCTGCATATGTCATTAAGGTGGTATTCCACATGAGATTCCGGCTATCGATCCTGCTCGTTGCCCTGTTCCTGAACATCAGCGCGATGGCGCAGTCGCCGCCGGCTGACCTGGAGAGCTATGTCCACAAGGCCATGGTGCAGTGGCAGGTACCGGGCCTGGCGGTGGCGATCGTCAAAGATGGCAAACTGGTATTCGCGCGCGGCTACGGAGTGCGCGAACTGGGCAAGCCCGGGAAGGTGGACGCGAATACGCTGTTCACCATCGGTTCCGTGTCCAAGCAATTCACGGTGGCGGCCCTCGGCACACTGGTCTCGGCCGGCAAGCTGCGATGGGATGCGCCGGTCACCGGATACCTCAAGAATTTCCAGCTCGGCAGTCCGTATGTGACCCACAACATCATGCTTAGCGATCTGCTCAGTCATCGCAGTGGTTATTGCGATCCGTTGTGGATGTGGTACACCTCCGACGATACCGCCGCCAACGTGATCCAGCGGCTGCGTTACCAGACGCCCGACTACGGCTTCCGCGCCCAATTCTGCTACAACAATACCCTATATCTGGCGGCCAGCCTCTTTATTCCCGCCATCACCGGCGAGAGCTGGAACGACTATGTCGCACAGCATCTGTTCGCGCCGCTCGGCATGACGCATACCGACACCACGGAAGCAGCGGTCGAGGCCGCAGCCAACGCCGCAGTACCGCACGCGAAAGTGGACGGCAAGGTGGAAGTGATCCAGCGTTACTGGGCTAATAACATGGATGTGTTCGCAGCGGTCGGCGGCATCAATTCGAGCGTCAACGATATGAGCCATTGGCTGGAGATGCTGCTGGCCGACGGGAAATATGCCGGCCACACGGTGCTGGATCCCGCCGTGATCCAAACCATGGAGACGCCGCAGACGATCATCCCGGCGCACACCTGGATCGGTGACTGGCTGCGCACGCAAACACCGGACAGCCATTTCTACGCCTATGGCTTCGGCTTCATGCTCCAGGATTACGGCCAATACAATGTGGTGTGGCACGCGGGCGACATCAACGGCATGGCCACGGCCATGGCGCTGGTGCCGTCTGAACACCTGGGTGTCATCGTGCTCTCGAACATGGACCAGAACCGCGCAGCAGAAGGCGTGGTCTTCCATGTGCTGCAGTCTTATCTGAAACTCCCGCACTTCGACGTGAGCCAGGCCTTATACGACTCAAGGCAGAAGGCCGATGCCAAGGACCAGGCCGATCAGAATAAGCTGGCTGCCACGCAACAGAAAGATGCGCAGCCACCGCGACCACTGTCCGACTATGCCGGCATCTATCGGGACGATTTCTACGGGACGGCGAACGTGACCGAGGTGTCAGGGCATCTGGTGCTGCAACTCGGCAACCCGGACTTCACCGGAGATCTCGTGCTCTGGCACGACAATACCTTCCGGGTGACCTGGCGTGACCACTATTACGGCAAGAGCTATGTGACCTTCGATCTCGATGCCTACGGCAAACCCGATAAACTGAGCTTTGCGCTCATACCCATGCATTACCAGCGACTGGAGCAGCCGGCGGCCGTCGCGTCGCAGAAATAGCAGCCACCAGAATAAAGATATAGACAAGAGTGTGTAGAGCGGCATACGTGTGCATGTCAATTCCACTTTACAGTGCTAGCTATAATCATCAGAGCGAGACCGTTAACAAGAATGAAAAGTTAACCTAAATGTCTTATGCGCGCGTTCTCGCCCTTACGGCATTGACCATGATTGCCTTTGCCGGCAACTCATTGCTGTGCCGTGCGGCGCTTGGGGACACCCACATCGATGCCGCCAGCTTCACGACCATCCGTTTGATTTCCGGCGCACTGGTGCTGTGGCTGATCGTGCAGATACGACAAGGCAATCGCACTGTCAAAGGCAGCTGGCGGTCCGCAGTGGCACTCTTTATATATGCCGCTGGATTTTCCTATGCCTACTTGAGTCTTTCGGCTTCCACCGGGGCCTTACTGCTGTTCGGCGCGGTGCAGGCCACCATGATCGGTTATGGAATCTGGAGCGGCGAGCGCTTGCGTGCCATCCAACTCGCCGGTCTGTTGCTGGCATTCGCCGGTCTCATCGGCCTGTTGTTGCCGGGAGTCACGGCGCCGCCCTTGATCGGTTCGCTGCTGATGGTGGGCGCCGGCGTGGCCTGGGGCGTGTATTCATTGCGCGGCTGGGGCGCGGGCGATCCCATCACCGTCACCGCCGGCAATTTCCTGCGCACGCTCCCGATTGCGATGGTGTTGAGCGCCGTGATGTTCAAAGGCATCGGTATGGATGCCGCCGGAATCGGCTACGCCGTGGCTTCGGGTGCCCTGGCTTCCGGACTGGGTTATGCGATCTGGTACACGGTACTGCCGGTATTGAAAGCCACTCGCGCCGCCAGTGTGCAACTCAGCGTGCCGGTGATCGCGGCGCTGGGCGGCGTGTTACTGCTGGGTGAGCACCTCAGCCTGCGGCTGGTGCTGGCCTCCATCGCCATCCTCGGCGGCATCGCCCTGGTGATCCTGGAGAAGCGTTCCATGAATGCTGCACGACAAATAAGTACTGGACAGCAATGAACGCAGGATTTCCACGCGCATTCTCATGGCTGCTCAGGTTATTGGTCCTGACCGCGGTACTGTCCGTGGTGTGCTTCGGTATCCTCGTGTGGCGGGTGAAACCGCTGGCAGTGGCTGTGTGTCCTGTTTGCTTTGGCTTTGACAAGATTGAAAGCGGCATCTACGCCGAACACGGGATGCCCGTCGAAGCGCAGGTGTTGGCGAAGCGTGTGTTAGCACTCGCAGAGGAACGCGTCCGGGATTTCTACGGCGATATCCAAGATCACCCACGAGTGCTGATCTGCGCGACTCAGACTTGCATCGGCAGGATCGGGGGCGGCGATGCCGCCAGCGGGTCAGTCGGTGCATGGGTGCTGCTCCTGGGCCCAAAAGGCATGAATGAGA
>Ga0307374_10000544_pt1 | contig 71946 bp, 59 predicted proteins | sample OX3MG_FD_202532 | JGI IMG/M metagenome (GOLD analysis project Ga0307374, IMG submission 202532) | Soil microbial communities from Risofladan, Vaasa, Finland - OX-3 | ecosystem: Environmental > Terrestrial > Soil > Coastal area > Acid sulfate soil | place: Finland: Risofladan, Vaasa | collected... | reverse complement strand
TAGTAGTTCGTCGGCCTGATCTGTACGAAGCTCCCGATCGTGACTCTGTCGCCGAACTTGAGCCCAGCCACGGAGGTACCTTGCACCTCGGCGTAATCCTCGATCACGAGTGCCCTGCCCGCGCTGACGTGAGCCAGCCCTCGTAGACGTACTCCCCTCCCGATCAGAGGAACACCGGCGACAGAGCCGAACCTGGGCATCGCCAGCAGGCCCCGGGCGAGCATCGGCGCCACCTTCGCCAGCACTCCCGCCTTGCCGAGGAGACGGATCTTCCGATCGAGAGCGTCGTCGTCAAAACGACCTACTGCTTCACGATATGCGCCGCCGAGGTCGTTCATGGGAAATTCGTATCACTTGGCTCGACAGACGGCGAATGACCGTCAACCATAGCCGCAGCTTGGACGGGCGCGAAGGTCCCTGAGAAACCGCCCCTCGGCCTCCCGCCCCGGCGCGCCTCCGACACCCTGTTCCAGCGTGGGATACGCCGTCGTGATCCTGCTCGTTCTCGCTCTTGCCTTTGCCGAGGGGATGAGCCATGTGCACGTTGCCTCCGGATTCTTTGATCACGTCGGCCGCCCAGTACAAGCTATTGGTGTCACTTCGGACCGATCGCCGGCCCCGACCAGCTCGGCGACCAGGGCCACTGGGTCGTTGTCGATGTGGACGGTGTCAAGGGTCCCGCCGTCCCCGTCGCGCCGCACGGTCACGCTGTAGCACCTGTGCAGATCGATGCCGACATGGTGTGTTTGCTGTTCCACGGAAGTGTCATTCTGTCGTCTCCGGGTTGATTCCGTCGCCCCAAATGCGCTGCGCACACGTGATCCCGGGCGACGGGAGGAGGCCCGTTGGATCTTCACCTTGGTTTCGTCGGTCTCCGTCACGCTTTTCCATGCCACGAGATCGCCCCCTGTGATCGGCGCACGAGCCACCACAACGCGGCGACAGCGCCGGAGTGCCTGCAACGACACGTCTGGTGGGCGCTGAGGGACTCGAACCCCCGACCTGCTGGTTGTAAGCCAGCTGCTCTAACCAACTGAGCTAAGCGCCCCGAAAGGCAACTCTACCTGCTTCTTTATTCATTCACGGATTGGATGACGCACTCCGATTATCGTTTCGTGACCATGCCGATGCTTGGCCGAAATGGCTGGGTAAGGGTCCTCCAAAGGAACCACGCGCGGCGTAGTCTTGGTCGTCAGGCGGGCACATAGCCCCTTTTCCATTTCGGTCACAGCCTCAGACTGGAAGAGAGTAGCGATCACATTGCTGTACTTGAAGCCACTCCGATTGAGGATCACCGTGCCATCCCCTACGCGTTCCGCGCAGGCTACATCGACGAGAGTGTCAATCTCGTCGCTCCACTAGTCAACTGGTCACCCGAGCTCTCGCTCATAGGCGCCGCGATCGTACCGACCCAGAGACAAGTTCAATATGCAATAGCACCGACGAGCCTCCTCCGGGTTGATGACGAATCCGATCTGAGGAGTCTCCGTGCGCTCGTGCTGATGCTCGACGAAGCCATCGATGATCGCATTCGTGGAGCTGCTCCGAACCGTGACGTCGGTTCTGTAATGAAGCCTCGGGCTGTAGCTTCTCGATCGGGCGCCCAGACCCAGCAGTGGTATGCCGCCAAAGTCGGCGTCCTCCTGCAGCAGGCCGTCGACCCGCCGGTGTGACATTCGGACATATGTGTTCTGGCGGAACCCAAGCTCGATCAAGACCTCGACCGCGTCGTCATACATGCTGTATTCGTCGGCGTTGTCCAGAAACGCGTCCGTCGTGCGGTCGTTGCGGCTCCCGATCACTGCCAGCCGGCTGCGGTCCAAGCGCGTTCGATGGCTGGTTGCCGCGACTGCAGTCTCCTCGTTGGGTGACGGCTTGTTGCTGGTCGCCATCTCGCTCACGGCCGCGAGACTGGCAAGGTCTCCGGTCAAGATTGTTGCGCTTGCCGCCGCGACCCGTCTCTTGTGGCTTGTATGCGGGCTGGCCAACGGCACGCTCGCCGGCCGCTTTCAAGAGCGTCGGTCGGTGATCTTCGCCGAAGGAGGATGGGCCGCGGTGCTGGGCCTGTTGGTGATCGCCGTCGCTACCGGACACGCCGTCCTGTCGGCCGTTTGAGTTGCGACGCTCTTGCTTGGGGCGCTTGAGACGATCTCTTTGGGCACCATCAAGGCCGCCCCACCGCAGCTCGTGATTGACTCGGATCTCGGGCAGTTGAACTTGGTCATCACCACGTTGAGTCGGCCGGTTCGTTCTTCGCCGGCCCGGCACTGGCCGATTCGCTGTTTGCCGTCGACCGAATCGCTTCCTTCGCGGTCGACGCCGCGAGGTTGATCGTCAGCGGCTTGTTGTTGGCCGCGGTTTTTCCTGCGACGCCCGACGCCCTACGTAAGGGAGGGGTCGCTACTGGCCGGGATTGTCGTCGGCAGACGACACGTCGCCCGAGACCGAGGGGTGCGGGCGCTGTGGGCAATAGTCGTTGTCTTTGCCGGAGCGCAGGGGATGGCCCTCGGCGCGCTCGTGCTGTGCTCCTTGCGGGTCCTGCACCTGCATCCCCCCTCGTTCGGGGTCCTCGTGGCGCTGACCGTCATGGGCGATGTTGGCGGTGGGGCCGTCGCCTCGAAGGTCTCGAATCGGCTCGGCACCGCCCGGTCGTTGCTTGCAGCTGGCCTCGCCGGAGCGACTGCATTCGCCGTCCTCGGGCTCACGGCGAGAGTGTTCGTGGCGGGCGGGGCGTTGATTCTGGAAGCCGCAAGGGTGGGCGTGGACGTTGTCGCCGTGGCCGTGTGGAGGCAGCGGAATACGCCGCATCACCTCATCGGCAGGGTCGCGAGACTCACACGCGTCGCCTCGAACAGCTCGGCGGCAGTCGGTCTGGTCGCAGCGGACTGCTCGCGGGCGGTAGCCTTGGTCGGACCCAGGAGCGGCGACGGAGGGCAAATCGTGAAGTCCCAGTCGGATCCTCAAGCGCTGGCGGCCGAGGCAGCGGAGATTCGTGCCCACGACCGAGTCATCCCCGCACTCACCGGGGTCCGGTTCTTCGCTGCCGCGTGGGTGGTTCTGTTCCACTTCCGCGGCGATATGGTCGCGATGTTCCCCGCGTGGCAGCAGGCGACCTGGTTCGTCTCAGGCGGCTATCTCGGCGTGGACCTGTTCTTCGTTCTGAGCGGCTTTGTCATCACGTTCAACTACGTCGACCGGTTTCGCCGCTTCGACGGAAAGACCTACCGTCAATTTCTGGGCTTGCGCCTGGCACGCATGTATCCGGTCCAACTCGCAACAATCGCCGCGGTTGCTGTGTTAGTCGAGGCGGCGCACGCCGTGCACCGAACCCTCCATCACTCCTACGGCCTTGTTGACCTGGTCAAGAACGTGCTGTTGATCAATGCGTGGACCCTCCACACGCCACACCTGTCGTGGGACTACCCCGCCTGGTCGATCAGTGCCGAATGGTTCGCGTACCTCTTGTTTCCTCTGCTCGCGCTTCTGCTCATCAGAGTCGAGTCGGTCCGGGTGAGCGCGGTCTGTGCTCTGGCAGCGTTGTTTGCTTATGTCGGCATGTCGCACCTCGGAGTGTTCGCCGGCAGCCCGCTCGTTCGGATCTCTGCAGAGTTCACGGCCGGCGGCTTCCTGGCCCGCCTCTATCCGCTTGTCCGCTCCGGGCGGGGCTGGGGCCTGCTCGCCCTCGGCTCGACCATCGCGGTTCCGTGCCTGCTCTACTTCACACCTCCGCGCGTGTCGAGCCAAGCGTTGGTATTTCCCTTCGCCGGCATCGTCATCGGCCTCAGTCTCGGAAGAGGTCTGCTCGGCGCGTTCCTGGCATTGCCGTCGGTCGTCTTCCTGGGCGAGGTCTCCTATTCGCTGTACATGACCCACGCCGTGATCCTGATGTTCGGGGTCAAGATCGTGTCGATGGAGACTCACCGTACCAGCGGCTTGGCGACACGAGGTTTGATCCTCCTCGGATATACCATCGTCGTTCTCGCCGCTGCCATCGGCACGTATGTGCTGGTGGAACGCCCAGCCCGCACCCGGCTGCGCCGATATTTGCACTGAGGACCGTTCGCCGCGCGGGATGGCGCCGAAGTGGGCGCCGAAGGACGCAAACCCCCGACCTGCTGGTTGTAAGCCAGCTGCTCTAACCAACTGAGCTAAGCGCCCCGCATTGGGGTCCATTGGCCTGACTCTTGGAGTCATTGAACTCATATACCCTAAGCGGATCATGATGATGGTCCAGGGAGGTTTCAAAGGGGTTCTCGGCAGGATGGACACCTGGCACCGGAAGTCCTTATGGCTTTCCCTCCTTCTCACTGCCATCCTGGGTTCCGCTTACGCGCTCCACCTCGGAACAACGCTTCATTATTCCGATGAGCACGACTACGTGTCTATCGCGAACAATCTTGTCCATCACGGTCGATTTTCGATCGACGGAGTGCACCCCACCGCCTACCGTGCCCCAGGCTATCCACTCGTGCTCGCCCTGCTCGCAGAATTGCACGGAGGTATCCTCACATTTCGCCTTCTGAACGTGGTCTTCGGACTTGTGACTGTGGCGGGCGGGTGGTGGATTGCCCGCACGATTGCTGGTAACCGAGTCGCGACGTTGGCGGCACCTTTACTAGCTCTTTACCCCCTCCGGATCTACACGCAGGGAACCTTGTACCCGGAGACGCTAGGAATTGCGCTACTCGTTGTTGGAATGGCGACCACGATCAGTATCCGGGATTCTGAAAAGCGCTATCCACTCGCCGTCATCGCGGGCCTGAGCTTCGGTGCCTTGGTCTTGACCATACCGAATACATGGTTGCCAGCGCTTCTGTGCGTGCTCTGGCTTGGGTTCGCCCGCCCAAGGCTGCCACTTGTCGCCGTCACTGTCGCTGGAGTTGGCATCGGCTTGATTTCAATCTGGGTGGCAAGAAACGCGATCGTGCTGCATTCCTTCATACCGGTAACGGATGGAAATGGCTATAACCTCCTTCTGGCCAATAGTCCCCATGCAAGCATCCGTGCGGGAGTAGATACGAACATCACAAGCTACGTGCACCAAGCGATGCATCGGAAACTTTCTGAAGTGGCGACTGATTCCTTCTACAGATCCAGCGCTCTGCATTGGATAGACGGTCATCCTGCCCATGCAATTCTGCTGTATCTCGGTAGGGTCCTTGACTACTTCGCGCCATTCGACCAATTGGCCACGGTTGGGCAGCAATCGACGTTCACAGACGCAATAGCCACTGTTACCTACGTCCCGCTTCTCGCCTTCCTCATCTTGCGATGCGTTCGATGGAGGACTGACCGCCCTAGCCAGTCTGAACGCCTCATGATCGCCGTCTATCTCGGAAACGCACTGGTAGCGGCCATTTTCGTCACTCGAGTTCGCTATAGGTTGCCGTTCGACATGCTGTTGATTCCCATCGCAGCTGCGGCGCTCATGAGCTGGTTTACCATCGAACCATTCCGCTTGGGCTCGAAACCCAAACGCAGGATACGTTCACAATTGAACCATCACAGCACCACCGAGCACGGGTAGACGTGTGAGGATCGGTTTGCTTGGGGCCAACGGTTACAGCCTCCGTGTACCACTCAGGTGTAGGTGACCCGCACAGGCTCCCGCTCGTAGAGGGCGCGGCCCCAATGGCGGTCGTTGACACCGACATGGACTCGGCCGGTTCAGCGGAACAGCACCTCGGAGAAGATCCGGCTCCACGGCCGCGCCAGTGTGCGCAGCTCGGCGCAACGCTCCTCGCCCAGGGCCGCGTAGGGGGCGGCGGCCAGGATGTCGGTCTGGTCCTCTATCTCCTGGCGCCGATCCCGGCCCCAATCGGTGAGCGACAGGCCGCCGTCGGACAGCCACCCCCGCCCCCGCATGGAGTCCACCGCGGCGTCCCAATCCTCCGCGGACCAGCCGCGGGTCGCCCGCAGGAGGGGGGCGGGCACTTCGCCCGCCGCAGCATGGGTGATCAGCGCATCAAGGCCGGAGAGGCCGTGCGTGACCAGCAGCGCGATGTGGCCGTCGCCCCGGAATTCGCGCAAGATCGACTGGGCGTGCCAGAGCACCAGGTGCGGCTCCTCGGGCCACTCCAGTTGGGCGTGTCCCGCCGCCAGGGGTCGGCCCTCAATCCGGTCGGCGGCAACCAGGGCGGCGACCCGCGCCAATTCGGCCGCCCGAGCCATGTCCTCGCCACCGACGACGCCGTCGCCGAGGAGCCGGCGGCAGGCCCCGTCCACCGCCCCCAGACGCGCCGCCACCAGCGCGCCGGGCGTGGTGGCCTCCCACGCCGCGGGAATGGCGGCGTGCACCAGGTCCGGGTTGAAGTTGTAGAAGGTCGCCACCACCACCGCGGCCGACACGGCACCCATGGGGGCCGCCCGCGAGGCGAAGTAGCCGTTCTGCCCGGTGAGGCCCAGCTTCTCGTAGGCTTCGGCTGCTTCGGGGACGAAGTAGATCATCCCGTGCAGGGGCTCAACGGTCCGCCATGTCTGGCGCGCCACCAACGCTCCTCCTTCGGAGCTCACAGCGCGTCCTCCCGGCCCAGGCTCTCGGCGAGCTGCCGGGTGGCGGCCACAATCGGCCGCCGGGTGGCGTCGTCCCGTACCGCCAGCTCGGCCCCGTCGCGCTCAATGGTCACCGCACCGGCCTCGGCGCAGATGAGCATGCCGGCCAGGTAGTCCCACCCGAAGAGCGTGCTCTGGCCGGCCACCATGAAGGCATCGGTCACCCCTTCGGCCACGGCGCAGAATTCCAACGCGGCCGCTCCAAGAGCGCGGAACTGCGCCCAGCCCGGGTGGTGGCCCGGGAAGCCTGTGATGCCCACAATCGCTCCCGGGAGGTCGGTGCAGCCGGACGGGGCGATCGTGCTCCCGTCGCGCTCGGCCCCTCCCCCGCGTGCGGCGGCGAAGCGGGTGCCCGTGGCCTGGTTGACCACCACGCCGACCAGGGGCCCCTCCGTGTCCAGGACGCAGACACTGGTGGCGTAGAAGGGGATGCCACGGTACGCATTGGTGGAGCCGTCCACCGGGTCGATCACGGCCAGGAGCCCAGCCGAGGTGTCGCCCGACAGGCCGGATTCCTCCGACAGCACCGCCATGCCGGCACCATGGAGGACGGGCAGAGCGGCGCCATCGGCGGCCAGGTCGAGGTGGTACTGGCCCGGACGGACACCCGAGGGGCCCCAGTGGTCCAGACCGTCGAGCGCCTGGCGAACCGCCCCTACCACGTCGTCGAGCACCTTGAGCAACCGGACCTCGTCCACGGGTCACAGACCCTAGTGGTCAGGACCGGCGGGGAAGTCGGTAGGCTCGCCCATCTGTGGCTGCCATTGACGTCGCCGGCTACGTGGCCGACTTGAAGGACCACTCGGTCGATCACGGGTTCCACGTGCACGACGAACGGCACTTCGTCGAGACCTACTCGTTGCGCCAGGTCTGGGAGGTCGACCTCCATCCCGAGGAAGGCTGCGGTGGGCCGCTCGACCTGCACCTGGCCCTCGACGTGGACCCCCGCGTCCTGCTCTCCTTCGAGGATGCCGTGGTGTTGCTGTCCGAGGACGAGGAACCACCCGACGAGTTTCACTTTCCCCTGACCTTCACTTGGACCCTGCCGCCGCTCCCCAAAGGACCGGACCTGCTCCGCCTGGCCATCGACCTGGCCGGGGTGGGAGGCATTGAGCTCCCCTTGGAGGTCTCGGCCATCGACTCGTTCGCCAACGCCACCGATGGCTCCGAACGGCGGCTCAGCATCGTGGCCCGGCACCCGGTGTCCCTGGCCCGGGTGCTCGGCGGCGAAGAGCTCCTGTGTGACGTGTTCGACCGCGCCTTGGCGGTCAGCCGCTACCTCCTTGAGTCGGCCGAGATCTGGCTGGGCTGACATGTGGCGGCCGCACCGCCGGGGCCTGGCACCGCTGGGCGCGGCCGCCACAGTCGTGGGCGCGCTGCTGACCCTGAGCTCCTGCAGCCAGGAGAACGGCCAGGGCCTGGCGCAACAAGCCTGCGCCCATGTGCTCCGCTCGGTGAGCGCCTACGAGCGCTCCCTCCGGGGCGGCACCTCGGCGGCCACCAATACGTCGTTGCAGCGCCAGGCGGAGTCCGAATTGCGGGCCGCCCTCCCCCTGGCCGCGGCTGCCACCTCCGCTGACGGCACATGGAACTCCCTTATGACGACGATCTCGGAGAGCGCCACCGTGGACGAATCACATCTCGTCCCGGCACTCCGGGCGCAGTGCGTGGTGGCCGGCACCCAGCTCAACGTCAACCCGAACCCGTCACCCGGAAGTTGACGTGGTGGTGGTGGTGCCCGCGACTGCCTGCTGGGCCCGACCGGAGGCCACGATGGCCGGCATGAGGTCCTGCGCCAACACCATGCCGCCCGCATCCGTGAAGTGGACGCCGTCGGTGCGGCGGATCACCACACCCCGGAGCGTCGTGGCGAAGTGGCCGCCGGGGCAGGCGGCGCCGGCCAGGTCGACCACCGAATCGGTCTGTGGGTGCTCCGCCGCCACCTCACGGATCAACCTGTTGTAGACCACCAAGCGGGCCGGGTCGTCCTCCGGCCACGGTGCGCCGTCGGGCTGCTCACCCTCGTTGGTGCAGGGCGCGGTCAAGAAGACCATGTGGACGCCGGAGGCCACCACCAGCTGGGAGGTCAGCTCCAGCTGGTGTTTCACGTATGCAGCGAAGGTCGGGTTCAAAATATTCGTCCACTTGCCTTGGTACTCGCGATCGACCACCTCCCACCGGCCGGCCAGCAGCACCACGACGTTGGGATGGGTCGCCGCCATGGCCGCCAGCCACTGGTAGGGCCACGGCTGCTTCAGGAGGGGCGTCCCGGGCACGAACGACGAGCCGTTGCAGGCCGGCGGCGTGGCGTCACGGGCACCCATGAGCTCGACCTTGGGCCCCATGACCACCCCGCATCCGAGGATCCCCTGATCGGAAAGGACGTAGCCGTATTTGGCCTGCTCGGTCCGGTCGGCCAGTCCCACTCCGAGCGTCAGGGCCACGGAGTCACCGAAGAGGAGGACGGACACGGGCGCGACGGGCGCGACGGGCGGGACGGCCGTGGACTCCGTGGTGGTGGAAGTGGTCGTCGACGAGCCCCCCGGGGTCCCGATGGCGGGAGGCAAGGTGGTGCTGGCCACCGCCGACGTGCCGGCCGTCGCCGCCACCATCGCCAGGACCACCACCCCCACCCCGGCCGGAACGCCCACCCACGCCCGCCACTGGTGCATGAAGGATCCCCGGCGGATCGGCCTCTCTATGAGGTGGTAGGACAGCACCGACGCCGCGAACGTCACCAACAACCGGGCGGAGAAGAGCTCATAGCCCTGAAGTCCGGTGCGGGCTTCGTTGACCCAAATGAAGAGCGGCCAGTGCCAGATGTAGAGCCCATAGGAGATCTGTCCCACGTAGCGGATCGGTGCCAGGCAGAGAACCCGCGGGACCACGCTGCGGGGAGCGCCGACGGCCGCGACGATGACGCCCGCCGTCCCGAGGCCGATCAGGAAGAAGCCGCCGGAATAGGGGAACGACGAAGAGGTGCTCGTGGTCACCCACAGGACCAGGGAGATGACGGCACCGACCATTCCGAGCAACCCGCAAAGCAACCGCCCGCTGGCTCCGGCCGGTCTCCACAACTCGCCGACCCCGAGACGGCCCTCCGCATGGGAACGCTTGGTCCACAGGACGAGGCCGACGGCCAGAGCGCACCCTATGAACAGGCACTGGGAGCGGGTATCCGTCCCGAGATACGCCCGATTCGTCGACACGGAGTGACGGAAGATCACGTACATCTCGATGCCCGAGGCCACGGCGGCCAGGCAGCACACGGCAAAGAGCACGCGCAGGCTCTTGGTGACGCGCAGGATCCCGAGGACCACGAGCGGCCAGAACAGGTAGAACTGCTCCTCGACGGCCAGCGACCAGGTGTGGATCAGCGGCGACGTCGTCGCTGCTTCGTTGAAGTAGTTGGAGCCGACCAGTATGAAGTGCCAGTTGCTGACGTAAAGCAGCGTGGCCAGTGCGTCCAGGCGTAGCGCGCCGTAGGTACCCCTGGGCACAACGATCGAAGCGAAGAACGCCACGAAGAGGAGCATGAGCAGCAGGGCAGGGAGGAGGCGGCGGGCCCGGCGGGCCCAGAAGTCACTCAACCGGATCGACACGGTCTCACGCCACTCGGACACCAGGAGTGAGGTGATGAGGAAGCCCGAAAGGACGAAAAACGAGTCAACCCCCATGAAGCCACCGGTGGTGATGGCCAGACCACTGTGGTACATCATCACGGCCACCACGGCGAAGGCCCGCACACCGTCGAGGGCGGGGAGGTAAGCCAGGCGGCGGTGGGGCCCGTCGCTCACCTCGTCCACCATCGCCGTCATCAAATCTCTCTCTCGGAATCGCACCCCTGCGCCTGCGTGGCGGTGCGGGTGCGCCATTCTCGCAGAGTCCCAGCGGCCCCCCGGGACATCCCGGCTGACCACCCGAAACGGCGCCGGGCGCCGCCCCGGGACCTACCCCGGACTAGGTCCCGCCCCCCCGCCGTCGTGGAGGGCAGCCGCCTCGCCGGCGGCGTAGGCCGCCTCGTGGGCCTGCTCGGCAGCCATCGCCATGACCACCGCCTCGAACACCTTGGCGGCGTCCGTCTCAATGTGCTTGCGGGCCAGCATCAGGCACGACGCACCCAGGAACGCTATGGGCAGAATGATGAGGAACGCCGTCCGGTAGTTGCCGCCGAATTGCTCGGCGATGGCCGAGGTCACCAGTGGCGCCGCGGCCGAGCCGAAGATGACGGCGGCCAGATTGAAGGCGCCGAAACCGGCTCCCCGCAGATGGGCCGGCGCGGCATCGGACAGCCCGGCCCGCAGCGCCGGCACGCAGGCGGTGGCGGACAGGAAGCCGACCAGCTGGACGGCGAACACGAGCCCGAACGCCATGGGGATGAACGACACCATGAACAGCGCCGCGCTGATGACGATGCAGACGGCCGGGATCACCACCCGGGCTCCCAGGAAGCGGTTGACCCAGCGATCGGCTATCCACCCCCCGATGACCGTCCCGGGGATCCCGCCCAGGATGGCCAGCGCGCCGAAGGCCCCGTTGGCGGCCTCCTGGGTCTGGTGCAGTTGGTTCTGGTAGAAGTTCGGCATCCAGGTGGCCACGGCGGTGACGACGAATCCGACGGTCGATACGCCGACCAGTGCGTAGCGCATGGTCGGAATCTTCAGGATCGTCCCCACGTCCCGGCGCAGGCCGTCGGCCATGTCGTAGGCGAAGTGGCGGATCCCGTGGGGGAAGAGGGGCGGGTGCTCTCCAGCGGCCATCTCCATCTGCCCGCTGCCCGTCACGTGCGCCCGATCGGCCGTGCCCCGGCTGGGCTCTGGCAGCTTCCAGCACAGGTAGGCCACGAGGAGCCCCGGCAGGAGCGAGACGAAGAAGGCCAGCCTCCAACCGCCGCCATGGAAGAGCGGACCGAGGACACCACCGATGGCCAACCCCATCCCGAGGCCGATGTAACTCAGGCACTGCTGAATGGAGAAGGCGCGTCCCCGGCGTTCCGTCCCGTAGTAGTCGGCGATGACGCTGCTCCCCGAGGGGTCGGTCACTGCTTGGCCGAAGCCCAGCGACGCCCGGACGACGACGAGGAGTGCGAAGGCCCCGGTGGGGACCAGCCCGCCCAGGGCGCTGATGGCCGACCACGCCACGATGACCACCGCCATGGCCCTGGTCCGGTTCCAGCGATCGCCCAGGAACCCGGCGGGCAGGGTGATGATGCCGTTGACCAGTATGAAGGCGGAGAACAGCAATCCGATTTCGGTGTCGTGCACCTGGAACGCCGTCTTGATCTGATTGCTGCTGCCCCGGACGATGTACTGGTCCATGCCGTCGACCAGCAGGGTGAACCCGATGACCCACATGGGCCAGTTGGAGACCGCCAGGAGCCGCCGCTCCGGCCCAGCCGCGCCCGCCGCGCTCATTGTCCCCCCCGACCCGCCCCCTCAGACCTCCGGGGTGTAGCCGGCCGGGAGGGCGATGGACTTCTTCTCCAGGAAGCTCTCCAGGCCCTCGGGACCGAACTCCCGGCCGACACCCGATTCCTTGAAGCCCCCGAACGGCGTGGTGAAGTCGATGGGCACCCCCGCATTGAGCATGTAGGTCCCGGTCCGCACCTGGCGGGCCACGCCCAGGCCGCGGTCGTTGTCCCCGGTCCACACCGACCCGCAGAGCCCGTAGTTGGAATCGTTGGCGATCTCGACCGCCTGGTCGTCCCCGTCGTAGGGGATCACCACCAGCACCGGGCCGAAGATCTCCTCCTGGGCGATCTTCATTTTGTTGTCGACGTTGGTGAAGACGGTGGGCTCGACATACCATCCCTTGGGAAGCTCAGCCGGGCGCCCACCGCCGATGGCCACGGTCGCCCCCTCCTCACGCCCGCTGTCCAGATAGCCCTCAATCCGGGCCCGCTGCCGCTCGGCCACCACCGGACCGACCTCGGTGGCCGGGTCCATGGGGTCGCCCACCGGCATGGCGGCCACCCCGGCCACAATGGCGTCAACCACCTCGTCGTAGCGGGCGCGGGGCGCCAGGATCCGGGTCTGCGCGATGCAGGCCTGACCGTTGTTCATGATGGCGTTGGGCAGCAGGGCCGGGACAGCGGTGGAGAGATCGGCGTCGTCCAAAATGATCGCCGCGCTCTTGCCGCCCAGTTCGAGCGTGCACCGCTTGAGGCGCTCGCCGCACAGACCGCCGATCCGCTTGCCCCCGACCCCGGAGCCCGTGAATGAGATCTTGTCGACCCCGGCGTGCGTCACCAGGTGCTCACTGACCTCACGGCCGGCCGGAATGACGGACAGCACGCCCTTGGGCAGGCCGGCGTCGGCGAAGATCTCGGCCAGCCGGAACGCGTCGAACGGGGTCTCGGGGGCCGGCTTGTAGACGACGGCGCACCCCGCCAGCAGCGACGGGGCCAGCTTCGCCGCGGCAATGAACAGCGGCACGTTCCAAGGGGCGATGGCCCCGACCACGCCGACCGGCTCCTTGGTCACCAGCACCTCGGGGTTCAGCAACCCGGCCCGCACCTCGTCGAAGGCGAACGACTTCGCCAGCTCGGCGTAGTAGTTGAAGACCATGGTGGGCGCCAGGACCTGGCCCATGGTGGAGAAGGTGATCGGTGAGCCCATCTCGGCGGTGATGATGGCGGCCATGTAGCCCATTTCGGCGGTGATCTGCGTCGCCACCTTGGCCAGGATCTCCCCCCGCTCCACCGGGGTCATGCGCGGCCACGGTCCCCGGTCGAAGGCGGTGCGGGCGGCCGCCACCGCCTTGTCGATGTCGGCTTCCGTGCCGTCGGGCACCCGGGCGATCACCTCTTCGGTGGCGGGCGAAATGACGGCGATGGTGTCGCTTCCCTCCGGCGCCACCCAGTCGCCGCCGATGAACAACCGGTCGTAGTCCCGAATCGCCATGCACCCTCCCGGGGTCACCGGGGCTCCTCGCCCCGCCGCACGGTCCCATGCGACCGGACCAGGGTAGCGGGGCGGCGCCGGCGGGCGACAGCCCAGCCCTACCGGTCAGCCCACCCCTTCGTGCCACTCGACATGGGCCAGGATGGCCCCGTCGGCATCCACCCAGCCCTTCCCGGCGGCATACGCGCGCATGCCGGCGAACCCCTCGTCCCACTCCGGCGTCGCCGCCGGTCCGGCCAGGGCCCGCAGGGCGACCGGGTCGACGGCCACGTGACCCCCGTCCGGTTGGAGCCGGCCCAGCCCCGAGGCGTGCACCACCTGCGCCAACGACCCTTCCGCCCCCCCACCCTCGACGGCGACGGAGAAGCGGGTGAAGTCATCGGGCTGGGCAATGAGCAGGCGCTCCTCGACCAGATCAACGACGATGATCACGCCGGGCGACATTACCCCCTGTTCCGGTCTTCCCTCCTGCCTAAACTCCCGCCCTATGCCCGACATCGATCAGCGCGATCCGGCCGAAGTGGCCGCCATCCTCACGCGCTGGTTGGCCACCAGGTCCGGCGGCGGGGCGGCGGCGGAGGTCTTCGACGTGCAGGCCCCGGCTTCCAACGGCTTCTCCAACGAGACCATCCTTTGCCGCACCCGTACCACCATTGACGGGGTCATCGACAAGAGGCGCCTGGTGGTGCGGGTGGCGCCCACGAAGCATCTGCTGTTCCTCAATGCCGAGTTCTCCACCCAGTACCGCGTGATGCACTCGCTCTCGCAGGGGTCCGGCGTCCCCCTTCCCGTTCTCGGCTGGTACGAGGAGGACCCCAGCTACCTCGGCGTGCCGTTCTTCACCATGGAGCACGTCGAGGGTCAGGTGCCGGCGGACAACCTGCCCTACACCATGGAGGGCTGGGTGCTTGAAGCCACCCCTGAGCAACAGCGGCGGATGTGGTGGAGCGGGATCGACGCGCTGGCCTCGGTGCACCGGACCAATTGGCGCGCCCTCGGACTGGAGTGGTTGGACCACAGTGGCCGGGGCAGGCCGGGCCTGGGGCAACAGATGTCGTACTACCGCGCGTTCCTGGACTGGGCCGCCCATGGCGTCCGGGTTCCCGTCCTGGAATCGACCTGGGAATGGCTGGTCGACCACCGGCCCACCGAGGAGGGTGAGGTGGTCCTGGCCTGGGGCGACAGCCGCATCGGCAACATCATCTGGGACGATTTCCGGTGTGCCGCCGTCCTGGACTGGGAGATGGCGACGCTCGGCCAGCCCGAAATGGATCTCGGCTGGTGGCTGTACTTCGACCGCCAGTTCTCCGAGGGATTGGGCGTCCCCCGGCCAGCCGGGTTCGGCTCCCACGAGGAGACCATTGCGCGCTACAGCGAGCTCATGGGGCGCCCGATGCGGCACATCTTCTTCTACGAGGTCTTCTCGGGATTCCGCTTCGCCGTCATCATGCTGCGCCTGTCCGAGCTGCTGATGGGCAGCGACATCCTCCCCGAAGACTCCGACATGGGGACCAACAACCTGGCCACCCAGTTCCTAGCCACCTTGCTGGCGCTGCCGCCGCCGGCTTAGTCCCTGATCGGGTCGGTCGGCGACACCGCCACGCCGGCTGCCCGAAGCCGCTGGCCCAACCAAGAGGCGCCTTCGTCGCCGTTCATCGCCTCCTGCCACCCCTTGAGGATCTGGTGCAGGATGTCCACCGAGTCGATGTGCGCCACGACGTGCACCGTGATCTGCTTCTCGAAGCCCGGCCCGGTGGAGACGTAGAGCCCGCCGAACGGGTCCTCGGTCACATGGGGCGCCGGCTCCCTCATGACGTAGAGCTCCCCGGTGTCCTCCACGTAGTTCAGCTCGTGGCGCACACCGGCAGTGTCGCGCCATTCCGAGCCCAACTCGATCTCCGCCGAGGGCCGGCGGCGCGGGTCACCCTCATAGAACTCGTCGATATCCATCCGGCGCAGGTTATCGCCGACCTGGGCCGCTGCAGGTGTGACCGGGACCGGTGGCGGCAAGTTGCCGTGGTGGGAGGGATCGGGGGAGTGGGGACTGCGACGGTTGCCGCCATGCCCACCTCCCCCCGACCCCGGATTGCCGCCATCGACCAACTGACGGCCGAATGGCGTGCACTGGGCCGTTCGCCGGCGGCCGTGCGAGCCCTCCACCTGGTGGCCGAGCGTGACCCCGGGCTCTCCCGCCTCGTCCACGCCACCACGGGGGCGGCCTCACCCGGCCTGACACCCTGCGATCTCATCGACTACATGCGCCACGCCGCCGGCCGGCAGCGACGGGAGGAGGCTGCCGCGGTGGTCCGGGTGTTGCTGCGCGAGTCGCCGGTTGACCCGCTGGTCTCCCGGATCCTGGTGCAGGCCCTCCTCCCCGGATTGGTGACCGTGGCCGGCAAGCTGCGGTGGGGGCAGGGCGGCGAGTGGCAAGATGGAAGTGAGTTCTTCGGGGAGCTGCTCTCCACCGCGTGGCTGGTGCTGGCGGAATGGTCGGGCCAGGACCGGCCTTACGCCGTGCTCGACCTGCTCTCGGCCATCCGGTGCCGCATCCGAAGACAGCTCTTCCGGGCCAAGGACCTGCGCAAGCTCCGCTCGCCTCTGACGGAGGATGCCGGGGCCACGCTCCCGGCACGCCCGGAGACAGACCTGGAGGAGCTGTCACGGATCCTCATTGAGCTCCGCCGCGACGGCATGCGGGCCGAGGAGGTCCAGGTGCTCTACGCCCACCACGTCCTCGGGTTCTCCATCGCCGAGCTGGCGGCGGTGACCGGCCGTGACCGGCGCGCCCTGTACGCCCGGCGCGACCGCGGCCAGCGCCGTCTCTGCGCCTGAGGCCCCGTGTGGTGGGGGGGAGATCGTGCCTATCGTGTGCCGGTGGTTGACGTGGGAAGCGAGGCCACGGGGCGGCCGCGTCCGTACCCGTCGCGGGGACGGCCCAACTGGTGGGTCATCCTCGCCGTGTCGCTCGCCCTCATGGCATTGCTGGTGGCGACGTCCGCAGGGTCGCGTGGTTCAGGCCCCCAGCGTCTCAGGGCCCAGTCCGACGTGACGTCAAGGGGAACCACGCCGGGCACCACCGAAGCGCCGCTCGCATCCGCACTGCGTTCGCTCGGGGCAACCGGGACGGGCACGCCGTTGACCACCGTACCGCCCACGCGTGCGGGAACCGGTTCCACAGCTGCCATGAGCGCCCCCCCGGTGAGCACGACGACGACGACCGTGGCGGCGGCCGCCTCCGGCCCCCTGGCGCCGGCAGATCGGACCACGAACCAGGGGTACCTCCAACCACCCACAAACGCTTCGAACACCTATGCGTTCACCGGGAACGGCTCGGTGCAGGTGTCGGTCACGTGGGGCAATGACACCTATCTCTCCCTGGACGTCTCGTGTCCGAACGTCAGCCAGAGCGTCGGTGGCTCGTCGGCGATGGCGGTGACGCTGTCCGACGCGCAGGGCGCGTGCCAGGCCACGGTGAGCGAGCCTGCCACCGAGAGCACGACGCTCACGTACAACATCGCGATCGGACCCCCCGGTGGCACCTAGCATCGGAGGCGGCGGCCGGCAGAAGCTCACGGACGTGCTCGGTTCGGCGCTGACCGCACTGCTGGTCTTCGGCGCCATCCCGACCGTGTTGGTCATCATCGTCGGCGATCCGCTGTCCGGAGGGCTGGGCAGCCACTGGAGCCACCCCGCCCGCGACACGCTGTGCGCATTGACCGTCGTGGCCTGGGTGTCGTGGGTTGCCTGTTGCGCGCCGCTTCTCCGGGCTGTCGTCCAACACGTGCGTCGCGGCGATGCCGGGGTGCCTCTCGGTGCGCCACTGACGGATCGGATCGCCGCCCGGATCGCCGTGGGGATCCTGTCGGTGACCACCATGGGGACGCCTCTCGTCCTGGCGTCTGGCGCCGGGGCCGCCATGGCGGTCCGGAGCCACGTGGCCGCCCCGGCCCCAGCCCCCCTCAACGCTGCCCCGGGGTCGTACGCCGTCCAGCCGGGCGACTCCCTGTGGTCGATCGCCGATGCGCAGCTGGGCGACGGCGGTGACTGGGTGGCCATTGCCGCCCTGAACCTGGGCCGGACCATGGCCGACGGCGGCCGGGTCGTCGACCCGGATCTGATCCGCGCCGGCTGGGCTCTCCACATGCCCGTCGGCCCTCTGCCGGACACGGGGGTCGCAAGGTCATCCGACCCGGGTGGCACCAGGCGTGGTCGTCCTTCGACGCTGCCCGAGTTGCTGATGCTCGGCATCGGTTCGATCGGTTGCGCCGCGCTGGCCCGGCGCTCCCGCCGGGCGCGCCTCCTCCGACAGTTCGACGGCCACCGGGGCGATGACCTCTGGGTGCCTTCCGCTGGTGCCGTGGACACCGATGTCCTCCTGAGCCACTTCGCGGGTGTCCCCGCCCTGGCGTCCTTCGAAGCGGCCAACTGCCTGCTGGGGCGGGCCCTGGGCACCGAAGGCCGGGCCCCCGGCGAGCCCCGGGTGCGCACCGTCTGCGTCGGTCCGGCCGGCGTCACCTTCTGGCTGGCGACGCCCGGTGCTCCGCCACCACAAGGTTTCACCCTGGCGGAGGGCGGGGCCGCGTGGCACGTCGGTCACGAGGCGCTGAGTGGCCAGGACCCCTTCTGCCCGCATCTTCCCATCGTCCTCCCGGTGGGCGATGACGCGCAGGGCACCTGGTTGGTACCGCTCCAGCCCGGCGGCGTGCTCCCCTTGCTGGGCGAGGCGGCTCACGCGTTGTGGCGCGCCGCCCGAGCCGTGCAGGAGGCCTGGACGTGGGCGGACATGGTGGTGGTGACCGAGGACGCTGACGAGGCGGGGCAACGCTTCCGGGAGGCCGCCGGGGAGCGCGGGAGCCCCATCTTGTTCTTCGGTGACCCGGCGTCATTGCCCGCCGCATTGGTGGACGGCATCGCGGTGGCCACCACGGCGACCGTCGCGGCCAGCGATGTCACCGTCCTGGTGGACCGCCAAGGCGCGTCCATCCACCCTCTTGGCCGGACACTGCGGCCCCACCTCTTGAGCGGGGGCAACGCCCGACTCATTGACGAGCTGATGCACCCACCGGTCGCCGAGTCCTCCCCCGCTCCCCTCCCGATGCCACCCGGCGGCACCGGCGGCGCATTGCACCACGAACCCTTCGGCCTGCATCCCGGAACGGTCGAGGTGAAGTTGCTCACCGTGACACCCCGGATCGATGGCCTGCGGGAAGAACTCGCCCCCAACCGGGCCCGTCGCGCCGTCGAACTCGTGGCGTACCTGGCCCTCCACCGTCCGGACACGGTCACCAGTGATCGCCTCCGCACACGGGTGCTCGGGTCCTCGGATGCCGACGCCGCGTCCAAGACCCTCTTCAACACGGCCACCGCAGCCCGGCGCGCCATGGGATGCGACATCGACGGCCACCCTCTCTTCCCGGCGGGCACCCGCAACGGCCAGTACCGGGTGTCCGACGAGGTCACGGTCGATGTGCAGCGAGCGGCCGCCCTGGCCGCATTCGGGAACGCATGCGAGGACCCGAAGCTGGCCATGGCTCACCTGAGGGGCGCTCTCGCTCTGGTGGAAGGGGAGCCTCTGGCCAACGCGCTCTCCGGATACTCATGGTGGGAGGTCGAGGGACACGGGGGGAGGATCGCCGCCGTCCTCGTCGACGCCGCATGCAACCTGGCCGCCCTGGCCGTCGAGGCCAGGCTCTTCGCCCTGGCCCGAGACGGCCTGAACCGGGCGCGCCTGGTCGACCCCTACAGCGAGTCGCTCACCCGGGCCGCCATGCAGGTGGCGGCGGCGGAAGGCGATGCCGATCGGTTGCGGCGCGAATGGCGCGAGTGCCAGCGTCGGGTCGACGAGGTCGATCCCGGAAGCTCACCGTCGCTGAGGACCGAGCGGCTCTACGGAGAACTCTCCCGGCAGGTCCCGGTCGGCGCCCTCGACCGGGGCGATTCGTAGCGCCGGGGTCACCCCTCCGCCATCAGGGAGCGATCCCCGATGGCGCGTCCGTACGCGTGCAGGACATCTTCGAGGCGGGCCACGCGGCTGCCTTTCATGAGCAGCGCGTCGGCGGACGTCAGCTGCTGGGCCAGCTCCCGGGCGCCATCCACGGTGGCGATGTGGTCGGGCCCGTACAGAGACGTCTGATAGCCGATGACCTCAATGCCCAGTTCGGCGGCCAGGTCGGTGATCCTCTGATGCTGGCCCTCCGTTTCGGCACCCAGCTCGGCCATCACGCCCAGCAGGGCCACCTTGCGCATGGCTCCCAGGCCGGCCAGCGCGCGCAGGGCGGCCTCGGTCGATGCGGGGTTGGCGTTGTAGCAGTCGACGATCAGGACAGGGCCCCGGTTCGGCCGCCGCACATCCATCCGCAGGGTGGGTCCCGTCATGTCGGCCAGTGCCGCCACCACCGCGTCCAGGGGCACACCGCACCACAGGGCCGTCGCAGCCGCCGCCAGCGCATTGGAGACCTGGTGCGCACCGTGGAGCTTCAAGGTGACGTCCGCTCTCCCCCATGAGGAGACGAGAGAGAAGCGGGGCTGCAGATCGCCATTCAGCGTGACCTTCTCGGCGGTCACGTCGGCGGAGGTGTGGACGCCGAAGCCCAGGACCGCACCGCGGCAGAGGGCACCCATGCGAATGACGCGGGGGTCGTCGACGTTCAGCACCGCCACTCCGGACTCCGGCAGGGAGGTGACCAGCTCGCTCTTGGCGCGGAATACCCCCTCGAGGTCCCCGAAGAACTCCAGATGTGCCATGGCGATGCTCGTCACGATGCCCACATCCGGGCGGGCGATATCGGTCAGGTCGCTGATATGGCCGGAACCCCGGGCGCCCATTTCAAGGATGACCCATTCCGCGTCGTCGGGGGCATTGACCAGCGTCAGCGGGAGGCCGAGCTCGTTGTTGAGTGACCGTTCATTGGCCGCGGTCCTGAAGGTCGAGGCCAGGCACTGCCGGACGAGGTCCTTGGTGGTGGTCTTTCCGACCGAGCCCGTGATCCCGATGACGCCCCCGCTCAGCCGGGCGCGCGCGAGGGAACCGATGGTCGAGAGAGCCGAGCGGGTCTCGTCGACCACGATCGCCGGCCCACCCGAAGGTGACCGTGACGTCAGATAGGCAGCCACACCGGCGCGGCGCGCTTCGGGCAGGAAGTCGTGCCCGTCGCGCTCGGCAACGATCGGGATGTAGAGCTGACCGGGCTGCATCGTCCGCGTGTCGATGCTGGCTCCATCGACGATGACGTCCGGCCCAACCAGCTCACCGCCCAGTTGGACAGCGAGTTCAGCTGTCGAGAATCGCACGCATAGGCCTTTGCAGCAGATTGTATAGCCTCAGGCGGTGACACAAGCCCGGGAGTTGGTCGTGCTGTACGGGGGGCCATCGGCGGAGCATGAGGTCTCCTGCATCTCGGCTCTGCGTATCGCCCAGGCCGCGCGCGACAGCGGAAGACCGGTGACCATCATCGGGCTCACCCACGACAGGAGGTGGGTGGCGGCCAACCGGACGCTTGCGTCCATCGGCGAGGGTGATGCGCTGGCATCGCCCGATGTGCTCATCGCCGAGAGCCCGGGGGCGGAACTTCCAAGCCTGGAGTCCGGTGTGCCGTCGGATCCGGTCGTGTTCCCCCTTCTCCACGGTCCATTCGGGGAGGACGGGGTCATCCAGGGGCATCTCGAGGCCATCGGCCTGCCCTATGTCGGTGCCGGCGTCCTCTCCTCGGCCATCTGCATGGACAAGGGGGTGGCCAAGTCGGTCCTCCGTGAGCATGGGCTCCCCGTGGCGGAATGGAGCCTGATCCGCCGGGCGCAGCCGGGAGGCGCGGCGGAGGACGCGGCACGGGTCCTGGGGTACCCCCTCTTCGTCAAGCCGGCCAATCTCGGTTCCTCCATCGGGGTGACCAAGGTGCACGGCGGGCCGAGCCTGCGCGACGCCGTGGCGCTGGCGTTCGAGTTCGACGACTACGTCATTCTGGAGGAGTCCGTCGACGGTCGGGAGCTGGAGCTGGCTCTGCTGGGCAATGAGGAGATCCGCGTCAGCCGGGCCGGCGAAATCGAACCAAGCCGGGAGTTCTACGACTACGCGGACAAGTACGAGCTCGGCCTGGCCAAGGCCCTCGTCCCCACCGACCTGACCGACGCCCAGCTGGACCGCACCCGGGACATCGCCACCAGGGCCTACCGGGCCCTGCGGGTCGAGGGGTTGGCGCGCATCGACCTGTTCTTGACCGGCGACGACTCCCTGGTGGTCAACGAGGTCAACACCATGCCGGGCTTCACGCCCATATCGATGTACCCCATGCTCTGGGCCGCAGAAGGACTGCCCATCGGACAGCTCATTGACGACCTGATCGAGCTGGCGATGGCCCGTCACCAGCGGCGGCGGGGGCTCCGCACCAACCGGTTGGCCTGATGGGTCAGCGGACCGGGCGGCGGCGGGGGGTGGCCGCCCGGCGGGCCTCCTCCCGGGCCCGCACCCCGGGGAGGATGCGCAGTACGTAGAACGCGCTGAGCGCGGCGCCGATGACGATGATGATCAGCGGCGCCGGGTTGAAGTGGCTGTTGACCGAGACCGACGCGATGGCGGCGAGCAGGCCGAAGACCAGGACGCCCGCCGGTCCGAGGAGCCGGAGCGCCCGGACCCGGAACGGCCGCGGGGTCTCCGGATGGCGTGAGCGCAGACGCAGGGTGCAGTAGGCGGCGACGCCGTAAATCATGGCCTCCAGCGCCGCACCCACCGCCACCAGCACCTCCCAGGAGCCGGTGAGCGCCACCATGAGCGCGACGACGAGGGAGGTCGCGCCAAGCCCGACGACCGGCACCCAAGGGACGGCCCGGTCGTTCAGCCGGGCCAGCTGCCGGGGCAACGAACCCTCGCGCGCCGTCCCGTAAATGAACCGCGACGCCGTGACGAAACCTCCGTTGAACGTGTTGAGCGCGGTGACCGCGGTGACGCCGGCCATCACCCACAGGCCGGTGTGCCCGATGGCCGCCACACCGAGGTAGAGCTGGGGGTAGGGCGAGGAGAGCTCGTGGTGGGTCAGGGTGTGGCTCATGGCCACGGTGGCCAGCGCGCAGACCACGCCGAGGATCCCGATGGCCACGAGCATGCCCCGGTGGATCGACTCGGGGCGACGGACCTCCTCGGCACTGGTGGTGACCCACTCGAACGCGCTGTAGAGGAAGACGCCGAGCGCGATGGCCTCTACGAGGTCGGCTGCGCTGTGCCCGTGCAGGGGCTGCAGGGGGCTGTGCAAGGCGTGACCGCTGCGCCACAGGGCCAGCGCGGAGATGGCCAGGGTGGCCACGACGACGATGGTGGTGGCCAGGTCCTGCATCACCCCGGCCACGGTGACCCCGCGCAGGTTGGTGGTGACGGCGATACCGAGCAGGCCGATGATCCACAGGGCGGAGACCCAGGACTCCTCCCCGAAGGCGTGGGCCAGTGCGGTGCCGATGATGAAGGCGTCGGAGGCAATGACCAGCACGATCGTGCTCATGTAGGTGAAGGTGATCGTCAGGGCGATGCGGTCATCCATGGACCGCTTCATGTAGAGACGGATGGCCGCCGCCGTGGGGTACATGGAGTTGAGCTCGCCGAAGAACCCGTAGGCCATGAGGGCGAGCAGCCCGGCCACGAGGATGGGGATCCAGGCGGAGTCGCCGGCCACGTAGGTCACCAGCCCGGCGGCGGCCAGGTACTCCAGGGCGGCGAAGGCCAGACCAGCTGAGGTGGTGACGATCGGGAACTGGCCCAGGGCGCGGCGCAGGGCGACCGGATGGGCGGGGGTGGCGCTCGTCATTGGCCGGGGTGCAGAGGACCGGCTACCGGTCCAAGAAGGCCACCATGGAGATGGCGTCAATACGCATGACGTCCTGCTGGGAGCCGGCCAGTTTGATCTCGCCCGACATGTACTTCTCCGACGGGTTGAGATCGCCCCAGAACATGTCGCAGAAGTCCTCGCTGCTCCCGGTCACGATGACATCGGGCCGGTCCTCGTATCCCACCACGAGCTCCGAGAGCAGCTGGTCCTGCACCCGCATGGTGAAGCCCTGCGCCGTGTCGGTGGTGGAGAAGTGGATGACGCGGTCCCAGCCCTTGACCATCTTGGAGAGGCGCGGGTTGTCGTTGCTGCGGGCCCGCCAGTCGGCGAACGCCTCGCCGATTTCGTCAAGCGAAGCCATGCGACTCTCCCTTGAGCGCCCGCACGACCTCGTCGGCAGCACGCAGGCCGGACGAGAGGGCGCCATCGAGGTAGCCGCACCACTTGACGGCGGTCTCCGTCCCCGCCCAGTGCAACGGCCCCACGGGGTCGCGGAGCGCCGGCCCGCACCCGGTCAACGAGCCCGGCTTGCTGAGGGCGACCGGTCCCCCCCGAGTGAAGGGCTCGCCGGGCCAGTGCTGCTCCACCACCTCAATAGGGCGGAGAGCCTGCGGGCCGAACGCCCGCTCCAGGTCGCTGAGCACGGCGCGGCGGCGGCCTTCGGGCCCGGCACCCTCCATCCGCCGGCAGTCGTCGCCGGCGATGAAGCCGACGATCGCCCCGTGCGACCCGTCCGGGGGTGAGTCGTCGAAGCTGCTGCTCATGACGCCGTCGCTGGCCACCATCTGCCCGTTCAGGCCGTCGTCGCGCCAGAACGGGCGTTCGTAGAGCGCATGGACCTTGGTGACCGCCCCCATCGGCATGCCCGCATTGAGCCGGATCCGCTCCTCGGGCAGCGGGGGCGCGTAGGTGAGGCGGGCCCCGACGGCGGGCGGCATGGCGATGATGGCGCGCCGGGCCCTCACGTGCAGCGCCTGTCGCGATGTGGCCGGCGCGGCCGGATCAGCGTCGGGCGGCACGAGATGTGCCACCAACGTGACCTGATCGCTGCCGTGGGAGACCGAGGTCACCGGTGCGCCGAGGATGACGCGTGGTCCCAGCTCGTCCGCCATGCCGATGGCCAGCTGTTGGGAGCCGCCGGCAAAGCAACTCTCCTGTGCCCCTCCGGTGGTGCGGGCCAGGTTCGTGATGCCGCCGCCGGCCTGAAGGTAGAAGAGCGTGAAGAGCAACGAGAGCTCCCTTGGCTCAGCTCCGAAGATGGCCTTGACCGCCACGTTGAGGATGGCGCGGGCCGACGCCGACTCAAGGTTGGCGTCCAGGTAGTCGGCCAGCGACTGCGCGTCCAGCCCGGCAGCTCCCGGTGCCGTCCACGGGGCCTGGACGGGGACGTCGAAGCTGGCCATGTCCAGGTCGAGCATGCAGGCGATCCCGGCGGCCGCGCCGTGCGGGTCCGAGGTGGGGATCAACCCGGCGTAGGGCCTACGCACGCCGTCGCGCAATTCGACACCGTGGCCAGCGGTGAAGGTCGGGAACGTGGCGACCCCGAGCTCGGCAGCCAGGGAGGCCAGGTGGTCCTGGGTGGGACCGATCCACTGTCCGCCGCGGTCGATGCGGAACCCGGCTTCGGTGGTGTCGGTGAACGACCGCCCTCCCACCCGGTGGCGGGCCTCCAGGAGCACCACATCGATCCCGGTCCGGGCCAGGTGCCGCGCCGCGGCGAGACCGGAGAATCCGGCGCCGATCACCGCCACCTCGCACTCCCGTTCGACCGCGGCCACCCGTGGCCCCCTTTCCGTGCTGCCCAGAGCACCCTTTCCGTCACCCTAGGTGGGCCGGGCCGGGCCCTGCGCGCAGCCCTTCGGTACGGTGAGGATGTGGTGACCACGTTCGAGGGCGCAGCCTGGGAGATGCTCCCCGGCGCGAGCCGGCTCACCATCGCCCAGCGGGCCGCCATTGAGTCCGAGGAACCCCTGCTGTGCGTCATGGCCGGCGCCGGAGCGGGCAAGACGAGGGTGCTTACCTTGCGGGTGGCCCGCCGGGTCCGCGACGGTTCCATTGAGGCCGACCGCACCCTGGTCACCACCTTCAGCCGCAAGGCAGCCGAGGAACTGCGTACGCGGTTGTGGTCGCTCGGCGTCTCGGGGGTCAAGGCGGGCACCTTCCACCGCACCGCACTCGGATTGTTGCGCGAGCATCGTGAGCACCGGGGACGCCCGATCCCGCAGTTGCTGCCGGACCGGCGGCAATTGTTGGCCGAGGTGACGACGGGTGACCCGCGGAGGGTGCGCGCGCTCGATGGTGAGATCGGGTGGGCCAAGGCCCGCCTGGTGGCACCGGCGGAGTACGAGGGTGAAGCCCGCCGGTCCAAGCGGCGCAGCGGCATCAACGCGGAGCAGGTGGCCGAGGCCTACGCCAACTACGAGGCCGAGCGGACCCGGCGACGGCTCCTTGACTTCGACGATCTCATCGTGGCCTGCGCCGACAGCCTGGCCGGCGACACCGCCTTCGCCGACGCCGTGCGGTGGCGCACCCGGCACCTCTTCGTCGACGAGATGCAGGATGTCAACCCGGCCCAATTCCGCCTCCTGACCACGCTTCTGTCCGACCAACCGGACCTCTTCGTGGTGGGTGACCCCAACCAGTCGGTCTACGGGTTCAACGGTGCCGACCCGACACTTCTCGACCGCCTGCCCGAACTTCTGCGCGGGACCAAGGTCATCCGGCTGGACGAGAACCACCGGTGCACACCGCAGGTGGTGGCGGTGGCCACGGCGGTGCTGCGTGAGAACGAGGGAGCCGGGGGCGTGGTGGGCCGGATCATGCTGCCGGCCACCTCACGGGTGGACGGCCCGGTGCCCAGGGTCATCAGCCACGCCAGTGACGCCGACGAGGCGGCCTGGGCGGCCACGCGGGCCCGCATGTCCCGCACGCCGGGCCGGCCCTGGTCGAGCATCGCCGTCCTGACCCGGACCAATGCCCAGCTGGTGGAGGTGCAGGCGGCCATGGAGGCGGCCGGTGTGCCCTGCCTGGTGGCCGGTTCGGACCTCGGCCCGGCCAGTGACCTGCATGGTCGGGCGGGGCATCGCCGTGGCGGGGAGGACGAGGAACGGTCCGCAGATGTGGAGACCGATCGCGACCGCGTCGTCCTCACCACCTTCCATCGCGCCAAGGGGCTGCAGTGGCCGACTGTCCTGATCCTCGGCTTGAGCGACGGGCTGATGCCGATTGCGTCGGCCCAGACACGGGAGGCCGTCGACGAGGAGCGCCGCCTCTTCTATGTGGCGCTGACCCGGGCCGAGGATGAGTTGTGGTGCAGCTGGGCCGAGGGGAAGGGGTCCGTCCCGACAACTGCCTCGTCCCGGGCGCGCCTGCCCAGCCCGTGGTTGGCGCCCATTGAGCGGACCATCGTCACGTTGGAGAAGGCGGCGGCCCCGACGGCCGCGGCCGAGGTCTCGTCGCGTGTGGCCGAGCTTCGCCGGCGCCTGGAAGCGGGCGGCGGCGACCCGAGCCGGTAGTGTCGGCTGGCCCGGATGAACCAACGTTGGGGGTGAGCCGTCGGGTGCCTGGCCTTCTCAATCAGCTGCGCAAGGTCGTCGGCGACCGGCACGTGATGACCGGCGACGCGGTGCATGCGGACTACACCCATGATGAGGCACTCACTGCGCTCCCCGAAATGCCGCTGGCCCTGGTGCTTCCCGGCTCGACCGGAGAGGTGTCCGGCATCATGGCCCTGGCCACCGAGCACCGGGTCCCGGTGATCGCCCGTGGCAGTGGCACCGGCCTGTCGGGTGGCTGCCGGCCCGTGGCCGACGGCATCCTCCTGGCGTTCGACCGCATGCGGACCATCCGCCAGATCGACACGGACAACCAGGTGGCCGTGGTCGAGCCGGGCGTCACCCTTGAGGACCTCAACCAGGCGCTCATGCCCTTGGGGCTGATCTACCCGGTCTCCCCCGGCGAGCAGAGCGCCTCGCTCGGGGGCAACGTGGCCACCAATGCCGGAGGGATGCGTGCCGTGCGGTACGGAGTCACCCGGCATCACGTGCTGGGCCTGGAAGTGGTCCTGGCCGACGGCACCGTGCTGCGGACGGGGGGCAAGTACGTGAAATCTTCCTCGGGCTACGACCTGACCCAGCTCCTCATCGGCTCGGAAGGCACACTGGCCGTGACCACCGAGATCACCGTGAAGGTGCAGCACCGACCGGGTGCGTCGGCCACCGTCCTGGCGCCGTTCTCCACCCTGGCGGAGATCGCGCACGCCGTACCCCGCTTGGTGGGCAGCGGGATCGAAGCGAGCATCCTTGAGTACATAGACGCGCTGGCCATGGCGAGCATCACCCGGAGTGCCGGGCTGGACCTGGGCATTCCCGACGATATTCAGGCGGGCGCCCTGGCCTACCTGGTCGTGGTCCTCGAAGGGACGAAGGAAAACCGGGTGGATGAGGACGTCGAGCATGTCGGCGTGCTGTTGGGTGAGCTCGGGGCGCTTGAGGTCTACGTGCTGCCACCATCGGCCGGGACACAGCTGATCGCGGCCCGCGAAAGGGTCTTCTTCGTGGCCAAGGCGGCCGGCTCCGACGACATCATTGATGCCGTGCTGCCCCGCGCCGCCATTCCCGACTACCTGGCTGAGGTGGCCGTCCTGGGCAGCCGGTACGGCGCACTGGTCACCGGCTGCGGCCACGTCGGGGACGGCAACGTGCACCTCTCCATCTTCCAGCCCGACGCGGAGAAGCGGCACCAGCTCATCCGCGCCGTCTTCGCGGCAGCGATCGCCGCCGGGGGTGCCATCTCCGGAGAGCACGGCATCGGGACGGAAAAGCTGGCCTACTTCCTAGAGACGCAGGACGCGGTGCCGCTCGCGCTCATGCGCTCCATCAAGTCGGTGTTCGATCCGTTGGGGATACTCGGACCCGACCGGTTGCTCGGAATGAGAGGATCACCTCTGTGAACGGAGCCCGCGCCCTTCTGGCCACCCTGGTCGACGCCGGGGTCGACGTGTGCTTCAGCAATCCGGGGACCTCGGAGATGCACTTCGTCGCCGCGTTGGACGAGGTGCCCCGCATGCGGGGCATCCTGACCCTGTTCGAAGGGGTGGCCACCGGGGCCGCCGACGGGTACGCGCGGGTGGCCGGGCGACCGGCAGCCACCCTGCTCCACCTGGGGCCGGGCCTGGGCAACGGGCTGGCCAACCTGCACAATGCCCGGCGGGCCCGCACGCCGGTGGTCAACATTGTGGGCGATCACGCCACCTATCACACCCGGTTCGACGCGCCGCTGGAGTCGGACATCGCGTCCATCGCCCGATCCGTCTCGGGCTGGTACCGGGTGACCGCCAGGGCCGACGACGTGGGGGGTGACGCCGCCGATGCGGTCGCTGCCGCCACCGGTCCCCCGGGGTGCGTGGCCACCCTGGTCCTGCCCGCCGATGCGTCGTGGTCCGAGTCGGTGGCTGGCCCAGCCCGGCCGCACCCTGCGGTCCGGCCGGCCAGTGTCCCGGTCGAACTGATCGACGAGGTGGCCAAGGTCCTCCGCTCCGGCGAGAAATCGGCCCTCCTCCTCGGCGGCTCCTCTGTGCGGGAACGTGGGCTCCATGCCGCCAGCCGGGTCTGCTCGGCCACCGGGACCTCCCTGCTGGGGGAGACCTTCCCGGCCAATCTGGAACGCGGAGCCGGCGTTCCCGCCGTCGACCGCCTGGGCTACCTGGCCGAGTTCGCCCAGGCCCAATTGGCCGGCGTGCGCCACCTCGTCCTGGTCGACGCCAGAGCGCCGGTCTCGTTCTTCGCCTACCCCGGCAAGCCGAGTGACCTGGTGCCGCCGGACTGCACCATCCACACCCTGGTCCGCCCCGGCGAGGACGCGGCGGAAGCCCTCGAGAATCTGGCCGAGTCCCTGGGTGCCGCACCGGGCCTGGCCCAGCGGGCCCCGGCAGTGCGACCCGGCCGGCCCACGGGGTCCCTGAACGCGGAGACCCTGGCAGCCGCCGTGGGCGCCACCCTGCCGGAGGGCGCCATCGTGGTGGACGAGGGCAACACCTCGGGGCTGTTCGTCTCCGGGGCCACAGCCGGGGCACCGCGTCACGACTGGCTCACCCTCACCGGGGGGGCTATCGGGATCGGGCTCCCGGCCGCCACCGGCGCTGCCGTGGCGGCGCCCGACCGGCCGGTGCTCTGCCTGCAGGCGGACGGGAGCGCCCTTTACACCCTGCAGGCCCTGTGGACCCAGGCCCGGGAAGGCCTGCACGTCACCACGGTGGTCCTGGCCAATCGGAGCTACGCCATCTTGAACCTGGAGCTCCAGCGGGTGGGTGCCGGAGCCGGGGGCCCGCTGGCCCGCCGCCTGCTCGATCTCACCGACCCCGATCTCGATTTCACCGCCCTGTCCCGGGGGATGGGGGTCCCCGCCCGCACGGTGGAGTCGGCCGAGGAGCTCACGGCGGCCTTGGAGGCGAGCTTCTCCGCGAGCGGCCCCTCCCTCATTGAGGTCCCCCTCCCGCGCGGCCTGGGTTAGGCGCCGTCGAAGTCGACGACGACCGGGGCGTGGTCCGACGGCTTGACGCCCTTGCGGGCGTCGCGGTCCACGAAGGCGGCGGTGGCGCGGGCGGCCAGGTCGGCGCTGACCAGGAGGAGATCGATGCGCATGCCCCGGCCCTGGTGGAAGTCGCCACCCCGGTAGTCCCACCAGCTGAACACCCCGGGTGGGTTGAAGCGCCGGAAGATGTCGTGCAGACCCCATCGCTCAACCCGGCGCAAAGCCTGGCGCTCCGGATCGCTGACGTGGGTCAGGCCCGCGAAGTGGGACGGATCCCACACGTCGCCGTCGTCGGGAGCGACGTTGAAGTCGCCGCACACGGCCACCGAATCCCCCTCACCGCAGGTTTCGTCCAGCACGGCCCGCAGCCGGGCCAGCCAGGCCAACTTGATGCCGTAGAACTCGTTGTCCAGGCTCCGTCCGTTGGGCACATAGACCGAGTGCACCCGTACTCCCCCGCAGGTGGCCGCCACCAGGCGGGCCCCGTGCTCGTCCTCGAGCGAGCCGAACCCCCGCACCACGTCGGCCAGCCCGACGCGGCTGATGAGGGCGACGCCGTTCCATCGGCCCTCCCCATGGTGCGCCGACTCGTAGCCCAATGCGGCGAAACATTCGCCGGGAAAATTCTCGTCCGACATTTTGGTCTCCTGCAGGCAGAGCACGTCGGGCCCGTGCATCTGCATCCATTCGGTGACCCGGGAAAGCCGGGCGGTCAGCGAATTGACGTTCCAGGTGACCAGGCGCATCACTCCGCCCCGGGAGCACCGCCATCGACGATGACGAACAGGAGATCCGCCTCGCAGGCCTTCTGCCCGTCCACCGAGGCGACTCCGTGGCCCTTGCCGGCCCGGGCCGACATGCGCTCCATCGTCACGACCAGGTCGAGCATCTCGCCCGGGAGCACCTGGCGGCGGAAGCGGGCCCGTTCGATGCCGCCGAAGAGGGGGAGCTTGCCGGCGTAACGAGGATCTGTGAGGACGGCGATGCCCCCCAGCTGTGCCAGCGATTCCACCATGAGGACCCCGGGAAGCGTCGGGCGCCCGGGGAAGTGGCCGGCGAAGAAATCCTCGTCGCCGCTGAGCTCCCATCGTCCGGTCGCCGACACACCGGGCTCGACGCTGGTCACCGCGGTGACCAGGAGGAAGGGTGGCCGGTGGGGAAGCACATCGGCTGGGTCAGGCATCTGCATGGCGCCGAGGCTACCGAGCCGGGCTCAGGGAGACTTCCCGGCGGCCTTCTTGGCCGGTGCACGGCGCTTCTTGGGCGGGGCGGGAAACGCCAGCTCGGCCACGCGTCGGGGCGGGTCGAGCCCGGACAGGACGAACGGGCGCACCTCCCCCTTCTTCATCACTTCGCGGGCCTTGGTGGGTGGAGGATCCCCCATGGCGCCGAGCGGGATGTAGCAATGCAGGAGACCGCCATCGGGCAGCGCGACATCGACCATCGCCCCATGCGACGTGAAGGAAGCGACTTCGCCCTCGACCGTGCTGCCAACCTTGTAGGCCGCCACGAAGTTGATGAAGGAGAGAGGCTCGTTGACCGCCGGTGGCGGCGTGCTCGCATGCTTCGTCGCCACGGTGGGCGTTACGGCCTTCTTGGCGTTGGCTTTCTTGGCGGCCTGCTTCTTCGCCGGCGCCTTGTTCGATGCGACCACTGCCTTGGTGGCGGTGCCACCCTTGGCGGGCCCCACCAACTTGGCGGCCCGGACGCTCTTCTTCTCCGGGGTCCGGACTGCCTTGGAAGGCTTGGGGGGGCGGAGTGCCTCGGCCACGGCGTCGTCTATGGCGCTCGACAGGTCCGGGTCGACCTTGCGGGCCGGTGGCGGCACCGCAGGCGTGATGGGCCAACTCGAGTCCACCGCCGGGGTTGCCTTCCTGGTCACCTTCTTGGCGGCCTTCTTGGCCGCCTTGGCCAGCTCGGCCGCCTTGGCCGGCGCAGACGCCGGATCATGCCGTTCCTTCTTCTCGGCCGTGGCGGCCCTGCTCCTGGGGCCGCGGATGGGAAGCCGGGGCGTGAAGATCCAACCGACGCCGTGCACCGGTTTGCCGCCGATCAGGCGTCCTTCTTCGAAGAGCCACGGGTGCTCGCCGTGGAACTCCTGGAAGGAATCGTTGGACAGCACCACGGCACCAGTGCGCTGGGCGATGCGAAGCACGAAAGCGTCACCGCGGCCGATGGCCCCGGCCGGCGGCGACACGACCTCACCGTTGAGCATGGCCTCGCGGAGCGTCTCGCGCTCCGACTCGTCGATCCGATGCTCGAACGACGCGTCGACCACCACCGTGATGCGGCTGCCGGGATCCTCTTCGGCGTAGGTGCGCACCGCCTCATCGAGCTGCGCCAGGCTGGGGAGCGTTCTTCCTTCGGTGGCCAGGTTGGAACCGTCCACCACGACGTGATGGGGCTCAGCCAATGGCGCGCCGTAACAGGTCGGCCTGCTCCAACTGGTGGAGGGCGGCACTCCCGATGGCCGGGCTGGACGACTCATTCCGGCTCACATGGCGCAATCGGAGCCTGGTGGGAAGGGCAGCATGGAGGCGAGCGTGCACGAATGACCAGCCCCCCATGTTCTCGGGCTCCTCCTGCAGCCACACCACTTCGGTGGCCTGGTCGTAACGTTCGAAGAGCGCGGTCAGGAGGTCAATGGGCCAGGGGTAGAGCTGCTCCACACGGATGACGGCCACCTGCGCCGCCTCGGCGGGGGTCAACTGGGTCCGCTGCTGGGCGGCTTCGTGCGCGATCTTCCCGCTGCACAGGACGAGGCGCCGGATGGCCGAGGGATCCATCACCTCGGCATCATCGATCACCGGGGCAAAGGATCCGGTCTCCAAATCGCTGAGCCCCGAACGTGAGGCGTGGGCCCGCAACATCGACTTGGGGGTGACCACGATCAACGGTCGTTGGGGTTTCCGCAGGGCCTGGGACCGCAGCAGGTGGAAATACTGTCCCGCAGTTGACGGAATGGCGACGCGCATGTTGCCACGGGCGCACAAGGCGAGGAACCGTTCGAATCGCGAGGAGGAGTGCTCCGGGCCCTGCCCCTCATAGCCGTGGGGAAGCAGCATGACCAGGCCGGCGTACTGCCCCCACTTGAGCTCTGCGGCTACCAGGAAGTTGTCGATGATGATCTGGGCCCCGTTTCCGAAATCCCCGAACTGTGCCTCCCACGCCACCAGCGCTTCGGGTGCTTCGACCGAGTAGCCGTACTCAAACCCGACGGCGGCGTACTCGGAGAGAAGCGAGTCACGCACGGTGAAGGTCCCGATCTTCCCGTCCGCCGGCAGCAGAGGTATGGAGCCGGCGCGGCGCAGGCCATCGCCGACATGAGCCAGGGGGACGAACTCCTCGGCGTTGGCATAATCCACCAGGACGGCATGGCGCTGGCTGAAGGTGCCGCGACGGGTGTCCTGGCCCGTCAGGCGCACATTCACCCCCTGTTGGAGCAGCGATCCGATGGCCAGAGCCTCGGCCAGGGCCCAGTCGACCTGGCCGTCGGCGATCAATTGGTCGCGCTGGGCGAACTGTCGCTCCAACTTGGGGTGCATGGTGAACCCGTCAGGAACGGTGCGGACCAGAGTCGCCAGCGCATTGAGGATCGGACCCGCCACACCGGTCTCCTCGGCCCGGAGGTCGCCGCCTTCGGCTTCGTACGCGGGGAGTTGTGTCGGTGCCAGGGAGGGCTCGCCCCGCACCTCGTCGAGCACCACCTGCAGCTTGGTATTGAAGTCGTCGAGGGCCGACTCGGCTTCTTCCAGGGTGATGTCACCCCGGCGCACCAGGGTCTCGGTGTAGAGCTTGCGGACCGACCGCTTGGCGTCGATGCGCTGGTACATCAGCGGCTGGGTATAACTCGGATCGTCCCCCTCGTTGTGGCCGTGCTTGCGGTAGCAGACGAGGTCGATGACCACGTCCTTGTGGAATTCCTGCCGGAACGCGAAGGCCAGCCGTGCCGCCCGCACGCATGCCTCGGGATCGTCGCCGTTGACGTGGAAGACGGGCGACTGCACCATTTTGGCCACGTCGGTCGGGTAGACCGAAGTCCGGGCGGATGCCGGCGCCGTGGTGAAGCCGAGTTGATTGTTGATGACCACATGGACCGTGCCCCCGGTCCGGTAGCCCGAAAGCCCGGAGAGGTTCAGCGTCTCGGCCACCACCCCCTGACCGGCGAAGGCCGCATCGCCATGGACCAGGACGGACATGCAGGGAAAGCCGAAGGTGCCCTCCGACATCGCCTTGGGCGTCCCATCGGTGGGCGGCGACAGCCGGTCCTGCTTGGCCCTGGTCATGCCCTCGACCACGGGGTCGACCGCCTCAAGGTGGGACGGGTTCGAGGCCAGCGTGATGGGGAGCTCCCCGCCTGCGCTCCCGAGGAACACCCCGCGGGCCCCCTTGTGGTACTTGACATCGCCCGAGCCCTGTACCGACTCGGGGTCCAGGTTGCCCTCGAATTCGGCGAAGATCTCCTTGTACGACTTGCCGACGATGTTGGCCAGCACGTTGAGCCGGCCGCGGTGGGCCATCCCCATCACGACCTCGGACACACCCGCACGGACGGCTGAGTCCAGCAAGGCGTCCAGAAGGACGATCGTGGACTCGGCGCCCTCGAGGCCGAACCGCTTCTGGCCCACGTAGCGGGTGTGGAGGAATCGCTCGAAAACCTCGGCCGCGTTCAGCCGGTCGAGGATGTGGCGCTGCTCCATCTGGTTCAACGTGTTGGGTTGACCCTCGACGTGCTGCTGGATCCAGCGCTTCTGCGCCGGGTCCTGAATATGCATGTACTCGATTCCGAGGGTCCGGCAGTAGGCGTCGCGCAGTACGTCGAGGATCTCGTCGAGGGTGGCCATGTCGCGCCCGGCCAGACCATCGGCCACAAAGGGACGGGGCAGATCCCAAATGGTGAGCCCATAGGTGAGCGGGTCGAGCTCGGCGTGAATGTGGGGCGGCTCCGCGTCCAGTGGGTCGAGATGCGCGATGAGGTGGCCGCGCACGCGGTACATGTTGATCAGGGTCTGCACCCGCACCTGCTTGACCAGTCTCTGGTGCTCTCCCTCCTCGCTGCCCTCGCCGGCATTGTCGTCCGCCTTCCAGCGTACGGGCTCGTAGGGCACCCCCATGGACTCGAAGACGGCGTCATAGAAGCCGTCGGCGCCGGTGAGGAGGGCTGCGACCCGACCCAGGAAGATCCCGGACTCCGCCCCTTGAATGATGCGGTGGTCGTAGGTGGAGGTGAGCGTCACCACCTTGCCCAGTCCGAGCTGGGCCAGGACCCTGGGGTCGGCGGCCTCGAAACCGGCCGGATAGCCCAGCGCCCCGACTCCGATGATGGAGCCTTGTCCGGGCATGAGCCGCGGCACGGATTGCACCGTGCCCAGCGTTCCCGGGTTGGTCAAGGTCACCGTCGTCCCGGCGAAGTCATCAGGGGAGATCTTGTTGGTGTGGATCTTTCGGATGAGATCCTCGTAGGCCAGCACGAAGGAGCGGAAGTCGAGGGTGTCCGCCTCCTTTATGCAGGGCACCAGGAGCGTGCGGGATCCGTCGCTCTTCTCCTGATCGACCGCCAGGCCGAGACCGACGTGCTTGTGGTGGATGATCCCGGGCTTGCGCTCCCCGCCGACCATGTCGACGAAGGCAGCATTGAGCGCAGGCACGTCATGAAGGGCGCGCACCACCGCATAGCCGATGAGATGGGTGAAGCTGACCCTGGCCCCGGTCGTGCGCGCCAGCTGATTGTTGAGGACCTGGCGGTTCACCTCCAGCAGCCGGGCGGGCACGGTGCGGACGCTGGTCGCCGTGGGCACCGTCAAGCTGTCCACCATGTTGGCCACAATTCGGGAAGCGGCTCCACGCAGCACCGTGGCCTCGTCCGACCCCGCCGCGACCATCGGCGGGGGTACCGCGGCGGGTGGTGCCGGGGAGGACGTGGGTGCAGGCACTGTGGCCGGGACCGGTGTGGGAACCGGTGCCGGCCGGTAGTCGGCGAAGAACTCCTGCCAGCTCGCACTGACAGAGCTCGGATCGGCCAGGAAGCGGTCGTACATGTCATCGACCAGCCAAGCATTGGGGCCAAAGGAGCCCGTGGCGGGGCCTTGCTGGGTCACAGACCCACCCTACCGGCGGGGATCGGGGTCCCGGGGCGCAACGATATGGTCATCCCAGCCCATGAAATACCCATCCGGACTCCATCTCATTGAGCGCCCGGCAGCCCGATCCGCCACCCTGTCCATGATCCTCGTCCATGGCTCGCTGGATCGGGCCGAGAGCTTCCGCCGCGTCATGCGGCGTCTGCCCGACGTGGACATCCTGGCCTACGACCGCCGGGGCTACCAAGGATCTCGCGCCGCCGGAGTGGTCGATCTCGATGGGCACATCGCCGACCTGGTGGAGATCGCCGGAGTGTTGCGCTCCCGGGCGGACCGACCGATGGTCGCCATCGGGCACAGCCTGGGCGGCGATGTCGTGGTCGGAGCCGCGCTGGCCGCTCCGAGGGCGTTCGGTGCCATCGGTGCCTTCGAGCCCCCCATGCCCTGGCTGGGGTTCCGGCGCAACCAACCTGGCGAAGGCCGCCCGAAGGGGTGGGCGCCTCTGGCCGATGATCCCGGCGAGGAAGCCGAAAGGTTCTTCACCCGGATGATGGGCCGGCAAGCCTGGCTGCGGCTCACCGATGGGGGGCGGGACGACCGCAGGGCCGATGGTCCGGCCCTGGTGGCGGATCTGCGGAGCATGCGGGGCGAAACTCCTTTTGCCGTGACTGAACTGGGAATCCCGGCCGTCTTCGGGATGGGGGGGCCGCGCACGATGCCCCATCACCGGCAGAGCGTGCTCTGGCTCGGCACCCACGTGCCCGGAGCCATGGCCTACGAGATCGTCGGGGCCCAACACGGGGCCCACCTTTCGCATCCCGACCACTTCGCCGCCCTCGCGCGTACGGTGATCGCGCGCGCCGCCCGCACCTAGTGCGAGGAAGACGGTGACAACCCGCTGTCAGGAACAGGGTCCTGGTCCCGTGCGTGGCCCAGGTGCTTGACCCGGCGGGACAGCATCTCCTCGTACTCGGCGCCCTTGCCCTCGCTCTTGATCCCGGTGACCAGGGGTGAATGGGAGAGGGACATGGCGCCGAGGAACATGACGAGGAGGGAGATGGCCTCCGACGGACCCCAAGGACCCGAGGTACGCAGGTTGTCGCCGTACAAGGTGATGCCGATCACGATGCTCACCAACGGGTCGACCAGGACCAGGGTGGACTGCGACGCCGCCAGCGGGCCGGCATGGAAGGCATTCTGCGTCAGGAACAGTCCGGCCAGGCCGAAGACGATGACCCCGTAGGTCTGCCAGTGACCCAGCATGGAAACCCAATCCTTGGCGGCGTAGTTGCTGACCACCTTGATGAGAGCGGCCGTGAAGGCGAAGGCCACCGCAGCGGAGGTGCCGAACATGGCGGCCTTCCACCAGCGCGGTCCCCAGCGGGTCGCCACCACCGTCACCACAATGAGGAAAGTGGCGCTGCCTCCCACAATGAGCCACTGGAAGTTCGTCGGCACCCGGTTGCCCTCGCCCGGGTTGGCAGAGATCAGGAACCCTGAGAGCCCGAAAGCTATCGCCGAGGCGCCCAGCCACTCCCGGACCGTGATCCGGTACCCGAAGTAGGTCCCCAGAATGAAGACGAGGAACAGCAACTCCAAGGTCAGGATCGGCTGCACGACCGAGAGGCGCCCGACGTGCAGGGCGAAGGCCTGCAGGAGGAATGCGCAGACCATGAAGAAGAAGCCCAGAAGCCAGACCCCCCGGCGCAGCGCGTGGGTCATCAGGCTCAGCCGCATGGAGGACTCTGGCGGAGCGTCTTCGACGCCCATCCGCTGAAACACGCTGGTCAGCGCATTGGAGAGTGCCGCCGCAACCGCAAGTACGTAGACCATCGACCTGTCCCGATAGTACCGGGGAACCACTCCCGGCACGCAGATGGCTGCCAGCCGGCCCCAAGACTGCGTAATCGGGCGCCGTCCCGAACCGGGACGCACGAAATGTGTGCCCCCGAGCCTTCGGCACCGGTCCGGAACGTCCTTCCCGGGGGTGATGGCGAAAAATTGAGGTGTTGCGCCCCACGGAATGTGGCAGTTGCGTTACGTTTACGGGAACTTCCCGCACGGCGGTGCGGGAGGGCGGGGTAAGGATCGTCACCGAGGCGACCGAAGAGCAAGGGAGTGCTATGCGATTGAAGGGGTATCTCAAGCAGGTGGCGTCGGTCGCCATGGTCGCAGGGGTGATGGGCACGGGGCTCGTGCTGGCCAGTCCGGCCACCAGTGGGGCGGCGTCGAAGCCGACCACGGCCACCTACGCTGAAGCGCCTTCGGTCACGCCGAACTACATCCTGCCCTTCTACCCGGGAGCCCTCTGCTCGGTGGCCAACATCGATCAGTTCCAATACCTGATGTTCCGGCCTCTCTACTGGTTCGGTCAGGGTTCGACCCCGAGCCTGAACTCCTCCCTTTCCATTGGCAATGCGCCGGTGTTCTCCAATGGAAGCTCCACGGTCACCGTCAACCTCAAGAATTACAAGTGGTCGAACGGCGAGTCCGTTACCGCCCGTGACGTTTTGTTCTTCATGAACATCGATCATGCCCAGAAGGCGAACTGGTGTGGCTACACCCCCGGTGAGCTGCCGGACAACCTCAAGAACGTGACCGCCAGCGGCAACAAGGTCACCTTCACCACCACCAGCCCGGTCAACTCCTACTGGTTCACCTACAACGAGTTGTCGCAGATCACCCCCATGCCTGTGGCTTGGGACATCGCCAGCGCCAGCGCCGCCCCGGGCTCGGGTGGCTGCTCCAATGCGGCGTACGGGACGAATGACAAGGGCTGCACAGCGGTGTACAACTTCCTGTCCAACGAGGCCGGTTACAACGCCAGCAACCCCAACGCCACCAACAACTCGCTGTCGACCTACGCCACCAATCCCTTGTGGAAGGTGGTGGACGGCCCTTGGAACCTCAAGACTTTCAATGCGGACGGCAATGACAGCTTCGTGCCGAACCCCACCTACTCGGGACCAGTGAAGCCGACCCTGACGTTGTTCACCGAAGTGCCCTTCACCAGCGACAACGCCGAGTTCAACGCCCTGGTGGCCGGGAACCTCAGCGTGGGCTATCTGCCCACGCAGGACATCACCAAGGGAGCGCCCTCTCCGGGCAAGGTCGGGCCCAACAATCGCCGGGTGTCCAACTTCACGCTGGATCCCCTCTACACGTGGGGTATCACCTATTTCCCGATGAACTTCAACTCGCAGGCCAACAACGGCACCGCCGGGAAGGTCTTCTCGCAGGCCTACTACCGTCAGGCGTTCCAGTCGCTGGTCGACCAGCCACTGTTCATCTCCAAGGTGTGGAAGGGATACGCCAACCCGACCTACGGTCCGGTGCCCGTCGTGCCGCCCAACCCGTTCGCCTCGAAGTTGGAGAAGTCCAACCCCTTCCCCTACAACCCCTCGGTGGCCAAGAAGTTGCTCTCTTCCCACGGTTGGTCGATCGTGCCCAACGGGACCGACACCTGTCAGAAGCCCGGAACGGCCGGAAATCAGTGCGGGGCGGGCATCCCCAAGGGCACCCCACTGTCGTTCGATATGCCCTACGCCACCGGCCAGCAGGCCCTCACCGAGCAGATGACGGCTGAGCAATCCGCCTGGGCGTCCGTCGGCATCCACATCACCCTGGTCCCTCAGACGTTCAACACCGTCATCGGCAACGCCGTCGCCTGCACGCCGGGACCGAGTTGCACCTGGTCCTACGAGCAATGGGGCGGGGGCTGGATCTTCGCGCCGGACACGTACCCGACCGGTGAGACCTTGTTCGGCAAGGGCTCCACGGCGAACTACGGGAGCTACTTCGACCAGAAGAACCAGAATCTGATCAACGACACCATCACGAAGAATGTGAGCCTCACCCAGTGGGAGGACTACCTGGCCAAGCAGCTCCCGGTGGTCTTCGAGCCCAATCCGGCTTCGTCGCTCACCGAAATCAACAAGAAGCTCTCGGGTGTGACGCCCCAGAACGTGTACTGGGACGTGGAACCGGAGAACTGGCGCTGGTCGTAACGGAGGCCACGGACTGACCGGTCCCCCGCACGGGCGGATGGCCGGCCAGTCGTGATGGATGGACCCCCCTCGGTCCGGCACCAGCCGGTTCGAGGGGGGTCCCATCATTTTGAGGGGGGCCCTGCCATATGGTGATGGGGCGATGATCGGATTTCTCATACGCCGGACAATTCAGGCGGTCATCGTGATCATCGGCGTCACCGCCATTGTCTTCCTGCTCGGGCGCCTGATCCCGGGTGGCGAGGCCCGGGCGGCACTGGGTCCACAGCATGCAACCCCGTTCAACATCGCCCATTTCAACCGGCTGAACGGGCTCGACCTGCCCCTCTGGGACCAGTTCTACCGTTACCTGCGGGGACTGGTGCACTGGCCACCCAACTTGGGTTACTCGTTCAGGAACAATCAAGGGGTCACTTCTGTCATCGGGGCGCGCCTGCCCCGGACCCTGTCGCTCGTCGGTGCCTCCACCCTGCTGGCACTGATTGTGGCGGTCCCCCTCGGGATCCTGCAGGTGGTGCGGCGCAACAGCCTGCTCGACTACACGCTCACCGCCGCCTCTTTCATCTTCTACGCCATGCCTTCGTTCCTTCTCGGGACGCTGCTCATCCTGTGGTTCGCCCTGGACATCAAGATCTTCCCGGTGTCCCCTCCGGGCCAGAGCACCTTCGTGACGATCCTCACCGACCCCCGTGGTTTCGTACTGCCCGTCCTCACCCTTTCGGCCATAACCATCGCCTCGTTCAGCCGCTACATGCGCTCGTCCATGATGGACGCCATGGCGCAGGACTACGTCCGGACCGCCACCGCCAAGGGAGCAGGTGGGATGCGCGTCCTCTACGGCCATGCCCTGCGCAATGCCCTCATTCCCATCCTCACCCTCATCGGGCTTTCGCTTCCCGCCATCGTCAGCGGGGCGCTGATCACCGAGACGGTGTTCAACTACCCGGGGATGGGCCTGCTCACAGTCAACTCCGCTCTGGGTGATGACATCCCGACCGTGCTGGGCACCACCCTGGTCATCACGGTGGCCACGGTCCTGGGTTCCCTGCTGGCCGACCTGCTCTACGCCATGGCAGATCCACGTATTCGTTTCGGGGGCGGGTCGTCATGACGCAACGCGAAGATCCGTTGGAGATGGTCGTGCTCCCCGAGGGTGGGGAGGCGTTCAGCGCGGGGAGCATGACCCGCCAGATCCTGCGGGTCTTCGTCGAGAACAAGCTGGCGGTGGTCGGCGCGGTCATCGTCGTGTTCTTCGTGCTCTTCTGCTTCGTCGGCCCGCTCCTCTACCACACCAACCAGACCAACACGCAGGATGCCTTGCTCAACTCGGTGCAGAATGCGCCACCCGGTGGCTCCAATCCTCTGGGCACCGACGACAACGGGTTCGACATTGTGGGGCGGCTGATGTTCGGCGGCCAGGCATCGTTGATCGTCGGCTTCGCCTCCGCATTCGTGGCCACCGTGGTCGGCGTCGCCTACGGCGCGCTCTCAGGATTCTTCGGAGGATGGCTCGACGCGCTCCTCATGCGGTTCGTCGACATCAACCTGTCCATTCCCTCCCTTTTCCTCCTCATCGCCCTGGTGACGATCTTCCGCCAGTCCGAGCCTCTGTTCATCCTGGTGATCGCCTACATCAGCTGGCTGGTGCCGGCCCGGCTCATACGCGGCGAGACCCTGTCCCTGCGCGAACGCGAGTACGTGCAGGCGGTCAGGATCATGGGGGGCAGCCGTAGGCGCATCATCGCGCGCCACATCGTGCCGAATTCCATCGGGACCATCGTGGTCTTCGCCACCTTTCAGGTGGCGGACTCCATCCTGCTCCTGGCCGCCCTGGGCTTCGTCGGTCTGGGCATCCCGGCTCCCGGCACCGATTGGGGGACCATGTTGTCCAACGGGGTGAGCTATGCCCTCAGCGGGTACTGGTGGGAGATCTATCCGGCCGGCCTCTCCATCATTTTGGTGGTGATCGCATTCAATTTCGTCGGTGACGCACTCCGGGACGCGCTCGAGGTCCGCCTTCGCCAGCGCTGAGGGTCGGCGACCCTTCAGGGTGCGGAGACTGCAGCGGCCAGCCGCACCGGGGTCTGAAGCGGGAAGTGGCAGGCGGCGACGTGGCCGTTGTCGTACTCGCTCAGGCCGGGTTCCTCCGCCGCACACCGCTCCTGGGCCCGGGGGCACCGCGTGCGGAACCGGCAACCCGACGGCGGGTCGACCGCGGAGGGGAGCTCGCCCATGACGCGGATGGTCCGATCGGCTCTGGCCGATTCCACGTCGGGCACCGGCACGGCATCGAGGAGGCCTTGGGTGTAAGGGTGGGCCGGGCGTTCGTAGACTTCCGCCGCCGGTCCGATCTCCACCAACTTGCCCAGGTACATCACTCCGATGGAGTCCGCCATGTACCGCACGACGGCCAGGTCATGGGAGATCAAAATGTAAGTCAGTCCGCGCCGGAGCTGCAGGTCCTTCATCACATTGAGCAGTTGCGCCTGAATGGAGACGTCGAGCGCGGAGACGGGCTCGTCGGCGATCACCAGCTTCGGGTCCAGGGCCAAGGCGCGGGCGAACCCGATCCGCTGCCGTTGGCCCCCTGAGAACTCGTGGGGGTACCGCTCGACGGCGGACGGGCTCAATCCGACCTCCTGGAGGAGCTCGACCACGCGGTCCTTGCGATCGGATGGGGTCCCGATACCCTGCACCACCAGGGGCTCGTTGATAATGGGGCCCACCCGCATGCGCGGATCGAGTGAGGCATAGGGATCTTGGAACATCAGTTGGATGTCGCGGTGGCTGTTCCGCAGCTCACGCCGGGAGATGGTCGTCATTTCGGTGCCTTCGAAGACGATCGATCCGGAGTCCGCCTTCTCCAGCGCGACGAGCAGGCGCCCCACGGTGGTCTTGCCGCAGCCCGACTCCCCCACCAGCCCGAACGTCTCTCCTCGGCGGAGACGGAACGAGATGTCCGAGACAGCCTTGACGCTGCCCACCTTGTGTCGGAGGACCGTCCCGGCCATGACCGGGAACTCCTTGGTCAGGTGCTCTATCTCCAGCAGGATCGGTTGGTCGTCAAGGTGGGCCACCCGGTCGGCTTCCGCGGGGTTGGCCACGGTCCGCGCCACCAAGGCCTCGTCCACCCCGTCCGTCGGGAGCGCGACGGGGTGGAAGCAGGCGTAGCGGTGATCGACGTCGTGCGGCGCCCCGGACCCCCCGATGGGGGGCTCCTCGTTCCGGCACCGGTCGGTGGCGTAGGAGCAGCGCGGTGCGAACCGGCAGCTCGTGATGGTCGTCGAGAGGTCGGGAGGAAGGCCGGGGATGCTCATCAATCGTTCCGTCCGGTCCTGGTCCAGTCGGGGAACTGAGGCCAGGAGCGCCTCCGAGTAAGGGTGGCGCTTCATCCGGAACAAGTCGTGAGTGGTTGCTTCCTCGGCCACCTTGCCGGCGTACATCACGACAACCCGGTCGGTGCGGCTGGCTATCACGCCCATGTCGTGGGTGATCAGGATGACCGCCATGCGGAGCCGCACCCGCAGGTCGTCGAGCAGATCGAGTATCTGCGCCTGAATGGTGACATCCAGCGCCGTGGTCGGCTCGTCGGCGATCAGCAGCTTGGGCTCACAGGCCAGCGCCATGGCGATCATGACCCGCTGACGGAGGCCACCGGAGAGCTCGTGGGGGTACTGGTCCAAACGCTCAGCCGGACGGGGCATCTCCACCATGGCCAGGACCTCAAGGGCGCGGGACCGGGCCCCCTTCTTGGTCACCTCCCTGTGCAGTGTGACCGCCTCGGTTATTTGCTTTCCGATGGTCATCGTCGGATTCAGCGAGGTCAGCGGGTCCTGCGGGATCAGGGCGACCTCGTCACCCCGCACGTGGCGCATCTCCTTCTCCGACAGATCGGCCAGGTTGCGCCCGTTCAGCGAAATCGTGCCCCCGCTGACGTGCCCGTTGGCCGGGAGCAGGCGCATGATGGAGAAGCCGGTGGTGCTCTTCCCGCAGCCGGACTCGCCGACGATGCCGACGCACTCCCCCTGGTTGACCCGGAAAGACACCCCGTCCACCGCTACGACGTTGGACGTCCGCATGTGGAACTCGGTCCGAAGATCCTCGACGTGGAGCAGGGAGGGCACTGGCACAACAGTAACGCGGCCACCGCGTCGTTCAGGAGCAGCGGCCCTGGTCAACGTGGGTTTTGACCGCGGGCGGACCCGCCGGCCGACCAGGGCAGGTTCTGGACGTATGACCAGCTGCGCCGATGGATGGCCGACAGTCCGTAGCCCCGGAGCGCCGCCTGGTGCGCCCGGGATGGATAGCCCTTGTTCCGCTCGAAACCATAGGGAGGAAAATGGTCGGACTCCCCGCGCATCAAACGGTCACGCACCACCTTGGCCAGCACCGAGGCGGCCGAGACGGAAGCGCACCGGGTATCGCCCCCTTTGACCGGCCTGACCACGCCGTGGAAGGGCCCGGCGGCACGTCCGAGCAGGTTGACCGGCCCGTCAATCAGGAGTGCGTCCGGTGGGTCCGGAAGGCCGGCCAGTGCACGTTCGGCAGCCAAACGGAGCGCCGCCGCCATGCCCAATGCATCGCACTCCTCGGGCGAGGCGTGCCCGATGGCCCAGGCGTCGCACCAGGTGCCCACGGGGACAAATATCCCTTCTCTCCTGGCCTCGCTGAGCAATTTGGAGTCGCGCAGCCAGGCCGGGATCGACCGCTCGGTAGCGCCCGGCCGCATCATCGCCACGCCGACCGTCACCGGTCCGGCCCAGGCTCCCCTACCCACTTCATCCAATCCGGCCACCCGGCGGTGACCCTCGGCAAGGAGTTGTCGCTCCTCGGAGAGGCCGGGCGCCGTCACCACCGAGGGCCGGGCATCAATACGATGGTGGAGTGAGTACCGGCGGGGGGGCGACACCTGATCCGAACGCACGGACCCCCCTTGCCCCTGGCACCCAGGTCGATGTGCGCAACCGCTATCAGGGGATGTGGGTCCGCGGTTTTGAGGTCGTGGAGTTCACCGGTGAGGGTTACCGCATCCGCCGTCTCTCCGATGGGAGCGTGCTCGGGGAGCTGTTCAGCCGGGACGATGTTCGGCGTGAACGCAAGCGCCAGGGATTCTGGTGGCACTGAGGGGCGTCAGTCCCCCGCGGCGTGGCGCACCGAGTCTATGTACTCGGCAATGGGAATGGCCGAGAGAGTCAGGGTCTTGAGCGTTCCCCTGGCTCCGAGGACGAGAGCCACCCGGGCCATCGTCATCTCATCGGGGGCGTCAAGGATGGTGCAGAAATCGTAGGGCCCGAGGAGGGCCCACTGGGCCTGCACATGGACGCCCATCGCCTCGACTTCGGCGTTGACCTCCAACAGCCGGTCCGGGTTCTCGGACAAGGTGGCCGCGCCATCGGGTCCCACTGTGGAGAGCATGAGGAAGGTGGCCATAGGTGGCTCACGCTACCGCAGGTGCCCGGTTCGGGACGGCTCAAGCCCCCAGGTGGAGGTCGCGCCGGACCAACTTCCCCATGGCGTTGCGGGGCAGGGCCTCCACAACAGTGAACTCCCGGGGGCGCTTGAAGGGCGCCAGGTTCTCCTCCGCCAGTGCTCGCAGGGCACCGATGTCGGGATCTCCACCCGATCCGACGACGTAGGCCACGACCGACTCACCCCACTCAACCGAGGGCACGCCCACCACGGCCACCTCGGCCACCGACGGGTGGCTGGCCAGGATCGCCTCCACCTCCGCCGGATAGACGTTGTGGCCACCGGTGATGATGAGCTCCGTCCTCCTGCCCCGGATCGTCACATATCCGTCAGCTTCCACCGAAGCCAGGTCGCCAGTGGCGAACCAACCGTCGACCCACATCGATCCGGTGGCGTCAGGTGGCCCCCAGTAGCCCCGGCACAGAGACGGCCCACGGACCAACAATTGGCCCACTCCGTCCCCGTCAGGTTGGTCTATGGCCGCCTCCACCCCGGGGAGCGGTGACCCCACGGAACCCGGGCGACGCTCACCGACAAGTGGGTTGGACAGCGTCAGAAGGGTCTCGGTCATGCCGTAGCGCTCCAACACGTCGACGCCGCTTCCCTGCAGACGCCTCCACAGGTCAACGGCCAGGGGAGCCGATCCGGACACGCAGAGCCGCAGGGCAGCGAGCTCGCCCGCCCTCCCGGTCTCCACCAGCCGGTGGTACATCGTCGGGACGCCGAAGAACATGGTGCTCCCGGGCACCGCAGCGAGGACCTGGTCCTCCGAGAATCGACCGAAGACGACTGCTGAGGCGCCAGCGGTCAAGGACCCGAAGAGGCCCGCGCACAGACCGTGCACGTGGAACAGCGGCAGGGCCAGAATGAGGCGGTCCGACGGCTGCCAGTCCCAGGCCAACCGGATGCTCTGCACCCCAGCCAGGAGGGAGCCATGGGTGTGGACAGCCCCCTTCGGCCTGCCGGTCGTGCCCGACGTGTAGACGATGAGCGCATCATCTCCGGGGAGGGCCCAGTCGAGGTCGGGAGCTGAAGGTGGGTTGGCGTCACCGATGAGGTCCGGGGTGAGGAGCAGGGGGAGCGAATCGCGGGTGGTGGAGATCAACCGAGCCTGAGCGTCCCGATCCACCAACGCGGCCGACGGCCCGGCATCACCGATGACGTGGTCCAGTTCGCTCCCGCTGGAGGAAAGGTTGACTGGGACCACCACCGCGCCCAACCTCAGGGCGCCCACAAGTCCCACGATGGACTCCAACGAAGCGGAGCAGCACCACAGCACGCGATCTCCGCCAGTCACACCGAGTCGGGCCAGAGCGGCGGCGGCCTGGGCCGTCCTTCGCTGCAGGAGCTCACCGCTGAGTGTCGGGCTGGCGTCGCCTCCGGAGATGAGCACGGGGCGGTCTGGGCGCGCTTCCCAATGGTCGCACCACACCCTGAGGAGCGTTTCCCCTGAAGCGTCTTCCCTGTCGCCCGGCCGGGAGGGCACCCTCAACCTCACCGTTGACCGTCAAGGGTCATAGTCTGAGGACCATGACCGCTCGTCGCATTGCCATCGTTCCGCATACCCATTGGGATCGTGAATGGTACAAGTCCTACCAGGAGTTCCGCCTGGCACTGGTGGACCTGATCGACGTACTCATCCCATTGCTGGAGTCAGATGCCGGCTATCCCCACTTCATGCTGGACGGGCAGATGGCGGTGGTGGACGACTACCTCCAGGTCCGTCCCGAAGCCGAGCCGCGACTGCTCGCACTGGCGGCGGCCGGCCGCATCACCATGGGACCCTGGTACATCCTGATGGACGAGTTCCTCTCATCGGGTGAGACCATCATCCGGAATCTCCAGATGGGAATGCTCCGGGGCGCCGCCTTCGGGGGCACCATGGACGTGGGCTACCTCCCCGACATGTTCGGCCACATCGCGCAGATGCCGCAGATTCTCCGTCAGGCCGGCTTCGGCCATGCCGTGGTCTGGCGCGGCGTACCTTCGGGAGTTACCAAGAACGCATTCTTGTGGGAAGGCCCCGATGGATCGACGGTGCGGGCGGAGTACCTCCCTGTCGGGTACAGCAACGGAGCCGCTCTGCCCGACGATGCCAAGGCGTTGATCCGGCGCACCGCTGACCATGTCAAGGAGGTGGAGGGGTTCCTCTTCAGCGACCTCCTGTGCATGAACGGGTCGGACCACCTCACTCCGCAGCCCTGGCTGGGGAGGGTTGTGGCCGAAGCGAACGACCTTCAGGATGAGTTCGCCTTTGAGGTCACATCCCTACAGGGTTACCTGTCGAAGGCGCCGACCGAAGGGCTGGAACGGGTTAAAGGCGAGTTGCGCTCTGGATTTCGCTCCAACATGTTGATGGGCGTGACGTCGAACAGAGTAGACGTCAAGCGCATGGGAGGGCTGGCCGAACGTGAGCTGGAGCGACGAGCCGAACCGTTGGCGGCGCTCTTCGGCTTGCCCGGAGGCTACCCGGCGCAACTTCTCCACCTGGCCTGGAAGGAGATGGTGCGCAACTCCGCTCACGACTCCGTATGCGCGTGTTCGATCGACGATGTCGTCGATGCCGTCCTGCACCGTTACGCCGAAGCCAGGACGATCGCCCGCGGGGTGGCGGACCGGGCAATCAAGTCATTTGCCGGCTCGCTTTCGGAACCGGGAACCTTTGTCCTGAACCCGTCTCCCCGTCAGCGGTCAGGTGTGGTCGAACTTGTGGTGCCCGCCACCACTCCGGCCTCCGCGTACGAGCAGGTCCTGTCCGAACGGACGGGCCTTCCCGGTTCGATGGTCCTGGATGCCGGAACCGTTCGCACCGTCCTCGGAATGCTGCAGGGCCCGAAGATCAGCGATGACGCCTGGGTGCACGACATCAGAATTGAGGAGGATGACGAGGGGATCGACATTACGTTGACGGTAGGGACCCATGAGCGTCCCAACGTGCCCATTGCCGAGGCGAAGCAGGAGATATTCACCAAGCTCGGGGCGCGACCGGATGCCGTGGTCCGCGTCGCCATGGACCAGCCCTCGACCAGACGTATCGCTGCCCGGGTGCGCGACATCCCGGGTTACGGATGGCAGGCATTCGAGGCCGCTGAGGTGGACCATCCCACCCACGTCGACATCGGTGATGCCTTTGTGACCCTGGCCAACGGACTGGTGACGGTGGACATCGATCGGGTGCTGGGGACCTTTGCGCTCAACGGACGGGTTGGCTACGGCAAGCTGGTCGACGGCGGTGACTACGGGGACTCCTACAATTACTCACCCCCGCTGCAGGACACGTTCGTCGACACACCGACGGCCGTGGCGGTGCAGGTCCTTGAGCCAGGGCCCATTCGATCCCGCGCCAAAATCACGGCAACTTTTCACTGGCCCGATCATGTGGACGGCTCATCGCAGGTCCGCGTCGGTGAGCACCAGGTCGAGGTTGAGACGGTGGTGGAGATCCGAGCGGACGAGGACGTCGTGCGCGTGACGACCACCTTCGTGAATCCCAGCCGGGATCACCGGCTTCGGGTTCACCTTCCGCTGCCCGAGCCCGCTCAGGGCTCACAGGCGGAGAGTGCCTTCACCGTCGTGCCGCGCGGGCTGACTGCCGAAGGCCGGAGTGACGAATTCGGTTTGCCGACGGCGCCGTCTCACAGATTCGTCAGCGCGGGTCGCCTGACGGTGGTCCACGAAGGTGTCTGTGAGTACGAGCTCATCGATATTGAGCCCGGGTCCGATGGGGATGTGGCGTCGACCATGGCCCTGACCGTGCTGCGTTCCACCGGCATGCTGTCCAGGCTCGGTATGGCCTATCGGCCCTTCCCGGCTGGACCCCTCACGCCCGTCGAAGGGCTGCAGATGACGGGTCGTCCGATCATCCTGCGCTACGCCCTAGCCGTTGATTGCGAAGACCCGTACGGGCTGGCCGACGATGTGCTCTTGCCGCTTGAGGTCGTCCCCACCCTGGGTGGGGGATCTCGGCCCCCATCGGGAAGTGAGTTGACCGTCAGCGGCGCCGAAGTGAGCGCGCTGCGCCGTGAGAGTGACCAGATGGAGGTGCGCGTCTTCAACCCCACGGCCCTGACAACCACGGTCTCGTTGGCGGGACACTCTGGGTGGCTGGTCGACCTCCGGGGCTACCCGGAGCAGTCGTTTGAGGGCTCGTTCGAGCTACACCCCTTCGGCATCGCCACCGCCCGCCTTGACCCTGGCTGAACCGGCTGGGCGGTTGCTGGCGAGCAGGCGCTCACCCACTCCACGGAGCTCCTCTAGGTCTCGGAGTACCTCCGAAAGGCGTTCCCAACGCACATTGCGGCGGCGGTCGGCGGCCATACCGGTCCCGTCGGCTTCTTGGCCCGCACGGCCGCACCACCAGAGCTGCACGCGTCCCAGGTCCTTCAGGAGCCGCGGCCTTAGTGCCTGGCCGGTGAACTCCCCGGGAGCAGCCTCTGTCAACGCGGTGTGAAACTCGTCTGAGATCAGCACCGTTCCCGGATTCCCGATGTTGACGATGCGGTGGGCCAGGTTCACGGTGGGTCCGAAGTAGTCCCCGTCGTGCAGGAGCACCGGTCCCGATGCCAAACCTACACGGACGTCAGACAGGAGGTCGTCGTCGGCGTAGGCGTCGGCCAGGTTGAGGCCGATGCGGGCGGCATCGGCCACCGTGTTCACGACGAACATGACCTCGTCGCCGATCATTTTGACCACCCGACCCCCCAGTTCGGTGACGATGTCATGGGAGAGCTCCTCAAACCGTCGGACCACCGCCGCCAACTCTTGATCGCTGAGGTGTTGGCTGAGCAGGGTGAACCCCACCATGTCGGCGAATCCCACCGCGAGAACGGGGCTGTCGCCTGGGGCGACGCCGTGGCTGCGCATCAGCATGCTGCGTTGGATCCCCGCTGCCACCTGACGCCTCCAGATGAACTCCAGGAGACGGACCATGGCCGGGATGGTGACGTCAGCCACGCTGGCAAAGGCGGCGGCGGCCAGCACCGTGTCCACGTTCGCGCTGACCAGTCCTCCCGGCACCAACTCCGCCTCGGCGATGCGCGACATGGACGATCCGATGACCCGGGCCAACTGCAGCGCCGTTTCCGTGCTCGTCGTCCCGAGGGCCTGCATGCCCTGGAACAGACGGACCGCCTCCAGATCGAGGTCGGTGAACATCTGGTCCTCATCGTCCACATTGGGGAAGCCGAGGGCTCGCCAGAACCGTTCCAACGTCCGAATATCGACACCGGTGAGCTCCGCCACCTCAAGGCGGGTGTACCGGCGGCAGGAAGGGACAAGCATCCGGTCGACCACGAAAAGATCGAGCACGTCGCCAGCCACCGCCTGGTCAATTTCCTCTGGCGTGGCCCCGTTGAGGAGCAGGACCTCTCGGACCTCGGCCAGGGCAGCTTCCCTCTGTTCTTCATCAGGAGGACTCGAAGGCGCTTGGTGATCTCCGAACAAACCGCTCACGCCTGCATGCCCCGGAGAAGCGCCTCATCCCATTCTGGACGTGACGGTCGGTCCATGAGCGACATCAGAGCCTCACGAGGTGTGCAACGCCCATCGACGATCGCCTCAACCTGCTCGGCTATCGGCATCTCCACCCCGTGCGCCCGCGCCAGCTGGACCAGGGGTCCGGCACTCTTGACCCCTTCTGCGACCATCTGCATCCCACTGACGATCTCCTCAAGAGTCCGGCCCTGACCGAGCTCGAATCCGACAGTCCGGTTCCGGCTCTTGGGGCTGGCGCAGGTGGCCACCAGGTCGCCTACCCCCGCCAAGCCGCCGAACGTCAGGACCTGGCCACCGAGTGAGATCCCGAGGCGACCCAGCTCTGCCAACCCTCGGGTGATCAACACGGCCCGCGTGTTCTCACCGAAACCGAGCCCGTCACAAATGCCGGCGGCGATGGCCATCACGTTCTTAGACGCTCCGGCGATTTCGCAGCCGATGACGTCGGTACCCATGTAGACCCGGAAGGTGCGGGTGTGAATGAGATCCTGTACCCGCCGGGCCAGGGCTTCGTCGGGCAGCGCCACTACACTGGCGGCCGGTTGGCCCTGCGCCACCTCCTGGGCCAGATTTGGCCCCGACAACACTCCGGCCGGCACTTCAGGGAGCACCTCGGAGATCACCTGGGACATTCTCAGGTTCGTCCCGTTCTCAATGCCCTTGGCCAGGCTGATGACGGCCTCGAAATCCGCCGCGAAGGGCTGCATGGCGCCGAGGACGGACCGGAAACCGTGTGACGGCACCGCCATGAACACCACACCCACACCTTCGACAGCATCTTCCAACGACGAGGTGACCCGGAGCGCGTCAGGAAGCCGCACACCCGGAAGGTAGGTCGCGTTCTCCCGGGTCACCCCCATGGAGCCGGCGAGTTCGGGTGACCTCACCCATAGCGATGTGGGGTTGTGGGCGCCAACCAATGCCGCCACGGCCGTACCCCACGACCCACCACCGATGACTGCCACCCGGACGCTCATGCCCAAAGCCTATGGCGGCCGGTGAGGCACCCGGCTGCCACCCGTACACTGTCTCGGGTGTCCGCCGCAGGCTCCGCCACCCGGCACACCAATGCTGGACCAGGAACAAGTGGGCTGGGGTCCGAAGTGGTGCTCATTCCGGTCAAGGGATTCCGCCAGGCCAAGCGACGCCTGGGGGCCACATTGAGCGACGCCCAGCGCGTGGAGCTCGTCCGAACCATGGCTGAGCAGGTGGTGGCCGCCTCCGCACCCCTACAGGTTGCCGTGGTATGCGACGACATCGAGGTGGCCCAATGGGCCACCGGTCTTGGCGCCGTCGTCATGTGGGAACCCGGTCAGGGGCTCAACGTCGCCGTCCGGTCGGCCGTGAGCCGACTCGCCGAAGCTCGGGTCGCCTGGGTGATTGTGGCCCATGGCGACCTTCCCCGCGCCTGCGGGTTGGGCTCGTTGGGATCCTTCGACGGCGTGACCCTCGTTCCTGACCGGCTTGATGACGGCACCAACGTCCTTCGGTTGCCGGCGGGTTGTGACTTTCACTTCGCGTATGGGCCAGGTTCCTTCCGGGCACACCGCGCCGAAGCCGTGCGCCTCGGTCTCCGGGTGCGCGTGGTACGGAACCCGCTCCTGGCCTACGACGTGGACTGGCCGGCCGACGTGTTGGAACTCACCTCGTAAACGTCGGGGCACCACGGTCTCCCGAATGCAAAGCCGGGGGCCCGCAGGCCCCCGGCTTCACTCGTTCCAACGGGAACGCGTTGCTCAGCGTCGACGCGCCGCCTTCTTGGCCGGAGCTCGCCTGACTGCCTTCTTGGCTGCCGGGCGCTTCTTGGCCGGAGCCCGCTTGACTGCCTTCTTGGCTGCCGGGCGCTTCTTGGCCGGAGCCCGCTTGACTGCCTTCTTGGCTGCCGGGCGCTTCTTGGCCGGAGCCCGCTTGACAGCCTTCTTGGCTGCCGGGCGCTTCTTGGCCGGAGCCCGCTTGACAGCCTTCTTGGCTGCCGGGCGCTTCTTGGCCGGAGCCCTCTTCACTGCTTTCTTTGCTGGGGCCCGCTTGACGGCCTTTTTGGCCGGAGCCCTTCTTTTCGCGGCTACTGCCACAGGTGCACCTCCCTAGGAGCATTGACACTGCATAGAGGTGAAGCCTGCGCCACTCCGATGTCAGGTACCCATCTTCGTGCGCAATGCCGCACCGGTTTCATTTGCAATTGGAACGGATGGCGTGCGTGTGGTGAGGTCATCGACTTCTCCTCATGCCGCCAACTCGCGCAATTCGCCCGAAATGCAATGAATAATTGAGATGCTGCAACTCATCATGTCGCGCGAAATCGACGATCCGACAGTTTCGACTTGCGCGCTGCACATGGTTGTGTCGCAGCACATAACAACCCTCCCTAACACATCGGGTAACCACATTCTCGGTTGTGAACGCGCTCAGGTCAAGCATCCTCATCCCGCGTCGCAACTTTGACCTTGCGGATTTGCGGAGATTTGCGTCGTTGCAAGCACTTAAAATGTGCTCATTCTGCTCTTGTTCGATGTGCGTGGCGAGAGTTAGTCGGTCCCGAACGGACAATGTCCTATGGAAAATTCTGCACAAGGACATCAACATCGCTTGCATGGAACACGCTCTTGGGCCTCAGTCAGAAGTGCCCAATGCGTTCATGAATTCCACGCGGGCTCTCCATGAAGTCCATCGACTTGCTGGCCACAGTATTTACCTGGGAACCGGACCTGGTGGATGGGCGTGGGCGGGTGCACAGCGCTCGACTCTGGTGCTCGGACCTTCTCGCTCTGGAAAGACATCATCCCTGGTCATACCCAATCTTTTGCTGTCCGACGGACCGGTCGTCTCGACCTCGACCAAGCCAGACGTGCTGCGTGCCACGGCATCGTCACGGTGCCGTGAAGGCTGGGCGTTTCTCTACGATCCGAGCGGAGAAATCGAGTGCCCCAAGGGTGTGGAGCGAATCGGTTGGTCTCCACTGACCACCGCGGCCAACTGGGACTCAGCAGTGCAAACGGCGGACTCCATGGTGGGCGCCAGCCGTCTGAGCGGAGGATCCTTGTCACTTTCATCGGGAGAGCAGCACTGGACCGAGCGGGCCGGCGCGCTTCTCGCGCCATTGCTCCATGCGGCGGCTTCAGAAAATCTTCCGATGCGATCGATTTTGCGGTGGATTGACCGCCGAAACGGTGTGACTCCACTCGAAATCCTCACGTCGACTGTTGGCGAGGATGCCACGGCCACCGACCTCTTGGCCGGAATTGTGGCAACCGATGCCCGGGAACAGTCGGGAATTTGGTCCACTGCATCTGGCGTACTCGCCGCCTATCGAACCGAGGGGGCCATGGCGTCCACCATGGATCCGCCCCTCAATCTCGACGAATTCTGCCGAGGACCGAACACGATGTACATATGCTCTCCCGGTCGACGGCAACATCAGTTCGCACCACTCGTCGTCGCCTCCATAGGCGACGTGAGAGATGCCACCTACGTGCGCGAAAGAGAGGGTGCATCAGGGGCACCCACTTTGTTCGCACTGGACGAAGTGGCCAACATTGCCCCAATTCCCGATCTTGTCTCAATGGTCAGCGAAGGGGCCGGGCAGGGACTCCTGGTGCTGGCCTGCCTCCAGGATCTCTCCCAGGCTCGTGTGCGCTGGGGGACGGCTGCGGACGGATTCCTATCGCTCTTCGGCACGACTGTCGTGATGCCCGGGATCGCAGACACTGCCACTCTGCGGGACCTGAGTGCGCTCGGGGGCGAGCACGAGGTCACGACAACCACGGTGGGCCGCTCGGTGGGCGAGCGGGGCCGGATCCGCCCTTCCAGCTCGGTGGGCACCGTGCGCCTGGCACGGCATCCGGTGGATGTGATCTCCCGCGGCTGCGACGGTCAGGCGCTTGTCCTCGGCCCGGACAAGACGATCGGAACCGTCACCCTCACTCCCTCCCACTTGCATGGACCATGGCGCGACCTGATGCCGGTTGTGCGCTCGGTACCCGCCCGCCGGCCGATGGATCGCGGTCGCTGATTCAACGTCCGCGGGCCAATTCCATGACGTGTGGCTCCCTTCGTCCCATGAATGCGCGCGCCTGTTGTACGGCCTGTGTGGTGCGCAAATGGTCGACCAATCGGTTTGTGGGTAGCGCGGCCAGGTCCGTCGACAGAGCGCCGACGCCGTATGCATCCATTGACCTCGTGACGCCCCAACGCTCCCGGTAGCCGTCTATGGCCAGGGCGGCTTGACGCCACACTCTGTGTTCCTCAGGGTCAACCGGGCGCGGACCAAGGGTGCCCAGAAGATGTCTCCCAGGCACGAAGGTGCGCCGCTGGTGCGTGTCTTCAGCCACACCGACTTGGGCATGGGAAGGCGACGGCACCCACATATCGGTCAGCGTTTCGAGGGCGCCGGCGGCAGCGCCGTCCGCCGCGGCGCCACCAAGTGCAGCTATGACGTCACGCCGCCGTGCCCCTCCGTCGGGCGACATTGAGAGCAGGGCGGCGAATTGGTGTTCATTGAATGACTGCCGATCCGGTATCCCCTGCCCCAGCACCATGGCCAGCTCGGATTGGTCCACCCCCAGGGACCGGGCTCGCCGTCCCCAGCTCGACGTGAGCTCCGAGTAACTGGCGCCGCTCTGTTTGGTGGGTCGGGTGACCGCCCATGCAATGTGATTGGCCCGGCTCGAGTGGGTTCCTACTTCGGCCAGGTGCCGGCGAATGTCGGCCGAGCGGGAGGAGAACTCGCCCAGCAGCAGCGGGGAGACTCCGCTGACTTCGGCCCGCTGCAGGGGTGCCTGAGTCCAGCGTACGCCGAGGCGTGCCGTCATCCCTGAGCGCAAATGGGCGTCGTAGACCGCCGATGCCGCTTCTCGATGAGCCGAGATCCCGCGCTGGTCACAGGCACTCCAGCGGCCGTCCTGCCCGTGCACCATGTTGGCCATCACGATGTGACTGTGGAGATGTGGATCCCCATTGCGGCTCACCCCGTGCGTGAATGACCCTGCGAGCACGCCGGTCGTCGGCACCACTTCGCGCCACGTTCCGGCACGCCGAGTGGCGGAGACCCCGTGGTCTTCCATGTAGGTCAATGCGCCCCCCACGGCCTCGGCGTGCGCCATCAGGATGTGCCGAGCCACGTCCTCACCACCGAGCGCGAACAGCACGCTGGCGGACTTCGGGGCGCTGAAGGTCAGATCGAAGCCCAGGACGGTTGCCCTCCCCGATCGCATCTGAGGGCCGTTCTCGGGATGGCGACCCTCCAGAACGGCTCGCAACCGCTCCTCATCCACCGGGCCCCGCAGACCCAGGCCCGACGCGGCCTGCCCGATCCATGCGCCCTGCCCCGGATGGGGAGCCGATGACACCGGGAGCTCCTGGGCCAGATCGGAGAGGTAGTAGTCCGCTCGGCTCGCGGTGAGGCGACGCACCCCCAGCATCGGTCTCCTTTCTCTATAATAACTCCCCTGTCATTCTATGTCTTTTTGATACACGTGCAATACCCTTCTCGCCGCCTCAGCAGCCAGGGAGGTCAGCTCCGGCGGGCTCACGACATAGGACCCGTGGCCGAGTTGGAGAAGGAGCCGCTCGAACCAGGCCATTCCGGCCACACCTAGGACCACGTCGGTCGCCGATCCGTCGGGGGCTCGCCGGACGGCCCGGACCGGCACGGATTCGGCCACCCACTGCGCCCCCGGACCCAGGTGAAGATGGACTTCCAGAGCCCCTGGACCCGGAAGAAAGGCGTCCTCTCCGGAGCGGACAAGCCGGGGAGCGCCGGTCCTGGCGGCATCAATGGGGCGGACGGCGTTGATCCGGTCAACCCGAAACCGCCTCATGTCGTCCGCCCTGTGGCAGAAGGCATCGAGGTACCAGTGGCCATCGACCGTGGTGACCTGGGACGGCTCGACCGTCCGCGTGCTCAGCTCGTCGCGGGATGCGGAGAGATAGTCGATCTCAAGGATCTCCCCGAAATCAGCTGCCTGGCGCACGACGGCCAGGTGCTGGGGTGCATCAACCTCAATACCCACCGCTCCCCGCGAGCCCAGCGCGGCGTCAAGTTTGGCCAGGGCCCGGCGTAGCGGATCATTGTCTGATCCGGGCACGGCCAGGATCAGGCGAGCCGATGCGGCGACGGCAAATCCCTCGGCCGCCGTCAGGCGGCGCGGGAGTGCATGGTCACCGGGGAGAAAGGCCCGCACGGAGGTCTCTGACACTTCAATCTCCATGAGCGTGTCCGGGGTGTAAGGCGGGACGCCACAGCACGCCGCCAACTCAAGTTCGGCCACCAGTTCCCTTTCACTCATGCCAAATCGCAGGGACACCTCGGAGAGCGGCGCCTCTCCCACGTGGGCCAACCAGCCCACCACCGCCAACAGGCGCCGTAGGCGCTCGCTCGTGTGGCGTCCCGGCAATCCCCTGGCTTCTCCGAGCGCTCGCTCGCCATCCGACGATGAGGGGACCAGAGCGGCGGTCCGCCGCACCTTGGGCACGGGGGCCGTAGCCAGAGCGGTGAGCCAAGCGATCAGCTCCTCCCTGAATTCCCGAGGTTCGAGGATCTCGGCGTGATGGAGCAGGCCCAGGACCCAGGATCGGATCGCCGCGAACGAGTCCACCTTGAGATTGAGGTCGACGGACCCGTCATCGTGACGGCGATCGACCTTGTCGTGGCCAACCTCCTCAGCGACCCGCGGGCCCTCCAGAGCATCGACGCGTATCCGCATGAGGGCGTGCTCATCACCTTCCAACTGCCAAGGCCTGTCGGGCAGCGCCGCACGGACATCGATCCCCGGGGGCACCTCGGCACTCCCGGGGGTGCCCTGAACGACGCCACTTCTCATGCGGTCGACCCGGAAGGTCCGTACGGACTGGCGATCCAGGTCCCATGCCACCAGGTACCAGTGGCCGAAACGAAACCAGAGCCCGACCGGCGCCACCCGGCGGGTCACGTTCCGGTAGTCGAAGGTGGCGACGGCCCGGGTACGCACTGCTTCGAAGAGGTCGATGAGAGCCTCCGGCGGCACCAGGGTGGCGATCGGCCGGACCTCGTGCAACCCGGTGGCGCCCAACTTCAGCAGCGCATCACGCCCACTAGGATCGCCCAGGTGGACGCCGGCCACGGCCAGGTGCAGCGCAATCTGCTCGTCTGGTTCGAGCGCCAGGTCGGGCAGATAGAAAGCGTCCCGATCGATCCGGTATCCATACTGCTCGCGCCCGCTCAGGCGCTCCGTGCGGACCGGGATCCCCTCATCGCGCAACAGGCGCTTGTCCCGCTCGAAGGCCTGCCGCCTTGCCGCGACCTCGTCAGGGTACCCGGGCACTTCGTGGGCAATGGCATCGAGGGTCAGGGGCACCGGGGTCTGCAGGAGAACCAGGACAAGGTCTGTGACTCGTTCGAGTCGATCGACTCTGGCTGGCCTGACCATCGGCCAGAGCCTACGGCGGCGTGTGCGCAGTGACCGCGTTGAACCAACCGTTTGCCTGGCACCTTCACCTGGGGTGGACCCTGGCCGTGCTGGCCATCGCCGCTGGGTACCTCCGGGCAACGCATCACGCCGGGTGGGGGGCCACTCCCCGGCAGCGTACGCAGTTCTTCCTGGCCTTGGTCCTCCTCTTGGGCTCCGTGGCGTGGCCCCTGGGCGACCTGGCCGCCCACTGGTCGCTCCTGGCCCTGGTGCTCCAACGCTTGCTCCTGACCCTGGCGGTGCCCGCACTACTGGGGATCGGGACGCCGAGCCCGATCATCGCCCGGCTCACCCGCCCGTCCCCCGTTGACGCCGTGCTGCGGATAGCCGCCAAACCGCTCCCGGCAATCGTTGCGGTCACTGTCGTGGCTGTGGGCACGTTGACGACTGGAGCCGTCAGCATCGCCTCCCGGTCCGACCTGGCGCGGGTGGTGGTCCAGCTGTTGGTGCTGGCTTCGGGCTTTGTGCTGTGGGCACCGGTGCTCTCCGCCTTGCCTGGCGCCCGACAATTGCCCGCCCTGGGTCGGGGCGGCTACCTCATTGTGCAGTCGATTGTGCCCAGCTTCCTCTGTGTGGTCTGGATCTTCGCCCGCAGGCCGCTCTATCCGTCCTACATCCATCGGGGAACGGTGCTGGGCATGTCACCCTTGCTCAATCAACAATTGGCCGGGTTCCTGGCCAAGTTGAGCACCATCGCCGTGCTGTGGACGGTGGCGTTCATCATCATGCGCCGTGCCCCGGAGCTGGCCGGCACCGAGGACGATCCCGAACCGCTCCTGTGGTCGGACGTCGAGCGCGAGATCGAGCGCGCCGACCGTCGGGAGCGCCGGGAGGGAGGGCGCGGGTAATGGAAGTAGCGTCTCAACCTCGTATGGCGTCGGTGAAAGATCCGGAGGAAGCATGGAGCATCCCCGACGTCTACCTCCTGACGAAAGGGGTGGCGCGACGCGTGGCCATTCCCGATCTGGAGCTCACGTTCGGCGCCCGGGACCTTGCGTTGGCCAGATCCAGCGGCAAAGTCATCTGGCGCTGTACCTGGTCCAAGGTGGATGAGCTGTCGATCGCCGAGCGGTCCATACTCCCTGACGGGAGGGAAGGCGTCGTGGTCGCCGTGGTCGAGCGTGGTGGGCGTCACCATCGCTTCGTCCTGCCGACCGACGATCCGGTTGCTGTGGAAGCCAATGTCCGGGCCCTGGCGGCCGCCCACCGGATAAGGACGTTGGCCCCGCAGGCAGCCGTGGTACGCCGGCTGACGGTGGCGGTGATGGTGGCGACCACCGCCACTTTGATCTTACTGCTGCTCTCCGCCGCCCATGTCCTTCACTTCTGAAGGGGCGTTCAGGCGAGTGCGGCGCTCCTGAGGTCGTCGAGTGAAAGTTCCGCAGTCTGGTTGCCCCCGCACTGTGGACATTGCTCAACGTGGCGCCACGAACGGAGGAGGCGTGTGCCCTCCGGGTTCAACATCACCACGAACGATTCCGAAATGGCGTCGATCTCCAGACCGAAATAGGCCCGCCACGCCGTCGTGGCAGCATGGGTCTCCAACGCCAGTCCCTTCAGGACGCGCCGGAAGCGGAGCCGATCAGTATCGAAGATCCAGGTGCTGTGGCAGGACTCCAGCACGAAGAGCCCTGCATCTGTGGGGGGGGCCACAACAGTGATCATGCCCGATCGTTTGCCCGGTTCGGCGTCGAATCACCCTCAGGTACATTGCGAATTGATGACAATCGCTCTTTCCCCTGTTCACATGCCTATTGCGGACCGGCGTCGTGTTTCCGCCCCACCACGAGTTCACGCTTCGTGCTGAGCTGGCGGAGGACCGAACACAACATGATCCGCGTCTCCGCCGGGTCGATTACCTGGTCGACCAACCCCCGTTCCGACGCCGGCCAGGGGTTCAGGAACGCCGCTTCGTACGCCGCCTCTCGGTCGGCCCGCTTCCCCACCTCACTGCCGCGATGGAGGATCTGCACCGCGCCGGAAGCACCCATGACGGCGATTTCTGCTGCCGGCCAGGCCAAGCAGACGTCGTTGCCCACCCCCCGGGAGTCCATGACGATGTAGGCACCCCCGAAGGCCTTGCGCAGGATGAGGCAGACACGCGGTACCGACGCCTGGGCATAGGCAAAGGCGAGCTCGGCACCGTGGCGGATCATGCCTCGCCACTCGAGATCCTTACCGGGCAGGAAGCCCGGCGTGTCCACGAGGGTCACGAGCGGGAGGTTGAAGGAATCACAGAAGCGCACGAACCGGGATGCCTTCTGGGACGCCGCAATGTCGAGGGTCCCCGCCAGGATCCTGGGCTGGCTGGCCACGAAGCCCACAGGAATGCCTCCCATACGGGACAGGCCGGTGACGACCTGCCCTGCCCACCGCGGCCACAGCTCGCGTAGCCCGCCCTCATCGGCCACCGCCCGGATGACTTCGCGCACGTCGTACGTGGCCGCCTTGCGATCCGGAATGATCTCTCGCAGCTCCGGCGTGGCCCGCTGTACCGGATCGACCATGGTCCTCAGCGGGGGCATCTCATCGGTGTGCGCGGGCAGATACTCCAGCAGTTCTGCCACGGCTCCGTCCACGTCGTCGGACTCAACTGCGCACAGGCCACTGGACCTGGCGTGGGTAGCTACGCCACCCAATTCCGGCAGGCCGATCTCGACGCCGGTGAACTCAGCCACCATCTGCGGGCCCGACACGAAGGCCACGGCCTCCGAGCTCATGACGACCAGATCCGCCAGACCGAGCAGCAGCGCCGGGCCTGACACCACCGGACCGGTGGCCACCGCAACCACGGGGACGATGCCACTGCACCGGGATATCGCCGCGGCGGCGCGGCCCCAACCGTGGAGCGCCGCCACACCGTCGAGCACGTCTGCCCCACTGGAGGCCACGAAGAAGATGAAGGGGATGCGGAGTGCGCACGCCTGATCGGCGGCCTCAGCGAGGCGGACCCCGTCGGCATGGGTCATGGCGCCCCGCCGCAGGCTACCCAGCGATCGGGCGATGACCGCGTTGCGTCCCCCGATTCGTCCGACGACCGACGAGACGGCCCCGACGATGCCTTTCCCGACATCGGGCGGATCCACCACGCGGACAGTCATTGGAGGAGAACTTAGACACCAGCCCCGCTCTGGGTGCGGGCGAGGAGCTACAGGTGGACCTCGGACCGCCGCCAGGGGCCGGAACGCCCCCCGGACTTCTCCCACAACGCCAGGTGCTCAATGGTCATGGTGCGATCCGCCGACTTGCACATGTCATAGACGGTCAGTGCCGCGATGGTGCACGCCGCCATCGCTTCCATCTCGACGCCCGTCCGGTCGACGGTCTCCACTTGGGCTTCCACTTCGACGAAGTCGTCACCGATTGAGAAGTTGACCGCAATGGAGCCCACCAGGACGGGGTGGCACATCGGGATCAGCTCGGCGGTGCGCTTGGCAGCCTGAATCCCGGCAATCCGGGCCGCGGCCAGCACGTCGCCCTTGGTAATGGCGTTGTTGGCCACCTTGGTCGTGGTCTCAGGCAACATGGCCACCCGGCACCGGGCCAGGGCCCGGCGGTGGGTGGGCTCCCGGGGGGTCACATCGACCATGCGGGCGCCGCCCAACGGATCGAGATGGGCCAGGCTGCGATCGGACACGAGACAACAGTCTATGACCTGGGACGACCCGGGAGGGGCGGTACCGGCCGGTTGGGGGTCGGTTAGACTTGGCAGTCGCAAGTAGCGAGTGCCAATCCGAGGAGGGACATTGCCGACCTATGAGTACGCCTGCACGGCGTGTGGGCACCGGCTCGAGGCTGTCCAGAAGTTCTCCGACGAAGCCCTGTCCGACTGCCCGGAGTGCGGGGGTGCCCTGCGCAAGGTTTACGGGGCGGTGGGCATCGTCCTCAAAGGCAGCGGGTTCTACAAGAACGACTCACGGGTCGGCAGCGCCAAGGCGAACGGCAAAGGGTCCGCCAGCACGGACACCCCCGGTGAGTCCAAGAGCGCCGACTCATCCGCCAAGTCCGAGAACACGAACACCGGCGCAGGCGCCAACCAGCCGGCCAAGGAGTCCAAGGAGTCCAAGGAGACCAAGGAGACCAAGGCGCCTGCCGCGGCAGCCAGCTGAAGGGTCAGTCCCCGCTGAGTTGCATGTCGGCGACGGCCAGCGTCTGGCCGGCCGCCAACCCCGGGAGCCAACGCAGGTCGCTCCCGATCTCCACCACCGCCTGGAGCATCCGCTGCAGGGTGGAGGCCACCGTCACCTCGCGCACCGGTTCGGCCAGGTGGCCGCCCCGGATCATGAGGCCCTCGGCTCCGACCGAGAAGTCCCCGCTGACGGGATTGACCCCCGAATGGATGCCGGTGACCGATTGCACATAAAGGCCCTCACCGACAGCGGCCAGGATCTCTTCCGCCCCCATCGCTCCGGGGATGAGGGTCAGGGCGCGGCATCCGGCCGAGGGTGTCCCGGCGAAGCCGCCCCGCACGGCTGAACCGGTCGACTCCATGTTGGCCCGACGGCCCGAGACGGCGTCGAAGACGAACATACGAAGGATGCCGTCGGAGATGAGCACATTGCGCCGGCAGGCCAGACCTTCCCCGTCGTGCGACGACGCGCCGTAGGCGCGGACGTCCGTGGGGTCGTCGACCAGGGTCACGGCACCGTGCGCCACTGCCTCGCCGATCCTCCCGGCGAAGAATGAGCGTCCCTTGACCACGGCCTCTCCCGACAGGGCCGCCGCCACGACCGAAAGCAGGGTCGAGACGACACGGGGGTCGAAGACTACCGTGCAGCGCCCCGATCGGGCCTTCTGCGCCCCCAGGAGCCGGGTGGACCGCAACACGGCGTCGTCCATGGCTTCCTCGGGGTCGAGGTCGCCCGGGGCCCGGCCCACGCTGAACCCGGTGCCCGTCTGCGTGTCGGACCCTTCACCGGCGATGGCGTCCACCGAGACGAACGCGTTGGTGCGGCGCGCCGAGGACCTGATGCCAGTAGTCGAGGCCATCGCCACCTCAATCCGGCCGTCGGCATAGTCGGCCGAGGAGACCTGGCGCACCCGCGGGTCGGCGGACCGGGTGGCTCGCTCCAGCTGTATGGCCAGTGCCACCTTGTCTTCCATGGGCGTGGAGACCACGCCCTCGTCCCACAGGTTCAGGTCCACGGCGGCGACCCCGTCGGGGGTGGCCAGGACGACGTCAGGGTCCGGGGTCGCGTAGCGCGCGTTGTCCCTGGCATCCGCCACGGCAGCGTCGATCACCGTCGGGTGAAGGGAGCCGGCCCACGCGAAGCCCATACGGCTGCCCGCCCCGTTCAGCAGGATGCGGATCCCCACGCCAGACGAGTCGGCCGAGGTCAACGATTCGATCTTCCCTTCATAGGCCCGGACCTCGGTCTCGGTGCCCCGGGTGACGTAGACCTCCATCCCCTCGCCCTCCCGGGCCCGTTCCACCACCGAGGTGGCCAGGTCCATGAGCTCGACCACTATGCCGTGCCCCCCAGGGTGACCCCGGTGATGCGCAAGGTGGCCTGGCCGCAGCCCACGGGGACGCTCTGTCCGTCCTTCCCGCAGGTCCCCGGGGTCATGTCGAAGTCATCGGCCACCGCGTCAATGCGGCGCAGTACCTCGGGACCGTTGCCGATCAGATTGGCGTCCCGCAGGGGCTCGGTGATACGGCCGCCCTCTATGAGGTAGGCCTCGTTCGTCCCGAAGACGAAGTCGCCGGTGGCGGTATTGACCTGTCCCCCACCCAGCTTCTTGACGTACACACCGGATGGGGTCTGGGAGATGATCTCGTCGGCGTTCTCGGTCCCGGCCAGCAGATAGGTGTTGGTCATGCGGACCATCGGGAGATGCTGGTAGCTCTGCCGGCGCCCGTTCCCCGACGACTTCCTCCCCTCCTTGCGCCCCCGCAGCCAGTCCCACATGTAGTCGGTGAGGATGCCGTTCTCGATCAGCACGTTGCGAGCCGGGGCGCAGCCCTCGTCATCGACGGCGAAATTGCCCCATTCACCGGGCACCGTGCCGTCGTCGACCAGCGTGACCAGGGGACTGGCCACCAACCGACCCACTTGCCCGGTGTAGACCGAGGCGTCCTTCAAGATGTGGTCAGCCTCAAGCCCGTGCCCGCACGCCTCATGGAACAGGATGCCGCCACTGCCGCCGGCCAGGACCACGGGTACCTCTCCCGATGGTGCCGGGCGGGCCGAAAGTTTGGCCAGGGCACGCGCGGCAGCCGACCGGGCGATGTCCTCCACCAGGTAGCGCTCGAAGATCTCGTAGCCCTCGGTACGGGCCAGCGACTCGTGTCCCGTCTGCATGCCCGTGTCTCCGTTGGCGACGCAGATCACATTGAAGCGGGTCCGGATTTGATCGTCCTCCGCCAGCAGGCCTTCCGAGTTGGCGATGAGCACGCGCCGGCGGGAGTCCCCGCAACCCACCTGCACCTGGGTGATGGCGCCACCCGACCCCCGCGCCGCATCATCGGCCCGCGCGAGCAAGTCGAGCTTTCTCGCCTTGTCCACCGAATCGGGCAACGTGCGGTCTCCGTGTCCCCACCGCGTGCCCGATCCGAGGGCGACGGTGCGCACCCGGCCCCCTCCCTCACGGGCCACGGCAGCCGCCGCGCCGGCTGCGGCCAGCAATCCCGGCTCGCTCAGGTCGGCGGTGTGGGCGAATCCGGTCGTCTCACCGACCACCACGCGGATCCCCGCCCCCCGCGAACGGCCCGACGAGAGCTCCTCCACCCGGCGATCGTCCATCATGGCGCTGGCGGACGTGCTGTCCTCTGCGAAGACCTCGGCCATGTCCCCGCCGCGAGCGAGCGCTGCCGTGAGAACCCGCCCCAGGACCACCGGGTCGATCAGGGAGGTGTCGGTCACGAGCGGTATCGTAACCGTCGTGCCCGATCAATCCTCCGGTCCAACCACCTCGGCCGGGCACGGTCCCCACGCGGGCCTGACCGCACAACTGGAGATCACCGTCGCCGACGGCGACACGGCCGACCATTTCCGATCCGGAGACGTGCCGGTCCTGGCCACTCCCCGTCTGATCGCACTGTGTGAGGAGGCCACGTGCCGCGCCACCGATGGGCACCTCACCGGAGCGCAGTCCAGCGTGGCCACCCGCGTCCAGTTCGACCATTTGGCCCCGGTGGCCGTGGGCTCGGTCGTCCTGGCCGAAGCCACGCTGGTCAAAGTGGAGGGGCGGCGCCTGAGCTTCACCGTGTCGGCTGCCCGCCTGGAGGGTGACGGCGGTGGCCTGGTCGGCGCCGGAGTGGTGACCCGGGTAGTGGTCGACCGGGCCGTGTTCTTGGCCAAGGCGGGCGCCGCCGGCACCCCCTGAGCGTCCCGCCCGCATCAGAGACGGGACGCCGGTCACCGCCGGGCAGCGGTCCGGTGGTGGCAGCCTTCATCACCTTTGGGCTCTTCTGGGGCAGCTGGGCCGTCATGTTGTTCAACATCCAGCACGCCTTCTCCCTCTCTGACTCCGCGGTCGGCGTCCTGCTGGCGGTGGCGGTGGCGGTCGCCGGGGCCTCCAGCGCCGTCATGGCCCACCTGGCCGATCGGGTCGGAGCCCGCCGCCTGTTGTGGATCGCCCTCCTGGCCTGGTCGGTCCTCCTTGTGCTGATGGCCGCCACCCGGCAGCGTTCCCTCTTCACCGTGGCCCTGGTCCTGGTGGAGATCGCCGGAGGGAGCATCGACACGGCCATGAACGCGGAGGCGTCCCACCGCCTCGTCGGCAATCCGGCCGGCCTGGTCCGCTTCCATGCGCTGTTCAACGCCGGTGCCCTGCTCGGGGCCGCCTCCGCCGGGATCCTCATCCACTTGGGGCTCTCGTGGCGCTGGGTCTGGCCCGGCATCGCGGTGGTCGCCCTGGCCGTCGGGGTCTGGGCCTGCCGCACCGACCCGGGCACCGCCATGGCCCTCGCCGGAACACCGGCCACGGTCCACCCCTGGCGGCGCCTACGCCAGGAGGGCCTCCTGATGCTGCTCGCCGTCTTCGCCCTGGCCGAGGTCACCGAGGGGGGCGTTGACACCTGGGGCGTCCTCTACCTGCGGAACCATCTGGCCACCGGGGTGCTGCTCGGTGCCGGCGCCTACGTGGTCGGCCAGACAGTGGCCGCTGCCACCCGGGGCGCCGGTGGCGCGCTGCTCGGGCGCCTCTCCACGCGGCGCGCTCTCGTCGTCGGTGGTTGCGTGGCCGGGGGAGGCATCCTGCTGGAGTCCCTCTCGCCGCTCCCCGGAATGGCAGCCATCGGCCTGGCGCTCGGGGCCGGTGGGGCCTCGCTGTTCTGGCCGTTGGTGATGAGTACGGTCAGCCGCCTGGCCAGCCAGGTTGTCAGCGCGGTGGGGACCTTTACCGCCGCCGGCTACATCGGCTGGGTGGCCGGCGCCCCCGTCGTCGGGTGGATCTCGCAGACCTACGGCCCCGATCGCGGCCTGCAGCTCCTGGCCGTCGCCGCCTTCATGGTGGCCGTGAGTTCGCTGCTCCGCCCTGAGCGAGGTGGAACCCGGGTGGCGAGGGACTAGCGTTACGCCACTGCCATGATCCTGCAAAGCATTGAGACGCCGGCCGACCTCAAGGCCTTGAGCAGTGGGCAACTCGACGCCCTGTGCGAGGAGATCCGCTCCTTCATCGTCGAGACCGTGACCACCACCGGTGGCCACCTGGGGTCCAATTTGGGAGCGGTCGAGCTGACCCTGGCCCTGCACCGCGTGTTCGATTCGCCCCGCGACGTCATCTTGTGGGACACCGGCCATCAGGCCTACGTCCACAAGCTGGTGACCGGTCGGCGCTTCGGATTCAAGACCCTCAAGCAGGCCGATGGGATGTCGGGCTACCCGAACCGCGCCGAGTCCGAGCACGACTGGATTGAGAATAGCCACGCGTCAACCGCTCTTTCCTACGCGCACGGGCTGGCCAATGCCTTCACGCTGCGAGGTCAGGCGAGCGAGCGCAAGGTGATCGCCGTCGTCGGCGATGGTGCCCTCACCGGCGGGATGGCCTACGAGGCTCTGAACAACTTGGGCCACTCGGGTTGCCGGGTGGTGGTGGTCCTGAACGACAACGGTCGGTCCTACGCTCCCACGGTGTCGCAGCTCTCCCAGAGCCTGACCACCCTGCGGCTCAACCCGACCTACCTGCTGGCCCGTGAGCGCCTGCGGTCCCGTCTGCGCCGGCTGCCGGCCTTCGGTCCCCTGGCCTATTCCAGCGTGCACTCGGTCACCAGCGCACTGCGCGAAATGGTGGCGCCCCACACCTTCTTCGAGGCCCTGGGGGTTCGCTACGCCGGCCCCATCGACGGTCACGACATTGAGCTCATGGAACAGGCCTTCGCCCACGCCGCCGCATGGGACGGGCCCATCGTGGTCCACGTGCTGACCCAGAAGGGCCGGGGCTATGCGCCAGCCGAGGAGGACGACGTCCAGCGCCTCCACGATGTCAAGGCGATCGCGCTCGCCAACACCGTCGGGAGCTCGGCGGGTGTCGCAGTGGGCGGCTCCGCCGGGGCCGATGCCGGCGGGGTGGCCACGCCGGGTTCGACTCCCGAAGCCGAGGTCAACGACTCGCCCCAGCGTGCCGCCACCTACACCGATGCCTTCTCGCAGGCCATCCTGGCTGCCGCCGAGACGGACGATCGGGTGGTGGCGCTCACCGCGGCCATGCCCGGGCCCACCGGGTTGCTCGCCTTCCAGGCCCGGTTCTCCGACCGCTTCTTCGACGTCGGCATTGCCGAGCAGCACGAGGTCACTTCCGCCGCCGGCATGGCCATGGGTGGCCTCCGGCCGGTGGTGGCGGTGTACTCCACCTTCTTCAGCCGAGCCTTCGACCAGGCCAACCTGGACGTGGGCCTGCACGGCAGCCCGGTGGTCTTCGTGCTGGACCGAGCCGGCATCACGGGTGACGACGGACCCAGCCACCACGGGATCCTGGACATTGCCCTGGCGCTCTCCATCCCCGGCATGACGGTCTTCGCTCCCTCGGCCGCCGAGGAGATCGCGCCCATGCTGCGCACCGCGCTGGAGCTGCCCGGCCCTTCCACCATCCGCTTCCCCAAGAGTGCCCCCCGTCACGTCGCAGACGACCAGGGGGGTCACGGCCTCGACGCCCACCGGTTGCGGGACGGCGACGGGTCGGTCTGTCTGCTCGGTGTGGGCAAGCTGGTGGGTGCCTGCCTGGAAGCGGCCGCAGCTTTGGAGGCCGAGGGGATCGATGCCACCGTGTGGGACGTGCGCGTCGTCTCGCCGCCTGATGCCGGCATGCTGGCCGACGCGTCCCGCCACGCCGTTGTCGTGACGGCCGAGGACGGGGTGCGCCACGGTGGGGCTGGGGCTTTCCTGATCGATGCCATGGAAACCCCGGGCGACCGGGGGCCGGTCACCCGGGTACTCGGGATCCCACGCCAGTACCTGGCCCAGGGCCGGGCTGATGACATCCTGGCCGGTCTCGGACTCGACGGCGCCGGCATCGCCGAGAGCGTCCGGCGGGCCCGACAGCACGTGCCGGCCGACCACCAGCCGGGCTGAGCTCAGGCCCGATTGGCTCCGTTGGCGCGCACGAAGTCGTTCACCGCGTAGTACGCCTCAATCGATTCGCCGGCGTCACCCCAGAATCCCTCCAACACGTCGTAGGTCATCCGTCCCTCGTTGACGTAGTGGTTGTTCACGTCGGTGATCTCCAACTCGCCGCGTCCTGAGGGAACGAGGGTCGGGATCACGCTGAAGACGTCGGCGTCGTAGCAGTAGATCCCCGTCACGCCGAAATTGCTGGCCGGATGCTCCGGCTTCTCCTCAATGTGCTCCACCTTCCCATCGGCCGAGAGCACGGGAACGCCGAGATGGCGCAGGTGCTCGGGCTCGTCCACCGCGGTAAGGAGGATGCGCGCGCCCGACGGGTTGGCCCGGAAAGCGTCCACCATGGGCCTGATCGATCGCTCCATGACGTTGTCGGCCAGCATCACGAGGACCGGATCGCCATCGACGAAGCGCTCGGCCAGGCCGAGGGCTTCGGCGATGCCGCCCGCCTGGTCCTGGTACGCGTAGGAGAGCCGGTCGATACCGAACTCGTGCCCATTGCCGAGCAGGCGCAGGAACTCGCCCGCGTGCGTCCCGCCGGTCACCAGCATGATTTCGTCAATGCCGGCCGTGACCAGGGCCTCAATCGACCAGGCGATCATGGGCCGGTCGTAAATGGGGAGCAGATGCTTGTTCGTGATCCGCGTCAGGGGGTAGAGGCGTGAGCCCGTCCCACCCGCCAGGAGGACGCCCTTCATCGCTGCCGGCTCTGGTTGTGAGGAGTGTGCATCCCGCGTGCTTAGTCGAAGGTGAGCACGCCGCGCGCCACCCTCCCGGCGTGCATTTCGTCAACCACCTCGCCGAACCGGTCCAAGGGTCGGGTCAACGACACCAGCTCGTCCAGCATCAAACTCCCCGAGAGATAGAGATCGACCATAAGGGGGATGTCGAAGTGGGGTCGGGCCGACCCGTAGCGGCACCCGATCAGCCCCCGGTCGACATAGGCCAGGGCATTGACGTCCACGGACACTTCCGTGCCCCGAGGGGGGATCCCGATGGCCACGGCGGTGCCGCCCCAATCGAGACAGTCCAGGGCACTGCGCAGCACCGCTGGATGGCCCACGCAGTCAAAGGCCCACGTCACCCCGCCCAGTGGGAACAGGGCGCCGGCGGCGGACTCCCGGTTGGCCGGAACCAGCTGGCGCACCACGGCCGCGGCATCGCCCGAGCCGGCATCGACGAAATGGGTGGCCCCGAACTGCCGTCCCAGAGCCTCCTTCGAGGCCATGGTGTCCACCGCCACAATGCGGGTGGCCCCGGCGATGCGCAGACCTTGAATGACATTGAGCCCCACTCCTCCGACGCCGAAGACGGCAGCGGTGTCGCCCGGTCGGACCTTGGCCCGGTTGAGCACGGCACCGACTCCCGTGAGGACCCCGCAACCGATGAGGCAGGCCGACGAAAGCGGCACCTCTTCGGGGATGCGCACGACCTGGACCTCGCTGACGACGGTCACCTCGGAGAAGACCGATGCCGCCGCGAAGTTGGATGCCGGCTCCCCCTTGTAGGTGAACGGTGTCGTGATGTTGCCCAGCGAGCTCTTGCACCAGGTCGGGTGGCCCGTGCTGCAGGCCCGGCACAACTGGCCAGAGTGGCGATCACCACGTGGTCGCCCGTCTTGACCGATCTGACTGCGGAGCCGACGGACTCCACGATGCCGGCCCCTTCGTGTCCCAGAACCGCGGGCGCCGGGAACGGAATGGTGCCGTCGATCACCGACAGGTCGGAGTGGCACACGCCAGCCGCCTGCATCTGCACACGCACCTCGTTGGGTCCCGCCCCGCGCACCTCCAGCGCGTCGGTGACCTCCACCCCGTCCCCTGTGTAGACGATGCCTCGCACTCAACCGCTCCTCTCGTTGGTCACCACATGATCGATACCGGTGGCGTGACGCGCGCGCAGCTCCCGCTTGAGCACCTTGCCGCTGGCGTTCACCGGGAGTGAGTCAAGCACGACGATGCCCCGGGGCACCTTGTAATTGGCCATGGCCTGGCGGGACCAGCTGAGGATGGTGCGCCCGAGCTCGTCGGGATCAACCGCTGCACCCTGCGCCGCCGGCACGACATAGGCACAACCCACCTCTCCCAGGCGTGCATCGGGCACGCCGACCACCGCTACCTGGGCCACCGCGTCATGGGCTCGCAGCATGGCCTCAATTTCGGCCGGGTAGGCGTTGAACCCACCCACCACGAACATGTCCTTGACCCGGTCGGTGATGGTGACGTTCCCCCCGCTGTCCATCACGCCGATGTCCCCGGTGTGCAGCCAGCGTTCGGAGTCGATGGCCGCCGCCGTGCCCTCCTCGTCACCCCAGTAGCCCGACATCACCGTGTAGCCGCGCACCACTATTTCGCCAGGCTCCCCCGGGCCCGCCGCCCGTCCCCCGGCCACGGCCCGGACCTCAAGGCCCGGGATGGCGCGCCCCGAGGTCCCGGCGATGATCTCGGGTGGATCGCCGCGCCGGCACATGGTGACCGTGCCGCAGGACTCGGTGAGACCGTAGGCCGTGAGCACGGTGGAGAAGCCCAGTTCCCTGCTCATCTGGTGCACCAGCTCCACGGGGACGACGGCGGCACCGGTGACCCCGAGGCGCAGGGTCGAGAGGTCGTGCCGGCTCCGATCGGGGTCGGCCAGGAGCGTCTGGTAGAGCGTCGGCGGCCCGGGGAGCACCGTGATGCGCTCGGCCGCGATTCGCTCCAGCACCTGGGCGGCGTCGAAGACCGGTTCGGGGACCACCGTCGCACCGGCCATGAGGCAGGCCAGGATGCCCGCCTTGTAGCCGAAGGTGTGGAAGAACGGGTTGACGACGAGGTACCGGTCTCCGGCCCCCAGCCCGACGATGGACGCCCAGGTGCCGAAGGTCCGCAGGGACTGCGCGTGCGTCGTGACCGCCCCCTTGGGGTGGCCGGTGGTGCCCGAGGTGAAGATGAGGTCCGACACGTCGTCCGGCCTGATGGCCCCGGCCCGGGCCGCCGTCTCGGAGGGGTCCACCACCTCTCCGGCACCGAGGAAGGCGGGCAGCCCGACGATCTCCGCCGAGGGCGGCCCTTCGCCCCCCGGCCCGCCCTCGTCGCGCAACAGGACGATCCGGCGCAGTGTGCC
>Ga0307374_10000541_pt1 | contig 72183 bp, 67 predicted proteins | sample OX3MG_FD_202532 | JGI IMG/M metagenome (GOLD analysis project Ga0307374, IMG submission 202532) | Soil microbial communities from Risofladan, Vaasa, Finland - OX-3 | ecosystem: Environmental > Terrestrial > Soil > Coastal area > Acid sulfate soil | place: Finland: Risofladan, Vaasa | collected... | reverse complement strand
CCAGGCGTCCGGGGTCGCCGCCCAGGCCGGAGCGGCCAGCGCAGCCCCCAGCGCCACAGCCACGACACTCAACCTAATCCACGTCCACGATGGCTCGCGCATGATACGTCTCCTTGAGAAGCGTTCAACGCATGAACCCGCCACCCATTACGATCCAGATCAACAGGACGATTAGCACGATGGTCAGCGCGCTCATTCCGCGCGGCCCGTAGTAGCCGCTGCGATAACCGTAAAAGCCACCGCCGAAACCGAAGAGTACGATCAGCAGAATAAGTAAAAGCAACATAAGAGGCCTCCCACACCCATTCTTCTCATAAATTAATCGCCGGGGTCTTTTCTAAATGAGAACTTGGCTCAGGCCACCAGCATAGATGTTGTTCCGGGGCGAAACCCTTGACAGCGGATAATTCACGTTTCGTCGGATTCACGGAGGCTACCGCTGCCAGCGGACGTCGACCATAGAGGTGCCCTGCTTGCGGGAATTGTGGATGTACGCCGGCTTTTGCGGACGAGCCATTCTTGGTAAGCGGCGGGACGCTGGTTAACTTTTCGAGCTTATCCGCGCGCACAATCAATTGCCGGCCTTGACGAATAAGCACACGCTCGCGCTCCAACTCAGCTAAGTGTTCGGTGACTCTGGGACGCGAAGCACCCACCATATCGGCCAGGTCCCTGTGGCTGAGGAAGACTCTCAGCAGCGTGCCGCGCGATTCTTTGATTCCAAAATCCTCGCACAACTCGAGCAGCGCCATCTCGATACGCTCGCGAAGACTGAGGTTCAGAAAAGTGGAGCCGCGCAACAGCAGCCGATACCAAAGCCGCAGACTGTTCCGGTGAAACTCGATCAACGCCGCTTCCGGAGCCTTCAGTGCGATGGCGTTGAAAAGGTCCCAGCCCGGACTGCCGACCCTGCAATCGCTATAGGCCTCGCAGCGAAAGTGCCAGCGGCTGACCGGGAGAGAAAGAAACTCAGGGATCGGACCAGGCGCAAGTAAGGCTACGGTTACCCGCTCACCGCACCGGTTCAGGCAAGTAATCTTCGCCACGCCCTTCAGGAGGATGTGGACCCCCGTCGGCGGCGCCTCTTCACGGAGGATAACGTCGTGCCTTTGGAAGTTGGCCGGATTGAGGCCACTCGCAAGCTCGCGCAACGCCTCAGCTGAAAGAGACGAAAAGGGCTTCAACCGATTTAACAGATCGAGATCGGTAGGAGTCGCGTTTTTCTGTCTGTCCACGATCTTTGACCCTTTTCTATTGAGGCTGACCGACATCACTGGGCTTAGGTAGCGCAAGGACCATGCCATCGGCTGCGGCTGCGAAATGCTTTCTGCGCGAAGCGTGAACCTCCGAATTCCGGCTGATATCGGGTAAGCGCCTCGTGGCGGCTCATAAGATGTCTCCGATGGGACCTTTTTTTTGGTTCTTTTGGAGACATCTATCTGGAGCCGAAACGATAGCCCGTACTTCCGCGTGACCTTGCGGAAGGCCTCCCCGCGTCGTTTTGGGCACATTGGCACACGCCTTGCTCACCCTCCCTTTCGTCGCTCCAGACGATTAAAGGCACTCCATTGGGGCGATCAACGGAGGAGAAATGAACACGACGGCAGACCTAAGCAAGCTTTCGGGCAGACGCTTCCCGGTATTCCTGGGCGATCAGCGGCCGATATGGCCGGGGCTCCCCGAGTCGATTCCGTGGGAAGTAATTGCGCCGCATGAGCGGCAGGCGAACTTAAACCACGGTCGGCCGCTGGAAACGCTGGCTGTAATGGGCGGGCTGTCTCCCTATGAACTGCTCGCCGTCTTGTCGGATCAGCCGTTCTGGCGCTGCATGCTACCGGAGCCGGCAACCGTGATCGCGAAGGTCCAAGAGAAACTCAACGGAGTCGAGGCGAAACGTGCGGCTGCGGGAATACGATGACTGCGGCATCTTTTTGGCGTGCATGAGAGCCGGTTCCCATCCAGCGTGCGGCGGAGATTCGCGTGAGCGCTGGTCCGATGAGAATCTCCGCGCCAGCTGGGCAACCTAGCGCGACGGCGTCGCGACCGAAGATGGCGCTTGAGCTCCATTCGCGACAGGATGTGATTTGACTCGCTTAACCTTCACTCGAGCCACCCCCTTATGGACGATTCCGATGTCCTCAGCCGCGCGTTTCGAGAGGTCGAGGCTCCGGCCGTGAACAAAGGGACCCCGATCATTGATGCGTACATTCACCGAACGACCTGTGTCAGGATTGGTCACTTTCACCGTCGAACCGATCGGCAAATTGCGTGAGGCGGCCGTAAGGTCGTTGGGATTATAACGCTCGCCGCTGGCCGTCGGTTGACCAGCACTAGCGCTGCCTTGATAAGAAGCCTTGACCGTCTTCGATGGCTTGGGGCTTACTCGATAAGTTGCAGGATGCGGTGTAATAGCTGGGGGCACGGACTCTCGCAGCGGTTCTGTCCGGGTGGCACACGCTGCCAGAAACACCGCGAAGGAAAGGCATACGACCTTGCGCACGACGCCCCCGGAAGTACCGCCGCTAAACCCCGGCAACTCCCTGCAGGCCATGCTCCGCTCGAAATGCTCTTCTGCCCGTTCGCTCAACGTGATCAGATCGTGACACGAAACCGTTGGCAACCAAAGCCGCTCCTCTTGGGCACGGCTGGCTTTTATAAAACGACAATTGACGTTACTATTCGATACCTTCGCGCCGCCGGGCCGGCTATCTTTTTTAAGCATCAAAGGCTGCGCGTCATTTCTAACCCTCAGGGGACTTTGATAACCGACTAAATAAGGGAGGTCGACGATTCAAATCCGCCTCTCTCCACATCACCATCTGTCATCTTTTGCTACATTAAGGAGGACGAGTCGAAACGCGCGTGTGTGCGCGCGATTTGGGATCGCGAGCGGACCCGGAGAAAACCGTCCGCGGCGCTAAGCGCCAGAATTGAGCAAAATCTATCCCGCCGCGATTTGCCGTGACCCAAAACCCGAAATCCAGGTCCGCTTGAGCAAGTTTGGGGCTCCGCGGACCGCCCCTTGCTCAATCGCCCAGCCAGGGGCATTACTTCAACCGACTCTACCTGTAACTGCGGGTAAATCGGGGGGCAGGCCACCCGCAATATCGCCCAGGCCCACGACGACCTCATGCTTAGAATCAACAATCCGAAGCTGGTATGCTTTGCCATCGAAATCCCCGTGCTGTACTCCAACCAAATCGCAGTGGTCGGAACACGAGATGAGTAAAATATTGAGCCTGGATAACGAGCCCCCATACGTGACAGATTCTCGCTTCCAATCTGAAGCATGCAGGCCCTGAAGACATCCACGATGGCTCCCGCTCGTGATTGAAGCTGCCCACCTTCGAAAAGCCTACGGCGCGCGTCTGGCCATAGATGACCTGAACTTTAGCGTCGGTGCCGGCGAAGTTGTCGGTTTACTGGGCCCGAATGGCGCCGGTAAAAGCACGACTCTTTCGATTCTCGCGACGCTGATTAAACCCGATGCCGGCGAGGTTCGGATTGCCGGGATCGATTCGCGGGTGGCCCCGGATAGTCTGCGGCGAAAGCTCGGCTTTGTTCCACAGTCGATCGCGCTCTACCCACCTTTAAGTGCAATTCAAAACCTGCAAATCTTTGCTCGTATCTATGGGCTAAATCGACGGCTGGCAGAATCCCGTAGCCTCGAAACGCTCGAGAACGTCGGGCTCCGCGATCGCGCAGACGATCCGGTCTGGACGCTTTCGGGCGGAATGAAGCGACGGCTCAACCTGGCCTGTGGTCTGGTGCACAGGCCTGAGGCGCTGCTTCTCGATGAACCGAGCGTCGGCGTGGATCCGCAGTCTCGCGAACGCATCTTCACAACGATTCGAGCCGTGGCAGATTCCGGCGTGGCCGTGCTTTACAGCACGCATTACATGGAAGAAGTCGAACGCATGTGCGACCGCGCCCTGCTGATCGATCGAGGCAAGCTGGTCGCCCAAGGCACGGTTGCCCACCTTATCGAATTGGGCGGCCACCATCCCCGCATGGAGATTACCTTCGAAAAGCGGCCACGGCCAGGATGGCACGACGGTCTCGCGGGGGTTAAGGAGATCGCACGGGCGACGGTTGATACCAAGATCTTACTTGAACTTGCGAACCTCGGACAGGTGAGCGAATTGGTGGATCGCGCGCGCGAGGCTGGCAGCGAGCGGCTTGAGTTTACCGTGCATAGTCCCAACTTGTCCGACGCCTTTATCGCGTTGACTGGTCATGCGCTGCGCGACCCGACGGGTGAGATCTAACGGAGATTGGTTGTGCTGCGCGCCGCCTGGATTGTGTTTCAGAATGAATTTCGTCTCCTTGCGCGGGATCGGACGGCGTTGTTCATGTTAGCTTTTGCGCCACTGGTAATCATCACTATCGCCGGACTCTCGCTCGGTAATATTTATGGCGTTCAACCTGGTTCGGAGCCGTATTCGATCATCGTAGTGGACGACGATCATCAATGGTTGGCGCGCGCTCTGATCGATGCTTTCGATCGTGACCATTCAATTTCGGTCGTGTTAGTGGCGAATTTGGTTGAGGCGCGCGCCATCGTCGGCAAGCGTGCCCGCGCACCACTTTGTATCGTAATTCCGCCGAACACGAGCCGCGCCTTCGAAGCGGGTCACGAGGTCCACCTGACGCTCTATGTCGATCCGGTGAAACGGCTGGAGGCCGGGGCAATCGAGCTTCATCTCGACCGCCTGTGCCGCGAGGTCACGGCTCGCGCTCACGATCTTGCACAAAAGAAAGTAGCGGAGCAGGCGTCTCATCTGCGTAACCAACTCGCCCACTTCGCCGGCCAGATGAAAGCCATGACGAGTCAGCTCGACCTGCTTCACCGCCAATTTGAGCGAGCGCGCGCCACTGCTCAATCGGAAGTGGCCTTACAGATGCGTCAGACAATCGACCAGGTCAGAGGCGAGGTCACCACTCAGATCAATCGCACCCTCGCGCAGACCAGGACCGCCGTCGAGCGCGACCTTGCCGCCCGACGCGACGCGCTGATGGCCGTGAGTCGCTACCTGGGACAGCTCCAGGCAAGCCAGCGCGACTTCGAGACGTGGCTGGCGAAGCTCAAGTCCGCCGCGGGCTCTCATGCGAGCCAGATCCCTCCTCCACCGTCATGGCCGGCGCCGCCCGATAAGGGGCAGCTGGCCGAACTCTCAAAGCCGCTCGATTTCCCCGCGCCGCGCATCGATCTGACGTCGTCCATCAGGCTCCCTGAGAAAGCGATTAGATTGCCGCGCATGCCCAAGTTCCCCGATCTTCGCTCAATTCCCGATTTTGGTAAGCTGGCCTCGCAAACGACCACACCTCTGCCGGGAATCCTGGGCTGGCGCGAGCGTTCGATTAACGGTGGCGATGCCGACGTCAACACGTTCGACCAGTATGTGCCGGGGTTCGGAATCACGTTCCTGTTGGTTGATATGCTGTGGGGCCTTGGCGTCGGCCTGATCGATGAACGCGACTGGGGAACGCTGGCGCGGCTCCGCGTCTGCGGCGCACCGGCCTCGGGAATGATGATCGGGAAACTGATGTCGCGCTTCCTGATCGGACTCGGCCAGATGATCTTGCTGTTCGGTGCCGGCTGGGCGCTGTTCGGGATATCCCTCGGACACAACTCCTGGGCTTTGTTGCTTCCGGCGGCGGCAATTTCATTTGCTGCCGCTGCGTTCAGCCTCGTCATCGCCTGTGTCGCGAACACTCGGGACGCCGTGCTGCCGATCGGCGCGGTGGCCGCGCTGGCGATGTCAGCGATTGGCGGATGCTGGTGGCCGCTCGACTTCGAGCCTCATTGGATGCGCGCCCTCGCTCTGGCGATGCCCACCACGTGGACCATGGAAGCGTTCAACAACCTGATGATTCGCGGACTCGATCCCTCAAGCGTTGCGTGGCCGACAGCGGTTACGTTTGCAATCGGCGTGATCTTTCTTACGCTCGGAATTCTTAGCTCGTCGCGAATCTACCAAAACGCAGGTCAATGACGCGCGCTTGCCATTTGTTCGGCGGTCCACTGGAGCACGAGCTCCTTCTGTTCGTCGCTCAGCTCGGCCGACGGATGGAAGAAGCCGTAATCGCCGGGTGGCATCGAGCCGCTTTTAACGACGGCTGCAATCTTCGCGGCCATCGCGGCTCGACGCTTGGCATCCAGCGTCCCCCAGTCCGAGAAATTCAGAGTCTCTCGTCCTTCGTGCGCACCGAAGAGATACGACGGCGCGAGTTTCGCACTCCATGAGCCGCTGCCAAGGTCGGAATGGCAATCGAAGCACGAATTCACGAGCGTATCGTAAACCTGCGGGTCGGCAGCGAAACTCGCCATTGGAGCCGATCCGCGCTTAGTCGCTGCGGAGTTGCCGCTACTCGAACATCCCGTGAGCATCATCGCGATCCAAAGCGCAGCGCCAAGACAGACTCCGGACCGACCACGGCGCCACACTCGAACGTTTTCAGAACTACTCATCGCAACCTCTCCCTGGATCACACCGGCCGGGCGCGCACGTACGGTGACGGCGCGCGCCCCAGGTTTTCAGAATCTCAACAATGATTAACATCCCGACGCTTTCCGACCAAACGATAGCTAGTTCGCGCAGGACGAAAAGGATCTAATAATGGCAAGTTCTCTGTCTGCTCAATACTCCACCGACGCCACCCGGCTTTACGAAAGGTCCGTAAACCCGCAATGGGTTCGATTGCTCGACGTGTTACAAATGAATGCGCCGTATAGCCGCTGCATCGGCGCCGAGCTGCACACCGAAGACGGCCGCCGAATCCTCGATTTCAATTCGGGCTACTGCGTCCATAACGCCGGCCACAATCACCCCCGTATCAAAGCAGCCATCATCGCGGAACTCGAGCGCGACGGCGCCGTCATGCTCCAGACCGGCGTGCCGGAACTCGCGGGCGTACTCGGCGCACGCTTATGCGAGCTGGCAGGCGGCAAGCTTGGCAAAGTGTTTTTCGCGAGTTCTGGCAGCGAGGGAGTCGAGGCCGCAATCAAATTCTCCCGGGCCCATACCGGCCGGGTTGGGATGCTTTCGGCCACGGGCGCCTTCCATGGCCTGACGTGCGGAGCACTGTCGCTGATGTCCGATAGGTTCTGGAAGGATGGCTTCGGTCCGATGCTTCCGGACGTCGAGATGGTGACGTTCGGCTCGCTCGATGAACTCGAGAAGAAACTTGCGTCAAAACGCTTTGCTGCCTTTATCGTAGAGCCAATACAAGTTGAGGCGGGAATGCGGCTTCCCGACAATGACTATTTGAAAAGCGCGCAGGTGCTATGTCGCCGCTATGGCACGTTGTTTGTGCTGGACGAGGTGCAGACCGGACTGTACCGCACCGGGCCTTTTGTCGCGGCCCACCATTTTGGCGTCGAGCCAGACATGATCATTCTTGCCAAGGCGCTCAGCGGAGGCCTGGTGCCGGTCGGCGCGGTACTCATGACCGACGCGGTCTACAATTCGACCTACAGTTCTTTCAAGCGCTCAATCATTCATACTTCTACATACAGCGAGAATGCCTTGGCGATGCGCGCGGGCCTGGCCACCCTCGACGTGCTGCAAGACGAGCGGCTAGGCGAACGCGCGACCAGGTTGGGCCAGCAGTTGCGGCAGATGATGACCGAGCGACTCGCCGACTATGAGATGATCGGCGAGATTCGCGGCATTGGGATGCTAACCGCGATCGAGTTTCGCACGCCGAAGCGGTTGCGGCTCAGAATCCCGTTCGAGGCCTTTGCGCGAATTCATCCGGCGATGTTCGGTCAAGTGCTGGTTATGCATCTGTTCCGAGACCAGCGAATCCTCACGCAGATCTGTGGCAACAATTTTATGGTGCTCAAGGTCGCTCCTCCGCTGATCGTCACCGAAGAACAGCTCGCACAGTTCGTTACCGCCATCGGCGAGGTCGTCGAGTTGATGCATTCGGGAGGTCGCTTCTGGTCGGAAGCGCTGGGTATGGCGGCTCGGGTAATCGGGGCTATTTGAAGCCGGCGGCGGTCACGGTGGGAAATCGACCACCTGATTCTCGAGCAGCATGGTCGAGTAGTATTCTTGCGCCGGTCCGGTGACGCGCAGCACCGGCGGATCGACGTTCGGGTTCACCACGCGCGACGGTTTAACCCCCACCCGCGCGTATAGATACGGAAGTCCGTTGGCGTTCAGAAACGAAGGGGCGTCAGCGATCTGAAAATGCAGATGCGGCTCGGTGGAGTTGCCCGAATTGCCGAGCCGCCCCAGCACCTGGCCGCGCTTCACTAAATCGCCCTTCTTCACTTTAATCGAGCCAGTAATCAGATGACCATAAAGCGCATAGCGGCCGTAGCCGATATCGAGCGCAACATAGTTTCCGCCCGCAGTAACTAATGTCATTTCCACCGAACGTTTAACCGGGTCCGGTATATTATCCGGTACTCCGTCATGGGTCGCGACGATTTTGCCGTCCGCCACGGCAATCACGTCGGCGCCGTAACAGTAATAGCTTTGGTTCCTCTTCGGATCGCCTGAATAAGTCTTGCCGTCGGGCCCGATCTTTTCATAGTCGATAGCGAATCGCTGCGCGAGCTTCAGCGCGCCGTCGAGCGCCATATGCGCGCGGCGATGGTAAGACGTATTGGAGGGCCCTCCGTTCACGAGCCAGTCGCCGCCTTTGAGCGGCGGACCGATAACCAGCGGCGGAGCGTCATCGACAGCTACCACTGGCGCCGCAAGCTCGCCGCCGACGACCGTGTCGCGCCTGACCTGATAGCCGACGAACTGCGCAAGACGTCGAGGAACCTCGCTCGCGTTGTTGAACTCGAGCCATACGAATATCAGCCTGCTGGCGCCGGATTCGACGGTGGTCGGATCTTCGTCGTGCTTGGCATGTCCTACGACGCTCATCATCCCGCGCAACTGCTGGCCCGCAAAATCGAATTTCACCTGCTCGTCATCGGGGTCGGTGATGCGCAGGCTCCGCACTTCGACCGGACTCGCGTCATAGTTCGTCAGCAGCAGCTCATACACGAGATAGGCTTTTCCGTACGCGACCATCGGGTCGGGAGGCTGGACCACCGCGACGCTCAATTGCGCCGGTCGCAAGTTGTCGGCCCATGCGTGGGGTGTCGCGACCATCGCCGTGAGAACGAAGACCACCAGGAGCGAGCGAAGCACCAATGGCGACCTGCGCATAGAGTGGCCAGGGGATTGGAAGCGTTTCACTTGATACCTTGAATTTCCTGTTTGATTCTCAAAACACCAGATCATTAGCGACCGCGGTTCATCATACGACAGGCTTCGTTCCTAAAGCGTGCTCTCCACGAGCGATCAGGCGCAACCGATGCAACAGAAACGCCGGCACGCCCTGCCCTCTCAACGATCGCCAGGCGTTCACATCAGTACGGCCGTTAGCACGCCAACAAGATTCAAGGCAACCGACCGAGACCACGCAAGCATCGGCGACAAGCTTGTCTCTGCCCGAGCAGGTTCCCGCAACGCCCGGCGTCATCGCAAACCCGGGTTGACCTGGCGGACCGCATGATGCTTTGTTCAAATGAGGAGTATCCAATGAACGAGCTATCTTCAGATTCTGAACGCACGCGACGAGAACAGCGCGACTTCTGGAACAACGCGGCTCCGGGCTGGAAGGATTTGTTTGTCGGGCTGGATCGCGCGGCGCAACATGTGTCCGATCGGCTGGTCGAGCTTGCGCGAATCAAGCAAGGCGATCGAGTACTCGATATCGCGACTGGCTCCGGCGAACCAGCCGTTACTGCGGCGCGCAAGGTGGGGCCGCACGGCGTCGTCGTTGCAACCGATCAGTCGGCCGCGATGCTGGGGTTGGCGCGTGAGCGTGCGGCCTCGCTTGGACTCCTCAACCTCAGGTTCGTCGAAGCCGACGCCGAAACCCTGGCTATCGAGGAGCGCGACTTCAACGCCGCGCTGTGCCGATGGGGCCTGATGTTCGTGGCCGATCTCGACGCCGTGGCGCGGCGAATTGCGGCACTGTTGGCCGCCGGCGGAAGCTTTGCAACTGCGGTCTGGGGTCCGGCCGATAAAGTACCGATGGTCGCCCTGGGCGAGGATGCTGTGCGTCAACTGGCAAAGCTTCCACCTCCGGAGGCCAGCGCGCCACATCCGTTGAAATTGGCCGATACCACTGCGCTCAAACGATCGCTGACCGGTGCGGGATTCAAGGATATTCAGGTCGAGTCACTGATCGTAAAGTTTGAATGGAAATCGGCTGAGGCCTTCACGGAGCAGCGCCTGGCCCTGTCCGCCCCGTTCCGCGCGATGCTGTCCAAACAGACGCCCGAGTTGCAGCGGCAGATACTCGACGCCCTCACCTCGGCGGCGAGTGCCTATGCCGACTCGTCCGGAATCGTGCGCATGGACAACGAGGCCATCTGCATCGCTGCTCATCTATAGCCGATCGGCGCACTTAGTAGCCAATTCGTGATCGACTAAGAATCTGAAGTTGCCTTTAGAAGAGGGTACCATGGCCAGTCTCGCGCCAATCGATAAGGTCGAAGTTCATGTGCTGGTCGATAACGCGACCGACAGCCTCTCGACCATCCCCAAGCACGCAGAATCCGAATTTGCCTATTTGGAACGCAACGGGATGCGGGAGCTATCAGGCGATCGCCTGTGTCACGCCTGTCACGGCCTTTCCCTCCTGATTACGGCCACCCGCGGAACCGCCCGGCACACGCTGTTGTTCGATACCGGACCGGAAGAATCCGCCTTTGTACAAAACTGCGAACGCCTCGGCGCTGATCTCGGCGCGGTCGAGAGTATCGTGCTGTCGCACGGCCACTGGGATCATGCCGGAGGAATGCTGCGGGCGCTCACTCTGGTGCGCGATCGCAACGGCGGCCAGACGATTCCTTATTATGCGCATCCTGGAATGTTTCGCTCCCGCGCCCGACGCCTGCCCAGCGGCGATTTTCTTCCCACCAAGGATGTTCCGGGCATTGAAGCTCTGACCGCGCATGGCGCGCAGGTCCATTGCATCAGAGAACCGCAACTCCTGCTCGACGGCATGTTTTACCTGAGCGGCGAGATTCCGCGGGTGACGCCGTTCGAGCGTGGGCTGCCAAGACATTATCAAAAAGGCGAGGACGGCAACTGGACGCCCGATCCGTTGTTGATCGACGAGCGCTTCTTGATGGTTAACGTCGCCGGGAAGGGGCTCGTAATATTCACCGCCTGCTCCCATGCCGGAGTGATCAACGTGTTGAAGCACGCCCGCGAGTCGGCGCCCGGCGTGCCACTATACGCGGTGATTGGCGGCTTCCATCTCGCCGGTCCTAACCAGGAGATCATACCCGATACGGTTCAGGCGATGGGAGAATTCAAGCTGCAGACCATTGCGGCCGGCCACTGTACCGGCTGGCGGGCGGTCAGAGCGCTCGCCAATGCCTTCGGCGAGGGCGTCATCGACCCATCAGTCGTCGGCAAACGCTATACGTTCTGATTGGTATTTGCTCGGTGCCCACGATAGGTACGGTTCAATGTCAGCGCATAGCATGAGCAGGACCTTCGATTAGGAGGAGCACATGTCGAATAGCATCGCATATCACGATCCCAACGCACTGGTGCAGACCGATTGGCTAGCGGCCCATTGCAGCGATACCAACTTGCGCATTTTTGACTGTACAACGCATCTACTGCCTGCGGAGGCCGACACCGATGCGCCCTATCGCATCGTCAGCGGGCAGGCGGAGTACGACGCCGGACATATTCCGGGCGCGGGGTTTCTCGATATCCAGGGAGAGCTGTCCGACAACACCACGAAGTTACGTTTCATGCTGCCATCCGCTGAACAGTTCGCCGCAACCATGTCGCGATACGGCGTCGGCGAAGGCGCCAGGGTAGTACTTTACAGCGCCGGCAGCATCATGTGGGCGACGCGGGTCTGGTGGATGCTGCGAACGTTCGGGTTCGATAACGCCGCCGTGCTGGACGGGGGCTGGGAGAAATGGCAGGCGGAAGGGCGGGCGGTTTCGGCCGCGCCCTGCAAGTATCCTGTGGCTCGCTTCGTACCGCGGCCTCGTCCCGGGTTGTTCGTCGGCAAAGAGCAGGTGCGCGCAGCGCTAGGGAATCCTGGAACTGTCATCGTCAATGCGCTCGCGCCGGATTTATTTCGCGGGACGGGCCCCAGCCGTTACGGTCGTCCGGGTCGGGTTCCAGGCAGCGTTAATGTGCCGGCGGCGACGTTGCTCGATGCCGCAACGAAAGCGTTCGTGCCGTTGGCTGACGCACGGACGAAGTTCGACGCGACCGGAGTGGAGAAAACGAAGAATGTCATCTGCTACTGCGGCGGAGGCATCTCAGCCACAGTTGACTTGTTCTTGTTGTACCAACTCGGGTACGAGAACCTCACTCTATATGACGGTTCGATGGGCGAATGGGCGAAGGATAATTCGTTACCGATCGAAACTGATTGAACTCCTTCAATTTGCCTTGCTTACCGTGCCCAGGATGCTCCCGATCACCTCGGCGACGGTGACACGCTGGTCGAAATCGCAGATTCGCGCCACCGGCGGGCATCCGGGCGGCGGAATACAGAGCGCCTCGACGCGATCGAGGTCTGTCGCGACCAGCAGCGTGCCGTGGACCAGCGTCGCGTGACGCAAGGCGCGCGCCGCAAGTCCCGACACCTTACGCCCTGCAACGTCGATCCGATTCGGCGCGCCGAACGACGCTTCGACGCCGAGCGATCGCAGGGCCTCGATCACGAAAGCGGAACACCAGCGAAACAGCTTCGTGTAGCCGGCGTAGCCTTGGGCCTGCCTGAGATAGAAGCTCCAGTTGAGGTTGCCGTGATCGTGGTAGACGCAGCCGCCGCCGGTGGAACGCGTGTAGACGGGAACGCCAAGCTCGCGCGCGCGCTGTTCGTGGTACCAGCCCGAACTACGGCTGCGATGCGGGCCGCGCACCAGGCATTCGTCGTTTACCCATAGACGCACGGTCTCCGGCCGCGAACCTGCATCGAGCTCGCGCAACAGCTCCCGCTCGAGTGCTAGATTCGCGACGGCGTCGGTCTGCTCGGTAACGAGCATGCTGAACCGCTGCTGGACGCGGTTCGTCGCCGTGAGCGTCACTTAGCCCTGGTCCTTCTCGATACCCCAGTCGTCGATGATAGCCTGGTACTTTTCTCCTGCCGCCGCGCCGGAGGTGAGCAGCGCCAGCTCCGCGGTGAGCTTTTCCGGCTTGAGGCGAGCGACCCAGTTCGCGTAGGCATCCTGGTTGACGAGCACGGGTTTCTTCGCAACTTCCTGGTTGATCTCGACTACCGTCCCGGTGACGGGCGAGCGCATCGGTCCCATAAACTTCGCGCTCTCAATGGTCGCGAGTATCGCGCCGCGCTCGACACGCGTGCCGACTTTCTTGATATCGATATGAATAATTTCGCCGGCCGATGCTTGCGCCGGGTCGGTAGCTCCGACCGCGACGACCTCGCCCTCAGCGCGCAGCCACACGTGATAGCCGAGGTCGTAGTGGAGATCCTCGGGGATGCGAAACCCACGGTAGTCGGCCATAGTACGCTCCTAAAAATAGAGGACCGAGACGCTCGGGTCGGCCGCCATCTCAAGCAGCGTGGCCGCACCGGCGAATTCCATGCCGTCCGGCAGACCTCCGTCTTCTATATCCCAGATGACCTTCGCCGAGACGCTGCAACAGAGAAACTTGACGCCGTTTCTGCGGCCGAGATCGATGACCTTGGTCAGCGGATCGCCTTCAGCCTTCGTGCGGATCGTCTCCGCGACGCCCGGCCGCAGCAGCGACGGCGCCTCGGCGAGAAAGAACATAGTCGTGTCCAGATCCATCGAGGCCGCGGCGGCGGCATAGTAGAACGGCGTGAACGCCTTCTTGGGCTCGTTCGCGCCGGTGCTCATCACGACCAGGAACTTCTTGCGCGGTGTCTCGGTTTCCATGACTTTCCCTCTCAGTCGTTGACCCGCTCTCTGAAGGACGCGAGATATTCGTCGGCCTGGGCAGCATCCTCGAGCGTGTGAAACAGCCGCAGCTCAAGCTTGCAGCCCACTCCCGGCTTTTCGCTCGCGGAGAGCCACAGCTCCATGCCGTCGCCGGCGGCAACCGGAGCGACCGCGTTAAACACCGGCGCTCCGTTCGCTTCCTCCACCGCTTCCTGGTGGCGAAGACCGTCATCATCGAGGACGTGGCGGAGTCGCACTGCAAGCTCCGGCACACTGGCGCCTTCGAAATGCATGACGGCGCCGACGTGAGGCCGCCCGCGCAGCCGTGCTTCGATCTCCGCAACGAAGCTCATGACCCTCGCTCCGTAATCAGCGCGCGATAAAGCACCCAGGTTGGCCGCCATGCGGCGTGGATGAATTTCGTCCACGGCGCGCTCGCGAGAATCAGCACGATGAAGACCAGGTGCGTGGGGTAAAGCCATGCCGTCGCGCGCGACAAGCTGTCGTCGGCGGCCCACTGCACTGCGAAGCCGGTCGCGCCGGTCCCCCATAGCGAGAGCAGGAACGTCCAGTCGCTGAGATGGCTGGACGCGCGCACCTGTGCGAGTAGCGCTCGCCGCGCGATCGCGAGCGTCAGCCCGGTCATGAACGCAATGCCGGTCAGGTTGCCAAGCAGCCGCACTGGATGGAGCAGAGGCAGCGGAGCAGCGGCAGGATTCATGATCGTGTCGAGGCAGGTGGTGGCGAACAGCCCGATAAAACCCCACATGATGAGCTGATGCGCGGCCCACTGCTGAGCGTCCTCGCAGTCGCGCATCCCGCCGCTCAAAGCGATCTCCTTCGCCGCCGTCCCAACCGCCTTGACCGACTCTCGCCGTCCCAGCGCTGCCGACGCCTCCAACGTCTCCCGCATCAGAATCGGGGAGCTGCGCCGCCATCCGCGCCATAAGACACCGAGCGCGAGGATCCCGATCGCGGAAAAGCCGAGCAACTCGACGAAACTCTTGGCGACGATGGTTCGGCGATCGATCGCGACCACGGTATTGGTGCGCAGCGCAAAGAGCGCGATCCACTCGGCGACCAGCACGATAGCCACGGCCGCCGCGGCGCCCCACGAAAGCAGTTGATAGGCGCGGCCCTGCTTCACGACGCCTTACGCACCGCTGTTCCGATGGCCGTCATCACGCCCGACGGGTCGACTTCCCGCGGGCATACCTCGCTGCAGCGCCCGCAGCTTGCGCACAGGTAGACGTATTTGCGGACTTTTTCCAGCTCGCCCTGATATCCCATCCGCACCACGTGGATGAAGTAGCGCGGGTTGAACATCGGATGCTCTTCCGCCGTCGGGCAGGCGGCTGTGCAGTTGCCGCACTGAATGCAACGGTGGATGAATTCGCCGCCCGGCGTGCTCTGCACCTCATGCATCAGGGTGTGATCGAACGCGGTGATGGTCCGCGGCTCGATAAGGATGCCCCAGCGACCGGAGATGTCGATGCCGCCGGCGTCGAGCTTCTTCGGTTCGTTGATCCGGCGGTCGTCGATGTACTGCCGCTCGACGATGAAACGGCCCTTCTCCTCGGGCTTCGGATCGCGATCCGCCATGACTTAGCCGGCCGCTTGAAGAGCGGACTTGCCCACGAACTTCGCCGCCTGCATCGCCGCGGCCGAGCCGCCGAGGATCGCCTCCTCAACTGACATCGGCGCCACGCAGGCGCCGGCGAGAAAGATGCCGTCCTTGCCGGAGTCGTAATGGACGTTGGGATGGCGCGGCTGCAGAAAGCCGAAGGTGTTGCACTTGAGGTCGAGGACTTCGGCCACTTGCGCGGTGCCCTCGCCCGGCGTGATCCCGACCGCCAGCACCACCATGTCCATCAGGACCTCGAACGGTCCGCGCACGAGCGTGTCTTCGCCCTTGACGAGCAGCTGCTTGCCGGTGTCGAAGATCTGCGAAACGCGCCCACGGATGAAGTTGATGCCGTGCTCCTCCATGCTCGTCCAGTAGAGCTGCTCCCAGAGGCCAAAGGTGCGAACGTCGATATAAATGTTGTAAATCTCGACGTCCTTGAGCAGCAGCTTCAGTTCGATGCCCTGCTTGATGCTCACCCCGCAGCACACCGTGCAGCACCAGGCATTGGTCGCCCGGTCGCGCGAGCCGACGCAGAAGACGAAGGCGATGCGCTTGGGCTTACGACCGTCTTTGCAAACCACCCGGCCTTCCTTGAGCATCCCTTCGAGCTCGTGTATTCCGATCACGTTCGCCGCGCGGCCGTACTCGTAGCGGGGATCGCGGCTCGCGTCGAAATGCTCGAAGCCGGTCGCCGTGACGATCGCCCCGATCGCGAGCTCGCGTGCGCCGGCGCCGTCGGTGTGCAATGCCACGCGGAAATTGCCCGCGCTGCCCGAAATGCGCTCGACGACCGAGCCGCGATATATCTTCACGAGCGGATTCGACTCGACCGCCGCGATCATCGGGCCCATGACTTCTTCGGTCGGCCGCAGTTCGGGAGCGAGAGTCTTGTACTTCCAGCGAATCGGTGCGCCGCCCAGCTCGCTGCGCCTCTCGACCAGAACCACCGGAATGCCGAGACCGGCGAGATCAGCACCGGCTTGCAGGCCCGCCGGGCCGGCACCAATGACGAGCACGGGATCGCTCATGCGTGCACTCTCGGCGGCGACTGGATGAAGTTCGGTTTCATCCCCCGCTTCACGTTCTCGACGTACTCGCGGTACTCGTTCCACGCCTGCTCGGCATCGATACCCATCTTTTCGAGCAGCGGTCGCCAGTCTGAGACGTGCCAGTGGACCTGGCAGACGATAAACGGATGCGCGCCCATCGCGAGCGCCGCGAACTGCGCGTCCGAAAGCACCGGCACGGTCTCCTTGTAGCCATGCGCCAGCGGCACGACCTGGCTCTTGTCGAGCGTCGTCACGCAGCCGGTGTCGTGGGTCAGCAGCACATCCGCCTGAGTTTCGCGCACGATCGGCTGGATCTTGCGGAAGTAGGCGAACGACCGGCTCATCTCACGCTCGGTCAGGATGTGGCGGAAGCCGAAACCGCAGCAGTCGTACCAATTCGAGTAGTCGGCGATCTGCGCGCCGAGGGCAAGCGCCACGCTGGTGATCGGAGCCGGCCGGCGCCCGCCGAGAATGGTATCGTCGTAGGTGAAATCTTCGGACATCAGCTTGTAGCAATGGCAGGCGGAGTGAACCACGACCTTGATCTTCGAAACGTCAAGTTGGCGCCGCGCGGCCAGCCGGTCGCGCATGACATGCAGCCATTCGCTGTAGTGAACCAACTCCTCGGGAATGACGAGGTCGCGGCCGAGCTTCTGCAGGATCGTGCGCACGCGCCCGCGCAGCTCGTCGTTAGTCACCAGCAGATACCGGACTTCCTTGTAGTCGCCGTAGCTGGTGCCGCAGTGGATCAGCGGATAAGCGTCTTTCTGCCAGGCGGCGTGCATATTGCGCGCGAATACCGCGGCGAGCGCAACCGGGTTTGAAGTGCCCGAGCCATAGTAATTCCAGGCCGTGCAGGAGGTCTGATTGGTATCGTCGACGAACGGCACGCCCAGCTCGGCCATGATCCAGTAGAGCGCGGTGACATAGCCGGGAATGTGGCCGCACTGGCCACACGACTTGTGCTGCCAGAGATCGACGGTCGGAATACGCTTCTCGCGCCGGCTCAGGGTGTGCACGCTCACCGGCTTATAGCTGTCTTTGACGTGATGCAGGAGCAGCTCGTCGCGCCGCTCGAGCTCGCGCATCCGCTCGAGCATGCGCAGGTACTCCTCGGTGGTGCCGGTCGTCAGTTTGGCGCTGGCGGCGAACTTGGCACGGTCGAAAAGCCCGGTTGCGTGTGGCTCACTCATGACTCTCCTTGCGCGCGATCGCTTCGGCTGCGGCTTCCTCTACGACATCGCCGACGTCCTTCGCAGAGCTCTTCAGCATGTCGATGACGCCCGACTCCTTCTCGATGATCAGCAACTCGTCCATCGTCTGGCGATCGACCTTCCAGCTCTTGTCCATCACGCCGGCCAGGGTTTCGACCGGGACCGCGTCGCGGTACTCCTTGAGATGCTTGGCCAACTCGGCCTTGTGCGGGCCCCAGTCGCGGAACAGGCCGACGCTGGAATGCATGTCGGGCGTGATCTGCGTTCCCGTGGTCGCGAGTTTGTAGAGAATGCGGCTGTAAGGTTCGAGCGTCTTCTGCGTGGACTGGAGACCGTGCCGCACCGCCGCCTCTTTGATGATCGCGACCAGCCCGCCGGGGTTGTTATGCGCCGGGCAGACGTCCCAGCATGCGTAGCATTGGAAGCACGCCCAGATGTACTGATCGACCATCTGGTAGAGCAGCTCGGGCTCGTCGCGCGAGTGCATGACTTTCTGTACGACGATGCGCGGACCGAAGTCGGCAAAGCGGAAGGCGGGACAGACCGCGGTGCAGTTCCCGCAATTGATGCACGCGTGATAGTAGTCGTGGAACGCCTCGTGGTGTTCCATGTCGTCGCGGATCGACTGCATGACCTTGCGATCGGCTTTGCGCGCGTTCTCTACTTCCCACTGCAGGCCGGGTAACCCGCCATAAAGCCAGCCGTCCTGGTTGAGGCGGCTCGCGCGACGGCGAGCCTTTTGCGCTCTGGTCGTGAACGCAGGCATCGGCTGGTGCTCAGATGAAAATCGTGACCGCGTTGTCTGCGGCCCAGCTCAGAAATGCCGACGCGCCGCAGATGTCAACGCCTTCGACGAGATCCTGCTCGGTCAGACCCATCAGGCCCATCGTCGGCGAACACGCGTGCATCCGCACCCCCAGCTCGGTCGCCTCTTTCATCATCTCGGGGATGGTCGGCCAGTATTTCTTGATCTTGCGCTTCATCATGGCCGTGACCAGCGCGGTCGCCCCAGGGAGCATCGCGAGGATGTTCGGCATACCCATCGCGGGATTGCCGAGCGGCGAGAGCTTCGCCTTCTTGTGCGAACGCTTGTCGAGCAGCTTCATGCCCCAGAAGGTGAAGTAGATATCGACCTCCATCCCGGTTGCCGCGCCGGTGGTGGCGAGGATGAAGGCGGGATAGACCTCATCGAGGGTGGCCTTGGTGAGGACGATAACCAGCCGTCTCGCCATCGGCGCCGTGGTCTCAACGACCTCGACGGCGTCGCTCGCGACTGACTCCGCGCGCGTTGCAGCTTCTGCCATGTGAAGCACCTCCGCGGTTTCTGCCATACCAGTCACTTGGTTCGCTGAATCATGAAACGAAACACCTTCGGCGAGCCGGTTTGCTCTTCGGCCGAGAGCAGCATGTGTCCGGTCATCTTCGACCATGCCGTAAAATCCGGCCTGGACGCCGGGTCCGTCGTCAGCACCTCGAGGATCTGACCGACGCCGACCTCCTTGATGGCCTTGCTGGTCTTGACCACCGGGAGCGGGCAGAGATCGCCCTTCGCGTCAAGAGTTTTCACTGCGGTCGGGGCCGTCTCCGGCATGGATAGTCTCCTTCCGTTAGCGCCCGCGAGTACCGCCAACGCGGCGCAGCAGGGCGCTGGTCTCGTTCTGGGTCTCGGCGAGGTGTTGGGCCAGCACGTGGGTCACGGCTTCGCACGCGGTCTCGATTTCCGGATACGTCAATCGGTAGAAAACCCGCGCGCCATCACGAAGCGGGGTGACGATGCGGGCGCGGCGAAGCACTGCCAGATGTTGCGAGAGCTTCGTCTTGGTGAGTTCCGTGTGCTGGAGAAGATCGCCAAAGGACATCTGGCCGTTGCCGAGAAGATGGAGAACCTCGAGCCGCACCGGATGGGCCAGCGCGCGGCAGATTTCCGCCTGGAGAACGAAGATCCGTCTGTAGGAAGTGGTGGTCATGGTTTGATGTTTAGAAACTCTGCAACATCGTATTAGCGAAAGTCAAGCAATAAAGACTGGAGTAATTCCGCGTGTTGTGCCCCTTTCGTATCGCGGAGTCTTTGAATTCGGAATCGAAACGGGCGATCCTTAAAGCTGTCGATAAACCTTGCTGACCATCGGGAGGCCAAAATTGAGCTCGCAAGACAAACATCATGGCGGATTGTCCGAAGAGCATCGGCGCGGCCAGTCGAGGCATGGCGCCAAGCAGCCCGAGGTCTTCAATCCCGCGCGCGCTGCGCTGCTCGACGACCCCAAGCGATTCGAGCTTCTGCCGCCTGACGAGATTGTCAGGCTTCTCGATGCGCCGCCCGGCGGAGTCGTAGTCGATTTCGGCGCTGGCACCGGAACTTTCTCAATCGAGCTGGCCAGGCGCCACCCGGATTTGAAGATCATCGCGCTGGATGAACAGCCTGAAATGCTCGAGCTCCTGAAAGCCAGGCCCGTCGGCCAACTAACGGGTATCCAACCGATGCTCAGCGATCAGAGCGCCTCCATTGCGGGCGCGGTCGACAGGGTCTTCGCGATCAACGTTCTGCACGAAGTCGGGGACAGCGTGCTCGATACGATGGCGGCGCTGCTAAATCCTCAGGGCTCGCTCCTGATCATCGACTGGGACGCGGCGATCGATCGGACGGTTGGCCCGCCCAAGGACCACACGCACACTGCGACCGAAGCGCGCGCCCGACTCCTGAAATCCGGCTTCGAGGTGGAAGCCCTGGAACCGCTTCGCTACCACTTTGTTCTGCGCGCCCGCCGCGCGGCCAGAGATCAGCGGGCTGGCAACCGCTGAGCTGCGCGGGTAACCGTCGCAACAGCGGGTGGGCACGAGGTTGGAAGGCGATGCCCAACCTCTTCAGGAACTTGCGGGGCTGACCAGCGAGGAGGCGCAACGCCGTCTGGAGCAGTACGGACCCAACGCTCTGCCCCAGACTCAGCAGCCCGCATGCTCGCGGTGGCTGTCGGTGATCGGGAAACGATGCGCGCATCGCCGGCCTGCTTGCGCTGGAGGATCCCCCGCGGCCTGATTCGAAAGCCCTCACCGATAAGCTCAAGACTCTGGGAATCCGGGTACTGATGGTTACCGGGGACGGCCTGGCACCCGCACAAGCGATCGCCGCGCGAGTCTGAATCAGCGGTGCGGCCTGTTCCGGGCCAGCAATGCGCAACGAGCTTGCGCGCAAGCTTGAGTGCAATATTTTTGCGGGCGTATACCCGGAAGACAAATTCCAGTTGGTGCGCGCGCTCCAACAGTCGGGTCACGTCATTGGTATGACCGGCGATGGCGTGAACGACGCTCCCGCACTCAAGCAGGCCGAGGTCGGAATCGCGGCCGCCAACGGAACCGACGTCGCCAAGTCCGCCGCGAGTCTGGTGCTTACCAGTCCCGGCCTCAGCGATATCGTTGCGTCAGTAGAAACCAGCCGGCGAATTTACCAGCGGATGCTTACCTATACGCTGAACAAGATAATAAAACCCGTGGAGATCGGATTTTTTCTCAGCCTCGGCGTGTTGTTGACGCGCGAGTGCATCATTACTCTCCCATTGATCGTGCTGCTGCTCTTCACCAACGACTTCGTGACAATGTCGATCGCCACCGATCATGTTTCTTTCTCATCAACTCCGGACCGCTGGCGCATTGGCAGACGGTTCAATCGTCGGCCCGCGGTCAGCGTTGGTCGCGCGGGTCGGCAGAGGTTTGGATGGGAAAGCCGGCGGCCTTCCATTCCGGATAGCCGTCTTCGAGACGCAACGCCTGGTAGCCGTGCTTTCGGAGTTCGGCAACAGCCTCGTATGAGAAGATACAGTAGGGACCTCGACAATAGGCCACCACCTTTTGCGAGGGCTCCAACTCCTTGAGACGCCGCCGTAATTCCTTCAGCGGAATATTGACGGCGCCCGGCAAGTGACCCGAGGTAAACTCTTCAGCCGAGCGTACATCGAGCACGGTAACCTGCCGATGCTTGATTCGTCGAAGAAGCTCCGTCCGCGATAGCGGCTCCAGACTGTCGCGCGCGCGGAAATAGCTTTGGATCAGTTCGCGCGCCTCGGCCAGGTTGCGCTCGGCAAGCTGCCGTAGCGCCGCCACCAGACCCAGTACGGCGTCGTCGGCAAGCCGGTAGAGCACCTTCTGGCGTTCCTTGCGCGACACTACCAGACCCGCACGCCGCAACCGTTGCAGGTGTTGCGAGGTGTTGGCGACGTTCATCCCGGCGCGCGCGGCCAATACCTCAACCGCGGTCTCGCCCTGACCGAGCAGTTGCAAAACCATCAGGCGATAAGGATGGCCGAGGGCTCGCGCGACCGCGGCAAACTGCTCGAATAACGCGAGGCTGGGGTTGACGTAGCTTGACATCGATGGTTCCATGTGTTCAATTGAACTATAGATTAATTGAATAATACGGTCAAGGATTCCCGGATGCGAGAACTAGATGGCGGTTTCAAGCGCGGCGCCGGTGCCTGAGCGATGCCGAGGTTTGCGCTAACGCTGCTCGTGCTCGCGTTGTTTTCTTTTCCTGCGAGCGTCAGCGCTATTGCCGCATCGCCGCGGCGGATCTCACTCGATGACGCAATCGCAATTGCGTTGCGAGAGAACCGCACCCTGAAGGCGGCCGGACTGGAAAGCGATGCCGCGCGCGCTCAAGTAGGGGTCGCACGGGGCGCGTTGATTCCGCGCCTGGACGCCGACGAAAATCTCTCCTATACGAACAACCCGGTTCAGGTTTTCTCCGATCTCCTGATGCAGCAGGATTTCAGCGGAAGCGATTTCGGGCTCAACCAACTCAACCATCCCGGCTTCCTGTCGAACTTTCAGAGCCAGGTGCGGCTCTCGTTTCCACTGTTTGCGGGCGGCAGGCTGATTGCCGCCTATCGAGCAGCAGGCTTCGCGGCAGACGCCGAGCAGTGGCAGGTGATTCAAACCCGTCAAAAAGTCGAGTTTGCGGTAGTCCGTTCATACTACCAGGCGATGCTTGCCGAGCAGGCCCTGCTGGTGATCGAGCGCGCGCAGGTTGCTGCCCATGCCCATCTCGCACGGGCCAAAGATCGTTTTGCCCACGGAAGCGCAATCAGCTCGGACGTGCTCAGAACCAATGTCCTCGTCGGCACGATCGAACAGCAACGAATCGAGGCCAACAGCCAGCTTCACATTGCCCGGGCGCGGCTGGCACACACGCTTGGTGACGAAGACGAACGGCTCGCGCCGCTCGAAAGACCCGCCGCGCTTGCAGTTGCGATTCCTGGCCCAGGGCCGCTCGACCCGCTGATCGCGCGCGCCATTACCGACCGTCCCGAAATGATGGTCGCCAGCGCACGAGTCAAACAAGCGCGGCAGGCGGTGACCATTGCGCGCGCCGATTATCTGCCGACCGTCGAAATAGCCGGTGTTTACGAAAATGACTCGGAGAGCTTCGCGCGAGCCGGGAATAACGGCGCGCTGCTTGTCACCGGGCGGCTGAATCTGTTCAACGGACTGGCCACGCAGTCAAAGCTCGAAGCGGCGCGGTCGGATCTGTCGCGCGCACAGGTGCTGGCAGACGATCTTCGCCATTCGGTAGCACTCGAGGTTGAGACCGCGTACCGCGGACTGACCGCCGCCCGGCAGAGCCTGGAAGTGGCAAGGCGCAACCGCGCATATGCCGAGAGCGCGCTCAAGGTGCTGGCGGATCGTTACGATTTCGGGCTCGCCTCCAACGTCGCCGTCTTGGACGCGCAGACCGTGCGCGAGGAGACTGATATGCGGCTGGCCACCGCTCGGGTCAGTGTCGCCGTCGATCGCGCGGCACTAAACCTGGCGGTTGGTCTGGAGCCTCAGCCCGCATCAGGGCACTGACGCAATGGCGTACTCGTTAACAGAATTGCGCCGGGCGCATCCCAGGTGGCTTGCGCTGATCGCGGCCACAACAGCTCTGGTTTTGCTGTGGTTCACTCTGCAAGCGATTCGGGGCGGCAGCATCCAGCCCGGCCTGCTCAGCCAAAAACCAGCTGGACTTCCTGGCCGTCCGATCGGGATGGTGCTCAGCGAGAAGCTGCCCGTGCATCGCGAACTGATCGGGTCGATTCAATCGCGAGTACCCATCGAAGCTGCGAGCCGCGTCGCTGCGCGTATCACCGAGATTAAGGTTCGCGCCGGCGACCACGTCAGGCGCGGTGAAGTGATTGTCGAGCTGGACGCCTCCGAGCTGAGAGCTCGGCTGGCACAGGCGCAGGGTCAACTGGCCGCGGCGCGAGGAGAACTGAAGCGGGCTACCACTGACGAAAGTCGCTTTACCGCGCTATTCGCCCGCGGTTCGGTTACAGCCAGCGAACGCGACGCCGTCGAAGCCGCATATCGCGGGGCAGCGGGCAGGACCGCCCAGGCTCAAGCCGCGGTCGCAGGTGCGCGTGCCGACTTGGAGTACGCAATCGTCCGGTCGCCGGTCGACGGAGTAGTCGTGGAGCGGCTGGCCGAGCCGGGTGATATGACGATGCCGGCAAAACCGTTGGTGCGGCTGTACGACGAAAAGGCGCTACGCGTCGAACTGGAAGTCCCTGAAGAGCTGGCTCGCGACATCGCCACCGGCACGCCTCTCGATGTCAGCGTGGACGCGACCGGGATGAAATATCACACGCAGGTAAGCGAAATCGTGCCGGCTTCGAATCCCGCCAGCAGGAGTTTCCTGGTTCGAGCGCCGCTGCCGAGCGGCCAGCATCTTCAACCCGGGATGTTCGCGCGCGCAACTTTTGTGGTCGCGAGCCAGATGGTCCTGACTGTGCCGCGCGACGCAATCCAGGAGGTCGGACAACTCGAAACCGCACGGGTGATTGCCGACGGCAGGATCACCACGCGGATAGTCTCCCTGGGACGCCGCTTTGGCGACCGCGTCGAGGTGCTCGCCGGCCTTCGCGCGGGCGAACGCGTAATCTGCCAGAGCCGCGGAGCCGATTCGAAGTGAACGAAACGGACCCGGTCAAGCTGGGCCTGACAGCACGAATTGTCGACCTGTTCCTGGGGTCGAACTTATCGATTCTGCTGCTCATCGCTTCGCTGGTGGCCGGCGGCATCGCGCTCCTCGTTACGCCGCGCGAAGAAGACCCTCAGATCTCGGTTCCGCTCGCCGACATCATCGTTCAGATGCCGGGCGCAAGCGCAGCCGAAGTGGAAAACCTCGTCACCATCAACCTCGAGAAGCGACTGTGGGAGATGGAAGGGGTCGAGCACATCTACTCCGTTTCCCGGCCGGGGAGCGCGATGGTCACGGTTCGTTTCCGCGTTGGCTACGACGCCATCAAGAGCCTGGTACAGATTTACAACAAGCTTGAATCCAACCGCGACGCGGTGCCGCCGGGCGTCACCGGGTGGATCGTCAAGCCAATCGGTATCGACGACGTGCCGATTCTCGACGTCACCCTGTGGAGCAAAACCGCGAGCGACGCTACGCTGCGCCGCATCGCCGACGAGCTACTCCATCGCATGCAGCAGGTGCCCGATACGGGGCGTTCCTTCGTGGTCGGCGGTCGACCACGGCAGATCCGCGTTCTGCTTGACCCCGAGCGACTCGCCGGCCACGGCCTGGCACCGCTCGAGGTTGCGCGAGCGCTTCGCGGGGCCGACGCAAATTTGCGCGCCGGGAGCTTTGCCCGGAACAATCGCGAGTACGTTGTCGACAGCGGCCCGTTCATCACCAGTGCGGCCGAGGTCGCATCGCTGGTGGTCGCCGTGCGGGGAGGGCATCCTGTCTACCTGCGTGATGTGGCGCGCGTGGTCGATGGCCCCGCGGAGCCCAACACCTATACAACGATCGACTTTGGTCCGGCTCGACAATATCTGCTGAAGGAACCGGGCCAATTGAAGATCGACTCGGTCGGTGATCGCGGAACAGTATATCCGGCGGTAACAATCGCCTTCGCCAAGCGGCATGGTACCAACGCGGTGGCAGTGGCCGAGGGACTAATCAGGCGGGTCGAAGCGCTCAAGGGGGTGGCCATCCCCTCGGACGTGAATGTTATCGTCACGCGAAATTATGGAGAGACCGCCAACGAGAAGGTTAACGAATTAGTCAAAGAGCTGCTGATCGCGGTCGGGATAATCGTCATTTTGCTGGCGTTTTCGCTAGGTGTCCGAGAAGCATTCATCGTCGCGATCGCCGTTCCGATCACTCTCGCAATCACGCTGGTTGGAAATCTGATCGCCGGTTACACGATTAACCGCGTCACGCTGTTCGCGCTGATCCTCTCGCTGGGTCTGCTGGTCGACGATCCGATCGTCGACGTCGAGAATATTCACCGTCATTTCCGGCTCGGCACGCATCCGCGTCGTGAAGCGACGCTCATCGCCGTCGATGAAGTACGGCCGCCCACGATTCTTGCAACGTTCACCGTCATCGCTTCGTTCATCCCGATGTTGTTCGTGACCGGGATGATGGGGCCCTACATGCGGCCGATGCCATTCAACGTGCCACTGGCGATGCTGACCTCTTTAGTGGTGGCTTTCACCATAACGCCGTGGGCCGCTTATCATCTGCTGCGCCACGAGCCCTCGCCACAACCCGCCCATACTTCTGACGAAGCGACCACGATCCGGCGATGGTATGCGTGGGTTCTTCGCCCGCTGCTCGAGAGTCGGCGGCGTGCCCACGCCTTTCTGCTCGCGATGGTCGGCGCACTCGTCATATCGATCCTGCTGGTTGTGATGGGCCTGGTCCCGGTCAAGATGCTGCCCTTCGACAACAAGAACGAGTTACAGCTCGTGATCGACATGCCAGAGGGAACCCCACTGGAGTCGACGGACGCAGTGGTCCGCGATTTCGACGGGCTGTTGGGCAGACTGTCAGAGGTCACTGACTTTGAATCTTACGTCGGCACCAGCTCTCCGTTCGATTTCAACGGGATGGTCCGTCATTACTATACGCGTCGCGCACCTTGGCAGGCGGACATCCGAATCAATCTGGCGCCAAAGAGCGCACGCGCCCAATCCTCGCATCAGATTGCGCTTCGAATTCGGCCGTTGGTAGAAGCGATCGCGCGGAAACATGGCGTTAAGATCAAGATCGTTGAGATGCCACCGGGGCCCCCGGTACTGGAAACGCTTGTTGCCGAGATCTACGGGCCGCCTACCGCCGAGTACTCACAACTCATAGCGTACGGAAGCAAGCTTCGGCACATCTTCGATCACACCCGGGGCCTGGTCGACACGGACGACTTCCGCGTCGCCGCACAACCACGACTGCAATTCGTGCTGGACCGTGAAAAAGCGGCCCTCCATGGCATCACCACGGCGGAGGTCGCGAAGACCCTCACTCTGATGCTCCACGGCGAAGCGGTCGATACGGTTCACACGCAGACCGAACGCGATCCCCTGGTAATCGAACTCCGTATGCCACGCGTCGCGCGATCTAACCTCAACACACTTACCGCCGTGAAACTTCGCGGCTCCGACGGAATCATGGTGCCCATTGGCGAGCTCGGCGAAGTTCGACGCACGGTGGCAGAGCAGCCGATCTATCGCAAGGACTTGCGGCAGGTCGCTATGGTAATGGCCGACACTGCCGGCATCAGTCCGGTCAACGAAGTCCTTTGGCTTGAAAATCGGACGCAACACCTGTTGCCGTCCGGGTACACGATCGACTGGACCGGCGAAGGCGAGTGGAACATTACGGTTACGGTGTTCCGCGATCTTGGGCTGGCTTTTGGCGCGGCGCTATTCTTTATCTATGTGCTGCTGGTCGCACAGACCGGGTCGCTTGCGATGCCGCTCATAATCATGTCGGCGATTCCGCTTACCTTAATCGGCATCATGCCCGGATTCTTTCTGCTGAACCTCGTGACCAATCGCCCTGTTGCCGGTTTCCCCGACCCGACCTTCTTCACCGCAACCGCAATGATTGGCATGATCGCTCTGGCCGGGATCGTGGTGCGCAACTCGATCATACTGATCGACTTCATCCATCATGGCTGCGCGCGTGGCTTAAGTCTGGAAGACGCGATTCTGGAAGCTGGTGCGATTCGCCTGCGACCTATCGCACTTACCGCTGGGGCGGCGATGCTCGGCTCGGCAGTGATCACTCTGGATCCGATCTTTTCCGGGCTGGCGTGGGCATTCATCTTCGGCATTTTTGCGTCAACTGCGTTTACCCTTATCGTAGTTCCACTTATTTACTATCTGGTCTATCGCGAGAAGGCCGCCCTTGCTCACACTCCGTCGCGCACCGACGACTAAGTAGACGCCCTGTGCCGCGCCACGGTCAGGCCCTGCCCCATTTGCTATCGATCGCCCACCAGCAGCTCGCCTAAAGGACATCAGACAGCAAGGCTCGGAGTTGCGACACCTGACTTAACACCCCAGCAGGCTTGCGCTTAGGATTCCCACCAACAGCAACATACCGAACTCGAGATGCAACCGGGCGGCCCCCAGAACTGCGGCATGAAGCTTGGCGGGCTCAATTTGTTCGATAGCTTTCAGCTCGCTGCGGGCTCTCCCAGCGGTAAGCAGCGTGACCAGCACGGGCCAGGGTAATACACCCACTACCGCTGCACCGACGGTTACAACGTAAGCGCCGCCTACCAGTGCCACCATTTCGGCATTCGCTGCGCGCCGGCTAAAGAGATTAGCCAGCGTAAGCTTGCGATGTTGGCGATCCAGTTGGATATCGCGAATGTTGTTGGCGTGCAAAATCGCCGCCACCAAAAGGCCGACCGGCAATGAAGCAATCAGCGGCGACCAGGCAACACGCATCGCCATGACGTAGTAACTTCCCACGACTATCACCGGCCCCATAAATACAAACACCGTTAGTTCGCCGAGCGCGAGGTAGCCTAACGCGACCGGCGATGCGGTATAGTAGTATCCGGCGGCTACGCTAGCGCAACCGATAGCCAGGATCGGCCAACCGCACAAATGGACCAGCACAAGTCCAGCAGCAGAGCCGACTGTAAAGGCCGTAACCCCTCCCCACCACACCTCCGACGGAGTCAGTAAACCCTCCACCAGTACTCCGCTCGAGCCCATTCCTCCCGCCAGATCGATCCCGCTCATATAATCATAGTAGTCGTTAATCAAGTTGGTGCCGATCTGAATAGCGACCGCTCCAAACAGCGCCAGAGCAAGCCGCCACGGAGAAAAGAATCCGGCACGTAACGCTATGGCCGCGCCAAGCAGTACGGGCGTTGCCGACGCCGTCAATGAATAGATCCGAGCTGCCCGAGTCCATACTGCCACGCTATGATGCGCGTGCCTGCTGGCAACGCTAATTTGAGCAACCGTAGCGCTTTTATTTCCTTTCAGAATCGAACGAATTGTCACTCCCCACTTTTGTCCACTACTAGCCGTTCTGTCGCTCGGCCCTTCTCCTACCTACCCCTTAGTATTGGCTCGCTGGACATGGGCATATGTAGCAGCTCACGACGTTCCCGACCGATGGTCGCTCGCCTCTTTCGCTGTTTGGTTTTCGTTGGTGAGTCACTGTCTTGGACTCAGCCACGCAGTTTGCACGACCCCGCCTTTTACCACCGCGGCTAGCCCAACGAGACTGGCACTCACAACGTCCGAGCCTGACCGCCACGCGTAAAATGCCGCAGTCCAATACGCCCAATCTCGGACAGTTTGAAATTAATTAAATGTCTTGGCCAAAACAATTCACGTTTATCACACACTGTAGACTCGCTGAATCTTGCGATGTCGCCTTTCAGGTTTACGTCCAGACTGTGATCATTTTGCGGTTGGCTCTTCGCAGCAGCTAGCCGGCGGCGCAATTCACGCGCCGCCTTGATGCGGCTTGCGACCTGACGTCCCCGTCGACCGGATATACGACCGTACTTAAGTTTTAGCTCGTTAAGTCTTTCGGCGGCATCGTAGGTCGCATCAACCAATTCCGCACGGCTCATCCAGCGTGTCTCGTAGTTAAGGATATGTTCCCAGGTAGGCTGAGTCAGCAGCCGTCGATGCTCCTCGAGGCTGTGCGCGAACAGCCGATAACCGAACATTTCTGGATTCTGAAAAACCCGGCTGCCTGGATCGACGAACGGACCCATTGGCGAAATGAAGCACGACAGCCGCCGGTCACTGACCCTAAACAAATGCTCACAGTAAGATACCGTGTCTTGAACGGATTGGTATGTCTGCAAGGGCATGCCAATCATGAAAAACACGTCCAGACGGCTGCAACGCAAACGCAAGGCCTCGGACAGTACCAGCTCGAGCTCCCTATTGTTGTAAGAGGGTTCCCCCTCCTGGGCGCGCCGGACTTCGTGGTCATGACTTTCCGGACTGATTTCCAGACTCCAGTGCGCGACGGAACTGTTTATGAGACGGAAAAATTCGAGCGGAGGAAGGTCAAAGAATTCAAACACAAGTTCGTTCGCGACATCCGCCTGACGCAGCGCATCTAACACCTCGCCCGCATAAGTGACCCCCGCCTGAAGAAGATCACCCACAAGAAAGATCGGCGCCCGCGTGAGGCGTGATATCGCCACGACGTTAGCGACCAGATTCGCGGGGCTGCGAAATACCGGCCGGGTCCTTTTAGTAAGATGCGCACAAGTCGTCTTAGAGCTGCCACATGTGACGCACTCGTACGCGCATCCCTTGACCGTAAACACCGTCGTGATTGGATTACCCCACCATCCGTCGAACGGCATCACGCTCCGGCGGTCGCGATAACGCATTACCATGTCGACCAGTAAATCGGGCCGGAGGTCGACGTAATCAAGAGATTCAGGCACAAAAGTCATTGGATTGACTTGTGGCGATCCGTCGTCTTTCCAGGTCAGATTTGGAATCTTGCGCAAAGCACCGCGCTCGCCGAGTGATTGAAGTAGCTGATGCAGGGGCGGTTCGGTGCTGTCGCCTCGAAGCACATAGTCTACTTGCGGATAACCGATTAGTTCCCGATGGAAATACGTGGACGAGAGTCCGCCCATGATGATCGGGACGTCAGGATGAATCTCTTTTACAACGCGGGCTACCTCCAGCGCCCCGTGCGCATGCGGCAGCCAGTGAAGATCGATGCCAACAGCCCTGGGCTGCAGCGAGGCTAGAAACCGTGGGACCGAGAAGCGCGGCTCATTCATCATGCGTACCGCCAGATTTGCGATACGCACGTTCATCCCGCGCTCCTGAAGATAGCTTACAATGGTTAGGAAGCCGAGTGGATACATCTCGAACACTGGCGACGACGGAATGAGATCGCTGATAGGCCCATATAAAATAGACTTATCGCGAAAATCATAAACGCTCGGTGGATGCAGAAGCAGTAGGTCAAGACTTTTGTTGCGCCGCATTCGGAAAGTCTACCCTTACACGGATGAACTCCAGAAGCTGCCGTAGCGGGCTATCAGCGTCATCGCGAGTTGGCGCGCGATTCTGCCAGTCGATCGTCAAGCCATGATAGCCACTCCGCCATCCCCTGGTTGTTGCGTGCCGAGATTACCAACAAGCGCGACTGCGGCATCACTTTGGCGAGAGCATCCGCGAAGGATTGGACGCGTATGTCCGGGAGATGCGGCAGTAGGTCAGCCTTGGTCAGCAGGACCACGTCCGCGCTGCGAAACATCACTGGATACTTGAGCGGCTTGTCTTCGCCTTCGGTCACCGCCAACGCGACTACATTCGCCCGCTGGCCCAGATCGTAAACCGCCGGGCAAACCAGGTTGCCGACATTCTCAACAAAGAGGACGTCACGATCTTGCCAGGCGATCTCATGGAGCCCCCGATGCACCAGGTCTGCGTCGAGGTGGCAAGCGGTGCCCGTGGTAACGGTGGCGGCGGGTATGCCCGCCGCGCGCAGCCGCTCGCCATCATGGTCGGTAGCCAGGTCGCCGCTGAGCGCCGCAATCTTGAGGCCCTGCGAACCAAGCGCGCGCGCGGTCGCTTCGATGAGCGCCGTCTTACCGGAGCCCGGCGAGCCCATGAGATTTATCGCGAGCACGCCCGCGGCGGCAAAATGCTCGCGGTTGTGACGCGCCGCGCTGTCGTTCGCTTTGAGGATTCGCTCGTGAAGGTTTACCGTCACGACGCGCTCATCGCCACAGCCGCAGGTCTGACACATCAGTCTACCTCCATCTCTATTTGCGTGAGCAGGATTTCGTCCCCTTGGGCGAGGGATGCAGGGCTGCCGCACGCGACGCAGCGCAGCATCCCCTGCCGGGAAAGCTCGCGGCCGCACTGGCGGCACTCCCAGCGCGCCGAGACCGGTTCGATTGAAAGCGCCGCCTGGGCGCAAACCGTGCGCTCGCGAAACACTTCATAGGCAGTGGCCAGCAGCTCGCGATCGACGCCTGAAAGCTCGCCGATGCGCACACAGACTCGGCGCACCGCAATCGCACCATGCGCCCGCGCCTGCGCCTCAACCTGCTCTATCAGCGCGCCAACCACCGAATACTCGTGCACCCGCGACCTCTTCTCACTGGCCGTTGAATTTTGGCGTCCGCTTCGTAATAAAGGCCGCCAGTCCATCGGCGAAGTCGGGCCCGTTGGCAACTCGCGTCAAACTCTCAAGCTCCATGTCCAGATGGCGATCGAGCATCTCCATACCGCAGGCCTGGTTGATGAGCGCCTTGGCTTCTGACCAGGCGCGCGTGGGACCGGCGGCCAAGCGCTCGGCCAGCTCGGTCGTCGCCGCCTCGAAAGTCTCAAGCGGATAGACTGCGCTTACAAGGCCCAAGTCCTGCGCGCGTTTTGCATCCAGCCGGGGACTTAGGAACACCAGCTCCAAAGCACGTCTGAGTCCGAGCAGGCGGGGCAGCAGAAAAGTCGAGCTCTCCGCGCCGGTAAGTCCGGTTCGCCCATAGGCCCACTCGAAGCTCGCGCGTTCGGAAGCGATTACCAGGTCGCAGGCCATCGCGATTCCGAAACCGCCGGCCGCTGCGACCCCGTCCACCGCGGCCACGAACGGCTTGGGCGCGCGGCGGATCTCCGAAATGGTGCTGTGAATATATTCGACGATCTGCTTGAGAACGTCGCCAAATCCTTCGTCAGCGGCCGGCTCGCCGGGCTTGAGGTACCCGAGTTCGTCCCGGCTGCCGCGAGCCGCGACATACTTGAGGTCGGCGCCGCTGCAAAAGACGCCGTCGATGCCGCGAATCACCACCACGCGGACCGAGTCGTCACGGGCGAGCCGCAGCCCCGCACGTCGTAAATCCTGAGCGGTCGCGATGTCGAGCGAGTTGAAGTGATCGCGACGATCGATGGTGATGACTCCCACGCCCGCGCGGCTCTCGCACAAGATGTGCGGCGAGGCGTCGACGGCTGACTCTCTGGTTTCCATAGTCTCGCTCAGCAAATGCGTGGCAGCGGTTCGCCCTCGGGCTCTGAGAGCAGCCGGCGGCCAAAGCCGGTGTCGAGCACCACGCGTCCGGGCCGCTCGGCGGTGCAGGTCCCGACGATCGCGGCCTGGCGGCCAAGCGGATGCCCGCGCAGGGCGCCCAGTACACGCTCGGCGGCTGCCGCCCGCACCCCGATGAGCGCCTTGCCCTCGTTGGCGACGATCAACGGGTCGATGCCTAGCAACTCGGCTGCAGCCCGCACGCCTTCGTTGATCGGCACGCTCGGACCATCGAGCACGATTCCTACCCCTGCTTTCTGCGCCATCTCACACAGTGCGCTGACCACACCGCCGCGGGTCGGATCCTTCATAGCGACCACCGCATCCGCACCGGCGTCGAGCGCCTGGCGAATCAGTCCGTTGAGCGGCGCGACGTCGGAACGTAGATCGCCCTCGAGTTCGAGCTCGTGCCGGCACGCCATGACGGCGAGTCCGTGGTCGCCCGCGGTGCCGGTGAGAATTATCAGGTCGCCGGGACTGAGGCCGGAGTCGCGAACAACGCGCCGGGAGAGCGCAACGCCGGAGGTATTGAGCACCAGTCCGTCGATCTCGCCGCGTCCCATCACCTTGGTGTCGCCGGTCAGGATGCGGGCGTTCGCGTCGCGACAGGCGCTCTCGATTGAGTCGCCTACCCGTTCGAGATCGGCGCGCGAGAAACCCTCTTCAACGATCACCGCGCAGCTCAGCGCCAAAACCTCGGTCGCGCCCATCATCGCAAGATCGTTGACGGTGCCCGCGACTGCGAGGCGACCGATGTCGCCGCCGGGAAAGAAGATCGGGCTGATCACGTGCGAATCGGTGGTGATTACCAGCCATTGATCGCCCAACGGGATTGCCGCACCGTCATCCATCGCGCCGAGTCCGACTCCCGGCCCCGGCTGACCGTCGAGCCGATCGATGAACAGCTCTTTGATGAGTGCGCGCATCGCGCGGCCGCCCGCGCCGTGCTTGAGTCCGATCTTTTCGCCGTCTTCGTGGGTCATCGCGTTGTTTTCAAGCGCCTAAATCGGGCCTGCCACCATATTCCTGCCAGATCCGGCAACTACCCTCGCTACTGACCATGCAGGCGCCGACCGGCTTGTCCGGTAGACACTTGGTGCCGAACAAAGGGCAATCCGTCGGTGCCGCGATCCCGGCCATGATGTCGCCGCAGATGCATTGCGCGGCACTTTGCGGCGGAGCGTATGACCACAGGCCGGCGAGATCGATCTTGAAGCGCCGGCGCGCGTCGAGATGCGCCCATTCGTCGCGCAAGCGCAGGTTACCGTTCGGCACGTGAGCAATCCCGCGCCAGCGCCCGCCGATCGAGCGAAACACGCGCCACAGCGCCTCCTGGGCCTTGCGGTTTCCCTCGCGCGTGACGCATCGCGGATAGGCGTTGACTACGGTTGCGCGCCGGTCGCGGATCAACTCGAGCAGGCACGCGAGGCCGGCCAGGATATCGAGCGGCTCGAAGCCGGCGACTACCACCGGGATACCGTGGCGCTCGACGAAGCGCTCGAAGACTTCCGATCCCGTAATCGCCGCAGCGTGTCCGGCGGCCAGAAAACCCTCCACCCGCGTCTGAGGCATCTCGGCAACGATCTCCATCACCGGCGGAATGTATTTGTGGGCCGACAGCACCGAGAAGTTCGACGGCGTGCCGGCGAGCAGCGCCGCGGCGGTTGCGACCGCCGTGGTTTCGAAGCCGCTCGCAAAGAATACGATCTCCTCGTTGGAGCGGCGCGCCGCTTCCACCGCCTGCGCCACGCTATACACCACGTCCACATGCGCGCCCTCGGCCCTGGCGTCGGCGAGTGACTTGGCCGTTCCCGGCACGCGCAACATGTCGCCGTAAGTCATTATTCTCACGCCCGAGAGCGCCAGCGCCACCGCTTCGTCCACCTCGGGCAAATCGGTCACGCAGACCGGACAGCCGGGGCCCATGATGACGTCGAGCGCGCGTGGGAAGCTCGCCCGCAATCCAAAACGCGCGATTGCCTGCTCATGGCTCCCGCAGACATGCATCACCGAGATCGGCGCGCGCCCGATATCGGCGCAGAGCCTGCCGAGCAGTGCCGTGAGTTCGCGTCCCCGCCGGGGATCGCGGAACTCGAGCGCGCGGCCGCTCGCTCGGCTGTCAGCCATCTTTCTTCCTCTCGCCCGCCGCAATCTCGCTGCGTACGTCGGCCGCCATCAGGTCCTCCCGCTCGGCCTCGCGCAGCAGTTCCTCGTAGAGCGCGAGGGTTGCCTCGACCTCGCTGGCGGGGATTTTTCTGATTGCGTAACCGACGTGATTGAGCACGTAATCGCCGGCAACCACCGGCTCGTCGACGATGTCGAGCAGGACCGGGCGGCGTACGCCGAAAAAATCCACCGTCGCCACCATCCCATCAATCTCGATAACCTTGCCCGGGACTCCAAGACACATCGCTGCTATCCTTTCGCTGGGCCTTCTTCATACTTGTTCGCTGTCACGCCGCTTGCCAAGATCCGCGCAACCATCGCCTGTCCGAGCGCGATACCGCCGTCGCCCGATGGTACGCTCCGATGCAGATGCACGCTGGTCGCGTCGTGCAATGCTGCCGCGACCCCTTCGGCGAGCCGCGGATTCTGAAAACATCCGCCGCTGAGCACGACCGGGAGCGCGCCGCGCTCGGCGAGCGCCGCCCGCACCATCGTCGCAGCCCCAGCCACAAGCGTGTTGTGAAACCGTGCTGCGATTCGGCGAGGATCGGCGCCGGCCATTACCTCCCGAACGATCCGCCGCACCATCGGCCGCAGATCGAGCCGCCACGGCCGCTCGGCGCGGTCAAGGCAAAATTCGTATTCCCCGGTTTCACCGGGATCGGCGAGGTTGTTGAGCATCAGCGCGATCTGCCCTTCGTAGGTGGCCCGCTGCCGGGCCAGAACGAGCGCGCCGATGGCGTCGAAGTAGCGCCCGACGCCGTGCGCACTGGCAGTATTGAGGCCACTTGCCATCATGCGACGCACCACGGTGACCGCCCCGCCATCGAGCCGCGAGAACAGTTCGATCCGCTCCCATCCGTCAAAGCTTCCACCGAACGCATCATCGATCAGCGCAAGGGCGAGCCGCCAGACCTCGCGCACCGCGCGATCGCCACCCGCAAGCGCGATCGGGCGCAGCGTCGCCACCCGCTCGAAACCCGCAAAGTCAGCGCACAGCAATTCCCCGCCCCACATCGCGCCGTCGCTGCCGAGACCGGAACCATCAAACGCGAGCCCGAGGACCGGCCCCGCAAGCCCATGCTCCGCCATCGCGCTTGCCACATGCGCATGATGGTGCTGCACCGCGACGGCAGCGCATTCCCGGCGCTCGCGCGCATAACGGGTTGAGAGGTAATCAGGATGCAAATCGTGAGCGATTATCTCCGGCCGTGCGCCAACGAAGGTTTCCAGCCGCGCGATCGACTCCTCGAAAGCTTCGTAGATCTCGAGACCGTCGAGGTCACCGAGATGCGGACCGAACCAGGCAGCATCGCCGATACCGAGGCAGAAGCTGTTCTTGAGTTGCGCTCCGACCGCCAGCACCGGGCGCTCAAATGGCGGGTCGACCGGTAGCGGGCGCGGAACGTAACCTCGCGAGCGGCGCAGCACCGTTGGAGCGCCCGCAATGATACGCGCGACCGAGTCGTCGCATCGGGTCACGATTTCACGGTCGTGAATAAGAAAAGCGTCGGCGATCCCGGCCAGCCGAAGCAGCGCCTCCTCATCGCGATAGGCGATGGCTTCATCCGACCGGTTGCCCGACGTCATCACCAGCGGTCGCTGCGCCGCCGCCAGAAGCAGGTGATGCAAGGGCGTATAGGCAAGCATGATGCCGACCAGCAGGCTCTCCGGCGCGACCTCGGCAGCGAGATTCGCATCCGGATGCCGATGGGCGAGAACGATCGGCCGTTCGGGCGAGCAGAGCAGCGCACGCTCCGCGGGACAAAGCGCGGCGAGGCGTTCGGCGTCTTCGAGTTCGCGCACCATAACCGCGAACGGCTTTTCATCGCGATGCTTGCGCAGACGCAAGCGCGCAACCGCGGAGGACGAGGTGGCATCGCAGGCGAGATGGAAGCCACCGATACCCTTGAGGGCGACGATCGACCCTTCGCACATGGCGCGGGCCGCATCTTGGAGCGCGTCATTCGATGGCGACTCCGCGCCCGTGGCCTCGAGTAGTCGAAGACGCGGGCCGCATTCGGGACACGCGTTCGGCTCCGCATGAAAACGCCGATTCCCCGGATCTTCGTACTCCCGCAGGCACTCAGCGCACATCTCGAACGGCGCCATCGTGGTGACGCCACGGTCATACGGAACATCACGCGCAATCGTGAAGCGCGGACCACAGTTGGTGCAATTAGTGAATGCGTAGCCGAAGCGGCGATCATCGCGATCGAAAATCTCCGCTACACAAGCGGGACAGACCGCCAGGTCGGCGGGTATCGATACGCGTCGCTCCCTGCCCTGCTGGCTCGGCGCGATCTCGAACTCAGAGCGCTGTTCGAATTCGAGCAGGCTCGCCCGCACCGCCTTGAGTTGTGCCGGTTCAGGCGCCTCGGTGGTAAGTCGGCTGACGAAGCGGTCCAGCCCCGCGCGCGAACCAAAGACTTCGATAGTGACGCCCGCGCCGTCGTTGCGCACACTGCCGGTCAATCCTTCTTCGCGCGCGAGCCGATAGACGAACGGCCTGAATCCGATCCCCTGCGAGATGCCCGTTATGCCGATCTTGAGGCCCCCGGGTTCCGACGGACGCCGATCGGCGCCAGAGCCATGGCGCGCTGAAACGGCGATGTCCATGAGGTGAGGCTCCTCTGCGTTCACGGCTCACCCAACGAATGGATGTACGCGACCAGGTCCCAGATCTGCCGGTCGGTGAGAATCGTCCACGACGGCATGGCGCTTCCCGGGACACCGTCGTGAATCGCCCGATAGGTCCCCACCGCGCTGGCGGAATCGGACCATGGCGGGCTGGTGAGATTGGCCGGCGGCGGCTCGATGTCGGCGCTGCGTAGCCCGTGCCCGTCGCCCTTCTCCCCATGACAGATGGCGCAATGCTGCATGAAGAGTACGCGACCTTGCTCTCGCACCGTGCGAGACGCAAAGAGCCCCGGCGGAATTTGCGCTACGCCAGGCGACCTACCGCTCCTGCGGCATCCTGCGATCGCGCACAGCGCCGCGATCGCGACCGCGACCCTTAGCAATACGCTTGGGCGACAGTTCATAGCCAAGACCTCGAGCCTCACGCACTATCGCCTCTACCAGCCCGTTCAACCCCGCCTCGACCGGCGCAGAGCGCTCGACGCTCAAGTCCATGTTGTCCGGCACCAGCCCCAGCAGGGTTACCGAGGTCGGATAGGAGTCCATCAGTCGCGCCGAATCCAACAGGTCGGCAACCCCTATCTGATGAGGAGACAGGCGGGTCCGCACCGCCGGCGGCACATCGTCTCCGTCGATGCGGACCAAGGTTCCCGGCGGGGCGTCGACGCGAACCGCATCAACCAGGATCACATGCTCCGACTCGGTAAACAGCCCCAGCAGCGTCATCCCGAGCGTGCCGCCATCCGCCACGCGGACCTGCGGAGGAATCTCGTAGTCGCGTTCCAGTTGAGCCACTGCAACAACCCCGAGCCCGTCATCGCGCAGCAGGACGTTGCCGAGCCCGAGCACCAGCAGTTCCTCAGGCATCGCGATCCTCGGCCGATATGGCTTCCGGGTTGATGCGCTTGTAGCCCGAGAAGATTGAATCGATCATTCCGCTGCGCTCGGTGAGCGAAAAAAGAATCGCCGAATACACGTGATGAATCATGAAGATCAGCAGCAGCCACATCCCGATATGATGGACCAGGCGCGCGATCTGAAGTCCGCCGAAAATAGGGATCAGGAAGCCGAACAACTGAAAGGGCGAACCCACCGGAGCATAGACGGTATAGAGGGCGAGACCGGTGCCGATCATCGTGAAGTAGATCAGAAAAACCATTGCGTAGGCTGCGCCGGCAAGACCACTGTGGCCGGGATAGGCGGCCGGATCGCGGCGAACGAAGCCGTAAAATCTCATCGCCTGCCAGGTGCTGCGCAGCCGCCGGCGCGATACCGGCACCAGCTCGCTCCAGCGCGCGTAGCGATTGCCGGCGAACATCCAGTAGACGCGCACAAATACCGCCAGGGTGAAGACAATCGCCGCGTAGAGATGGATCACGCGCATCGTCCCCATCACGAAGTGATTGCGGGCTGGGCCGTTGACTGCGATGAACGGATCGCCGATGTAAAAACCGGTGACCGCAAGTACCGCAATGGACAGGACGATTAGCCAGTGCGTCGCTCGCACCGGCAGTTCCCAGACGTAGATGCGCTCGCCGCCCTCAGGTTCCGGCGCGGACCGTGGCAGCGCGCTCACTGGACCTTGACGCGAGCAAGCTCGCGCCCCTTGGCGTCCACCACATGAACGCCGCAGGCCATGCACGGATCAAACGAGTGCACGGTGCGCAGCACCTCGAGCGGCTGATCGGGCTTCGCCACCGGAGTGCCGACCAGAGCCGCTTCGTAAGGCCCCGGCTGATTCGCATGATCGCGCGGGCCGGCATTCCAGGTGCTCGGCACGACGCACTGGTAGTTCACGATCTCACCATTGTTAATGTGAACCCAGTGGCCGAGGGAGCCGCGTGGCGCCTCGTGAAACCCCGCGCCGTAACAGTCGGCCGGCCAGCTCTCCGGCTCCCACTTCGAGTTATCCTGGATACGATAGTCGCGCCGCGCCATCTGCTCGCCCAGCGCGCTTACCCAATCGCCCATCTTTTCGACCACCACCTGGGTCTCGATGGCACGCGCCGCCACGCGCCCCAGAGTCGAGAATAGCGCCTGCGGCCCGACCCCAAGCGTCGCGAGCGCCTTGTCGATCAGCTCCTTGACCCGCGCCGGCCGCCCCGACGAATACGCGACCAGCATGCGCGCCAGCGGCCCAACCTCCATCGGCTCACCCTGGTAGCGTGGTGATTTGAGCCAACTGTATTTTTGTGCCAGTTCCAGGCGCTCGTAGGGCGGTTTTGGTCCGGTGTAATTCGGCTGGGTCTCGCCCTTGAACGGATGAAGCGCCTGGCTGTCGCCACCTGAGTATTGGTACCAGGAGTGAGCCACCTGCTCAGTGATCTTCTGCTGCTCAACCGGCTCGACTTTCGAAAGGTTGCGCGCCCGAATTATGCCGGGCGGCATCCACAGCTCGGGATTTTGGCTGTCGTCCTCCGGATAGTCGCCATACACCATGTAGTTGCCGACGCCCGCGCCGATCGCGGCCCAGTCCTTGTAAAACGACGCGATCGCGAGCACATCGGGGACATAAACGCGAGTCACAAAGTCGCGGCCCTCGGCGATGAGCTTGTCGAGCGCCGCGATGGTGTCCATGTTGAGCGCGTTTTGCGAGTCAGCATCGACCGGCGTGGCCATGCCGCCGACCAGGAAACTCTGCAGATGCGGATTTTTTCCGCCCAGAATCGCGTGGATTTTGATGAAACGGCGCTGCCAGTCGAGCGCCTCCAGGTAATGCGCCACCGCCATCAGATTCGCCTCGGGCGGCAGCCGGTAAGCGGGATGGCCCCAGTAGGCGTTGGCGAACGGTCCAAGCTGGCCGCGCTGAACGAACGTCGTGAGCCGCTCGCGCACGCCCGAAAAATACTTTGCGCTCGACAGCGGCCAGTCAGAAATCGACTGCGCCAGTGTGGCGGTCTTTGCCGGGTCGGCCTTGAGCGCCGAGGTGATATCGACCCAGTCCAGCGCCTGCAGATGGTAGAAGTGGATTACGTGATCGTGGACGCTCTGCGCCGCGATGATCAGGTTGCGCAGCAGCCGCGCGTTGGGCGGCGGCACGGCGCCAATGGCGTGCTCGACGGCGCGAATCGAGGCAATCGCGTGAACCGTGGTGCACACTCCGCAGATGCGCTGGGTAAAGACCCATGCGTCACGCGGGTCGCGCCCCTTGAGAATGATTTCGATACCGCGAAACATCGTCGACGACGACCACGCATCGCTCACCTTACCGCCATCGACTTCGGCTTCGATCCGCAGATGCCCTTCGATGCGCGTTACGGGATCGACCACGATGTGGGTCATTTCGAATCCCCCGAATCGTCGTCAGAATCCGGGGGCTTGGTGCCCCTGTGATGCGATATGAACTCGCCGACTCCATGGGCGGCCGAGGCCGCGCCCACGATTGCCGCCGCCCCCAGGCCGATCCGATCAAGGTTGGCGCCGACGTTGAATCCGGGGACGTTGGGCAGTCGCCGATAGAACGGCGTCATGGTGTCCCAGAAGTTCGGCTCCGCACAACCGACGCATGGATGGCCGCAGCCGATGGGCCAGTTGGTGCCCTCGTTCCATCGGACTTCCGGACAGTTCTGCGACGTCGCCGGCCCTTTACATCCCATCTTGTAGAGACAGGCGCCGTGTCGATGGGCTTCATCGCCCCACGCCTCGACGTACTGTCCGGCGTCGAAGTGCGCCCGCCGTTCGCAGTTATCGTGGATGTATGTTCCGTAGGCAAACAGCGGACGCCGGTAGCGGTCCAGCGGCGGCCACCGCTTCATGGTCATATAGTAGACCAGCAACGCGGTGATGTTCTCGGCGTTCATCGGGCAGGCCGACATGTTGATCAAATTCTTGAGGCCCGGCACCGCATCGCCGACCGAAATTGCGCCGGTCGGATTGGGACGCGCCGCCGGGATGCCACCGAAGGTGGCGCAGGTGCCGACCGCGATGGTAGCCGCCGCCTGGCCGCACACCTCACGCGCGATCTGCAACGCGCTGCGGCCGCCGATCGTGCAGTAGGCGCCGTCCGCGCCGGTGGGGATCGCACCCTCGACCAGGGCGATGTATTTTCCCGCGAAATCGTGCACCGTGCTGGCAAGCACGCTTTCGGCTTGGGCGCCGGCCGCGGCCATCAGCGTCTCGTGATAGTTCAGCGAGATCGTATCGAGAATCAGGTCGCCGACCGTCGGATGACTCGCGCGCAAAAACGATTCGGTGTTCCCCGCGCAATCCTGGAACTCGAGCCAGACCAGAACCGGTTTAGAAGATGTCTCGATCGCCTCGGCGATGGCCGCAGCCGCGGTCTTCGGTAGCGCCAGCACCGCAGCCATCGAGACACAGAACTTCAGAAAATCACGGCGCGGCACACCGCGATACTCGAGCTCTTGACGCAACCAACCGTTGGGGGCCATGAGTGATCCTCCTCAATCAGACAGTTGCCGACGCATGGGACGTTGTGACAGGCTCCCCACGCCACGCCGTTGGACTTTAAGCGAATTCATAACCTCATGAGAAATAAATTGCAAATCGCGGGCCACTTTTCGTACCTTTCCGGTCAGCACAAGTTGCGTCGTGCGCAGGACCATGGAACCGAGCAATCAACCTCGTTTGTCAACGGCGTGCTAAGAAGGACTTGAGGCTTGAGTCCGTTGCTCAACCTGGGAAGCATATCGGACCGTTATCCACACCTTCGCAAGTATTTTGCCGTGGTCCATCGGGATCTGAGCCAAACGTACTCGCGAGATATCGGAAAGTGGTTGTTGATAGCCCCGCTGATCGGGGTGATCACCGGCGCAGTTGTCGTTCTGGAAGTGATCGTAATCCTTGAAGGCTTGTGGGCTTATCTGCTGCCGCGCTATGACGCGCAACACTGGCTGATAATTCCGGGAGTCCTGGCCGGCTTCGGATTGACCGGCCTCATCATGCAGTTCCTTACGCCTGACCCGGACTTGCACTCGACCGACGAAGTAATCCGCTCCTACCACGAGCACAGCGGCGACATGGACTTCCACTCCTACTGGTATAAGCTGCTGGCTTCGGTGACCACGATCGGCTTCGGGGGCAGCACCGCGCTCGAAGGTCCGGGCATCTATGCCGGGGCTGGAGCCGCATCCTGGCTATGGACCAAACTGCGCGGCTTTAGCCTGAGCCGGAACGATCGGCAGGTGATGCTGATAAGCGGTGCCGCAGCCGGTTTGGCGGCGGTCTTCCGCGCCCCGCTTACCGGATTGATTTTCGCCCTCGAGATGCCGTTTCGAGACGACCTCGCACACGAGGCATTGCTGCCGTCCCTGATTGCCTCGGTGGTGGCCTATTCAACGCTGGTGGCGGTGCTGGGTTCCGAACCGCTTTTCGCTTTCGCCAAGACGCCTAAATTCCACAGCATCGATCTGGTGTGGGCCGCCTTACTGGGCTTGATCTGCGGGCTGATTGCGATGGCCTTTTCGATTACCTTCCGGAAATTTCGCGCCCTTATGATCAAGCTGCCGATTCCCCATACCTTCAAACTGCTGCTGGGCGGACTGGGCGTGGGCCTATGCGGGCTCGGCTTCGCTACCGTGTTCAGCGGACCGCTGCTTCCGCTCGGCCCGAACTACGAAGTCGTACGCAATTTGCTCGCGAATTACTATCCATCGAACATCGTACTGTTGTTCTTTGTTACCAAGGCCGCGGCCTCACTCCTTACGCTCGGCACCGGCGGCGTGGGTGCGATGTTCGTGCCGCTGCTGTTGCTGGGTGAATCGCTGGGGCGGGTGTTTGGACAATCCGTCGTCCATGGGCAGGCCGATCTCTACTGCGCGATCGGGATGGCGTCGTTTATCGCCGCCGGCTACAAGACCCCGCTGGCTTCGGTGGCGTTCGTGGCCGAAACCACCGGCGCCCCCGCCTATCTTATTCCGACCCTGATCGGCTCCGCCTTCGCGTATGCGGTCTCGGGCGAAGCCTCGGTTTGCGGCGATCAGCGTCTGCATCAGACCGCCAAGCTCAGTCGACCGGTCGGAATCACGGCCAGAGAGATAATGCAGACCAAAATGGTAGGTGCGGAGGCGGATGCAACTCTGCAGGAATTTTTCGTCAGCGTCGCAGCCAACCATCGCCATCCTGCTTACCCCGTGTTCAAGGACAACCAGACGGTGGGGGCGATTTCGCTGTGGGAAATCGCCCAGGTGCCGCTCTCACGCTGGAACAGCGTCAAGGTGGGAGAGGTTGTGCGCCCCGACCTGGCACAGGTCGGCCAGGAAGCTGATTTGAGGGAAGTGGTCGGACTGATGAATCAACAACGGCGCCATCGATTGGTGCTGGTCACCGGCTCGGACGGGGCTCCGGCCGGTCTGATAACCCCGTCGGATATCGTCTTCGCCCTCTCAATCGGCGACCCCCACCGCAATCAGGAGGACTAGCGAGCGCCGCGTATCTGCTTCAAGATCCTCTTCACGCTCCGTGATCAGGCGGGCTTCGACAGGCCGTAACAAGCGGCCAGATTGTCGTGCAGGATCAGCCCCTTTTCCTCATCGGTCAGCTCCGCCATCTGCTCTTTGATTACCTCCCGAGAGTGCGGCCAGGTGGAGTCGAAATGCGGATAGTCGTTGGCCCACATCAAGCGCCGGATGTTGCACAATCGCGCCTGGCGCAGCGCTATCAGGTCGTCCTGAAAAGTCACGTAAACGTTTTCGCGGAAGTAATCGCTGGGCGCCTTCGACAGCAGTTCGGTCTGCAGATGGTGGCGATGATGGTCGTAGGCATAATCCATACGATACATAAAATGAGGCATCCAACCGGCGTCCGCTTCGGCACACACCAATTTCAGCTTTGGATGACGTTCGAACACGCCGCCAAAAGTAAACATCGCGATGAGATCCTGGTTGCCACGGATCAGGTTCATCCACGAATTGAGCTTCGAGTTGACTCCCCGGTTGCTATTCCCATAGATAGTATCGGTCTTTTGATTTGGGTCACGGGAGCCCGGCAGATGATGGAATGTGACCGGTAGCCCAAGGTCGACGCACGCTTCCCAAAACGGATCGTATTGGCGGCTGTCGTAGTCCTCCTCCGCCGGATAGCCTGGCAACATTATCCCCTTGAGGCCCAGTTGCTTGATCTCACGAGCCTCGGCGATCGAATCGCGGGCCGTGCGCATCGAGACGTTGCCGACCCCGATTAACCGGTCCGCGTGTACTGCGCAGTACTCGGCGATCCAGCGGTTGTAGGCGCGGAAGCAGGCCTGCCGATAATCGACGTCGGGATGCTTGCAGATCAACATGCCGGCGCTCGGATACAGAATCTCGGCGGCTACGCCGTCGCGATCCTGCGCTGCCAGGCGCGCCTCAGGGTCCCAGCCGGCGCGCGGCAAGTCTTCAAATCTGGGCGATTTCTCGCTGACGCTGGACGGATCAACTCCGGCGGCTGAAAAGAGCGCCAGCGGTACCGGCTTATCGATCCCCCAGATCACAAAGATATCGCCCACTCGCTGGTCATAAACCACGCGTGGAGCCTGCTCCCGGTAGCGTTTATCAATCCGCTTCACATAACAGTCGGGCGGCTCGAGCACGTGCGAATCGGCAGAGAAGATTAGCTCCGACATCGAATACTCACTCTCCCTTCGTCTCCAAGAGTCCCATTGGACTACTCAGTTGTGGACCGCATCTCATTTGTCAGCGGCGTTTATTGCGTCACGCTTTACGCTTCAAAGGACGTGCGCCCGGTCATGCGGCGGCCCGCCGGCGGCCTGCCCGGTCCTGCATCTGCTCACGCCAGCGTCGCCAGAACGAACGCATCTGTTCTTCGTCGTCAGGTCCAGGGTCGCGCATCATTCCGCGTGAGATGTCGGACCATTCGAGTTCCTTGACCGACCGGAATCCCTGCTGACAGCTCTCCAGCGCCTCGACGTCGTCGGGCGTGGCGAATCCGCCCGGTCCGAGAAAGGTAAGAAAGTTGTCGAGCCGCAGGCTGCGCCATTTGGGTGCTTCGTTTTTCGGAGCGAGCGCCCACGCCGTGACCTCCATATAGCCGGGCTCGACCGGATAGAAGGTGCGCAGGGTGAGCGACATGATGTCGTTGATGATCAAGTTGGGATAGATGAAAAAATTGCGGCTGTAATCGGCGATCCGCCGCGCCCGTTGCGCACCGTAGCGCGCCACCAGACGATCTTTGATTTGCTGGATCTCGGCCCGGAGCTGCTCGCCCCAGCGCGGTTCCCATCTCGCGATCGGACGGCCGAAGGCGGCCTCATACTCGATCAGCGCATGGCCCTTGCCCAAGGCGCGCCCGACGCCGGGCAGTCCCTTCAATTTGACGCCGACCGATCGCAGATACTCGACGTAGGTCTGGTGCGTCGCGGCAAGATGGTAGCCGTCTATGCTGTTTTCGACCAGCAGCTTCCAGTTGGCGCGCATTGAGTACTTCTGCGTGCCGCCCACGATCTCCATCCCTTCTTCGCCCTGGTCGAGGATGATGTCGAGAATTTCTTTGGCATCGCCCAGGTAACTGACGAAATCCTCGATCTCGGGGTCGAAGCTGATGAACACCATCCCGCGATAATTGGCCAGTCGCGGCGCGCTGCGCAGGGCGAAATCCTCGCGGCGAAATCCCGGTGGGTAACCGTCGGCTCCCGGCAGGCCGACCAGAACGCCACGGTTATCGAACGTCCAGGCGTGGTAGAAGCAGCGGAAGGTGTGGGCGTTACCGTGGTCGGCGCGGCAGACCATCGCGCCACGATGGGTGCAACTGTTGATCAGCACCCGCACCTCTCCGTCGCGGTCGCGGCACAGGATAACGGGTCGGCCGGCCATCGGGCGGGTTCGGAAGTCACCCGGAGAAGGAACTTCCGATTCATGCCCGACGAACAGCCAGGTTCGGTCGAACACCCGCTCACGCTCGAGCTCGAGAACCTCCGGCGAAACAAACGCCTTGCGGTTCACCGAGAACAGTCCGCGCTTGCGATCATCGGTAATCAGATCGCCGAGCTCGTGCATCCCCGTGCTGCCATCGCGATGTCTGGTCGCCACGGCCTGCAACCGAAGCGAAAATCATGCCCGATCGTTCGGCGCCCCGCCTGTCAACCGAAAAGAATAGTCGACAGGCGGCAACGATAAATCCGAACTTAACAGGCGCGACAGGGATAGTGTGTATTTCGGTTACACTTTTGTGCCCGGCTCTCTGTCACACAATTTTACAGTTGCGAGCAACTAGTGTAGCCGTGCTCAACCACGTCTGATGGTTGCGCCGAAGCCGTAGCGCCTGAGCTTATCGTAAAGTCCTTTGCGCGAGATGCCAAGCAACTGGGCAGCTTTGAGCTTGTTTCCACCGGTCCGCAGCAGTGCCCGCTCGATCAAGTCGCGTTGATAGTCCGCCATGTTGAGCGCCGGCTCCGGCTCGCGGCGTTCCGGAACAGCGGTCGAGCGTCCTGCCAGCGCGGCGGGAAGATCCGCCAGCGTTATCAGGTTGGAGCGGCAGAAGGTAAAGGCCTGTTCGATCGCGTTGGAAAGTTCGCGCACATTCCCCGGCCAGCTGTAAATCCGCATCGCCTCGCGCGCCGGTGTATCGACCTCGACAATCGGAGTGGCGCGGGTCAATTTTTCATTGAACAGGGCGATAAAATGTTCGACCAGGAGCGGGATGTCGTCGCGCCGCTCACGTAGCGGGGAAACCTTGAGGGTGTTGACGCCCAGGCGGTAGTAAAGGTCTTCGCGCAGATTACCGCAGCGCACCGCCTCGGCAGGCTCGCGGTTGGTCGAGGCGATGACCCGCGCCTCGACCCGAAGCTCGCGGGTCGATCCGATCGGGCGCACGGTATGCTCCTGCAGCGTACGCAGGAGCTTGCTCTGCGTCGCGGCGGTCATTTCCGTGATCTCGTCAAGGAACAGCGTCCCACCCTGGGCGGCGCGAAAGAGCCCCAGGTACTCGCCAGTCGCGCCGCTGAAAGCGCCCCGCGTGTAGCCGAAAAGCTCGCTTTCGATAAGCTCGCGCGGCAGCGCCGCGCAGTTGAGGGCCACGAACGGCGCATGACGGGCGCGCGAGCATTCGTGGATCGCCCGCGCAATCAGCTCCTTGCCGGTGCCGCTTTCCCCGACGATCAGGACGGTGCTGCGCACCCCCGCGACCGCCTCGATGCGCTCATACAGCGCGCGCATCTCCGGCGTCACTCCCACCAGGCCATGGAACGAGGTCCGCGCTTCGTGCGGTAGTTGCGCGGCTTCGCGCTCGAGGTCTTCCACCCGGGCGGCGACCGAAGCGGTGCGGGACTTGAAGTAGCTTTCGGCCAGGACCGCGGTTCGACAATGACTGATCTTGTCGAACAGCCGGTAGCTCGAGAGGTCGGCGGAATCGGGAAATGTCCGCATCGCGGCCTCCTCGAACAGATGCATCGAGGCGACCACCTCGGTAAACGGTACGTGCCGCTCCGCCAGTTGCTCGCCGACGGCGCGGACGGCGATCACGAAGTCAGTGAAGGATTCACGCTTGAGCGTTGCCACCGTGGCGTCCAGATCCGCGCCATGGATCTGAAAAAACTCGGCGCGTGAGAGGGACCTGCGATCGCCGAAGTGAACGCTGTACAGCTCCCACCATTCGGCCAGCACCGCTTCGCGCCGGGCGGCTACCGCCTCGAGCAGCGGCTTAAGCAGTTCCAGTTCGTGCTGCCAGATGAGGCCGAAGTAGACTGGTTCCACAGTGTTTCACTGGCGGCCGGTAAGCGCAGGCCGAGAGCAGCGACGAGAGCTCAACCGGCCAAACTGCAACAAATTTGTCGGTTCACTGGCGAAGTCACTAACATCGGCGATCAGCAAGCCTCCCTGCGAAAGACCCTAGCATTGTTTGATCTTAATCAGTATCGATTTCGCCAGCTCACCGGCCATCACCGCGAAGTCCGCCGCCCGCGCGCTTTCCGAACCAACTGGCACGATTCTCGCTCAAGCATAGGCAGGTTAATTAGCCTTCGACGAGGAGATCCAGATGGCGCTGGCATTGAAATCCAACGGACGCATTTCACCGAGCAGGCAGTATGCGCCCTACATCGAGGCGGTCTGGGGGCTTAAGAATCATTGGTACCCGGCGCTGTTCAGTCACGAACTCAAAGAGAATGATGTAAAGGCCGTGTTAATCGCCGGCCACGAGATTGCGCTGCGCCGCGCCAAGGGCAAATCCTACGCGATGCAGAATCGCTGCCCGCATCGCGGCGTCCGGTTTTCCGCCAAGCCGCTGGTGCTGACGGACGATCTCATGAGCTGCTGGTATCACGGTTTCAGTTTCGGATTGGAGGACGGCGTCCTGAAGACCATCGCGGGATGCCCTGACGATCAGAATATCGGGCGGGTGCGAATCCGGACTTATCCGGTCGAAGAGGTTGCCGGGATCATTTTCGTGTTTGTCGGCGATGCGGAGTACAAACCCGTCCCGCCGCTCAGCTCCGACCTGCCGCTACGGATTACCGACGACGCGAACCCGATTAAACATCTGCTTGACCGTGACGTGTTCGTGCGCGGCATCCATCGTACCGGCAACGCCAACTGGCGCCTGGCGGTCGAGAATGGCTACGACCCCGGCCATCTGCTGATTCATTGGGACAGCATGATGGTTAACAGTCAGGACCGCCTGATGCCGATCGGAGTTGAGCCGGTCCGCGAGGACGCCGTGCGGGTCATCGACGAACCCGACGGTCCCAAGGGCATCATGTGCATGTACAACACGCAGGGGGCGTGGAAACCGATCATCGAAAATCCGATCGTCAAGATGAAGGCGAAAGGCAAGAAGCCCTACTATTTTCGCGTCTCAACCGTGCTGCCGGGCCTCCTCCAGGTCGAGCATTGGCCGATCCCGGGCTGGTCGCAGCTCGAGTGGTACATCCCGACCGACGACAAGCATCACGAATATTGGGAGGTCGTGGTCGGCCCGTGCCGCGACGAGGAGGAGCGCAAGGAAGCCGAGTCGCTCTACAACGGGTTCTTCGAACCGATCGGACTGCGCGGCTTCAACGACGCCGATCTGTTCGCGCGCGAGAATATGCAGAAGTTTTATGAGGATAACACCGGCTGGGATGAGGAAATCCTGTGCATGTTCGACAATGCGCTGATCGCCTGGCGCAAGGCGGTTTCGCGCTTCAACCGCGGCATCCAGGAGCCGCCGCGCTTCTGCGAGCAGCCGTAAGCTCGCCGTTCCGGATCGTCCGCAGCGATTAAGACGTCTTCAGGATCGTCATAACCCGGCGATCGCCTGGAGTTTTATCGGATCTATCACGATCCTGGTGCGCCCTTCCTGGGCAATCGCATCTGGTCTCGCCAGCCGCGCCAGGGATGCGCTGACCTTGGCGCGCGATCCAATCATCAGGTGCGCCAAATCCTGATCCTATAGCTACTCGGCCCAATGCTTCGATCAACAGTCCGAATAGACTTTTGTATTGCGCAAGGAAGTAGAAGAGAGCAAATTGGACTTGAATGCGCCACGTCATCATCTCCCATCTTCCAACTATTACCTGTCAGCCACTCGAGCCGGCCGGCGGCCGAAGCTCAAAGTCCTGTGACGCGCGGCGATGGACGGCGGCGCGCGGCGCGGCGCAGCAAAGTTCCCAGCGAGGAAGCGGGCGGCTGAACCCTGTGGCGCAAGCGTCGGTCGGAACATGAAAAATCCTGTCGCAAGGTTCGGGGGCCCTGACCCGGTCCCGTAAGGAGCGCTGATAGTGGCAAAGCTCTTCAACAAGATTCTGTGTCCAATCGATTTTGACGACAATTCCATGGCGGCGCTCGATCTGTGCTGCACAATCGCCGCGCTGAATGGAAGCTCGGTATATCTCATGCATGTGGTCTCGATTCCGTTGCAGGCCCAGCTTACGCCGCTTCCGCTGGAATCGTCCGCAGTTCGGGAGCAGGAGGCACGGACCAAGCTCGAACAGGTCGCGCGGGATCGGATACCGGGTGAGGTGCGCTACGAAATCGTGACGGGCAGCGGCTCGATAGCGCAAGCCATTCTGCATGCCGAGGTCGGTTACGGTGTCGAGCTGATCGTGATGGCGGCGCATGGCCACGGACGCTCCGCGGTCGGTCATTTCCTTCTTGGCGGTATTGCCGAACAGGTGCTCCGCGAATCAAAGTGCCCGGTGCTAGCCGTTCCGCTACGACAATAAGCGCGCTCCGGCAAGTCCCATCACCGACACACGACCGGCGCCAATCTCATCATGCAGGACAAGTCGCCTGCTGATAGGCTGGTGCCATGCTGATTGATTCTCCGGCCCGGTTAATTCATATCTTCTGCTGGACAGCCAGCGCACTGCAGCGCCACAACCGGGCTCAGTGCCTTCGGTTGCTACGATAACGGTGAGCGCGCGAATTCCGGCAAGTACCTACCGCCTGCAGCTTAATCGCTCCTTCACTCTGGAGCAGGCGGCGGAGTTGATCGATTACCTGTTCGAGCTGGGGATAAGCGACTGCTATGTGTCGCCGCTGACCGTAGCCCGTGCCGGCAGCACGCACGGCTACGATGTCACCGATCACAGCCGCCTGGATCCGGAGCTCGGCGGCGAAGGGCAATTCCTCAACTTCGCCCGCGCGCTGGCGGACAAGGGCATGGGGCTGTTGCTCGATACTGTCCCCAACCACATGTGCATCGCGGATCCTGCCAATCGCTGGTGGTTCGACGTACTCGAAAACGGACCCGGCTCGCCGTACGCCAGATACTTTGACATCGATTGGGCGCCGCCCAAGGCCGATCTCGCGAACAAGGTCCTGCTGCCAGCGCTCGGGGACCAGTACGGGCGCGTGCTCGAGAACCAGGAGATCAGGATCGTCTTCCAGGGCGGCGCCTTTGAGGCCCATTACCATGAGCTGCGGCTACCGGTGGCGCCGCGAACCTGGACCTGGATGCTCGAACCGGCGCGGGTGCGCCTGGTGCAGATCCTCGGTGAATCGCATCCCGACGTGATGATGCTCGAGAGCATCATCACCGCTATCAGCCATCTGCCGTTGCGTACCGAAACCGATCCGGCTCGCGTGCGCGAGCGCCAACGCGAAAAGGAGATCATCAAGAGCCGCCTCTCCGCGCTGGTCGAGAGCAGTGCGGCCGTGAGCTCCGCCCTGCAAGCCGCGCTCGAAGAGCTCAACGGCGTGCGCGGCGAGCCGCGCAGCTTCGACCGGCTGGAAGGGCTGCTGGCGGAACAGGCCTATCGGCTGAGCTTCTGGCACGTCGCCGCCGACGAGATTAATTATCGGCGCTTCTTCGACGTTAACGATCTCGCGGCGATTCGCGTCGAGGAGCCCGAAGTCTTCGCCGCCGTGCATGAACTGATCTTCCGTCTGATCGAGCAGCGGGCGGTAACCGGCCTGCGCGTCGATCACGTCGACGGTCTGCTCGACCCCAAGGAGTATCTGCAGCTGCTGCAGCGCGAATGCGCGGCGCGCGCGAATACGACCGCAAATGGCGGCAAGCCCGCAGGGCCTGAATCCGAATCACGCCGCAACCCTCCACCGTTCTATGTCGTGGTGGAAAAAATTCTTACCGGCGCCGAAGAATTGCGCGCCGACTGGCCGATCCACGGCACCACCGGGTACGACTTTCTCAACGCGCTCAACGGTCTTTTCGTCGAGGGCGCCAATCGCGAGGCTTTCCTCCAGCTATATCAGCGCTTCACCGGCTTGCTCCCCGACTTCGCCGAACTCGTGTATGCGTGCAAGCGGCTGGTCCTGCGAGCGTCGATGTCGGGTGAGCAGAACGTGCTGGCGCGCGCGCTGGATCGCATCTCGGAAAGTCATCGATGGTCGCGCGATTTCACCTTGAACAGTCTCGGCCGCGTCCTGGCCGAGGTCATCGCCTGCTTCCCTGTATACCGATCATACGTAACCGCCGACGGTGCGGTGGCTGAGCCTGATCGGCGTTACATAATGTCGGCGATCAACCGCGCCAAGCGGCGCAATCCGGCGCTGAGCGAGTCGATTTTCGACTTCCTGGCCTCCGTGCTCCTGCTCGAGCATCCCGCAATGCTCGATGATGCGGCGTGCCGCGAACGGCTCGACTTCACCTTGCGCTTCCAGCAGGTGACCAGCCCCGTGATGGCCAAGGGATTCGAGGACACCGCGCTCTACCGCTTTTATCCGCTCGCCTCGCTCAACGAAGTCGGCGGTAATCCGCTGTCGTTCGGGCTCTCGGCCGAAGACTTCCACCGCCAGAATCTCAACCGGCTGCGCGATTGGCCGCACTCGCTCAACGCCACCGCGACCCATGACACCAAGCGCGGCGAGGACGTGCGCGCGCGAATCAACGTGCTCTCTGAAATTCCCGAGCTGTGGGAACAGACTCTGTGGCGATGGCATCAACTCAATGCTGCGGCGCGCACCGAGGTCGAGGGCGTCGAAATTCCGGACCCGAACGAGGAATATCTCTTCTATCAGACTTTGATCGGATGCTGGCCGCACGAGCCCGCCTCGCCCGAGGCCGATGAAGAATTCACCAGGCGCATCGTCAGTTACATGGACAAGGCGACAAAAGAGTCCAAGCTCCATACCAGTTGGGTCAGTCCCAATCGCGAGCACGAGCGCGCGCTGGCTCGCTTCGTCGAAATCGCACTCCGGCGCGACCCGGCGAATGCCTTCCTCGCCGACTTCACTTCCTTTGCGCGACCGATCGCGGTTGCCGGCATGCTCAATTCGCTGTCGCAAACGCTGCTGAAGATCACCTCGCCCGGCGTGCCGGACTTTTACCAGGGGAGCGAGTTGTGGGATCTCGGCCTGGTCGATCCTGATAATCGCCGTCCCGTCGACTACGGCGTGCGCAAGCGGCTGCTCGCGAAATTGCGAAGCGAAGCGGCAGCCGATCCGGTTGCGTACAGCGAGAGGCTGTTGCAGAGGCCGGCCGACGGCGGACTTAACATGTACGTGATGAATTGCGGACTTCGCTTCCGCCGCGAACATCGTGAGCTGTTCAGCAACGGCGCGTATACTGCGCTGGAATCCGCCGGTGAACGGCGGCATCACGTGGTGGCCTTTGCGCGCTCGCTCGGCGACCAGCAGGTGATCGCCGTCGCGGGACGGTTTTTTATGGCGATGGGCGGCGTTTCCGCACAATCGGCATTCGGGCCCGCCAACTGGGCTGATACGTTTCTCTCCGCGCCGCGGGAGCTGCTCCACAAGCATTACGTGGACCTCTTCACGGGCAGGACGATGGTGGCGGATGTCGGACGGGAAGCACAGCAGCTTGCGATGGCTGACATTTTCGCGCATCTGCCGGTTGCGATGCTGGTGGCGAAGAGTTGACGCCGCGTTGCCGTCGAAATGACACGCATGCCTGAGATTCCCTGGCACCTGGAGTTCGGTTCACGGCCGGTCGAGGGCGGGATCCTGTTTCGGACCTGGGCACCGCGAGCCAAACGGCTCGCGGTGCGTATCAGCGGCGATGCGCTGTTTCCAATGGCACGGGAGGACGATGAGGTTTTCCGGGTGCTGGTTCCGCAACAGACCGCCGGCCTCGACTACCTCTACGTAATCGACGATACCAGGGAACGTCCCGACCCGGTTTCGCGATGGCAGCCCGAGGGAGTGCACGGCCCTTCGCGAATAGTCGATCCGGAAGCCTTCGCCTGGAGCGATAATCATTGGAACGGCCTGGCGCTTAACGACTACCTAATCTGTGAGCTGCACGTCGGCACTTTCACCGCCGCCGGCACCTTCGCCGCGACTATCGACAAGCTTGAGTATCTTCGCGATGTCGGCGTCAACGCGGTGGAACTGATGCCGGTCGCGGAGTTCCCCGGCGCTCGCAACTGGGGCTACGACGGGGTCTATCCGTACGCGCCGCACTCGGCCTACGGCGGCCCGCTCGGGTTGAAGACGCTGGTAGATGCCTGCCATCGGCGCGGGCTGGCGGTCATCATGGACGTCGTTTACAACCACCTCGGACCCGAGGGGAACTACCTTGGCGAGTTCGGCCCGTACTTTACGAATCGTTACCTCACGCCGTGGGGCAATGCGATCAATTTCGATGGGCCTTTCAATGAAGGCGTGCGGCGCTACTTCATCGATAACGCGCTGTACTGGCTGACCGAGTACCACATCGATGCGCTGCGGCTCGATGCGATTCATGAAATCTTCGATCTCGGGACGCGCCATATCCTGCAGGAGCTCGGCGCAAGGTTCCACGCCGTCGCCCGCGATCTCGGACGCCGTGCGTACCTGATCGCCGAGAGCGACCTCGACGACGTGCGCATCATCAATCCGGCTGAGACCGGCCACGGACTCGACGCCCAATGGAATGACGATTTTCATCATGCACTGCACGCCATCCTGACTGGCGCCCGGCAGGGATATTTCACCGACTTCGGCCGTATCGCAGACCTGCAAAAGGCGCTGCGCGACGGCTTTGTCTATGACGGCCGCTACTCTCGCTTTCGCCATCGCCGCCACGGCAACTCATCCGCCGGCCGGCCGGGCGAGCAGTTCGTGGTGTTCAGCCAGAATCACGACCAGGTGGCGAACGCCAGCGCCGGGCAGCGCCTCTCGCAATTGGTCACGGCGCAGGCGCAGAAGCTTGCCGCGATGGTCATGGTCTGCGCTCCCAACGTGCCGATGTTATTCATGGGGCAGGAATTCGGCGCGACCACGCCCTTTCTCTATTTCACCAGTTTTATCGACGCCGAGCTGGCAAAGGCGGTGAGCGAGGGACGCAAACGGGAATACGAAAGCTTCCTCAGCGATCAGCCGTTCAGCGATCCGCAGTCGTTCGAGACCTTTGCGCGCTCGCGCCTGAACTGGGATGAACCGCACGACCCTCGCCACGCGGACATCCTCGATTTTTATCGAAGCCTGTTGACGCTTCGCCGTCAGCATCCCTGCCTTTCGAACTGCCGCAAAGACCTGACGCAAGTGGAATCCGACGAAGCGCAGGGATGGATGACCGTGGCGCGGGCAGACCCGTCCGGCTGCGCCGCGCTGATGCTGTGCAACCTGGGTAGCAGCGCTTGCCACGTCCCGCTGCCGAGCGGCGGCCAAGCATGGCGTCTGGCGCTGTGGAATGGCAGTTCGCCGCCGGGCGGGCCGGCGCCAGCGGTCGAGCCTCCGGCGGTGCTCGATGAAAATCTGCGGGCCGTTGCACTCGACGGTTTCGGCGCGGCGCTCTATGTGGCCGGTCGCTGCCTCTGAATCCGAGAACACTCCTGCCGGCGTCCCGTAACGAACATGGTTGACAGCCTGGTAGCGCCCTGAAGCTGGTTATCCTTGCAGCGCCGAGGTGCAGAACGCGCAGCGCTTGGCCTGGATCGGGATTTCGCTGAGGCATTCCGGACAGCGCCTGGTACTCGGCTCGACCGGCGGCTCTTTGTGCGCACGAGCGACCAAAGTATTGATCGGCAATACCACCGCGAAATAAACCGCCGTGGCGATTATCACGAATGAAACCAGCGAATTGACGAAGTTGCCGACCATAAACTTGCTGCCATGGATCTGAAAGGCGATCTTTGAAAAATCCGGCTGTTGAACGATCGCGGCAATGAACGGCGTCAGCAGATCTTTGACAAAGGAGGTTACGACGGTACCGAAGGCGGCGCCGACGACGATTCCGACCGCCATGTCGACCACGTTGCCGCGCAGCAGAAACTGCTTGAAGCCGCTCATAGCTCCTCCCCGTGGCGCTTCGCCACTTTCTAAACCTGCTTTGAAAGCATGATAGAGGTGCAGCCCCTGCTGCATCGGATTTTCGTCATCAGGCATCGTTCACACTTTGGAACGAAACACCCGGAGAAATGGGACGCGTGAGGGCCGCGCGAAATGAGGGTCGCGACGGTTGAAATCGCTACCCATCGCAAGGTTTCATAACGGCAGCGGCATCACGCCATTCTTTTCGGCGTTGATGAAGATGGCGGTCAAACCCTTGTCGCTCTTGGCCGCCAGGACGAGGACCGTAGCGCCCGGCTTCAGAAGGCTCTGATCTCCCGCCACAAAGGCTACGATCGGAACGTGCGGTCCGACGATCGTCACCGCCTCGCCTCCGTGGTATTTGAGCTTGAGAATCCGGCTGCCGGGTCCGCCCATGATCCGGCTAACCGTGGCGTTGGTCATACTTCGCTTCGGCGCCGATACCACTGCGCTGACGGTTGCGTTGGTCATCTTGCGGGCAGGGTTAGGTCCCATCGGGCGCTGACCCTCAGCGGTGCCGCGCATGTCTTCGGGGAAGATGTGAACCTCCTGGGCGTAGAGCTTGCCATCCTTCGTAATTCCCCCCGAGCCCACGAAGTCTCCGGGTCGGATGTCAGCAAGGCTGCGCCTGACATTGGCGGTAATCCTGACGTTCGGAGCAAGCGTGAACGACACCGCGCGACCATCGTGTGACTTGATGGCAAGGGTTTCGCCCTTGAGCGTTTCGACCTTACCGCGAAACCACTTCGGCGCAGGACCCGGAGTTTTCTGTGCCACGGCGGGACATGCCAGGAACAGAACAAACGGAACGGCCAGCAACGATTTCAATCGCATGTCTTGGGGCATAATCGCCTTTGCGATTAGACGCAAGGCTTGCCCGAGGATGTAACTCAGCGGCTCTGCGGCAGGAACTCGGCCTCCGCGTCGTAGGCGTAGAATTCCGCGCGTAGACGAATCAGGTCGGCGAACCCGGCATCGCGCCGGCGCTGCTCCTCGCCATCGGGCAGATGGTACACGACCGTATTGCGCCTGGATCCTTGCTGCGCTTTGAGCGCGCGCGGCATGCGGAGCTGCTCGTAGCGCTTGAGTGCAGTGGGGAGCCCATCGGGCTTCACCACCGCTTCGAGGCACCTCGCGAGCACCACCGCGTCCTCGATCGATTGCACCGCCCCCATCGCCATCAGCGGCAGCATCGGATGCGCCGCGTCGCCCATCAGCGCGACCCGACCGGCGGTCCATGCCGGCAACGGATCGCGGTCGTAGAGCGCGGTCTTGTTGACGCCCTGCGCTGCGCCGATAATCGCCCTGACTTCGGGATGCCAGTCGGCGAATTCGCGCAAGGCGTCGGCCACTTCACCGGTTGCGGTCCACGATTCGATTCGCCAGGCGTCAGCCGGCGCGACCGCCACGAAATTCATATAGCGTCCGCCGGAAATCGGGTACTGCACGAAATGATGGCCTGGCCCGAGCCATACCTTCAGTTCCATTTCGATCCCGACCGCGGCAAGCCGCTCGGCTGCGACCAACGCGCGATAGGCGATAAAACCTGAAAAGCGCGGCGCCTCGCGGCCGAAGCTCAGCTCCCGGACCATCGAGTGAATCCCGTCGGCCCCGATCACCAGCTCCGCGCCGGCGCGTGCGCCGTTATCAAAGTCCAGCTCAACGTGATCCGGATGCTGCTGGAGCGCGACGCATCGATGGCCCAGATGGATGGTATCGGCGGGCAGCGCGGCGGCCAGCAGCGCCAACAGGTCGGCACGATGAAACGAATACTGCGGAGCGCCGTAGCGCCTTTCGGCCTCCTCACCGAGCACTTCCCGGGCGATTATTCGTCCGTCATCCCAGCGGCGATAAGTGGACGTCGCCGGACGCACCGCCACCGCGCGCATCGCCGCTTCGCAGCCGAGCCGATGGAGCAGGCGGGTTGCGTTGCTGCTGAGGCGGACGCCGGCGCCGATTTCACGCAGTTCGGCGGCCTGTTCGAAGACCTTAACCTCGATGCCGCGGCGTCGGAGCGCGAGCGCCGTGGTCAACCCTCCGATGCCGGCGCCGACCACGATCACTCGCATAGAGGACACGGAAAATCCCGGCTTAGACAACGTTGCTGTCGGGTCGCACTTTAAGTCCGTTCATGACGAGTTCGCAGTGTGCCTGGAAATACCGCTCCAGGTCGAGCGGATGTGACTTGCCAAACAGCAGCATCCAGATCACCGCCACCACCGCGGGCGCCATGATGATCTGCGGATAGTCGCCGACCAGCCCTGGTCGGAACTCGCCTCGATCAACGCCTCGCTGGATGGCCAGCTTGAGGCTCCCGATACCGTGCTGGAGAAGCTCGTTGTAAAAGAATTCCGTGAGTTCCGGGAAATTCGGCCCCTCAGCGATAAGCAGGCGGATCAGTCGGCTGCGCTTACGATCTCTGACGACCTCGCGATAGAAGGTTGTCATCAGGAGTCGTATCAGCTCCTCGGTGGGTCCTTCGAAGTGTTCCGCAAGGGCGACGATGTTCCGGATGGTGGGCTGGATAACGCTGAGAACTACCGCCCGGAACAGATCCTCCTTGTCTTTGAAGTAGAAGTAGATCGCGCCCTTGGTCAGACTGACGCGCTCGCCCACGTCTTCCAATCGCGTCGCCGTATAGCCGCGTTGCGTGAACTCCTCGAAAGCGGCCTCCAGAATCTCCGTCAGACGTCGCTGTTTGCGGCGCTGGCGCGGAGAGGAGCCGACGACGCGGCTGGTTGAAGATGCCGAGCGGCTTGACACGTCGGCTATTCTGGTATGAATTAAACGATAAGTCAATAATTGACTTGTGAGTCAGGAAAGCTGGGTAGGAAGATCGGGGCCGGATGGGCACGAATTTAAGCAAGCGCGCGATTTTCGCGGGAGCCACGCTGCTCGTCGCGATGGCTGCGATCGGGATCTTCCTGTTCGTGCGCGGTCATCGGCACAACGGCGATCTCCTCACGCTTTACGGCAACGTCGATATCCGCGAGGTGCAGGTCGCTTTCAATGACTCGGATCGAATCGCGCGGATGTTTGTTCAGGAAGGCGACTTCGTCAAACCGGACGAGCTTATTGCGGAGCTGGATTCCCGCCGCTACGCCGCCCGCGCCGATCAGGCGCGGCACAATGTTAAGGCGGCGCAGGATGTTCTCAACCGTCTGCTCAACGGTTCGCGGCCCGAGGAAATCGTCCAGGCGCGTTCGACGATGGAGGCGTTGCACGCCACCATGCGCGACGCGGAGGCAACCTATCGGCGTAACCTCGAGCTCAGAAGAGAACGGGTAATACCCGAGCAAACGCTCGACGATGCGGAAGCCAGGTATAAGGCGGCCGCTGGGAACTACGACGCGGCCCGCCAGGCGTGGATTCTCGCGGTCAAAGGCCCGCGTATCGAGGATATCGAAAATGGCCGCGCCATGCTCAAAGCCGACCAGGCCGCGCTCGCGCTGGCGGAGCGCGAACTGGCCGACACCAAGCTCTATGCCCATTCCGAGGGCGTCATCGAGGACCGTATCCTCGAGCCGGGCGACATGGCCTCGCCGGTAGTGCCGGTCTTCACGATGGCGCTCACCAATCCACTGTGGGTGCGCGCTTACATTCCCGAAACCTACCTGGGTCGCATCTACCCGGGCATGAAGGCGTCGATCACCACCGACAGCTATCCGGGCAAGGCTTTCCAGGGATGGATCGGGTACATCTCGCCGACCGCCGAGTTCACGCCGAAAAACGTCGAGACCTCGGAGCTGCGCACGCGACTCGTCTATCAGGTGCGCGTTTACGCCTGCAATCCGCAAAACCAGCTGCGTCTCGGGATGCCGGCGACCGTGACGGTCGCGCTCAATCAGCCGATTCCCAGCGCGAACCAGATCAACGGTCTTGGCTGTGGAGAACAAGGTCACGCGGGCGGACAGCAGGAAATCCACTGACGCGGCGGTACTGCTCGAAGCCGTCAGCAAGAACTTTCGTGGCGGCGGCCGCGCGGCTCAGGCGCTTGACCGTGTGAGCCTGGCGGTCAAACGCGCGATCGTGACCGGGCTGGTCGGTCCCGATGGCGCCGGCAAGACCACCCTGATGCGCCTGGTCGCGGGATTGTTCGCCCCGGACGATGGAGAAATCGCCGTGCTGGGGATCGACGTGCTCGCCGAGCCGCAGCGCGTGCAATCGATCGTGGGCTACATGCCGCAGCGCTTCGGTCTCTATGAAGACCTCAGTGTGCGGGAGAACCTCGACCTTTATGCCGACCTGCGTGCCGTGACCGCCGCCGATCGTTCAGCCCGCTATGCGGATTTGATGCAGATGACGGGGCTGGCTCCATTCATGTCCCGGCTCGCCGGCAAGCTCTCGGGCGGGATGAAGCAGAAGCTGGGGCTGGCGTGCGCGCTGGTCGGCGCGCCGCCATTGCTGCTGCTCGACGAGCCGACGGTCGGCGTCGATCCGGTTTCGCGGCGCGAGCTGTGGGGAATCATCCGTCGCCTGGTTGAGGATCGCGGCGCCACGGTGCTGCTGAGTACCGCCTATCTCGACGAGGCCGAACATTGCGCCGAGGTCGTCCTGATGCACGACGGCAAGGTGCTGGGGCAGGACGATCCCGCGGCTTTCACGCGTCGACTCGCGGGACGCAGCTTTCATGTCCTGGCGCCTGGAATCTCCAAACGCGCGTTGCAGGAGCGTATCAGCCGGGCGCCGGGTGTGCTCGACGCGATCATCCAGGGTTCGCGCGTGCGGGTCGTCACCGAGCAAGCGATTGCGCCGACCGCCGATCAGCTGATTGGCGGTGCATTCGATCTGGAGATCACGCCTATCGCGCCGCGCTTCGAGGACAGCTTCGTAAGCCTGCTCAAGGGTTCCGCGCGCGTTGCGCCCGCGCCTGACGCTCCCACTGCCAGGGCATCGCGAAGTCCGAGCGGCGACCAGAATGTGATCGTGGTGCAAAACGCGGGTCGCCGATTCGGCGAGTTCTATGCGGTGCACGACGTCAGCTTCACGGTCCGGCGCGGCGAGGTCTTCGGTCTGCTGGGCGCCAACGGCGCCGGGAAATCAACCATGTTCCGCATGCTGTGCGGCCTGCTGCCCGCCTCGGAGGGAACCCTGCGAGTGGCAGGACTGGATCTGCGGCGCGCCGCCGCGCGGGCGCGCGGGCGCGTGGGCTACATGGCGCAGCGCTTCTCCCTCTATAGCGATCTCTCGGTGTTCCAAAACCTGCGCTTCTTCAGCAGCGCGTATGGGCTCAAGGGAGCGCATCAGCAGCAGCGACTCAACTGGGCGCTCGATGAATTCGATCTGCGCCCGTTCGCCGATGTCGACAGTCGCGACTTGCCGCTGGGCTTCAAGCAACGACTGGCTCTCGCCGTCGCGCTGGTGCATGAACCCGACATCCTGTTCCTCGACGAGCCGACCTCGGGTGTGGATCCACTCGGGCGGCGCGATTTCTGGCGCCGGATCAATACGCTGGCGGAGAGCGGCATCACCGTCATGGTCACGACCCACTTCATGGAAGAGGCGGAGTATTGCGACCGCCTGGTGATAATGGCGCAGGGACGGATTCTGGCCGAGGGCACTTCCGAGGAAATGCGTGAGCGCTTTCGCTCCGACGCTCTGCCCAACCCAACCATGGAGGACGCCTTCGTCGCGCTCATCGCCACCAGCGAAACCCATCACAGCGGCGCCGCGGCATGAACCGCGAGCGACTCATGCGATTGCGGGGCCTGTTGCGCAAGGAATTGCTGCAAGTCGTGCGCGACCCTTCGAGCATCGCCATCGCCTTCGTAATGCCGGTAATCCTGCTGCTGATCTTCGGCTACGGCGTGTCACTGGATGCCAAGCGGATACCCATCGCACTGGTGGTTGAGCAACCGAACCGCGACAGCGCGAGCTTCACTGCCGGATTCTTTCAATCGCCCTACTTCGTGCCGCTCCGTTTCTCCAACATCCAGGAGGCTGATGTGGCGATGCGGGCGCGGCTGGTCGAGGGCATCGTATGGCTGCGCAGCGATTTCAGCCGCCGGCTGCTGAGCAACGGGAATGCTCCGATCGGCCTGATCGTCGACGGCGTTGACGCCAACAACGCGCGGATCGTCGAGGGCTATCTTCAGCAAGTATGGGCGGCGTGGATCGCGAAGTTCTCGGCCAGCCGCGGGTTGTCGCTGAAAACTCCGGTCAAGGCGGAGGTTCGCGTCTGGTTCAATCCCGCGCTCAACAGCACCGACTTCCTGGTGCCCGGCCTGATCGCCGTCATCATGACGCTCAGCGGCGCGCTGCTGACCGCGATGGTGGTGGCGCGCGAATGGGAGCGTGGCACCATGGAAGCGCTGCTGGTCACGCCCGCCAGCATCCACGAAATAATTCTCAGCAAGCTGGTGCCCTACTTCGTGCTCGGCATGGGCGGCATGATTCTGTCCGTGGCGATGGCGGTGTGGCTGTTCGACGTTCCCCTGCACGGATCACTGTGGCTGCTGATGGCGGCGTCGTCGGTTTTTCTGTTGTGTGCGCTCGGCATGGGGCTGCTGATCTCCACGGTCAGCAAGAACCAGTTCGTCGCCGGCCAGGTTGCGCTCATCGTTACTTTTCTTCCGGCCTTCATGCTTTCCGGTTTTGTGTTCGACATCCGCAGCATGCCGGCGGCGATTCAACTGATCACCTACCTGGTTGCGGCGCGTTATTTCGTCACCATCCTGCAGAGCGTCTTTCTGGCCGGTAACGTCTGGTCGGTGGTGTTGCCGAATATCCTTGCGCTGACGGCGATGGCCACGATCTTTCTCGGCCTGGCGCGCTGGTCGGCGCGCAAGAGCCTGGAGTGACGGGCGGACGATGTGGCATCGCGTATTCGCGCTGGTAACGAAGGAACTGCTGGCGGTGTTCAAGGACGTGAAGAGCCGCATCGTCCTGATCGTACCGCCGCTTCTCCAACTGGTCGTCTTCGGCTACGCGGCAACCTATGACCTCAACCACGTGCCGTTCGCAGTGTACAACGAGGATCCGAGCCAGCCGTCGCGCGAGCTAGTGGCTCGTTTCGAAGGGGCGCCGGCGTTCCAGGAGATCGCACGGATTCACAACAACGCGGAAATCGCTCCGCTGATCAACGAACGCAAAGCGCTGATGGTCCTGCATATCGACCGGCGCTTCAGCCGCGATCTTCTGCGCGGCATACCCGGCCCCATCGAAATCATCCTCGACGGGCGCAACTCGAATACCGCGCTGCTGGCGGCCGGCTACGCCAACACCATTTTGAGCGACTTCAACAGCTGGTGGGCGGCGCGGCACGGCGGCGTCGAGCCGCCGGCCAGGCTCGATATTCGCGCGCGGTTCAACGAGAACCTCGAATCGCGATGGTTCATTGTGCCCGCCATCGTGGCCCTTCTCACCCAGGTCGTGGCTCTGCTGGTCACGGCGCTATCGGTCGCGCGAGAGCGTGAAGCCGGCACCTTCGATCAATTGCTGGTAACGCCGATGCGCCCGATTGATATTTTGATCGGCAAAAGCATTCCGGGCCTGCTGATCGGCGTTGTCGAAGCGACCTTCATCATCACCGTGGGCGTGCTCTGGTTTGAGGTGCCCTTGCGCGGCGGGTTCGTGGCTCTCTATCTCGGCCTGTTCCTGTTCCTGCTGTCGGTGATCGGGGTCGGTCTGATGGTTTCGTCGCTGTCGGTGACGCAGCAGCAGGCGTTGCTCGGCACCTTTTTGTTCATGGTTCCTTCGGTCATCCTGTCGGGATTCGCAACTCCGATCGCAAACATGCCATTGCTGGTTCAATACCTGACTTATCTCAATCCGATGCGATACTTTCTGATTGTCGTCCGCGGCGTATTTCTGGAGGGCTCATCAAGCTACTCGCTGACCCCGCAATACTGGCCGATGCTGCTCATCGGAGTGGCGACCCTTGCGATGGCGGGGTGGCTGTTCCGCCGCAGGCTCTATTGATCGATCATCGCGAGTCGCGCGTCGCGAGTGCGTCGGGCGCTGGGTCCAATTTCCGCGGTATGGTATTTCGATAAGCTCCTGAACGAGACTTGCAGCTTCAAGCGGAGGAGGAAGATGGCTATCGCATTTATTGACGCCGATTCTCACGTTTACGAAGTCGAAGAGACGTGGGATTTCCTGCCCAGGAAATTTCAGAATCGCCGGCCGATTCCGATTACGGTCCCGCCCGAAAAAGCTCCTTACATGGGGGTCGATAACGCGTTCTGGCTGGTTGACGGGCAGGCGGTTCAGTGGACCTGGGGTCCGGGAACTATCCAGATCGGCACGCCGCTGACCTCAATCCATGCGCACAGAAAAGCCTACGGGGTCGGCCATCAATCGCTGACCGACGTACCGCAGCGGCTCAAGGCTCTGGATGACGCCGGAATCGATCTGCAGGTGGTGTATTCGTCGCTGTTTGGGACGTCGCTTTCGCGTGACGACGAGTTCGAGAGCGCACTGCAGATTAGCTACAACCACTGGATCGCCGAGCGCTGCGCCGAGTCCGATCGCTTGCGCTGGGTGGCGGTTGTGCCGATGCGTACGCCGGAGCTGGCGGTCAAAGAGATCGAACGGGTGAAGAAGGCTGGCGCGGTCGGCCTGATGACGCTGGGGACGGTCGGTTCAAAGCTCCTGAACGCTCCGGAATTCGAGAAGATCTGGGCTGCGGCTGCGGACCACGATTTGCCGGTCGCGGTCCACGTCGGATGGAGCGATCCCGGGACGCGCTTCATGGCCGATGAGCATATGAGCGCGCTCAACATCTCCTTCACACTGCCGGTGCTGTTCGGGTTCGTAAGCTTCACCGGCGGCGGCATCCTCGAGCGCCATCCGAATCTGCGAGTTGTTTTTCTCGAGGCTGGCGCCGGCTGGATACCCTGGTTTTTTGAGCGCGTCGATCATTACCATCCGGTGGCGCACTTTTTCCGAAACTCCTTTGGACTGGAGCCCATCTCGCGCGAACGCCCTGAGACGTACAAGGATCGCGTCTATGCGACCTGCGAGGCCGACGAGCGGCTATTGCCGCAGGTCATAGAGTTTTTGGGCGAGAGCAACATCATGGTGTCGGAGGACATGCCGCACCTTGAAGCGCGCGAGGGCGCGGCGCATGAGCTGCTGGCGCGCACCGATCTGACGCGAGCTCAAACCGGCAAGATCATGGTCGACAACCCGGCCAGATTCTACGGCCTGGATCTGAAGAGCCTGTCCCAACTGCGCTCAGCCGCCAAATCATGAGTTACGAATAATGACCGAAGAATTCACCGGCAGAAGCGTCGTCGTCACCGGCGGTGCCGGCGGGATCGGCGCCGAACTCGCGCTGGCGCTCGGTCGGCGGCGCGCACGAATGGCAATCCTGGACCGCGATAGCGTCGCTGCCAGCCGGGTCGCGGCGGAAGTTGCGTCGCTCGGCGGAGAAGCGCGGATATTCGAAGTCGACGTCTCGGATTCGGCCCAAGTTGACCGCGCGCTGGTAGAAGTCGAACGGGCGCTGGGGCCGGTCGGCTACCTGGTCAACCTGGCTGGAATCGATGCACGCGCTGAAGTCGATCAGATTTCGGACGCCGAGTGGCTTCGGATGTTTGCCGTTACCGTGAATGGCGCGTTCTTTACCTGTCGAGCGGTGCTGCCCGGAATGACGCTGCGCCACTTCGGGCGGATTGTGAACATGTCGTCATTGCATGCGATTCGCGGCGAGGCGAAGCGCACACACTACGCTGCGGCAAAGGCGGCGATTATCGGGCTGACGAAATCATTGGCCCGCGAAAAGGCGGGCGACAACATTCGGGTAAATGCTGTTGCCCCCGGACCGATCGATACCCTGCTGTGGCGAGGCGACCGCACCGGTACCGAGCTCGAGCAGGCGATAGCGCAACGGTCTAAAATGATACCACTGGGGCGTCTCGGACGGCCGATTGAAGTAGCATCCGTGATCCTGTTCTTACTCACTTCGGAGAGTGACTATATTACCGGCCAGGTAATTACGATCGATGGCGGAGAGATTATGCCATGATCGGCCAACGCATCATGTTCTGCAGCTTGCGGCGCGGCTGCGCGTCGGCCATGATCGCGGGGCGCTCGGTCACGCCCGTTGCGAACTTATCCGATATCGTGGGCGGTTAGCTCAGCGGTAGAGCATCGGCCTTACAAGCCGGAGGTCGCTGGTTCGAAACCAGCACCGCCCACCAATGATATCAACGACTTTCCCTAATTTTGGCGGCTGCGGGCTCTGGACTGTGCCCGATTTTGTGCCCTCCCCTTTTGAAAGCTTTCGGGCGAAGCGCAGCAAATCAGGGGTGCGGCGCCCGAAATCAGCGGATGTTTGTCGAAACTCCAGGGACGGCTGCTGTTTTTCGGAGAGCAATTGAGGCCGTCAGGATCGGGTCTTCTGCGAGGCCTTTGAACGATCGTGGAGCGGCTCTGCGGCGTGGCTGGCACTCAGCGGAGCGCGGAACTCACGGTCGGCGGCGAGGACGGCGCAAAGTATCTCCGGAATCACATGCCGCAGCTTCAGCCCATGCGGCCACGCCCAAAGAAAGCGCTGCGCATGCATGGTTTGCCATTGCGCCCGCTCGCGCGAAAGATCGATACTGCCCCGTTGACGGCACCCAACGCGCGCCCCTGCGTATAGCCTTGATAAGGACTGAAGATGGCTCTCCGGCTTATAGAAGTTTTCTTGCCAGCAGAACACGGCGCGCAATTGCAAGAGAGCCTGAGTAAGGACGGTGTGGTCGCGCACTGGACGGAGCAGCTCTCCGAGCAGCAGATACTCGTGAGGGTTTTGCTCCAGGTTGAAAATACGGAACCCTTTCTCGATGAGATCCAGAAGACCCTTGAGGGAGCGGATTTCCGGGCAGTGCTGGTTTCGGTGGATGCCACGATTCCGCGGCTTGAACCGGACAAGGAACAGCGGCAAGCGGAGGAGATAGCGGCCAGCCGAATCAGCCGCGAAGAACTTTACCAACAGGTCAACGAGGGAGCGCAGCTTACCCGGATATTTGTCGTGCTGGTGGCGCTGTCGGCGGTGGTTGCGGCGGTCGGCGTCGCCTACAACAACGTCACGGTAGTAATTGGCGCAATGGTCATCGCGCCGCTACTCGGCCCAAACGTCGCATTATCGCTGGCGACGACCCTGGGCGACATGGACCTCGCGAAGTCCGCCGCGAAAACCGACGTCGTCGGCATTCTCGTGGCGTTGGTGGTAGCGATTCCGATTGGCCTTCTCGTCGGGGTCGATCCCCGAACCGCGGAAATACAGACTCGGCTTCATGTGCAGCTGAAGGATATTGTTCTTGCGCTTGCTTCGGGAGCGGCAGGCGTGCTTTCGATGACCACCGGGGCGTCGGCTGCTCTGGTTGGCGTCATGGTCGCGGTGTCTCTACTCCCTCCGCTGGTGACCTCCGGGCTGCTGGTCGGCGCGGGACACCGGGACTTGGCCATGAGTGCGCTGCTGCTGTTCGTCACTAACGTGATCTGCGTGAACCTCGCGGGCGTCGTGACTCTTCTAGTGCAGAACGTCAGACCGAGAACCTGGTGGGAGGCCGACCGGGCCAAGAAGGCGATCAGGATCGCTATCTTTTTCTGGGTTATTCTGTTGCTGATGCTGGTGGTAGTAATTCTGGCGTTGCAGCACAAACTGTGAATTGGCGCGGCCCCCGCGAGCCCCGATAAGTCGGCTGTACAAACCCGCCTTGGGAGCCTATGTCCTTCGACATAATCGCGATCCTGATAACCATCACAGCGATTTTCAGTTTTCTGAATGTCCGCTACTTTAAGCTGCCTTCCACCATTGGGGTGCTCGCAATCGCCCTGATCTTTTCTGCTTTGGTAATAGTCGCTGGAAAAGCGGGTGTCCCATCGGCGGATATTGCGGCCGCAGGCTTCCTGAGGCACATTGATTTCAACCGCGTGCTGCTGCACGGACTTCTGGCATACCTGCTGTTCGCGGGTGGCTTGAATCTCAAGATCCCGCAGCTTTCCGACCAGAAGGGTGCGATCGCTCTCCTCTCGACCCTTGGCGTGGCGATCTCGACGTTGGTCGTGGCCGGTGGAACATGGCTGGTGTTGGGCTTGGTCGGGATGCCGATACCGCCGGTGGCGGCCTTATTGTTCGGGGCGCTGATCTCGCCGACCGATCCCATAGCGGTGCTCGCGATTCTAAGAACGCTTGCGATCCCTTCGGGCATCCAGGCCCAAATTGGAGGCGAATCGATTTTCAACGACGGCGTCGGTGCCGTGGTCTTCATGGTACTGCTCCAAATCGCGACTTCTCCGGTCCACGTAGGTGCGCTCGAAGCCGTCAAACTGCTCGCGACGGAGGCTGTAGGAGGAATCGTCTTTGGTTTGGCGGCCGGCCTGCTGACCTATTGGCTGCTCGTGCAGGTGGACAATTACAAGGTGGAAATCCTCCTGACCCTCGGGCTCGCCAGTGGGGGTTACGCGCTGGCGGACCGGATCGGGGTTTCCGCGCCCATCGCAATCGTGGTAGCGGGACTGCTAATCGGCAACGAGGGCCGAGAGAAGGCCATGTCCGACGAGACGCGTTCTCATCTCGACGTTTTTTGGGAGGTCGTGGATGAGATTCTCAACGCGATCCTGTTCCTTCTGATCGGAGCGGAGTTGCTGCTGGTGCCGCTGAACAGCGGTTATGGAATCGCCGCGCTAGTTGCCGTCCCGCTGGTATTGATCGCCCGACTTGTCAGTGTTGCCACCGTGGTTCTGATTCTCTCGCCCTTCCGGAAATTCGAGCATGGGACCATTGCGGTGCTGACCTGGAGCGGACTGCGAGGAGGAATATCGGTGGCCCTCGCACTCTCCGTTCCCTACCTGGCCTATCGAAACTCGATCATCGCGATGACTTATGCGGTCGTTATCTTCTCCATCATTGTTCAGGGTCTTACGATTCGTTCGGTGATTTTGCGAACTATCCCCTCCCTCCAGCTCGCATCAGAGCCAACGGCGACGTCGCCTTGAGCAACGGCTCGCCTGACTCGACGATGACCAGCTGCATCCCTGAATGGAGATCGCCATGAAAATACGCGGAGAGCAGTTGGACAATGCGCAACAACAACGCATGCTGCGCGAAACGACGCCGCCTGATTTCCTGGATTCGTCGGTCGAATGGCGGCGAATTTTTTCGGAAACCTGGGGGACGTTCCTGCTCGTCGTGGTGGCCGCAGGCGCGGACGTGGTGGCAGCGAAAAGCGGCGGCGCAGTCACCTTGGGCATGGCCGTGGTGGCGCCCGGCATGATGGTCATGGTCGTCATCTACTTCATGGGCACGGTAAGCGGGGCACATCTCAATCCCGCGGTCACTTTCGCCTTCGCCTTACGACGGAATTTTCCCTGGCGTCGCGTGCCCGGCTACTTCCTCGGGCAGATTGCGGGAGGCATCGCAGCCGCGATCTTCCTGCGCGCTATGTTCGGGACGGTTGGCAAACTCGGCGCCACCGAGCCGGGCATGGACGTGAGCGCCCTGCAGGCCTTGCTCATGGAAGTACTGCTCACCACGGGATTGGTGAGTACGATCCTGGGCACTGCATCGGGCGCCCGCAACATCGGAGCCAATGGCGCTATCGCGGTCGGCTCCTACATCGCGCTTGCGGGACTGTGGGCCGCGCCCATCAGCGGGGCTTCGATGAACCCCGTGCGTTCGCTGGCTCCCGATCTGGTTCGCCTGGATTTCGCTGCGGGATGGGTCTATCTCGTCGGCCCGTTTGCTGGAGCGTTGATCGGGGTTCTGTTCGAATGGATTTTGAAGGGACCCGCGACCCTTACGGGGACGATCGCGGCGCAGGGCGTACCGGAGAGCGAAATGGCGGTGCCGGAGCCAGATTGAGAGATTCCGTCGGCCTATGCTTCGATGCTCGACGGGGAAAGATGTTCATGCGGCTGAAGGTCATGCGCCGCCGAAGAGCAGCGGCTAGCGGGGCCGGCCGAGCCGGAGCGTGCGATCAAGCAGTTGCTCATAGATCGGACGACCTCCCAATTCGTTTGCAGCCACGTCGGCCACAATCGAAGCGAACAGCGCCATCAACAGCAGCTGAAAGTCGCCCGTCATCTCGACAACCAGGGCGACACTGGTAAGCGGAGCGCGCACGGTGGCGGTCAGAAGCGCAGCCATCCCTGCCACGGCGAACTTTCCGGGCTCGAGTTTAAGACCAGGAACCAGGAGTTCGACGCAGCCCGCGAACAAAAGCCCGCCCATCGCGCCGAAAGCGACCAGTGGTGTGAAAATTCCGCCCGGCGTGCCGCTTGAATAGCTGATTGTGAAGACCACGGTGCGCACGAGAATCAGTAGTAGCAGCAGTTCAAGCGTTTGCGGCCCCCGCAACAGGCGAACCGTAAGATCTCCGCCTTCTCCGGTTGCGTCAACGAAGCACCAGACCAATGTGCCAATGGCACCGCCGATGATGAACGCAACCGTCAGCCAGCCGATCTGAAGCTTCAGCGCGCGAACCAGCTTCAGAGTCTTTAACAGCGCCGCGTTCAGGAAAGCCCCGTACGCACCCGTGAGCGCTGCGAAAGGCAGCACAAGAACCAGTTCGAGGAGCGTGGGCGATTGATAGATCGGAATCGGCAGGATCCGCACGTGGCCAGAAATCAACAGGCTGACGATGATCGCGGACACCGTGGCAAGGATGACGCACTGCGCGGACCTCAAATCAACCGGAAACTCCCGGCGCGTCTCTTCCAGGACAAACAGGATGCCGCCGACAGGCGCGTTGAAGGCGACAGCCAGTCCAGCCGCCGATCCCGAGCTGACGAGGGTATTAGCCTCATTGCGGTCCTTGGTATCAGGCCGGAACCGTGCCAATGCCGCGCCGACGCATGCGCCGATGGCGACGGTCGGACCCTCGCGTCCGAGCACCAGGCCCGACGACATGGCCAAAAGGCCGCCGAAAAATTTTACCAGTATGACCTCAACCCACCGAAGCCGCGGGCGAGCACCGGCCAGGGTGCCTTCGATCTCCTGGATTCCGCTTCCGGCGGCTTCCGGCGCAAATCTTTGCGTGAGGAATGCCGCGGCGGCCACCATCGCGGCACCGCTCAGAGCGGCGAGCAGCCATCCGCGAAACGATCCTCGATTTCCAAGTGTGAGAAGCCTGACGTAGCGCGAGTACCCGCTAGCTATTCCAAACTTAAAGGCGGTGCCGATGATGCCGGTGATCGCGCCCGCCGCGAGCGCGATGGAACGAAGATGCCAATCGCCCGACGAAACTTCGGGCTTCCTCTTCGAGCCAGCACGAGACGCGGTCAATCCTGAATCCTCCCTCCAAGCGCGGCTACTGACGCGAAATCATGCCCGCGGCGCGCTGCCGGGGCTGCCCGATGATCGAGGAGCGTGGCAGCCTTTCCGACGATGAACCGGTTCGCAGCTCCAGGCAGCAAGATGCGTGCGCTATTTCTCGCGCGACGGCTTCGGTGGCTTTCCGCCTCGCTGCGCCTGCCGCGTCGCCGCGGCGTGATACTTGCGGCGAATTTGCGCAATGTCCACCTCCGCCGGCGGCAGCTTCAGGTCCATGTCCTCCAAGGTGTCGGCGAGGATCTCGGAGATGGCGAGGTTGCGGAACCACTTGTGATCGGATGGTATCACGTACCAGGGGGCGTGCTCGGTGCTCGTTCTTTCCATGGCCTCCTCGTACGCCTTCATATAGTCGGGCCACAGCTTGCGCTCCGAGTAGTCGCCCTCGCTGATTTTCCAGTGCCGCATCGGGT
>Ga0307374_10000540_pt1 | contig 72228 bp, 68 predicted proteins | sample OX3MG_FD_202532 | JGI IMG/M metagenome (GOLD analysis project Ga0307374, IMG submission 202532) | Soil microbial communities from Risofladan, Vaasa, Finland - OX-3 | ecosystem: Environmental > Terrestrial > Soil > Coastal area > Acid sulfate soil | place: Finland: Risofladan, Vaasa | collected... | reverse complement strand
CAATGGGCGAAGCAACAGTCGGAATTCCGATTTGTGCCGGTGCTCACCGAAGCCCAGCCCGCAGATCACTGGACCGGACGCCGTGGGCGAGTGCAGGAGGCAGTGCTCGCGGACTATAGAGACTTTTCATACCACGATATTTACCTGGCTGGGCCACCCACATTGGTGCGCGGCGCGCGCCAGTCTCTGCTGCTCAAAGGCGCTGCTCCCGAGCACATCTTTTCCGACGCCTTCGAGTACGCACCGGAGGTGCGCGCCGCTTTGGAAAAAGGCGCTGCGTCCTGAAGGTATCACGGCCTTCGGGTATCATGAACGTCCCCGAACGCGAGCCTGATTGTAAACCCAGATAACAACATCCATAGTCCGCGACCAGTCCGGTCCAGACGATGCGGAGAATCACGTGAAGCCCTTGAACCCTCTCGATCTCTACGACATCCACAGTCTGCTGTCCGAAGAAGAGCGAATGGTACAGGACAGTACCGCCCGCTTCGTGGACGGCAAGGTACTGCCCATCATCGGCGAGTGTTTCGATAAAGCGCGCTTTCCCAAAGAGCTGATTCCGGATATTGCTTCACTGGGGTTGTTGGGCAGTTCCATCCAGGGTTACGACTGCGCCGGATTGAACGGCGTTGCTTACGGACTCATCTGCCAGGAACTGGAGCGCGGCGATTCCGGTCTGCGCAGCTTCGTGTCGGTGCAGTCGAGCCTGGTGATGTATCCGATCTTCAGCTACGGCACCGAGGAGCAAAAACTGCGCTGGTTGCCGGCCATGGCCAAAGGCGATGCCATCGGTTGCTTCGGTCTTACCGAGCCCCATGGCGGTTCCGATCCGGCCAACATGAAGACCCATGCCAAGAAGAAAGGCAGCGACTGGGTACTGAACGGCGCGAAGATGTGGATCACCAACGGCAGCATCGCGGACGTGGCGGTTGTGTGGGCGAATACCGAGGATTGCATCCGTGGCTTTCTCGTCGAGAAAGGCATGCAAGGTTTCGACGCACCGGAAGTGCATCACAAGATGTCGCTACGTGCCTCGGTGACTTCGGCACTGTATTTCGACAACGTGCATGTGCCGGAAGCCAGCGTGTTGCCGAAAGTGAAGGGGCTCAAAGGCCCGCTCTCCTGTCTGACGCAGGCGCGTTACGGCATCAGCTGGGGCGTCATCGGTGCCGCGCAGGCGTGTCTGAATGAAGTGCTGGATTACACCAAGACCCGCGAACTCTTCAGCCGGCCACTGAACCACAACCAGGCGGTGCAACTGCGGCTCGCGGAGATGGCGCGCCAGATAACCCTGGGGCAATTGCTGGCGCTGCAACTGGGGCGACTCAAGGACAAAGGCGAGATGCAGCCCACGCAGGTGTCGCTCGCCAAGTGGAATAACACACGCATGGCGATTAATATCGCGCGCGATGCCCGCGATCTTTTGGGCGGCGCCGGCATCACCACTGAATTCTGTCCCATCCGCCATGCACTCAATCTGGAATCGGTCATCACCTACGAAGGCACCGAGACAGTGCATCAACTGGTGATCGGCAAGGAACTCACTGACTTCAACGCCTTCTGAATACGTTTCCCGTGGTTAAGCTCACTGATTTCAAAGTGCTCAGCTTCGATTGCTACGGCACTCTGATTGATTGGGAGACCGGCATCCGTTCAGCGCTGGCAGTGTGGCGCAAGCGTGAAAATCTGCAGGTCAGTGATCAGGAATTCATCGAGGCCTTCGGGCGAAACGAATGGGTGCAGGAACAGGAGACTCCGGAACTGCTGTATCCAGAGATTCTGGCGCGGGTGCTGAAACGCGTGGCTGGCGGTTGGGGTCTAAGGGCCAGCGACGCGGATGCGACGGCCTTTGGCCATTCAATACGGCATTGGCCGGCGTTTGCAGATTCCGCCCCGGCCCTGAAATACCTGAAGCAGCATTATCAACTGGTTATCTTGTCCAACGTGGATCGCGATTCGTTCAGCCATTCCAACGCCATGCTAAACGTGGAATTCGATTACATCTTCACCGCCCAGGACATCGGCAGCTACAAGCCTGACTTGCGCAATTTCCAGTTCATGCTGGATAAGCTCGCGGCAGTGGGTATCGAAAAGACACAGATATTGCACACCGCCGAGAGCCTGTATCACGATCATATCCCGGCAAAGAAACTTGGTCTTGCAACCAACTGGATCTATCGGCGCCATGACAAGCAAGGTTTCGGCGCCACCCGGCCGCCCACCGAAGAGGTGACACCGGATTTTTGCTTCAATAGCATGGCGGAGTTCGCCCATGCGCACTGTGCCGCGTTACAGGTCGTGACTTAGTATGTGAGAATGACTGCTATCGTTAGCGGATATCCGCTGCATGCGTTTCCAGATAGGTTGGGTCAGCCAACAGATCTTGAGTTTCCTTGTGATGCCGCATGTTTGCGGCAACGAAGGGGCATTTCGGGATGACTTTATCGCCGTTACCGCGGGCGATATCCAATACACCGTGTGCCAGAGCCTTTTTTGTTAAAGGCTCAAAACACAAGGCCCCTCACAAAATCTTTGGCGACACGGCTACCGGAAGTAGTGGGGTTTCTTTGGGCCCCCATATTCAGGGAATTTGAGGAAAACCTACCCCATTCACCCGCCGAGTCTCGCGGTTGTAGTGTCCGCTGCACGTTCTGCCCGGCTCAGTTCCCCTGGATATGGCCCAGAAACCGACGCTGGCGGCAAAGAGGGCCTAATTCTACCGGGCCGGTAACCCCATCACGTACGGAAGTTTTCACTAAACACCGATGCCGCTCATTAATCAAATATAGGTCATTGCCATGTGTGCGCCAGCAGACAGATGGAATCAGATAATCAGAGTAGTTTGTGATAGTGGGTTGTTGATTTATGACGTGCATAAAGGTACAGGGATATAACCGTATCTTCCACGGATCACAGCGCGGGCGCGGATCAACTTGATACCTCCCACACGCAATGTGCTATTCAAGCATTTATAAAATTGCCTGGCTGTACTTAATAGAATTGGCAAGAATTAGTTTATTAAACTTAGATAATCAGGAGTTATAGATAATGACTAATAATACGGGTTCTGATCTTTCCAGTAAGACAATCTCCGATCATGCGAGCAAGGGCAAGTTGGTTGCCGACTTCCAAGCTGTAATCGAAGATGGCGAAGAATTATTGAATGCGACGGCAAATCAAGGCGGAGAAAAAGTCACGGCGATTCGTGCAAAAATGGCTGAGCGCCTGACTGACGCAAAACAGAAGTTGGCTGCAGCGCAACATGTTATCGTCGAAAAGACCAGGGCGACTGCCAAGGCAACCGATCAATATGTACATGAAAATCCATGGCAGTCCGTACTAGTAGCTGCAGGTATCGGTTTTATTATCGGGTTCGTCTCCCATCGGATGTCGACTTCTTCGAAGTCATGAGTGAGCTGCCTGATAGTGTTCCCATCGAGCACCAGCAAGGTATATTAGCCTCTGTCAAGACGCTAGGAGTAACGCTGATTGCCGTGGTGCATACGCGACTTGAGATCCTGGCGACCGAAGTCGAAGAAGAAAAAATGCGCCTCGCACGGATTACCCTGCTAGCCATACTGGCAGGATTCTTTCTCGGTATGGCGTTGCTTTTTCTCTCAATCCTGGCAGTCACCCTGTTTTGGAATGACCATCGGATTGCCGCATTGGGCAGTGTTACCGTTTTTTATGTGTTGTTGGGAATCTCATCTTTGTTTTGGTTTAGATCCCGAATGAAAAGGAAATCCAAACTATTCGCCATCAGCCTTGAAGAGCTGCGCAAAGATTATACTGAGCTGCAAACGTGATATTCACCATAGGTCCAGCCGTCAAGACTATAACGGTATAGGTTTGATGTATGAATCAACGACTCCTCGCATTGTCAAGACACCGAATGATCTTGGTCACAAGAGCTGCGGATCAACGCATCCAGCTTGGCGACGCGTATAGAAACCTTGAGGAACCATTAGCGTGGTTGAAGACCGGTTTTCTGATAGCTCGCACCATCAGGGGACATCCGCAGATCGCTATTATCTCGATGTTAACAATCTTTCTTAAGTTTGGGAGACGCCTCTCAAGAATTCGTATGTGGGCGGGGAACGCCATCGCGATGTACCAATTGTGCCGCTTGTTGTATTCGAAGTATCTTGGCGATTGACAGGCAATCATTTTAATATTGGACATTGACACCTATGATAACCATCGTAGATACGTGGGCCGGCATTCATAGCAAATTAATTAATGGGTTATTGTGGAATGACGAATCTCAAATATGCGTCACCACACCGGGCAACATTTTCATGTTAACTAGCATAATTTCCCTTCAAGTATCAAGGCTATCCAAACAGTTCCTATAACGGGGAATCATTAGGTTATGTCCACAGATAAAAAAGTTGTTTTAAGTAAAGACGCCATTACTTTGCTCAATGATGAGCACAAGAAAATACAAAAGGCATTCAAGGATTTCGAAAGGTTAAAGAAGCGCGGTAGCATTCGCAATAAACTCGAAATTGTTCGGCAAGCCTGTATAGATTTAAAGGTGCATGCACTCATCGAAGAAGAAATTTTCTACCCAGCCGTTTGTAAAGTGATCGGAAACTGTGATTTCTTGCTTGAAGCAAGAGTCGAGCATATGGAAGCGAATAATCTTATAGTTCAGCTAGACTCAATGAAGCCAGGCGATGAACTCTACAATGCGAAGTTCAGTGTGCTGGGAAAAAATATCTACCACCATATCATGGAAGAAGAGAGTGTGATGTTTCCGCTGGTGAATGAGACCAACCTTGATTTGATCGCATTAGGCGACCACATGGCGTTGCGTAAAGACCAGCTCCTATCAGAAATGGGTTTTTCTAATAGAAGAACACAGGCTGCAAAGAGTGTTAGGGATGCGTCCGAAGCACGTCTTGTTGACTAGCGAAAATTAACGGTTTGAATATTAATCAAATTATGAAATGGTCACGCATTAAAGCCAACAGACCTTTCTTTTCTTACCGAAGAAGGTTCGCTTTTAGACGTCATTAACCTCTATTCGCTATAACGAGAGTTCTCCTGTGATTTTTCCAGTCACTTCGTTGCATGGGCTTCCAGATACGTAGGGTCGGCCAGAAGATCTTGAGTTTCCTTGTGATGCCGCATGTATGCGGCAATAAACGGGCATACTGGGATGACTTTATCGCCGTTGGTGCGGGCGATATCGAGCACCTCGCGTACCAGGGCAGTGCCTACGCCATGGCCGGATAGTTCTTTGGGAACCTCCGCATGTATGAATGTGATGATGCCAGGCTCCCGCTTGTACGTGACAAAGGCCACCTTGCCATCTTTCTCAATTTCGTAACGACTGTGCCGCCGGTTATCGCGTATTGGACCTTCCATTGAGCGCATACTCCTTCTATCTAATAATCGGCCGAGCCATCCTGTTCCTGGTATGGGAACCTCAGGTGACCGAAGCGGATAACGAATACCGAGAGCGCCAGTATCAGGATGGCGCCGGTGATGAACAGCGCATGTACATTGTGCGCGTCCTCAGTATCGAGGATCAGATAACGCGCCAGCGCCACCATGGCAATATACAGTGGAATGCGCACCGGCAGTTTGCCCAGTCGCCAGTAGCTCTCCACCATGGTGATGACTTCCAGGAAGATGAACAGCAGCAGCAGATCGGTCAGTTCCACCCGGTGGACCATCACCATGCGCCAGACTTCCTGGCCGATAGCGATGATGGTAGCGATCAGGATCAGGAACAGGCCGGCATCTTCGACACCGGCGATGAGCTTCATGCCTGTTTTGCGGACGTTTTTACGGTGCAACATGGAAAGTCCCCTCGGATGGTTGCCGTGTCAAGCATAGCCGTTTTTAATGACATTTTGGTGGCTATGATTGTACCGGTTGCCTGTCGCAACATCGGTGCTTTTTTTAGCGATGCAATTAGTGAGCTAATCGCATTCAAATCCAACGTCTTACGCGCTTTTTGTACTGCAGGTATTCGTCACCGAATTTTGCTTCCAGGTATTGTTCTTCTTTGCGGATCACCATGCGATCCATGATCACCATGACCACCGGCACCGACAGCAACGGCCACAGCATGTTTGCCATCAGGCTGATGCCTATACAGAGCATAGCCATGCCCAGGTAGATGGGATTGCGTGAAAGCGTGTACGGTTCATCCAGCGCCAGTGCGCTGGTCGCTCGCATGGGATTGGGGCTGGTGCCGGCCTTGCGCATGGTACGCAGTGCCCAGCCAATCAGTAATACAGCCAGGAGTATCCAGCTTGCGCCCAGCGTATAAACGATCAGACGGTATCCGGGTTTGCTTAGTCTGACCGGCAACAACCAATATATCCCATACCCTACCAACAGGCCGATGAGGTAATACAGCGGTGGCGGCAAACGGATACCGGGATTATCTTGTTGAGTATTATCTTCGGACATGTATTTTTTCCGCGGTACCGTCATGCATTGATGTCTATCAACCCAGGAACAGATGGGTCGCGACGGCGCAGATCAACAATTTTACCAGCCAGCCGAATGCATTGGAGAGCGTATTCAGTGGATGGATCTTGATGAACAGCCCATTGGTGATCAGCATGGGTAGCGGCGCCAACAGCCAGATTCCGAGCGCCAGACCCAGCACCTGCATCCAGCTCAAAGTATTCAGGCGCGCTGCCAGATAGATGAATACTGCGCAGGTCAACACACCCAGCAGCGTGGACCAGGCTATCGCGAGGCTCTCGCGCTTGCCCTCGGTGATGCGCCAGATTTCAGGATGTGCACGGTATCTCTTATGGAAGAGGATGCCGCCGAAGAACCAGTCGCTCAATGACGAGAGTACCGCGGCGGATATCACTGCGGCGAGAAACCATCCGGTGCTCATTGTCAGGACTCCATCCCAGGGTTAAATCGATTTTCGACGATTGTATTTTTCTGCACAGCCGGCCAACCCAACTCTATACCAGTACGTCCATTACCGACAGTCACTTCAATACAGTACCCGAAAGCGCAGGGTATGCGGTATGCGGCGGATGTCTTCCAGCAGTGCTTCAGAGTAGTCGCGATTGATGTCGGTGATCACATAACCGATATGCTCCTGAGTCTTGAGATACTGACCGAGGATGTTGGCGCCATGGGTAGCCAACGTCTGATTGATATGCGCCAGGATGCCGGGAACGTTCTCATGCACATGGATCAGGCGGTGCGCATCCGTCTGGGGCAGCAGCCGCAGCGCTGGAAAGTTGACGCTGTTCTCGGTGCTGCCGGTATTGATGAAGTCGATGAGGCGGCTGCTGACGAAACGGCCGATGTCCTGCTGGGCTTCAAGGGTGCTGCCGCCGATGTGCGGCGTAAGCAGCGCGTTCGGCAAGCTGCGCAATGCATGCTCGAAAGGCTCGCCGTTGGCATGCGGTTCTTGCGGAAAAACGTCGACCGCCGCACCCCGCAGCCTTCCGGAAGCCAGTTGCTGGTGTAGAGCTTCCAGGTCCACCACGTGACCGCGGCTCAGGTTCAGGAACACTGAGCCCGACTTCATCCGGCCGAATTCCCGTGCTCCGATCAGATCGGTATTTTCCGGGCGTCCATCCACGTGCACTGTGACCGCATCGGAAGTTTCCAGCAGCTCATCCAGGCTGGTGCATTTGCGTGCCCGGTTGAGCGCTAGTTTTTCGGTGATATCGTAGAAGCACACTTCCATGCCCAGTGATTCCGCCAGCACTGATAACTGCATGCCGATGTTGCCGTAGCCGATGATGCCGAGCCGCTTGCCGCGCACTTCACTGGCGGCCTTGGCGGATTTGTCCCATATGCCTTTATCCATTAGCCGCAGTTTTGCGGGGATGCCACGCATCAGGAGGATGATCTCCGCCAGCGCCAGCTCCACCACCGAGCGCGTGTTGCTGAAGGGCGCATTGAAAACTGCCACACCTTTGGTTTCGCAAGCGGCAAGATCTATCTGGTTGGTGCCGATGCAGAATGCGCCCACCGCCAGCAGGCGCTTGGCCGATTCCAGCGCCTTTTGTGTGAGCTGGGTCTTAGAGCGGATACCGAGGATGGCTGTGTCCGTGAGCTGTGCCGCCAGTTGCGTGTCATCGAGACTCCCGGACACCGTTTCCACGACATAACCTTCTCGCTCGAAGGCGGCGATGGCATCTGCGTGGATATTCTCCAGCAGCAGTACTTTGAGGCGGCTCTTTGGATAAGACAGCGCGCCGCGAAAACCACAGTCGTACAATACTTCATCGAAGTTGGGTGCGATATTCTTGGCTGCTTTGATCACTTCTATGCGCTGCACATTCTCGGTGAAAGCGTAGAAGCGTTGGGCAGCGCCGGCACGGAAGATCTCATAATCGCTCCAGCCATCGCCGACCACGGCGATCTCACCCGGCAGATTGAGCGACTTAACGACTTTGGTTTTTCCGTCATCCGCCGATAGAGGATTGTTCCAATCCAGACCGTTTACATATCCTGCACTGTCAAAAGTCAGGGTGTTGGCGTGCACGCGCTCCGCTCTGAGCCCGAGTATTTCGATCACAGGTATTACCACCTGGCTGAAAGCACTGGTCACCACATGGATGCGATCGGTGTGAGCAGCCAGGAATGCACGGTTACTGGCAAAGGATGGCGTGATCTCGGATTGCAGGCGCTCTATGAGCTTCGGCAGCAGTTCCCGATGCATATGCAGTAGCTGCAGGCGTTGTGTCAGGGCGCTACGGAAATCCATGCGACCGGCCATGGCCTGGTCGGTTATTTCCTTAATGCGCTTACGCAAGCCGGAATCGCCGGCCACCAACTCTGCGGCGAGCTCCAGCGTTTCCACCCGCACCAGCGTGCTGTCGAAATCGAGAATGAAGTAAATGTCTGCGGACATGAATCTTCCCTCATCTGTTTCCGCAAGCACATGTTACACTGGCCGCGACCTATAGCACTACATCGTAATACGCGCGTTTCTTCATGAAGACCGCATCATGTCTGATTGATCTAGAATGTTCCGCTTGCAATCTTCGGCACGCGGCCGACCGGCTGCAGAAGCTTTGCACTGCTTGCAGCATGCCGTTACTCGCACGCTATGATTTGGTGAAAGCTGCGACGACACTCACGCGCGCCAGTTTGAAAAACCGGCGTGCGGATCTGTGGCGTTACGCAGAAATACTGCCACTACAGGATGATCGATACCGACTGGCGCTGGGCGAAGGCTGGACGCCATTGCTGAAAGCGCGGTTCGGTTCACGCATCGGCTGTCCGGCTACCTATATCAAGGATGAATCCTTGAATCCCACCGGCAGTTTCAAGGCCCGCGGTCTGGCGCTCGCGGTGAGCCGTGCCTGGGAGTTGGGTGCGCACAGCATCGCAATTCCCAGCGCTGGCAATGCCGGTAGCGCGCTGGCCGCTTACTGCGCGGCCGCCGGCATCCAGGCGCATGTTTTTATCCCAAAGGATGCGCCGCCGGCATTTGCGGCTGAAGCGCGTGCCTATGGCGCGCGCGTGGAGCTGGTCGATGGTCTGATTACGGACTGCGCCTATAAGGTACGTGAAGGTGTCGCGCGCTATGGCTGGTTCGATGTAAGCACACTCAAGGAGCCGTATCGTATCGAGGGCAAGAAGACCATGGGCTATGAACTGGCCGAGCAGCTCGATTGGCAGTTGCCGGATGTCATCTTCTATCCGACTGGTGGTGGTACCGGGCTCATCGGCATGTGGAAGGCTTTTGCGGAGATGGAAAAGCTGGGTTTGATTGGTCAAAAACGGCCACGTATGGTGAGTGTGCAGGCGGAAAACTGTGCGCCCATTGTCAAGGCTTTCCACGCTGGCGCGCAGCGGGCGGAACCCTGGATGAACGCCAAGACCGTCGCCGATGGACTGCGTGTGCCGTCAGCCATCGGCGATTTCCTGATGCTGCAAGTCCTGCGCGAGAGCCACGGTATCGGGGTCGCGGTGAGTGATGGTGAGATGCTCGAATATGCGCGCGTCATGGCTGCCGGCAGCGGCGTGTTCCCCGGCCCGGAGGGTGCCGCCACGCTCGCGGCCCTGATCAAATCGCTGGATTCCGGCTGGCTCAAGGGCGATGAGACAGTCGTGCTGTTCAATACCGGTACACCGCTGAAACAGATCCATTTGTGGTCATAGCGGTCCCTGGAATGGGGGCCGGCTTTTATTAATCATTTATAAATAATTGTTGATACACGACGCCGGTCGAGAGCATGGTCTATAAAGAGCATAAGGACCGGCCGGCAGAATAGCTATGTAAAACCAGCCGCGGGTCCAACACATGTACACAGTTGGCGGAGTTATGATGATCTTATCCTCTTGGATACGCAGGCAGGATACCGGCAAATAAGCACATGGATATCACACCGAATTTACCCAGCACGCGATACGTTTTTGGTGAGTTTGAGTTCGAACCGCGCAGCGGCGAACTGCGAGACGGCCAAAAGACAGTGTTGTTGCGCCCCCAGGTGGCAAAACTGCTGACTTTGCTGCTGAGCCATGCTGACAGCATCGTTTCCAGAGAGGAGATCCGGAACTGCCTGTGGGGCAGCCACGCAGTGGTGGAGTTCGAAGAGGGGATCAGTGCCTGCATGCGCCAATTGCGCATCGCGCTCAATGACGGCACTACCGGCACACGCTATATACAGACCATCTCGCGGCGCGGTTACAAGTTTGTTTTCCCCGTCACAGCGACGGACAGCGATAGACCCATCATCAGACATGCTGCGACTTCTCTTTCGGCCCAGCCACAGAGAGCGGATCCCGCGGTGACTGAGCGTAAATTGCCCTGGAAGTTACTGTCAGCATTGTTTGTGTTATTGGCGCTGGCCGTTAGTGTTGCGCTTGTTGCACATTTCAAATACCGCGTGCAATTCTTCACTCAGACACAACCCTCGACCCAAACTCCGGTGATTGCGGTATTGCCTTTTGCCAACCTCTCCACGAATTCAACCAATACCATCCTAGGTGTATCCATCGCCAGCGAATTGATCGATCTACTCGGGCCGATTTCACCTGACCGCTTGGGTGTGATTGCAGAAACCTCGAGCATGCACTTTGCAACCAGCGGAAAGACTATAAAAAGCATCGGTCAGGACCTGGGCGCAACCTATGTATTGGAAGGCAGCATCACCCAAAAACCGAAATTTATCCATATCGCAGCACGGCTCATACGCACAGCTGACCAAAGTTATATCTGGGGTGATGATTATGATCTCGATGTCAGATATCAGAATACTGACTATCAAAAAACTATCGTGCAGATCGCGACCCATGTAGCTGCTTTACTGGCGCCCGATGTCAGCATCAAACCGCTGGAATTCACCAGCAACCGGCAGGCCGCACTGGATTACCAGTTGGGAAAGTACTCACTGGTGCAGGGAAATTACACTAAAGCCGGCGACTATTGCCACCATGCCATGACACTCGATCCACAATTCGCAGCCGCATATGAATGTACCGCGAAGTCAATGTTAGCAATGCCCGATGTGTCTGCCCAGCAAGTCGAGACCGTCAGGGGCCTGGTCAAAAAAGCACTGCAGCTTAACAATGATTCTTCGGAAGCGCATCTGCTGCGTGGTCTCCTCGAGATGTTCTTTAATTGGAATCTGACAACCGCAGGTCCGGAGATCAGGGAAGCCTTACGCCATAACCCGGGTAATGCCTGGGCCTGGCAAGCCAAAGCTGCTTATTTTTCAGCTTTGGGGGAAAGTCTGCAGATGCGGCAGTCGATGCTCATGGCGCAGAGCCTGGATCCCGTATCCATGAGAATATCTTCAAATTCCGCTGTGCTTTTTTATATCGATCGCCAATTCGATAAAGCCGAGCAATATGCCCAGACAGCTGTGAGTCTAATGCCGGGAGATGAGCTGGCCCGGCATGTGCTCATCCTGGCGTTACTGGGTGAGAGCCGTTATGCAGAAGCCATCCAGCAAGCCGTAATTGAGATGCAGTACGCAGGTGCATCGTCTACCGATATCGCATCGGTGAAAGCCGGAAAACAGGAAGCACTTGTGAAATACTTCAGATGGTACGCAGCCACATGGACGACGCGGCCACCTGACAAACTGACCTCCGTGTTTCTCGCCGATGCCTATATGCATCTGGGTCAACCACAGCAGGCGATCAAAGTGCTAAAAGAAACGTTCACACAGCATCCTGTCAGCATCCTCATGCCCTTCGTTAGTGTATGGCCCAGCCTGCATCCGCTATGCGGTAACGCTGCGTTTCTATCATTGACAACTCAATTGGGTCAGCAGGGTTGCGTACCCAATCAATAGCCACACCGTTTTTGTTGTCAGTACTAGACCATGTATCTGACGACAAGCTGCGACTCAGTTTTTCCGCAGACTGGATCTGTTCCGTAGTCATACTCTTGGCCATAATTGTCAGCGCATCTTGGCTGTCAGTATCCAAGCCGCCCTTGTGGGCCAGCAACATCCAAGCGTAGGCTTTGACTTTGTCCTGAGGTATTCCCTCACCATTGTAGTAATTCACCGCCAGATTGTATTGGGCAGCGGGCAGACCTTGCCGGGCAGCCTTCTCATACCAATACGTCTCCTTAGCCGGATCTTTTTCCACACCCTGGCCCGTGAAATAGGTCATCCCCAATTGGAATTCGGCATATTTATTGCCACGACTGGCGGCTTCTTCAAACCACGGATGTGCTTTGGCATAATCCTGTGGAAATCCCTGGCCATTGAAATACAGGGTCCCGAGGTTATAAGCCGCCGTGTCCAGGCCGGCGTCGGCAGCCTGTTTGTACCAGTATGCGGCCTTGTCATATTCACCACGGCTGGCGTACATGACGCCGAGGTTGGATTGTGCTTCAGCATCGCCAATCTTGGCCAATTGCATGGCTGATTCGATATCCTTTTTGGAATATGGACCTGATGCAGCCGGCTTCTCCATATAGTCGGGTGGGATACGAAAGTGAATTACCAAGGTGCCCGGCGGTAGATGATCGGCCATAGCGGTACCACCAATAGAAATAAATGCCAGACCGATAATCCATGGAAGCCTCGATCCGATGCCATGAATCAATTGTTTCGTGAGGTTTGTCATAAATAACTCCTTACTAGTAAAAGACCAAATTCCTGAAGATGGTCATCAATTGACTTGTCTCCACGTGATGCATGGTATAGCCCATCTGCAGCGGTATGCGCAGGTATAAGTGTGAAATAACTCCGATTCATTTCTTATTTGGGAGCTTCGAGAGCTTATGCGCGGCTTTTACAAGACTTTGCGGTTATATAAAACGCCAGCTCCGGCCCAGACTGTGTATGTGTCTGGTGTGTGCTAACGAAAATCGGGCAGGATGATACGATCAGTGATCTAAATATCTGAAGAGATATCAGTCGGCCGGACACGCAGGCAGTTGTAGACCGGTGGGCGCCGCACCTGAGAATTTAACAGCGGTAACGCCATCAACCCCGTGGATAACAGCGCTGTCGCTCACATACAGTTTTCCGGGGCGCTCAAAGATGATGGTGCCATCAATGGTGGCATGTGGGCCGACGATCACCGCGGGCTCGCTCAACTTCGCATTTCCCTGATAGTCGCGGTTTGGTTTCTTGGCGACCACATTCCCATGTATTACAGTGTCATCGCTGAGCAGAACGCTGCCGTTATACAAGCTCAGGTCACCATCCAGCATTGCACCGCATAGGAGCAAATTACCATTTACGGTGCCCACATTACCACTGATATGCGCACCATGACTGGCGATGATATCGCCATTCACGGTTGCTAATTTAGCAGCCAGTGTATTTTTACCTAGCTTGATCTCGCCGTTGACAGTCTGCAGATCACCGGCATGTACACTGTCGCCAAGTCTGATATTGCCGTTGATAGCCATGAGGTCACCGGTCTGGGCGCCATCGGCCAGATAGATGCGGCCGTTGATGGTACGCAGATTGCCATCCACGATGGCACCACTGCCGACATTGATTTCACCATTGATGGTGCTGCTGCCGCTTGACCAGTGCGCATTGGCCGGCACATCGATGTTTTTATTGACATTACAACCTGCCAGCAATGGCGCCAGAATCATAAAAACAATGACTCGATAGCGGATCATCATGGCCGAATCTCCCAGGGTTCACTCACGCGTTACATTGATATCGCCGCTACCGGTGGAGATAGTACCGCTGCCTTCGGCCTTGCCGAAGTCGGCGACGAATTTTCCGCGGTGCATGGACATATTATGCATATCCGGGAGATCGATATCGACATCACCACTGTTTGAGGATGCATCCAGGTGCAGCGAGAGGTCAGCTGCAGTCTTGAGGGTGGCATCACCGGACCCAGTATCGATATAGAGTTTACGCACCGTGGAAAGATCACCAACTAGGGACACGTCACCTGAGCCGGTGTCAGCCCATACGCTCTCGCCGCCAGTGTAATTCTTGGCGATCACATCGCCGGAGCCGGTGTCGGCATGCAATGAACCGTTGGCCCCGTCCAGCCGTATGTCACCAGAGCCGGTCTCAAGTTTCATGTCGCCTTTGACGTTGTAAAAAGTCACTTCGCCCGAACCAGTATCAGCATACAAAGTCTGGCTGTTGGATTCGGACACATGCACATCACCGGAACCGGTATCGGCATGCACATTGCCGATTACATGTGAAGCGAATACGTCACCGCTGCCGGTATTGGCAGTCAGATCACCGGTAAGATCCGCCACATGTACGTCGCCTGAACCCGTGTCCGCCGAGAATTGACCATGCATACCAGTGACGTGCACATCGCCGCTGGAAGTTTTTACCCGCAGATTGATTTTGATGTCATTGGCTTCTGTGAGACCTGCATAATTAACCAGTGCCAGCGACATGCCTGCAGGAATTTGCACCGCCAGGTCCACGTACAGCGGTGTACCGCGATTACCGCCACGATAAACATGCACTTTTGTACCCTGATAACTCAGGTTACTGCCGCCTCCATTGAAGCAGAACACACCGAAGCAGTTGTTGCTCTCGCTGGCAGTGTTGTCCGTGTTGGGATAGTTATAGCTAGTGTATTGATCGACCGGGTAGTGCACATGCAGGGTGAAGTCAGTTCCGGACTGACTGGTGTCGAAGCGCACGCTCTGGGCCAGTGCTTGAGCGTCAGCCTGATCCTTTCCGCCTGCCACCACCGTGGCAATCACCTGGAAACGGCTGCCCTGGGTTATGCTCACATGACCCGCCAAGTTTTCCAGCTTGAGGCTGGCGGTGCCTGCCGGCAGCGGTCCTGCGTAGTTCAAAGTACTTTGGGTAGTGACGCTATCTGCTTGTGCTTGGCCAGCCAGCAAAAGGGCTGGGAAAACCAGAGATAAGGCCATCAGCAAGTTCGTCAGGGAGCGGCGGGTAAGCATGGTGCACCTGTGCATAAAATAGTGATGTAATTCACTATAACACCTAAGCCGGGTTTGTCAAGTTGCATACAGGCACTTAAGCTGCGCCTCCGTAAAGACGAATACCCCGAAGTAGACGACATCCATGGCAACACCAATGGCTTTCGTATTCTTTAAATAAACAGTCTGCATCATTATGAAAAAACTGTCCCTAAACCGGAGAATCTTCATGAAAACTGCCTACCGTCTGCAGTCTGCCCCATTCATACCAGCCTTGGCACTGACTTTATGCCTGTCATTTTCGTGTGTAGTAATGGCGAACGCGGGCACGGCGCCTTCGAAAACGGATATCACCGCCGCATTCAAATTTCGCAATATCGGACCCGCAGTGGGCGGTGGCCGGGTGTCGGCGGTCGTCGGCATACCCGGGGATGCCAATGTCTATTATGTCGGCGCCGCCGCCGGCGGCGTGTGGAAGAGCACAGACGGGGGCGATACCTGGAAAGCGGTGTTTGAGCATGGCGACAGCGCTTCCATCGGCGCTATCGCCGTGGCACCCTCCAACACCAACCTCGTATGGGTGGGTACCGGCGAGGCCAATGTGCGCAATGACACCATCACCGGCGCTGGCGTGTACTACTCGCCGGATGCCGGCAAGACCTGGGAATTCAAGGGCCTTAAGCAGGCCGGTCAGATCGCCGCTATCGTAATCGACCCGAAGAACCCCGACATCGTGTTGGTGGCGGCATTGGGAAATCCCTGGGGCAGTAATCCCGAACGCGGCGTATTCCGCACCAGCGACGGCGGCAAGACCTGGCAGAAAGTCCTGTATGTGGATGACAGCACCGGCGCCTCCAGCCTCGTCATGCAGCCCGGCAATCCGCAAGTGCTGTTCGCCGGTCTATGGACGGTGCGCCGTACTCCCTGGAACCTGGTGAACGGCAGCAGTACTGGCGGAGTTTGGCGTTCTACCGACGGCGGCGGCAGCTGGCAGAAACTCGACAAAGGCCTTCCTAGCGGCGATACCGGCCGCATCACACTCGCTATCGCGCAAACCAATCCGGAGCATGTCTATGCATTGATCCCCACCAAACACGGCACCCTATGGTCGTCCACGGATCTCGGTGAAGACTGGACCATGGTCAGCGACAACCACGCGCTGGCAGTGCGTCAATGGTACTTCGCGGGCATGCAGGTAGCTCCGGATGATGACGACAAGGTGTATTTCACTTCCCTGGAATTGATGGAGTCGGATGACGGCGGTAAAACCGCGCATCCCATCGACAAGGGCGTGCATGTGGACCATCACAGTGTGTGGATTGATCCGCAAAATCCACAGCGCATCATCCAAGGGAATGACGGCGGCGTGTATCTGAGTCTCAACGCCGGCAAGAACTGGCGATTCCTCGATACCCTGCCGATCGAGCAGGCCTATATGGTTTCGGTGGACAAGCAGTCACCCTTCAATGCCTGTATCGGACTGCAGGACAACAGCGCCTGGTGCGGACCCAGCAGCACTCTCAACCAACGAGGCGTGACCGGCAAGAACTGGTTCACGACCGTCGGCGGTGATGGAGAATATGCGGTCATCGCGCCCACCGATCCGCACATTATCTACGCTGATCTGGAAGACGGCTACACCGTACGTTATGACACACGTACACATCTCTCGAAGATGATCCGGCCCACGACTTCCTACGGGTTACAAAACACCTCGAAGACCTTGGCTGAATCCGAATATCGCTTCAATTGGACTTCGCCGATCGCGGTCTCGCCCAGCGATGCCAACACCGTGTATCTGGGTGCCAACGTGTTGTTCAAGAGTACCGACGGCGGGGACAACTGGAAGGTCATAAGCCCGGATCTGACGCGCAACGACAAGAGCAAGCAGCAGATACCCGGCGGCCCGGTATATCACGATGTCAGCACTGCCGAGAACTACGACACATTACTCTCCATTACGCTGGCGCCCAGTGCGCCGGATAAGGTCATATGGGTGGGCACCGATGACGGACTGGTGCAGGTTACCCGCGATGGCGGAATGCACTGGGATAATGTCACCCCCCACGATGCACCCCAGTGGGCGCGGGTGTATCAGGTCGGCGTTTCCCCGTTTGACGCGGGTACCGCCTATGTTAGTTTCGATGCGCATATGGTCAACGATGATCGGGCGTATGTTTACCGCACCACCGACTACGGACGCAGCTGGACCCGGATAACCAAAGGTTTGCCGGAGCACACGCCGGTGCTGGTGGTGCGCGAAGACCCGAATCAGAAAGGTTTGCTGATCGGCGGCACCCTAACCGGACTTTATTATTCAACCAACAACGGCGACCAGTGGCAGGTGCTCAAGGGCGATTTCCCCACCGTTCCCGTATTCGACCTGCAGTTTGTACCCGCTACCCATTCGCTGGCGGTAGCCACTCATGGGCGCGGCCTGTTCGTATTGGACAACCTGCGCCCGCTGGAGGAGTGGAACGAGGCGATTGGCGACAAAGATTTCCATCTGTTCAGCCCCCCGCAAGGCACGCTGTATAACCACTGGTCGACCGATGAAGGCCAGCTATGGACTTACTCTGCCCCGAATGCACCAGAGGGTGTGGAATTTAGCTATTACCTGAAAACAGAGATCAAAGCCAAGGACAAACACGGAAAAAAGGGTCCGGTGATCATCGTGATCACGGACGCCCAAGGGCATATCATCAATACGCTGCACGCTCCCGGGAAAGCCGGCTTTAATCAGTTCGTCTGGGATATGGATTATGCCGGCCCCACGGCCATCGATTTTATCAAGGGAGCAGGTGGCGAACAGGAACGCGGTGGTCCGCAAGTGCTGCCGGGCAGTTATACCGCTACCGTTACCGCAGCTGGTCATACGTCGAAACAGGCTGTATCTGTCCGTTTTGATCCGAACGTGAATGTCAGCCTCGTAGACTACCGTGAGCAATTGTTGATGGCCTTGACTATGCGCAACCAGATGAGCGCCCTGAACGACATGCTGAACCGGCTTAATGCCTGGCAGCAGCAGCTCAATGGTATGGGCGATACACTCAAACAAGCTGGTCAGGAAAAAGCCGATGCGGCGATTCTCTCGGAAGCCGGAAAGCTGAATGACAAAATCACTGAGTTGAAAAACACTTTGTGGGACCCGGATTTCCAGCACAATGTGGATGAGGATTTTCTCAGAGATTTGCCGCATTTCCACGGTGAGTTGCAATGGAACTCATTTTTCCTGGGCGGCTATGCCCAGGTACCGAGTGCGCCTTTCAAGAGCAAGGTGGCGGAGCTACAGGCGCGTCTAGAAGGTTATCTGGGGCGTTTCAATCAACTGCTGCAGCAGGATATCCCTGCCTTCAACAAGGCGGCGTATGCGGCGGGTGCTCCCACATTGTTGGTAGGCAAACCTGGAGTGTTCGAAGCGCCCCAGTTACCCAATCAATAAACGGTGGGGCATGGATAGCGGGATACAGTCCACTACTGGTGGGCTGTATTCTGCTATCCACCTGTAGTTTTATGGCCAAGCATAAAAATCTGAGAAAGCATAGTGCCCGGACATCACAATAGTTTACGAGCTTGCTATCAGCTATCAGGAAATGTCTTTTTTACGATTTGTGTGCCGCTGATAGAAAACCCATATGTAGTACAAGGGCACACCCAGCAGCGTGATAAGAATGCTGGCGCCGGTTGAATAAGGCTGCTCGTACAGCGAATTGATCACCACCACGAAAGTGGCCAGCACGAATAGCGCTGGGATGATCGGATAACCCCATGCGTGGTAAGGGCGGGGGAAATCCGGCTTGCGCTTACGCAAGATAAACAAGCCGATGACCGCCAGTGCCAGGAACGGCCAGATGCCCAGCACATAGGCTTCAGCGAGCTGCATGAAATCACGCAGCAATACGTAGATCACGGCGATCACCACAATGAAGGCGATGGCCACGTAGGGCGTTTCGTAGCGTGGATGTACCCGGCCCACGGTGCGGAAGAACAAACCGTCCTCAGCCATGGCATAAAAAACCCGTGGGCTGGAAAGGATGCTGCCATTGAGTGTACCGAATACCGAGAGCATGACCAGGGCCGCCACCATCGACGCGCCCGCGTGCCCGAGTACCAGCGTGGCGGAATCCGCGGCCACCGACTTGGAAGCTGCCAGTTCTGACAGCGGCAGGGCGCGCAGATAGGCGGCGTTGATCAGCAGATACACTACGATGACGACCACGGTGCCACCGATCAGTGCGAGTGGAAGATTGCGCTGCGGATTGCGCACCTCGCCGGAAAGGGCTGTGAGATTCTCCCAGCCATCGTAGGCCCAGAGCGCAGCCACCAGGCCGATGCCGATGCCCGGCCAGTTGGCCACACCCATTGATTCCGTATGCAGAGGATTGTGGATGCCGCCCGGCGCCAGCAAGAAGATCGCCGCACTCAAGCCCACGATAGCCAGGACTTTGGCACTGGTGGACAGATTCTGGATCACGGCGCCGAGTTTCACCGAACGGTAATTGGCGGCGCTCACCAGCACAATCAGGATGGCGGCGATCAGATGCGTGGTGGTCGCCGATAGCGGTATGAAAAATCCCAGATATTCGGCGAAGATTAGGCTTTGTGCCGCCCAGGAGATGGGTGTGGTCAGCAACCACATCCAGCCGAACACGAAGGCCATGGGCCGGCCATAGGCTTCCCGCAGATACACATACGGGCCGCCCGCTTCCGGGTACATGGCCGCCAGTTCCGCAACCGACAGAGCACCGAACAGGGCCACCAGCCCGCCCAGAACCCATACCAGGGCGATGCCAGTGAGGTTGCCGGTGACTGCGGCAATCGGGGAGGGCACGCGGAAGATGCCACTGCCGATGATGATGCCCACCACCACCGCCATGCCGGTCCAAAGGCCGAGTTTGCGCGGCAGAGTGTTTGGCGGGCTCATGGGGATATCCTGCATGCAGGCGCAGCCTGCCACAGTACAGGGCTGCCGTCACCTCTGCCTGCCCTGTCATGGTGCGTACAAACCGGTATGGGTATATTTGAGTGCGCGCGATCCCCACCAGCCGTTTACTGCAATCACATGGTCATTTACATCAGCGGTTTATTTGTTGATTTCTTGTATGATTAACCATATGACAACTTTTACTGGATGTTGTCACTGCGGTAACCTACAAATCAGTTTTGAAACTGGTTTCAATCATACCAACCTCCCTGTGCGTGCCTGTCAATGTTCCTTTTGCCGAGCCCATGGGGCTGCGACCGCCACGGATCCAGATGGCCGGGTTCGCATCAGCACAAGCGAGTTTGCGCACTTGCGAAGCTATCGTTTCGGATTAGGGGTCACGGATTTTCTGATCTGCGCGAACTGCGGGGCATTCGTGGCTGCGGTGATGCAGATCGATGGCTCGCTATACGCCAGCGTCAATACCAATGTCCTGGGCGTGCGTGCCGAATTGCAGAACCAACCGCAGCCGGTCGATTATGCCAACGAAACCGTTGAACAGCGGCGTACGCGGCGCAAGAAACATTGGACTCCTGCGATACTCACCGGCAAGTTGGCTTGAATGGCCAGACAAATTATCCGGATCGTTATCATTGTTCTGGTCGTCTCGGTGAGCCGGGTGGTGCATGCGGATATGTGTCCGGCACCTGCCAACAGCGAGACCTATCGGTGGCGCGAAAAAGCCGAGTGGGACGTGCTTGCTGCCCAGGGGTACCGTATCGGTAGCATACATATCGTCGTGGACAATGTATTCGACCTCAATAATCCGGCACAGAACAGTTGGTACGCGCGTCTCGCCAACAAACTGCATATAACAACTCACCCCAGAGCAATCCGCGAACAATTGTTATTCAAATCCGGTGATCCCGTGAACCCGCGTATCATCTATGAAAGTGCGCGTCGTTTGCACGCGATCAGGTATCTGCGTGAATCCACGATAACGCCAGAAAACTGCAGTGATCACAGTGTGGATGTGAGCGTACAAGTCAAGGACGCATGGACCTTGAAGCTGGATTTACAATTTGCTCACGTTGGCGGGCAGAACACTCTTCAATTCGAAGTCACGGATGCAAATATCTTCGGCACTGGTAAATCACTGAGTGTTGGGCACACCAGCGATCTACAGCGCACCTCTAACCTGATTAATTACCAGGACCCGGCACTGTTCGGTAGCTATTGGCAACTGGCCACTACCTATGAAGATTTATCTGACGGTCATATCAAGTATCTGAGCATCGGCCAGCCTTTCTATGAGGATCAAACCCCGTGGTCGGTGCAGACAAGTTTTTATGATCAAGAAGAGAATATCAATTTCTACAACCAGGGTGCGCTCGCCTGGTCCGCGCCCAGTACCCTGCAACAACATTATGTGTCATGGGCACATCTCATCGACTGGTCTGGAGAAGCCAGTGGTATGCGCGCCGGTGTGCTGTATAACGATAGTGATTACGGTTATGGATCGTTGCAGCTGGACAATCCCGGATTGTTGCCTGAGCCGACGTTGACACCTCGTCAGCTCGCTGGTGTGGGTCTTACCTGGGAATATTTTCAGGATCGCTACGCGAGCTTCACCAACATGCAATACATCGCTCGTACTGAGGATTACAATTTGGGCTGGAATTTGGATCTGCAAGCGGGACGTTATGGAGATACTTTCGGCGGCAATGTGTCAGCGCCGTTTTATGGAGTCTCTGTTTCCTGGGGAAGCGTATTACCTGGTAATACTGTATTGCTGGCATCCGGTTTCGCATATGACCGCCAACAGAACGGAGTCAGTCACAACCTGCAGAGCAATATTACTTTAACATCCTACAACCAATATTTTCCAAGGCAGACACTGGTTGCGCATGTGCAGTGGGATTCCGTATTGCGGCCGGATCCGGAAAGTTACTTATACATCGGTGGTCTGCAGGGCTTGCGCGGTTATCCCAATTATTACGCTATCGGTGACCGCCGCTGGCAGGCTACCTTCGAAGACCGGATCGTCACCCCGGTTCAGATACTGAGCCTGTTCCAACTGGGATTCGTGGGTTATGTGGATATCGCACAGATCCATCAGCTGTCACCGACTACATGGAGCCCGACCTATAGTGATGTCGGCCTGGGGTTTCGCATCGGCAGCATACGCAGTGCCTTCGACAACACCTTCTATTTCACGGTCGCCTGGCCTCTCAAGCGCGCACCTGGCGTTAGCGGTCACGAGATCGTGATTGGCAACGTCATCAGTTTCTGATTTCCAGGCTTTCTGCATCGAGTACTGACTGCGCCAGCACCTTCATGTCTTCGGCTCGACCGATGATGCCGGCCGGCAAGGATGGCAGTGCCGAGAGCACGGCGAGTAGCAGTGAAGCGCAGTAGGGGATCGACTGGATCAACAGTACCAGCACCCAGACCATGAGGTCGCGCATGCCGGTACCTACCTGGGTGAACACCGCATAAGCGCTCAACCACAGTGCCAGCATGATCAGAGTTTCCTCGCGGCTTGCGGCCAGGGCGTGCAGTAACGCATGACTGCGCACCTGTTTGGGCGTGCGGAAAAATGCGTGGTTACGGGTCAGGAATCCGCTGAGCATCGCCAGCCCGATAGTATGTGTAAGTGCCAGACCGGCAAGCGCCGCTGCCAGCGTCTGGCGGATGTTGGCGCCCACGCGTGCGCGGTATAGGTACACCAGCTTGGCGATCTTGAAAGTGAACAATGCCAGTGGCAACGCCGACACTACCAGCATCGGCGGATCGACATTGTGGGGAAAATTGATCATGGCCAGTGACCACAGCAAGGCACTCAGGTTGAACAGAAGATTGAGTCCATCCGCCAGCCATGGCAGCCAGCCCGCCAGGAAGTGATAGCGCTGGCCCGGGGTGAGTGAGCCGCCACGCCCTATCAGGATATGCGTGTGATGGCGCAATATTTGCACGGCACCGTAGGCCCAGCGAAAACGTTGTTTCTTATAATCCAGAAATGTATCCGGCATCAGCCCACGTCCATAACTGCGTGGAATGTAGGCTGCTTCGAGGCCGGCCGCGAATACCCGCAAGCCCAGTTCCGCATCTTCGGTGATGCACCATTCCGCCCAGCCATGCAGATCGTCCAGTACAAATTTGCGAATCATGGTCATGGTGCCGTGCTGGATGATGGCATTGCGCTCGTTACGGGTGATCATGCCGATGTAGAAGAAACCCCGGTACTCGGCATAGCACATGGCTTTGAAAGCGTTCATAGCGGCGTCACGATAATCCTGTGGCGCCTGCACTATGGCGATCTTAGCGTCGGCAAACAACGGCACCAGTTCTTTAAGCCACTGGCGATCCACCTGGTAATCGCTGTCGATGACGGCGATTACCTCGGTATGCGGGGATGTGTGTCGCAATGCAAAATTGAGCGCACCCGCCTTGAAGCCGGAGAGCGGCGCCACGTGGAAGAAGCGAAAACGCCCGCCGAGTTTTGCACAATGGGCTTGCACCGGCTGCCAAACGGATTCATCCCGGGTGTTGTTGTCGATCACCAGTACTTCGAAGCGCGGGTAATCCAATGCCGCCAGTGTATCCAGGGTTTTATTCAGCATCTCCGGCGGTTCGTTATAGGCTGGCACATGGATAGATACCAGCGGCAGCGCATCATCGGCGACGCGTATAGGCTCGAACTGGCGCCGGCGCATGCTGATCCAGTGGGCTTCGGCCCACTCATGGGCCTCGGCGAGCAGCACCAGGATGACGCCGAGCATGCCCACGAACAGCAGTAGCCCGACGGCCACGCTGGTGATGGTTAGGTACTGGCGCGTGTAGTCGTAGATCACCCACACGATGGCTGTGGTGACCGTGTATACGATGATTGCCAGAAAACTCCGACCGCGTTTCTTGAGCGTGCGACTGTCCCAATATAAAAGCGTTAACAACAAGGCCGCGAAGATCACGGAGATGGCTGCCAGCATCTGCCAGTGTGGGATGTTGACGATGGGTTGGGTGAAGGTGAATTTTGGCTGGCGGTACACGTTATACACCCCCCAATAGGCACCAACCGCGCCTTCGGTCTGCTGCTTCCAGGGCTGGTCGAAGGCTTCCATGACGTAGTAGGTCCAATGCTGTGCCGCGGCGTAGGCCAGGAAACGCCGCAGGAAGGTAGCTTCATTTGAGATCGAGGCCACGGCTGCGTGGCGCGCACGTCCATCGCTGGGCCAGCCCACTTCCGCAATCACGATGGGCTTGCCCGGGAAGGTCTTTTCCAGATCGCGCATGCGCGCGGCGATGTAGGGCACGGCTTGGTCCATGCCAACGCCTTCCCAATAGGGCAGCATGTGCACTGCGATGAAATCCACATGCGCCACCAGCTCCGGATGCTGGATCCAGGTATACCAGGGCTCGGCGGTGCTCACCGGTTGTTGAATTTCCTTGCGCGCCTCATCCAGGTAGGGAATCAGCTCCTCACTGGAAACGTCACCGCGCAACACGGCTTCGTTACCGATGATGACGCGCACCACATTGGGATTAGCTTTGGCGATGGCAATGGCACGTGCCACATACGCCGCGTCCATCTTCTGATCCTTGTCGATCCACGCGCCCAAGGCCACGTTGATGTGATACTTGCGCGCCAATACCGGGATGTCGGCGAGTGTGCCTTCCACCGAGTAGGTACGTACCGCGTAAGTCTTGCCGGCGAGTAGTTTAAGATCAGCAGCGATTTCTGCATCCGTGGGCAGCTTATGTGTGACCGGGTCCTGATCTGCACGGAACGGCGAGAACGCGAAGCCCTGGATGATCGTTGGCCAAGGCGGTTCATGTTCAGGTTGATTGAACCAAGCCCAGACACTTACGGTGAGCGCGGCCGCGGCGATGGCGATGATGAAACTGGATCGCCCCACGTGCAGCCCTAAGGCAGATGGATGGCGAGCAGAGTCGCCGTCGGCGGACGCACCCCATGCCACACATAGAATGATTCCGCCGCCTGTTCCACCAGCATGCCCCAGCCATCCAGCACAACCGCCGCACCTTCCTGCACAGCCCAGTGCATGAATACTGTGGGACGCCCGCTATAGGCCAGGTCGTAACACACGGCGCCGGGATTCAGGCAGTCATGCGGCAATCGCGGCAGCTCGCCACTGAGGCTTGCGGCAGTCGCATTGATGACTATATCGAAGCTCTGCTGACGCAGGCTTTCGAAACCGCTACCACTAAGGCGAGCCGCCGTATGTTGGCTGGCTAATTTTATGGCACGCGCCGGTGTGCGGTTGGCGATGTGCACCAATGCAGGTTTTTCGGCCAGCAATGCTGTGAGCACGCCGCGCGCCGCGCCACCTGCCCCCAACAACAGGATACGTGTGTTTTTCAGAACTACTTGATGGTTAGTCTTGAGATCATTTACTAAACCGATGCCATCGGTGTTATCTCCCATGAGCTTGCCGTCGTCACGCACCGAGAGAGTGTTGATGGTGCGCGTCTGCTTGGCCCTGGGCGTATGTACGTGACAAACAGCGAAGGCTTCCTCCTTGAAAGGCAAGGTGACGTTCACACCCAGACCACCGGAAGCCAGGAACTCCCGGAGCGCCGCAGTGAAGCCCTGCGGGCCTGCATCGATGCGCGTGTACTGGATTGACCGGCCGGTGAGGCGGGCAAATTCCGCGTGAATCTCCGGTGAACGGCTTTGGGCTACTGGGTGACCAATGATGGCATAACGTGCGGTAGCGTTTGACATTGAGGTTCCCTGGGCAATTTAAGCGGCAGCCGGTAAGATTGCCCGCATCTTGTCTTGAATTCAGCGTCCGTTGTAATTGTTTATTCTGTTAGCCAGCGTGCCGCGCGTTTAGCAAAATAGGTGAGGATGGCATCGGCGCCCGCCCGCTTGATAGCCAGCAGCGTTTCCAGCACGCTGCTTTTTTCATCCAGCCAGCCATTTTGCACCGCCGCCATCAACATGGCGTATTCGCCGCTTACCTGATACACGCAGGTGGGCGCACCAAATTCATCTTTCACGCGCCGCACAATATCCAGATACGGCAGCCCCGGTTTAACCATCACCATGTCGGCGCCTTCCTCTAGATCCAGAGCCACTTCCCGCAGGGCCTCGTCGCTGTTGGCGGGGTCCATCTGGTAGGTGTGTTTACTACCCTTACCGAGATTTGCGGCGGAACCCAGTGCGTCACGGAACGGCGCGTACAGACTGGAAGCATATTTAGCAGAGTAGGCCAGGATGCGGGTGTTCTTGAATCCGTGTTTTTCCAACTCAGCCCGTATAGCCCCTATGCGCCCGTCCATCATGTCAGAAGGCGCCACCATATCGGCGCCGGCTTGTGCGTGAGATAGTGCCTGGCGTACCAACACTTCTAGGCTTTCATCGTTCAATACATAGCCGCCGGCATCGATAATGCCGTCCTGTCCGTGGGTGGTGTAGGGATCCAGGGCCACATCGGTGATGACACCCAGCTCCGGAAATTTGCTCTTGAGGGCATGCACTGCGCGTTGTACCAAGCCATCCGGATTGTGGGCTTCGGCGGCATCCAGGGATTTTTTTTCCTTGAGTATCACCGGGAACAGTGCCAGTGCCGGAATGCCGAGTTGCACCAGCTCCGCGGCCTCTTTCAGCAGTTCATCGATGCTGACCCTTTCAATTCCGGGCATGGAGGCCACAGGCTCCCGCTGATGGTTGCCTTCACGCACGAACAGTGGATAAATGAAGTCATCGGTACTGAGTTGCGTTTCGCGCATCAAGCGGCGGGAAAATTCGTCGCGGCGCATGCGGCGCATGCGGGTGGCAGGAAAGCAGCCCGGGAAATGGGGTTGGCGGGTCACCTGGGATTCCTCGCAAGCATATCCAAAACCTCTTTAATAGACACCCGGTCGCCCGATCTCACGCAAGGCTGGTTTATGGCGGCGGCCTGCTTAACAGGCCCTTGATTATACTGGTAGCCTTCAACGTTGCCCGCAGGACTGGCGGGACGGTAATAAAACCCCTCTAACCCGGGTCTCTGCTACATGCCGGTACGTCAGCACCGTTTCGAAATTCTGGCCCGCGCCCTGGTGCCGAGCCTGTACCGCTATGCCTACTGGCTGGCGCGCGAGAAGGCTCTGGCCGAGGACCTGGTGCAGGAAACCCTGCTGCGTGCTTGGCGTTCGCTGGACCAGTTACGCGACGAGGCCGCCACCCGCCAATGGCTGATTACCATCCTGCGGCGCGAGTTCGCCCGCGAACTGTCGAAGCGCAGGGATACGGTGGACATCGATGGGTTGGCGCTGGCCGACAGTAACAGCAGCCTGGGCGCTGAGGATACTGATATTCACGATGTACACCGCGCCATGCAGAAACTATCGCCGGAATACCGCGAGCCTCTGGTGCTACAGGTGCTGATGGGCTGCACGACTGAGGAGATCGCCGAACAACTTGAGCTTAGCCAGGCGGCGGTTTTGACGCGCCTATTTCGTGCCCGCAACCAATTGCGTGAGCTGCTGAACGGTAGTACCGGGCGGTTGGGGGAAGAATTCGCATGAACACTACGATCAACTGCCTCGAAGTGCGCCGTATCCTGGGCGCTGAGCCCCAGCGCCGCGAATCGGCGCTTATGGAGCATTGCAAGCTATGCGCTGCTTGCAGCGCTTACATGAAGGAAATGCTCGGCCTGGATGCGCGACTGTCACGCGCGCTCGCAGTAAATGTGCCCGAGGGCCTGGAAGCGCGTATCGTATTCCGCACCGCTTTCCGGCCCAAACGGCTGCGCACTTACCCATGGCTGGCGGTGGCTGCCACGATTTTACTGGCCGTAGGCATTAGCTTTGGCATGTGGCAATACCAGCGAAACTCCATGGCCGCCTTGAGTAGCGCCTTGGTAGCCCATGTGACCAATCCTGCAGAAGCTGAAGCGCTCGATCCCGGTCGGCCGGTGCTGCAGGATGCGAGTTTCGTGCACGGCGTGCTCAAGCATGTGGGCGTGAGCATGCAGGGCAGCATGGATGACATCACCTATGCACGCGCCTGCCCGTTCCGCGGCGAACTAGTGGCGCATCTGGTGGTGCGCGGCAAGGACGGCCCGGTGACCGTGCTGCTGCTGCCGCACATCCATGTGAACAAGCCCACGCACTTCGACGAGCAGGGCTACCGTGGCGAGATCGTACCAGCCGGCGACGGCAGCATCGCGATCCTCGCCAATAATCCCAGCCCCATGCAGCCCATCGAAGAGCAATTCGTCAGCATGGTGCAGTGGAGCATCTGAGCGTCGTATTTGTGGACACGATGAGTGTGGCCGCGCTTCGATATCCCTGCCCATTTATACTGTAGTCCCTCATACTTTTTGGATTTCCACATGAAACTCATTGACCGCGCGCTGGTGGCCGACCTGCATGCGCGGGCGCTGGATTCACCGCGGCTGCGTACCCACCATAACCTGCATGCTTCCAATGCTGAGACCATCCAGCGCATGTGCATGGCCATGGAGCCCGGTACCTATATACGTCCGCACCGCCATCCGGACAAATGGGAGCTGCTGGTGATCATCAGCGGCGAGATGTTGGTGTTGAGTTTCGATGCTTCCGGCACTGTTCTGATGCGCACACGGCTGACCGCCGGCGGAGACACTTACGGCCTGGAAAATCCCGCCGGTATCTGGCATGCAGTGGCCACACTGGTACCGTCTACTGTAGTGCTGGAAGTGAAGCATGGCCCTTACCTGCCCACCGGTGAACAGGATTTTGCATCCTGGGCGCCCCCCGAAGGGCATGCACGTGCCGCCGAATTCGAGCGCTGGTATAGAAATGCACAAGCGGGCGACCAAGCGCCTGCATTCACCATATGACGTGCGCGAGCAAAACAGTCAGACGTTGCGCATGGGCATCGTTGGATAGCGACCGGTTGTATCGCGACTACCATGACCGTGAATGGGGTGTACCGGTGCACGCCGAACGGCGCTGGTTCGAGTTTCTGATCCTGGAGGGTGCGCAGGCGGGCTTGTCCTGGGCCACAATCCTGCATAAGCGCGAGAACTACCGAAAAGCTTTTGCCGGATTCGATCCGAAGATAGTCGCACGTTTTTCGGCACGCGATGTGAAGCGGTTGTTGAAAGATGCCGGCATCGTGCGCAACCGGCTCAAGATCGATGCTGCCATCACCAATGCCCGGGCGTTTCTGGCTGTCCAGAAGGAATTCGGCAGCTTTGATGCTTACATCTGGCGCTTCGTGGATGGCAAGCCCATCCAAAACCGTCGGCGTAGCCTTAAACAGCTGCCGGCTCGCACAATGATTTCCGACGCTATGAGCAAGGACCTCAAAAAGCGTGGCTTCAAGTTTGTCGGTAGCACCATCTGTTACGCTTTGATGCAGGCCACAGGTCTGGTCAACGACCATATGGCGAGCTGTTTCCGTTATCGTTCCAGCCGCTGAATCTCAAGCGCTGCGGTTCGTCGTTGTATAATTCGCGCCTCTTCGATAAATACCCAGCTGGAACACACGCCACCCATGTCTGCGTCCCTGATGGTGATGGTTATCCTCTTTGGCGGCATTGCAGCCGGACTGGTCGGATCGCTCACCGGGCTCGGCGGTGGCATGATCATCGTGCCGTTACTGACGCTGGCATTCCATCTACCCATTCCCGAGGCCGTCGGCATCAGCTTGTTCGGCGTCATCGCCACCTCCACCGGAGCCGCTCCAGGTTTTGTAGGTACCGGCCTGAGCAATGTGCGTGCCGCACTGTTTCTGCAGATCGCGGCCTCCAGCGGCGCGCTGATCGGTGCCTTGGTGGCCCATCACTTACCGGCACGATTGTTGTTTGCATTGTTTGGCATCGTGCTGGGATATTCCGCGCTCATGTCGTTTATGCCCAAACACACAGACGTGGCCGGTGCGCCGGAAAGCTCACCCTTGGCTCTGCGCCTGCGTCTCGCCAGCCGCTATCAGCAAGCCGGCCATTGGAGACGATACCAGGTGGTGGGCGTCATACCTGGCTTCGGGATCATGATCGGCGCAGGCTTCCTGTCAGCGCTGCTCGGCATCGGTTCCGGCGCCTTCAAGGTACTGGCCATGGACCGAATCATGAAACTGCCGTTCCGGGTCTCCACCGCCACCTCGAATTTCATGATCGGCATCACTGCCGCCACCAGTGCCGGCTTCTATCTGTCCCATGGGGACATACCGCCGGTAATCGCTGGTGCCATCATCCTGGGCGTCATCGGCGGCGCCTATGCCGGCGGACATCTGGTGCGGGTACTACCCGTGGACATCCTGCGCAAACTGTTCGCCGCGGTGTTGCTGTTGGTGGCTGTGCAGATGCTGCTGAAAGGGCTGGTCAATCTATGAAGGAGATCGTGCGTGAACGCCGGCTGCTGAATATCTGGATATTGCGTATCAGCATCGCACTGTGCGCGCTGCTCATTGCCATCGGTCTCATAATTTTCTTTGTACACGGCAGCACGCCTATCCTGGTGACACCCAGCGGCTCGCTGCGCGAGATGATCCAGACTTCGATTCATGGGAGCATCGGTCTGCATGCCAGCGCATTTCTGGATGCTGCCATCATCGTGCTGCTGCTGACGCCCATGGCACGACTGGTAGCCGGCATCTACGTGAGTGCGCGGGTGCGTGACTGGCTGTATGTGGGGATCGGTATGTTGGTCCTGGCTCTGGTGATCGTCGGTGTGATCGCGGGACAGAGCGGCGTATGAGTCATGCAGTCTGAAGCCGCAAGTTCGCCGAAAGAATTTTATTTCATTGATCTTTTGCGAAAATCTGCGAAGCATCCCGAAATGATTTCAACTCCAACGCATTTCCACTAGGATCTTTGAAGAACAAGGTGGCCTGTTCGCCTACCTGGCCTTTGAAGCGGATGCCGGGCTCGATGACGAACTTCACGTCCGCTCTCTTTAATTTATCAGCAAGCGCTTGCCACTGATCCCATTCCAGGATTACGCCGAAATGGCGTACCGGCACATCTTCGCCATCCACCGGATTGGTGGAGGCGGCGGATTCCGGTGATGCCTGATGGGCCACGATCTGGTGACCGAAGAAATCGAAGTCAATCCAACGATTCGATTCACGGCCCGTCGGGCAACCCAGCAGGCCTGAGTAGAAATGTCGCGCTTCTTCCAGATCCCTTACAGGGAATGCCAGATGGAACCGAGGGATATCTTTCATATCAAGCTAACCTCTTTCACGCGGTACTTGACCGCTATACCCAATTCCTGGGTTTGAGAAATTTCTCATAAAGTTCCGCCTCAGGTGAACTCTTATCCGGCATGAAATCGTATTCCCAGCGCACTTCCGGTGGCAACGACATGAGTATGGATTCGGTGCGGCCGCCAGACTGCAGGCCGAACAGAGTACCGCGGTCATACACTAGATTGAACTCCACGTAGCGACCGCGCCGGTAGAGCTGGAACTGGTGTTCAGGTTCGCCATATGGTGTAGCGCGACGCTTTTCGACTATGGGCATATAGGCCGGCAGGAAATGATCGCCGACACTGCACATGAAGGCGAAGCAGCGTTCGAAGTCCCACTCGTTAAGGTCGTCGAAGAACAGGCCACCGATACCGCGTGGTTCGTTGCGGTGCTTGATGAAGAAATACTCGTCGCACCATTGCTTGAAGCGTGGATAGATATCCGTGCCGAAGGGCTCGCAGGCGGCTTTGGCGGTACGGTGCCAGTGGCGTGCGTCGTCTTCAAAACCGTAATAGGGCGTGAGATCGAAACCGCCCCCGAACCACCAGATGGTTTTCTCATTTTCTTTGGACGCGGAGAAGAAACGCACGTTCAGGTGAGTGGTGGGTACATAGGGATTCCAGGGATGCAGCACCAGTGATACACCCATGGCCTGCCAGTTGCGTCCCACCAGTTCCGGCCGGTGAGCGGTCGCAGAGGGCGGCAGGGTCTTGCCATGCACGTGGGAGAAATTAATTCCCGCCTGCTCGAACAGTTCACCGTGACGCAGCACGCTGGTTTCGCCGCCGCCGCCCTCGGGGCGTATCCATGTGTCGCGCTTGAATGGCTGCTTACCGTCCAGCTTTTCCAAGGCCGCAATAATCCTGTCCTGCAATCCATGCAGATAAACTTCTATTTTCCGGATACCGAGGTCCTGCATGTTTTAGCTCGCGCGCAAAAGCTTGCCGGTGAGTGCATCGCGGATTTCGGTGGGTCTGCGCTGCTCACCGACGTTGCCGGGCACGATGTAATCCAACTTGTCTTTCAGTAGCTGGCGCACCGCCAGGGACGAACGTAATGGCGGATGGCTGCTCAAGTTGGCACTCGTGGACGTCAATGCGAAGCCGGTTGATGCACACAAGGCCTGCACTACAGGATGGGCGGTGACACGCACTGCCAGAGTGGAACGGCCACCGGTGAGCCAGTTAGGAACACCCGGTGCAGCGGGTACCACCCAGGTTATGGGACCAGGCCAAGTCATCAGCAGTTGATCACGTAATTTGTCGGACACATCAATGTAGGGTTCAAGCTGGACGATGTCGGCAGCGATCAAGATGAAGCCTTTGGCGGCATCGCGGTGTTTGATAGCCAGCAGTTTTGCTATCGCGGCAGAGTTCAGTGGATCACAGCCCAAGCCGAAAACCGCTTCAGTTGGATACGCGATGACGCCACCACTCCATATCGCTTTCCGGGCAGCTCGCATCGGCCAGCGGAGTGCGCTCATGAGCGTGGGTCAGTTAGCCACCGCGGCTTCCGGCTCCTGTGGTGGCGCCAACTCCGGTGCGGGCTCGGCGAAACCGCATTCCTTGCGTGGACAAACGCGTTCGGTGCCCTTGCGCTTGGTGGTTTTGATGGTGAGGATCGGCCAAGCACACTTGGGGCATGCCTGTGCCAGCGGCGGATTCCAAGTTGCATATTTGCAATCCGGGTAGCGTGAGCAGGAATAGAAAATCTTGCCGTAGCGCGATTTGCGCTTGAGGAAAGTGCCCTGATGGCACTCGGGGCATTCGACCCCCATGTCCTGGGGTTTTTCCAGCGGTTCGATGAACTTGCACTTGGGATAGCTGGAACAGCCGATAAACTTGCCATAGCGGCCGCGACGGATGATGAGATCCGAATTACACTGCGGGCATTGCCGGCCCTCGATTTTATCCGGTTGTGCCGCCTGTTCGGCGGTTTCGTCCAGATTGCGGGTGTAATCACACTCCGGATAGCCGGTGCAGCCGATAAAGCGTCCACGTCGTCCCAGACGGATGGAGAGCGGCTTACCGCACTTGGGACAGTTCTCGTCCATCTTCTCCGTGGTCACATCCTTGCGTGAAACGTTTTCCTCCTTGTGGTCCACCAGTTTCTTGAACGGGGCCCAGAACTCATGCAGCACCGGCACCCATTCTTTCTCACCGCGTGATACCGCATCCAATTCATCTTCCATCTTGGCGGTGAAGTCATAGTCCACGTATTGAGTAAAATGTTCCGTCAGGAATTTACTGACTACGCGCCCCACATCCGTGGGTTTGAAGCGTTTACGATCCATCTCCACGTACTCGCGCTGTTGCAAAGTGGAAATGATAGTGGCGTAAGTCGATGGCCGGCCGATGCCATATTCTTCCAAGGTCTTCACCAGGCTGGCTTCTGTATAACGTGGCGGCGGCTCGGTGAAATGCTGTTCACACAGGATGTCCTTGAGGGTGACAGTTTCGCCCTGCTCGAGGGGCGGCAGCAGCCGTTCCTCGTCATCACTGACATTGTCGTCCTGGCCTTCCTGGTACACGGCCATGAAGCCCGGCACCACCATTACTGAGCCGGTGGCGCGGAAGCTGCTGTCGTGGCCGGCATCCAGATCGGCGGTGACCGTGTCGAATACCGCCTGCTCCATCTGGCAGGCGATGGTGCGTTTCCAGATAAGTTCGTAGAGCTTGCGCTGTTCTTCGGTGAGCTTGCCGTGGACGTCTTCCGGAGCGCGTGCCGCAGAAGTCGGGCGGATGGCTTCGTGGGCTTCTTGGGCATTCTTGGATTTGGTCTTGTAGACGCGCGGTTCTTCTGGAAGGTGATCCTCGCCATAGCGCTTGGCAATGACCTCACGTATCTCCGTGATGGCTTCTGCCGCAAGATTCACGGAATCGGTACGCATGTAGCTGATGAGGCCCACCGCGCCTTCACCGGTCAGGTCTATGCCTTCATAGAGTTGTTGGGCGGTGCGCATGGTGCGTTGTGCGCCGAAACCCAGTTTGCGTGAGGCCTCCTGTTGCAATGTCGAGGTGGTAAAAGGCGCTGCCGGATTGCGCCGGCGCTGTTTCTTCTCGACCGAAGCGACTGTAAGTTTGCCGTTGGCGGATTTGAGCAGGGCCGCTTCCGCAGCACGTGTGGATTTCTCATCACGGAAAGTGAACTGTTCAGCCTTCTGGCCGGCATACTGGTAAAGGCGGGCGCTGAACGCTTGTGCGTCCTTCTCAGCATTGGCCGCGATACTCCAGTATTCCTCGGTCTTGAACTTCTCGATCTCATCCTCGCGCTCACAGATGAGGCGCAGGGCCGGCGACTGCACGCGGCCGGCAGACAGGCCGCGACGGATCTTCTTCCACAATAGCGGCGAGAGGTTGAAGCCCACAAGGTAGTCCAGCGCACGGCGTGCCTGCTGGGCGTTCACCAGCTCTGTGGACAGCGGCCTTGGATGCGCTACCGCGTCATTCACGGCCCGCTGGGTGATCTCGTGGAACACTACCCGGTGCACGTCTTTATCCTTCAGGGCGCCGCGCTCCTTGAGGATCTCGTAAAGATGCCAGGAGATAGCCTCACCTTCCCGGTCCGGGTCGGTGGCCAGATACAGGGCGCCGGCCTTCTTGAGGGCCTTCGCGATGGCGTCCACGTGCTTTTCATTGCGCTCGATGAGCGCGTATTTCATGGTGAACCCATTGTCCGTGTCCACCGCACCTTCCTTGGGCACCAGATCGCGTACATGGCCGTACGAGGCCAACACCTCGAAGCCCTTGCCTAGGTACTTCTTGATGGTTTTGGCCTTCGCGGGGGATTCAACGATGACTAGGTTTTGACTCATATATATACAGCAATACTACAAACTGTATCGCGGCGGCAAGTCCGGGGGACTTTAGCGACCATCGGCAGCGGCAAAAAATGCGACCGCGCCGGCCTACTGTAACTGTTCGACGGCGCTCAGTGCATCACGCCAAATGCGTCATCGAATACCAGATCTTCCATGCGCGAGTAGGCATCTTCCTGGCCCGGATGGTTGAACAGTACCATCAGGATGATCCATTTCACCTGTTCGAGATCGATCTCGTTGCTCTCCAGCGCCATGATACGGTCGATGACGGCTTCGCGTTGGGCGGCTTCCAGGATACCAATGTTTTCCAGATATTGAATAAAGCCGCGGCATTCGGTGGTGAGGCGCGTAAATTCCTGTTCAGCGTATACCCGGAACCCATCATGGCGGTTGAGCGACGGTTCGGATACAGGTGGATTCGTCGCCAGATTTTCCAGCCAGTCGAAAGCTTTGTTGATTTCCGTTTTGGGAAAGCCGGCTTCTTCCAGCTCCACCGTCAGGGACTCGCGATCGGTCTCGGTTTCTTCCTCGCCATCATCCAGATAGTTTTCGAACAGGTACATGAGTACGTCAAGCACGTTCTCTTTCATCATGACGTCGGCCTCTTAGTTACCCGGGAATAATGTCCGCCCGGCGCCGCTTCCACCTGGCCCTGAAGTTCGAGCATAAGCAGCATGGAGGAAACCACGTCAGGCGTCAATCCAGTGCGCTCCACCAGTGAGTCCACTGAAGTAGGTGCGTGATCCATGGAATTCAAGAGCAGCCGATATTCGGGATCGTCTGCAGCGACAGCGGGCATGGGCGATTCATCCGTCACATCCACGGGTTCGAGTTTCAGTAGGGGCGCGAGTTCCTCGAGAATGTCGCCCGCTGATTCCACCAGTTTTGCGCCTTCACGTATCAGTCGATGGCAGCCGCGCGCTAGTGGGTTATGGATTGAGCCGGGGATAGCGAATACTTCGCGGCCCTGTTCGCTGGCGAGACGCGCGGTGATCAGCGAGCCGCTGGTGTGTGCCGCTTCCACTACCAATGTGCCTACGGACAGACCGCTGATGATGCGATTCCGGCGTGGAAAATTGTGTGGTAGCGGTGGCGTGCCAGGGAGAAATTCCGAAACCAATAATCCACGCTGTGCGATTTCTTCGGCCAGTTCCCGATGGCTTGGCGGATAAGGCTTATCGAGACCGGTGCCCCAGACAGCGATGGTAGTGCCCCCGCCCTTGAGAGCACCCCGGTGGCTGGCGGCATCGATACCCATAGCCATACCGCTGACAATACCGAGTCCACAGCGCGACAAATACATGGCAAAATCCTCAGCGTTGCGTTTGCCCTCGGTGCTGGGGTTACGGCTGCCGACCATGGCCAGCTGTGGCTGGCCGAGCAGATGCACGTCACCGCGCAGGAACAGGACCATGGGCGGATCTGCGATCTGTCTGAGTAGAGGCGGATAGGCCGGATCGGTGCAGGGCAGCAGGATGGCGCCGGTAGTTTCGAGCCAGCGCTGGTCTTTGTCTATTGCTGTCCAGTCAGGGTTTTTGAGCCTGCCGCGGGTGTTGTCGGCAAGGCCTGAGAGATCACGGGATGCGGTGGTGAAGATTCCTGCCAGCGAGCCACAACGGGCCAGCAGATTGGAGAGGCCGGCGGGCCCAAGGCCGGGAGCACGGACCAGAGCCAGCCAATAGTTCGTTTCCTGTGCGTCTATGTCCCAATCCCCCCTTGGGGTTAAGGATTCTTGACCACATCCAGCAAGTGGATTTCCTGAGTGGCTATCATCACCAATCCATAACTAACTTTTTGGTAGGTGCGAAACACTAAGAGCGTGCCTTCGCGCTCCTCGGGTAATTTCACCGAGCCGCTCAGGCCATCAAAAGCATATGGATCGTCGATTTTCTTGCTGCGCGAGTAGATGCCGAGCACCGTTCCGACATCCAGACCTGCGTCAGTGCCGCGATCCAATACCACCACCTGGAATTGTCCGATCTCCTCAACGCCGCCGAGGACCGCGATGATGTCGCCCTTTACCTGTTTGGTAGGGGTATGCGGCAAGTAATCTTGATTGAGCTCTTGGGCAACCACCGGCAGGAAACGGTCACCCGCCATGGCTTCTTGGGCTGTCGCCGTGAGTATCAGTTTCGACGGATCGCCCCAGTGCTGGACAGAAGCATCTCCGATGTAAGTGGCTTCATATCCCAAGGTGTCGCCGTTGTCAGGATCCACATATTTTTCGCCCAGCCGGAATACGTTGTAGCGATCACCATCGGATTTTTTAAGGCCGCGGCCATAAACATCGCTACCCAAGCCGATTATTGGTCGCCCGTCTATAGCGCGCAACAGATAGCCGGCGTTCTGCAGATCGTCCTTGCTGACCACGCGCGTGCCGTTTAAAAACTGATGAATGGCATTCAGCGGAATCGTAGGGATGGCCTGCTCGATAGGTGTAGTTCGGATTTGGGGTTCAAGTTTTTCCACCGACAAGCTGGGCGCCACTGCGGCAGGTGCCGCCGCTTCGTTTACCACCTGGCCATTACGCACGACCGTTATCGTCGGACGGCCATTGATGTATCCCAATACGAACTGGTCGCCAGGATAGATAAGGTGCGGGTTCTTGATGGCGGGGTTGGCATACCAGATATCCGGCCAGCGCCAGGGATCCTGCAGGTACATGGACGCGATGCCCCAGAGAGTGTCGCCTTTCTTGACCACATAGGTCTGGGGTGCCTGCGGCAATATTTCCGGCGGCGGCGGGTTGGCGGGCTGTGTTTGTGTCTGGGGTGCGGGCGGCGGCGGCGGCGCGGACGGAGCCGGCTGCGGCTTTTTCGGAGCGCTTGCACAGGCTGCCAGCAAGCCCGCCAGACAAAGGGCGGTTAGGCAGCGGGTCGCGTTATAATCTTTCATCGGTCAATCTCCACGACTCGCCTGACAAATCCCCACGGTTTCCAGGCCCTCCGCGGCAGTGGCGGGCCTCCTGACTTAGCGGAGCTGCCTGGCAACTTTTTAATAGCATCATAACTTTAGCAGCATTTTGTGCAAAAGTGCATGAGGATTGAACCGGCCCCCCTTGAAAACAGGGGGTTACCCAACCCATAGGGATTCAATTATGGCCTTACTCACCATCCTGCATTACCCCGATCCCCGCCTGCGCAACCGTGCGCGGCCGGTTACGACCGCGACTAATGAAATCCGTCAGCTGGTGAGCGACATGCTGGAAACCATGTATGCGGCACCGGGCATCGGTCTGGCCGCCACCCAGGTTGGTGTGGACCAGCGGGTGATCGTGGTGGATGTTTCCGAGCATGGCGATGCGCCGCAGGTCTTCATCAATCCAGAAATCCTCAGCCGTGACGGCAAGGAGAAGATGCAGGAAGGCTGCTTGTCGGTGCCGGGCGTATTCGAGGAAGTGGAGCGTGCCGAACGCATCCGGGTCAGGGCTCTCGACCGCAACGGCCAGCCACTGGAATTCGATGCCGAGAGTCTGTTGGCGGTCTGCATCCAGCATGAGATCGATCATCTGGACGGCAAATTGTTTGTGGATTACCTCTCAGATCTCAAGCGTCAGCGTATCCGCAGGAAACTGGAAAAAGAACTACGCGATGAACGCGAGGGCGCGCGTGATACCGCGCCAGCAATCTGAACATCTGCATTCCAGTTAACTCTACATCACATGCGGATTTTGCATGAGCATGCGGCTGCGCGTCGCGTTCGCAGGCACACCAGAATTTGCCTTGCCGGCAATGGATGCATTACTGGCAACACAGCATGAAATTGTTGGTGTGTGGACCCAGCCGGATCGTCCCGCCGGCCGCGGCCGCAAACTCGCCGCATCACCCATAAAGCAGCATGCACTCGCACACTCCATTCCGGTGTATCAGCCTGCGTCATTCAAGACTATGGCCACGCATCTGCAGTTAAGAACCCTAAAACCAGATGTCATGGTAGTGGCCGCATATGGATTGCTGTTACCGCCCGCAGTACTCGAAATCCCACGCTACGGTTGCATCAATATCCATGCGTCACTGCTACCGCGTTGGCGTGGAGCGGCTCCCATACAACGTGCACTATTGGCTGGTGACACAGAGACAGGAATAACGCTCATGCAGATGAACCAGGGTCTGGACACCGGCGATATGCTGGACATCCGCAAGCTGCTTATACGCGATGACGATACCGCCCAAAGCCTGCATGACCGGCTGGCGAATCTCGGCGCGACTGCCATCGTCGAGCTGCTGGCGGCGTTGCCGGATGTCAAGCGCCTGGCACAGGATGAATCGGTTGCGACCCATGCGGCCAAGCTCACGCGCGCAGAGGCACGTGTGGATTGGAACATGCCGGCGAAGGCAATTGCACTCCGTGTGCGCGCCTATAACCCGTGGCCGGTGGCGCATACCCAATGGTGCGGTGAGTGGCTGCGTATCTGGACTGCGCAAGCGATTTCCTCCGCAACAGCTGATAAACCCGGAACAGTGATCAATGCAGGCATCGAAGGCATCGATGTGGCGACGGGAAGTGCCGTGTTGCGTATCCAGGAACTGCAAGCAGCCGGCCGTCGCCGTATCACAGCTGTTGATTTCACCCGCGGCCACATGCTCGTTGGCGAACGTTTCATCTGATGGCTGAAACATCGGTACGCGCGCTTGCGGCTAATGTACTGGTAGCCGTACTGCGTAACGGTGTTTATCTCAATAAAGCCTTATGTCAGCTTGATCCTGATATCCGCACAGGGCGTGATGCCGCGCTCATACAGGAACTCTGTTATGGCAGCTTGCGTTTTCAGCCGCGGCTGGAATTCTGGTTGGATAAATTACTACTGCAACCACTCAAGCAGCGTGATCTCGATATACATACGCTGCTGTTGATGGGGCTGTATCAGCTCACGGAAATGCGCATACCCGCACATGCAGTTCTTAATGAGACTGCCGAAGCCTGCCGCACTCTGGGCAAGGGCTGGGCTGTAAAGCTGGTGAATGCGGTATTACGCCGATTCCAGCGCGAGCAGGCGGTATTCCAATCCGAACTATTCAATAATCCCGAAGCCTTTTACGCACATCCACAGTGGCTTATCGAACACATGCAGGCGGACTGGCCACAAGTCTGGCAAACAATCCTCATAGCTGATAACCAGCGGCCACCACTCACATTACGCGCCAATCGCCGTCTGGTGACGCGTGGCGCATTGTTGGGGGAATTTGCAGCTGCCGGCATCGCAGCGCGAGCCTGCGAATATTCCGCAGACGGGTTAATACTTGCTACGCCATCGCATGTGGAGACCCTGCCAGGTTTTGCCAGCGGCAAATTCTCTGTGCAGGATGAAGCCGCGCAACTGGCGGCAGATTTGCTGGATGTACAGCCCGGCATGCGGGTGCTGGATGCCTGCGCGGCTCCTGGCGGCAAGACCTGCCATTTGCTGGAACACTACCCGGATGTTGGTGAAGTGGTGGCAGTGGACATCGATGTGGAACGCACGGGCAAAATCCATGAGAATCTGGAACGCTTGGGCCTATCGGCCAAGGTCATGAAAGCTGATGCGCTTCGCCCCGAGGACTGGTGGGACCAGCATCCTTTCCAGCGTATCCTGCTGGATGCGCCCTGCAGTGCCAGTGGCGTAATCCGTCGTCATCCCGACATCAAGGCACATCGACGCCCGCAGGATATCGGCGCTGCGGTGGAGCTGCAGGCGCGATTGCTGGCAGCGCTCTGGCCGCTGCTGGCCCGCGGCGGTAAGCTGCTGTATGTCACCTGCTCGATATTCCGTATGGAAAATGCTAATCAGATACTGGCGTTCCTGGCGGCACAGGCCAATGCGAAATTGCAGGAGCTCGATACACGCTGGGGTGTGAGTGCTTGTCCAGGCCGACAGATACTCACCGGCCAGAGCGGCATGGACGGATTCTATTATGCTTGCATCGAAAAAACTGACTGAAAAATTTGACGCATGCTGAACATACCCAATTTTACCGTTGCCCTGCGCCGTTCCGCGACTATCGTGATGATCTGCATTCTATTTGCAGGAAATCTGGTGGCAACGGCACATGCGGATGATGATCAGGGGGGCTTCGTAATCCGTACCGCCTATACGGAGCTCTTGAACGGCGTCTATTACCTGAATGCTGACGTGGATCTGGGTATGAGTCAGGATGCTCTTAACGCACTCGAAAACGGTGTACCGCTGACGGTGGAATGGCAGATTGAAGTGCTCCAACACCGCAGCTTCATGTGGAACAAGACTGTCGCGATACTCACCGAACGCTTTCAGATCAGTTACCATCCACTCACCCGGCGCTTCATCATAAAAAACCTGAATAGTGGCGAACAGCAGAGTTTCAGCAGTTACCGGGACGCCATTACCAATCTCGGACAGGTCAATGACCTGCCGGTAATCGACGCCAGCTTGCTGGACGCGCACACGCGCTACACGATTCGCATGCGCGCGGTGCTCGATATCACTGATTTCCCGGGTCCTTTGAAACTCATCGCTTCATGGTTCAAGGGTTGGGACCTCACCAGCGATTGGTATGCCTGGGTGCTGGCTTCATGAAACGTTTCATTATGCCTTTGGTGATCGCGGCCGGCATGGTGGTTATGCTGGTGTCACTTATTCTGTTGAGCCAGAGCACACAGAACTCGATGGAATTCGACCGGCTCCACGATGGCTTGTTGATACTTAACGCCATCGCCGTCGGGGTACTGCTGGTGATCATCGGCTTCAACTTGGTGCGGCTGGTATTGCAATACCGGCGTAACGTCACCGGTTCCCGGCTGACAACGCGGCTGGTGGTGATGTTCGTGGCGCTGGCCATCGTACCAGTGGTGCTGGTGTATTATTTTTCCGTGCAATTCATCAGTCGCGGTATCGATTCCTGGTTTGACGTGCGCGTGGAGCGCGCCTTGGGTGATGCCATCGAATTATCGCGCACTGCTTTGCAGTTGCGTGTCCGGGAACTGCTCACACGCACCCAACAGATTGGCAATACACTGACGATCATCCGGCCCACCGATGTCACAATGGAGATGGATATGTTGCGGCGGCAGAACGGTGCCGCTGAACTCACCCTGCTAAATGGTGAGGATGGGAATATCATCGCTACCAGCTCCGATTTACCAGCACAACTGATCCCGGATTTGCCGGGGCAGGTGATGTTGATGAGGGCGCGCGCTGGCCATGTCTATATAGGGCTGGATCCTGCGGGGGATAACGGCCTGCATATCCGTGCGTTGGTCCCGGTGATAGTTGGTGGGCAGTGGTGGCGACCGGAAGTATTGCAGGCGATTTATCCGGTAGCCGATCAGCAAAGCGACCTCGCCAACCGTGTGCAGGCCGCCTATTCCAATTACCGCGAACTCACAGTGCTGCGTCAGCCGCTCAAGTACAGTTTCATGCTGACCTTGTCGCTGGTATTGCTGTTGTCGGTATTGATGGCCGTATGGGTCGCATTCGTGGCAGCCCGCAAGCTGGTGGAACCTATCCAGAATCTGATCGAAGGCACACGCAGCGTAGCGCGCGGTGATTTCAGCACCCGTTTGCCTTTACCCTCGCGCGACGAGGTCGGCTACCTGGTGTCCTCATTCAATGAGATGATCCAGCGACTGTCCCTGGCGCAGGAAGCCGCGCGCCGCAGCCGTGCTCAGGTCGAGAACGAACGCAGCTACCTGGGTGCGGTATTGTCGCGCCTGTCCTCCGGCGTGATTTCCATAGACGCGAACCTGTTACTCAAGACCGCCAATCCTGCCGCCAACGCTATCCTGGGCGTGGAACTCCAGCATCAACTGAATAAATCCCTGGCGCCCTTGAGCGGCGACAGCTCCCTGTTCGGCCAGTTCGTGAACGCCTGCCGTGTGCATCTGGAAGCCGGTGAGACCGAATGGCGAGAAGAAATGCTACTGCACGGTACCAGTGGGCGGCGCATGCTGATGGTGAGCTGCGCCACATTGCCGGGTAGCGGTGAGGCGCCTCCCGGCCATGTCATCGTATTCGATGACCTTACGGTGCTGATCGAGGCACAGCGCGATGCCGCCTGGGGCGAGGTGGCCCGACGCCTGGCCCATGAGATCAAGAATCCACTTACGCCGATACGTCTGGCGGCGGAACGCATGCGCCGCAAATACCTAGGCAAACTCAAGGGCGAGGATGAAGACGTGCTGGATCGCGCCACCCACACCATCGTGCAGCAGGTCGAGGCCATGAAATCCATGGTCAATGCTTTCAGCGAGTACGCGCGTACCCCGGCACTGGAATTCACGCCGCTGGACCTGAATGCACTGATCGGCGAAGTTGTGGAGCTGTATCGCGTGCGTGAAGCAGGAATGGTGATCCAGCTCAAGCTGGACGAGGCTTTGCCGCTGGTGTACGCGGACGCCGGCCGTATGCGCCAGATGCTGCATAATCTGCTCAAGAATGCCCAGGAAGCGCTCGAGGGCCGTAAGGAGGGCTGGGTGAAGATCACTACGCATTACTTTCACCGCGGCGGTGAAGAGACTGCGGAGATCGTGGTTGAGGATAACGGCCCGGGTTTCAATACCGATATCCTCGGCAAGGTTTTCGAACCTTATGTGACCAGCAAACCCAAGGGCACCGGCCTGGGTCTCGCGATCGTGAAGAAACTCGCCGAGGAACACGGCGGCAGCATCCGCGCCCAAAACAATTCTGAAGGTGGCGCACGACTCATCATCCGTCTGCCAGTCACCGAAGCGGGTCGCACTAGCGCCTTGCTTGGTGGTCTGCAGCGGCATTCCGGCGCCTAGGAGAATAACAATGCGAGCCTCGCAAATTCTGGTAGTGGACGATGAAGCGGACATCCGCGACATGGTTCAGGAGATCCTCACTGAGGAAGGTTATGAAGTGCGTGTGGCTGCCAATGCCGAGGAAGCGCGCGCGGCCCGTGCCCAGCATGATCTGGACCTAGTGTTGCTGGATATCTGGATGCCCGACACGGATGGCATCAGTTTGCTCAAGGAGTGGAGCCGTGAGACCCCGCTGTCATTCCCGGTGGTGATGATGTCCGGCCACGGGACGGTCGAGACCGCCATCGAAGCCACCAAGCTCGGGGCTCTGGATTTTGTGGAAAAACCCCTGTCACTCGCCAAGTTGTTGCGCATCGTAGGGCATGCTATCGAGGTGGGTCGCCAGGCGCGTGCGCAGCGTGTTGGCGGTGGATCGCAATCATCGCTGGACCCTTTGGGTAAAAGCCGGCCCATGCAGATTTTGCGCGATCAATGCCGGCGGGTGGCGCCGTATGAGTCCGCAGTGCTGCTGGTGGGCGAACCGGGCAGTGGTAAGGAAAGCATCGCACGCCATATCCACGCCATCAGTTCGCGCGCCGCGGGAGCGTTCGTGAATGTGGTACTGACGGGATTGAGCGCAGAAGAAACCGAAAATAATTTACTGGGGCATGAACAGGATGGACACATCGAACCGGGATGGTTAGATGAGGCGCGCGTAGGCACGCTGTTTGTGAATGATCTCACCGACATATTGCCAGAGACACAGAATCTATTGCTAAAAGTGTTGGAACAGGGGCGTTATACCCACGTCGGTGGACAGACATCCCGAAACCTGGATGTACGTTGGCTGTGTTCGGCGCGGCCTGAGATTGAAACGCGCGTGGCTGAAGGGCGTTTTCGCAGCGACTTATATGAACGCCTGGCGGCCGTGGCGATCCGTATTCCGCCATTGCGTGAATACCGTGAAGACGTACCGGAACTGTTGCGCTATTACACCGATGCCTTGGCCGATAGCGACGATCTCAAGTACCGGCGTTTCAGCGTGGCGGCCCAGAACCGGCTGCGCAATTATCCGTGGCCCGGAAATTTGCAGGAACTCAGGAATCTGGTGCAGCGATGCCTGATGCTGGGCGACGAAAGCGAGGTGTCCCTGGAGGAAGTGGAAAGCGCGCTCGCGCCCTATACTGCCAACGAACCGCTGGTGAAGCAGGATCTACTGGCCATGCCCTTGCGCGAGGCCCGTGAGCATTTCGAGCGCGCCTACCTGCAACAACAGCTGCAGCTGTGCGGCGGCAAGGTGGGCAAGCTGGCGGAACGCGTGGGCATGGAGCGCACGCATCTGTATCGCAAGCTCAATTCATTGGGGATCGATTTCCGTGGTCCGAGCGGCGATGATACAGAAGGCTGAGCACCGTTTGATAATAAACAATGCGGTTAATTGGTCTTGATGACTAACGGTTCGATGTGATTCTGGGCGAGCTTGGCACGCATGGCGTTGAGCTGGGAGAGACTCTGGATGGGGCCGATGCGCACCCGGTTCCAGACACTGCCATTATTCACCTTGACCTGCTGGATGTTGGACTCGACACCCAGCAGCGCCAGGTTGGCCTTGAGTTTGTCGGCTTCCGTGTAGCTCTGGAACGAACCCACCTGCAGGATGTAAGTGCCGGGTTGATTCACCGGACCGGGGACGTCGCCTGAGCGGGTTTCCTTGTCCTGGCTGGGGATCACCACTTGGAAGGACGGCAGCAGTTTGTAGAAATCAAAATGCGGTTGCGCCGGTGCGCTACTCGCAGTCGCTGCTTTAGAGGCGCTCTGCACCGAGGTTTTTGCCGGCTGTAGGCCAGCAGGGTTAATACGCTGCTCGACTTTTTTCCAGATTTCGGGCGCACCTTTGATTATGACTGCGGCCACGATGATGCCGATGACGAACCCGCCCCAACCGGGCAAACCGGAATTTTTCTGGCGCGGCTTGTCCTTGGGTTTGGGACTATGTTTGTAATCTTTCGCCATTACATGCGCTCCGGAGCCGATATGCCGAGCAGCGCCAGGCCGTTCTGCAACACCTGCCGGGTGGCGGCAATCAGTGTGAGACGTGCATCGCGCACGGCCGCATCATCCACGATAAAGGTATGCGCGTCGTAATAGGTATGGAAGTCGTTGGCCAGTTCCCGCAGATAGTTGGCCAAAAGATGTGGTTCCAGATTGCGCGCCGCCGTGTCCAGAATCTCCGGAAAACGCGACAGGCTTACGATTAATGCCTGTTCATGGTTCTGCGTCAATTTTGCCAAACTGGCTTTGCCATTTTGTGCATCCCACATAAATCCCTTTTCTGCTAGCTGGCGGAAGACACTGGCGATGCGTGCATGCGCATATTGGATGTAGAAAACAGGGTTGTCGTTGGTCTGGGAGCGCGCCAGGTCGATGTCGAAAGTCAGCCGGGAGTCCGCTTTGCGTTCCACCAGAAAATATCGTGTGGCGTCGCGACCTACTTCGTCGATGAGATCGCGCAGCGTCACATAGCTGCCGGCGCGTTTGGAGATTTTCACCTCCTCGCCGCCTCGCATTACGGTGACCATCTGGTAGAGCACATACTCGGGATATTCCCGGGGAATGCCGGCGTCGAGCGCCTGCAAACCAGCGCGCACCCGTGCCAGCGAACCATGATGATCGGAACCTAGCACGGTCATGGCGCGTTGATAGCCACGCTGCCATTTGGAAAGGTGATAGGCGATGTCCGGCACAAAATAGGTGTAAGTGCCATCGGATTTGCGCATCACACGATTTTTGTCGTCGCTAAAATCGGTGGTGCGCAACCACAGGGCGCCGCCTTCCTCAAAGGTGTGACCATGGGCTATGAGTTCGCGCACGGTCTCCTCGACCTTACCGTCGGTGTATAGCGAGGATTCGAGGAAATACACATCGAAATGCACGCTGAAGGCTTTAAGGTCTAGATTCTGCTCGTGACGCAAAGCCGCCACCCCGAAGTGGCGAATAGCTTCCAGATCTTCGACATCACCGCTACCGATGACCGTATGGCCGTCGGCGCCGACCGATTCGCCAGCCAGGTAAGCGCGCGCCACGTCGGCGATGTATTCGCCACGATAACCGTCAACCGGCCAGCCAGGTTGTTCCGGCGCGATACCTCTACAGCGAGCCTGCACCGATAGCGCCAGATTGTTGATCTGTACGCCGGCGTCGTTGTAATAGAACTCACGCGTCACTTGCCAGCCGGTGGCGTCCAGCAGGCGTGCAAGACTGTCGCCGATCGCAGCATTACGTCCATGCCCGACATGCAGTGGACCTGTTGGGTTGGCCGACACGAATTCGATGCCGACCCGGCGGCCGTTCCCGGCGTTGCTGCGGCCGTAGTTTTCACCTGTAGCAAGGATCGCTTTCACTTGGTCGTGATAGGCCGACGCACTCAGGAAGAAATTGATGAAGCCGGGACCGGCGATTTCGACCTTGTCGACTAGTTCCGATTTGGGTAGTGCCGCGATGATCGCCTGGGCGAGTTCTCGCGGCTTTTTGCCGGCCTGCTTGGCGAGTGTCAGGGCCACGTTGGTGGCGAAGTCGCCGTGCGCCGGTTCACGCGTGCGTTCCAGCAGCGGGCCGGCGGGAAGCGCAGCTTTCGGGAAAAGATCGCCCGCTAGTTTTTTGAGCGTCGCATGCAGGAGGTTTTCAAGCGGTTGTTTCACGAAAGATTCCTGCCAGAGGACATGCGACACCTAGACTGAATTCTACCGTCTGGACTGTGCGCGTAGAAGCGCGCATACACTTATTTCAATACATATCGGCAGGATCCACATCCAGCGACCAGCGTACGCGACGCACTTGCTTGAGCGTGGCCAAGGTTGGCAGCGCAGTGGACAGAGCTTGTTGTAAGAGTGCGCGCTGGCTTGCCAACATCAACAGCTGCGCACGGTAACGTCCAGCACGGCGTTCCATGGGCGCGGGCGCCGGACCCAGGATCTGTACTTGCGTACCACAATGGGGCGCGAACGCGGATTTCGCCGCTTCCAGAAACACCTGCGGTGGAGATGCGGCGAGCGCCTCAGCGCGCAACAATGCCATGGCTGCGTAGGGCGGCAGCCCGGCGACTCGTCTTTCGCTGAGTGCAGCGGCGGCAAAACTGGCGTAGCCCTCGCGTACCAGATGCGTGAGCAACGGATGGTCCGGATGGTGGGTCTGGATTAACACTTCTCCTGGGCGTTCGGCGCGCCCCGCCCGACCCGCCACCTGTACGATGAGCTGGGCCATGCGTTCACTGGCACGGAAATCCACGCCGAACAGGCCCTGGTCCGCATCCAGGATGCCCACCAGCGTGACATTGGGGAAATCGTGACCCTTGGCGAGCATCTGGGTACCCACCAGGATGCGGGTCTCGCCGCTGCGTATGGCATCCAGCAAAGTTTCCAGACTGCCCTTGCGGCGTGTGCTGTCACGATCCATGCGTGCGATGCCGATGTCCGGAAGCAAGCGCTCGAGGGCGCGTTCGATGCGCTCGGTGCCTTGGCCGAAATGACCGAAATCCGTGCTGCCGCAGTTTCCGCAGCTTGCAGGCAAAGAGTGCTGCGCGCCGCAGTGATGGCATTGCAAACGCCGGTTGCTGTGCAACGTCAGGCGGGCATCACAACGCGGGCATTGTAGTGTCTGGCCACAGGCATGGCACATGACTGTGGGCGCATAACCTCGGCGGTTGAGGAACAGCAGCACTTGACCATCGGCCTTGAGATGCCGGCGGATGGCATCCAGCAGCAGATCGGACAAGCCTTCGTCCAGCGGGCGGCTGCGGATATCCAGCAATCGCATACTTGGATGCCGGGCGTTGCCGGCGCGTTCCGGTAATCCCATATGCACATAGCGCAACTGGTCCACATTGTGCAATGACTCAAATGAAGGCGTGGCGGAGCCCAGCACGATGGGGATGGACTGGCGCTGGGCGCGCACCACTGCGATGTCCCGGGCCGAGTAACGGAAACCATCCTGCTGTTTGAACGAGCTGTCGTGTTCTTCGTCCACCACGATCACACCGGGATTTTTCAGCGGCACAAAAACCGCCGAACGCGTGCCGATGACCACGGGTACTCGACCATCACGCGCCGCCAACCAGGTGGACAGACGCTCTGCATCGCTCAGTCCAGAATGAAACACCGCCACTATGCCGAAGCGAGTGCGGAAGCGCTCCAGCAATTGCGGCGTAAGACCGATCTCCGGTACTAGCACCAGCGCCTGGCGTCCGCGTTGCAGGGCCTCGGCGATGACCTGGAGATAGACTTCGGTCTTGCCACTGCCGGTAACCCCATCCAGGAGGAATGCCTGAAAGTTACCCAGCGCACTACGAATCTTTTCCGCCGCTGTGGCTTGCGCAGCATTCAGGACAACATGCGCGATGGGTTTCTGGACTCCGGCATGTTTGGGTGGACGCTGGATCTTTTCCACCCAGCCGCGTTTTATCAGGCTATTCAATGGCGTCGACCAGCGTGGAAAGTGGTCATCCAGACCTGCGGCATCCAGGCCTTCGGGATGCTGCATCAGCAGTTCCCACAATGCCGATTGTTTGGGGGCGCGCTTGAGCGTCGCAACATCCGCTTGCCTGCCAGCATGCGTGAGCCGCCAGACGTTAAACGCCTGCGAGTCAGTGGTTTTGCCCTGACGCAGCGACACCGGCAGCAGCACCTGGATCACTTCGCCGATGGGATGGTGGTAGTAGTCCGCTGCCCAGCGGGCCAGGGCCAGCATGTCTGCGGGAATCAGTGGGGTTTCATCCAACACCTGATGTGTGTGTTTTAGCCGGGCCACCGGGATATCCGTGTGTGCGGCTATTTCCATGAGCACACCGATCACATGGCGCTTGCCGAACGGAACCTGTACTCGCATGCCAGGCAGCAACCCGCTCATTTCGCAGTCAACCGGCGGTAGATAGTCGAAATACCCGTAAAGCGGTGAGGGCACCGCCACACGCAGGTAAAATTTCTGCATAGATTTCACTGGCGGTATTTTTTATCCACATATTCTGTGGATAAACTTGTGGATGCTTTATCAGCCAGGAGGTTAATTCCGCAGATATGACAGCCGGCTGTCAGATTGATTATTTTTTGTCCGCCGATAATTTTCATGGGAATCAACACGTTGAAATTTGAATCAAGTACTTACACAGTCCGTCGGCGGATACATCATCGTGTGCTGTAGCACACTGCCTGATCCACGCCCTGTAATGAGCATGATAACCTTTGGTGCCTGCGGTACGGATCACAGGCCGAGTCCGAGTTTGGCGATTGTCAGAAACAGTTTATAGCGGCTTGATACGAGGAATATCTGGATACCGCAGCCCATCTGAATACATTTTTGGCCAGCGTGGAACGGCGTGCCTTTCGCATTGCGCAGATGGCCCTACGCAATCCGGACGATGCCCTCGATGCCGTCCAGGATACGATGCTGCAACTGGCCAAACGCTACGCGCAACGTCCCCAGGAAGAATGGCCGCCGCTGTTCTACCGCATCCTGCAGAGCCGCATCCGCGACTGCCAGCGCCGCCGGACGGTCCGCAACCGGGTCATGAGTTTCTTCGGCGGCCAGCGGGACGCGGAAGATGACCCCCCGGATCCCATCGAGGCAGCCCTCGACCCGTCAGGGCGTGACCCCTCCGAGCAGCTGGCTCAGAGTGCCGCCATGCAGGCCCTGGAAAATGCACTGGCGACCTTGCCGGGACGTCAACGGGAAGCCTTCCTACTGCGTATATTGGAGGGACTGGACGTGGCGGAGACTGCCAAGTCCATGGGCTGCTCGCAAGGCAGCGTTAAAACCCATCTGTCGCGCGCGGTACACAGCCTGCGGCTGACCTTGGGGGAGCATTGGTGATGAATACAACAACTGAGACAACTTTTCTCCACTGGGCCCGTACGGTCTTTGTGAAGAGTCTTGAGCAGCTCGATACCCGGGAGTTGGCGCGATTACGCCAGGCCCGGGCGCTGGCTGTGGAATCGATCGCGCCTCGTGTACCATTTTGGCGTCGGCGTGCCTGGGCAATACCTGCTGGCGCCATGGCCACTGTGTTGATTGTGATCGCCAGCGGTGTGCTGTGGTGGAATCAGAACGCCCAGCCAGCAGTACCCTTTGCTACCGGCAACAATAACGAAGACATGTCCATCGTGCTCGGCAATGACAATCTGGATATGTATGCCGACATGGATTTCTATAAATGGCTGCAAGCCCAGCAGCAGAGTCCATCCCAGAGTAGTTCCGGAGATAACAGCAGTGGCTAAGCACAGCTGGCTGTTGATTGCAGCTTGGTTGTTCGCAACAGCGGCGTTCGCGACTGACCAGAAACCTGTCCAGACGCCGCCCAAAGTGGATCCGGAGTTGCTGGAGTTCCTCGGCTCCTGGCAGGGCAGCGATGATGTCTGGGTGGACCCCATGACATTTGCGCGCATCGATCCCGGCAAACTTGCCGATGACAAGACGCGCCAAGAGGGCAAACCCACGCCGCCTGTCAAGGTACCCCCGCCCAAGCATGCGGGGGATTGGGAACAAAGCACATGAAGAAGTTATTCAGCATGCTGCTGATGGCTGGCTGGTTGGTGATGACCTGCACAACCGTGTTTGCCGATCCGCCGACAGTCGCCGCACCGGGTGCGGTTGTGCCCAGCGTAGGGGCAGCCCCAGTGCCTTGGTCCAGCCTCACACCGCAGCAACAACGGTTGCTCGCACCGCTCAAGGATAAATGGACGACGCTGCCGGCCGAACGCCAGCAACACCTGCAGCGCGGTGCGGATCACTGGGCGCAGATGACACCCGAGCAACGCGAGCGCGCACGCCAGCGCCTGCAGCACTGGAAAAAAATGACACCTGAAGAGCGCGAACAGATCCGGCAGCGCTACCAGGCATTCCAGAAACTGCCGCCGGCCGAACAGCAGCGCATCCGCGAACAGTTCCAGAAGTACCAGCATCTGTCACCGGAACGACGCCAGGAATTGCGCCAGCGCTGGAAGAACATGACGCCCGAGCAACGTCAGCAATTCCGTGAACACTGGCGCGCCCAGCATCCGCCGCATCCGTAATTCAATCTGTCAAAAAGCCAGTAAAAACAAAAACCCCACAGCGAGTGGGGTTTTTGTTTCAAAAGTTTTTTACCTGTTATTCGGTGGCTTTGATGCTCTGGATCAGCTGCGTCACCGCTGCCTGACCGTCGCCGTACAGCATGCGGGTGTTGTCCATGTAGAACAGACTGTTCTCCACGCCGGAGAAACCGCGACCCTGACCGCGTTTTATGACGATGGTATTGCGGGCTTTATCGGCGTTCAGGATGGGCATGCCATAGATGGGGCTGTCGGGTTTGTTACGGGCATCCGGGTTCACCACGTCGTTGGCGCCAATGATGAGTGCCACATCGGCGGTGGCGAACTCAGGGTTGATGTCTTCCAGGTCCGAGATCAGGTCATAGGGCACGCCGGCTTCCGCCAGTAATACATTCATGTGCCCCGGCATGCGTCCCGCCACCGGATGGATGGCGAACTTCACTGTGACGCCTCGGTTTTGCAAAAGCTGCGTCAGCTCCCAGACCTTGTGTTGGGCCTGGGCCACGGCCATGCCGTAGCCGGGCACGATGATGACCTTGTTGGCGTAGGCCATCATCACGCCGGCATCGCCTGCATCGATGGGCTTGAGACTGCCAGCGATGTCCGCGGCGCTGCCGGTGGCGGTCTCGCCGAAATTGCTGAACAGTACATTGGCGATGGAGCGGTTCATGGCTTTGGCCATCAACTGTGTCAGCAACGTGCCAGCCGCGCCCACCACCATGCCGGCGATGATCATGGCGGCGTTGCCGATCACGAAACCTTCGAAGGCCACTGCCAGACCGGTGGCGGCGTTGTATAGGGATATGACCACCGGCATGTCGGCGCCGCCGATGGGCAGGGTCACGAGGATGCCAAACAGCAAGGCCAGTGCGAAGAACGCTATGACCACGTACATGGGCGCGGTGCCATGCAGCACGATGATCCAGATGCCCAGTGCCACGGTGATCAGCAGTACCAAAGAGTTGACCACCTGCTGGATGCGGTAGCGCAGGGACTTGTTGATGATCCCCTGGAGTTTGGCGAAAGCGATGAGGCTGCCGGAGAACGACACCGCGCCGATGATGCCGCCGATGACCGCCAGGCTCACCGGCGCCAACGTGAGCGTCTGCTCACGGATCAGTTCTTCGGCGGCGATGGCTGCGGCCGCGCCGCCACCCATGCCGTTGTAGAGCGCCACCATCTGCGGCATGGCGGTCATGGGCACGCGTCGGCCACTCCACCACGCGGCCACGCCGCCGATGAAGATGGCCACGATGATTAGGGTGTAGTTGTGCATCCCCGGCCACAGGAAAGTGATGAGGCCAGCGATGAGCATGCCGACGCCGGCCCAGACGATCCCGGTCTTGGCGCCCTTGGGCGAACTCATGCGTTTCAGGCCGATGATGAACAACAGCGCGGCGATGAAGTACACCGCCTGGATAAAATCGTCGATGATTGCGGGTGATAGAAAAGGGCTCATGCGCGGCTTTCCGGTTTCTTTTTCTCGCTGGTCTTGAACATCGACAGCATGCGCTCAGTGGACACATAACCACCCACCACATTGCCCGCGGCCAGCAGTACGCCGATGAAACCGATGACTTGTTCCCCCAGATTTTGGGCATTGCCCAGCGCCACCATGGTGCCCACCAGCACGATGCCGTGCACGAAATTGGAACCCGACATGAGCGGCGTATGCAGGATCACCGGCACCCGCGAGATCACCTCGTAGCCGGTGAAGGCCGCGAGCATGAAGATGTACAAGGCGATAAATCCGTCGATCATGGTTGCATCCCGGTTACCCGTTTAAAAGTTTCAGCGTGGCTTCGTGTTTCACCACGCCATCATGGGTGAGCACGCTCTTGGCATACACTTCGTCATTCCAGTCAATCACGAGTTTTCCCTCCGTGACGAGCGGCGAGAAGAAATTCAGCAGGTTGCGGGCATACATGTCGCTGGCATGTTCCGCCAGCAAACTTGGCAGATTGGTAGGTCCACTGATGAGCACGTGACCGTGCTGGATATCTTCGCCGGATTTCGTCAGTTCGCAGTTGCCGCCGGATTCCGCCGCCAGGTCCACGATGACGGCGCCCGGTTTCATGGATTCCACCATAGCCTTGGTGATGATGCGCGGTGCCGCGCGTCCGGGGATGGCGGCGGTGGTGATGACGGCATCCGCTTGGGCTACGTGTTTCGCCAGACTTTCCTGCTGCTGGTTTTTTTCCTCGCTGGTGAGTTCGCGCGCGTAACCGCCGCTGCCTTCGGCTGACACACCGGTATCCACGAACTTGGCGCCCAGGGATTCCACCTGTTCACGCGCCGCCGCGCGCACGTCGTAACCTTCGAGCATGGCCCCGAGCCGGCGTGCAGTGGCGATGGCCTGCAGGCCGGCCACGCCCGCGCCGATCACCAGTACTTTCGCCGGACGGATGGTGCCGGCGGCCGTGGTCAGCATGGGGAAGAAGCGCCCGAGTTTGCCGGCGGCCAGCAACGCGGCTTCGTAACCGGCGGCGGCGGCCTGAGACGACAGCGCATCCATCGTCTGGGCACGCGAGATACGCGGCACCAGTTCCATCGAGAAGCTGGTGACTTTGCGGTCACGCAAGGCTTTTACTGTATCCAGATTGCGATGCGGGTTCAGCAACCCGATTAGGATTGAACCTGCGCGCATATGCGCGACATTGGCAGGCGCTGGCGCCTGCACCTTGAATACTACGTCTGCATTGGCAGCGCCGTCGGTGGCACTGACGAAGCGCGTATCCGCAAAAACCTGGTCCGGAAAGCCTGCCGACACACCGGCCCCGCTCTCCATAGATAACCCCACATTCAGGGTCTTGAGCTTGGCAGCAACCGCAGGGGAGATGGCCACCCGCCGTTCACCGTGCGCCTGTTCTTTGGGTACGAAAAGCTTGATGACCATGTTGTTATTGGGATGTGGTTATGGGCCGCTGCCCCACGCCTGGCGTGGCTTGGCGGAGACTTGGGACTGCGTACAGTTTAAGCGCGGACCCCGTTTTTTGCCACTCCGCACCAGCGGAAAACACCTAATCCGAATGCCTTAGCGTTGCTTTTTAAGATGAATTCTGCAATAACATTCGCCCCTTAAGAAGCATTTAATGGCTGCTTTTGTGTACGAGCTCTCACAAGAAGTATTGCGCACCGATGCGGCGGGCATGCCGCTCGAGTGGATCGGTTACGAGGACGCCGTCAAGCTGTATTACCTCGAACAGGTAGCCTATAGCTGCGGTACGCTTCTGTACCGCCTGCACGGCGGCATCTGCGCCAAGACCGGCCAGCAGAGCACCGTCGATGTCAATTCCATCATCGCCACTTATGGCAACAATCATGCGCTCGCCAAGGCCCGCGCGCATTACATCCCGCCACTCAACAACCATACCCTGTTCAAGCGCGACGCCAATCTATGTATGTACTGCGGCCAGCGTTTCTCCGCGCGTGAACTGTCGCGCGAACATGTGACGCCACTAAGCCGTGGCGGCACTGATACCTGGAACAACGTGGTCGCAGCCTGCAAGCGCTGCAACAACCACAAGGCCGGGCGCACGCCGGAAGAATCAAGCTTGCAACTACTGGCAGTGCCGTTTACCCCCAACCATGCCGAATACATTTTCCTGAAAGGCCGCCGTATCCTCGCTGATCAGATGGAATTCCTGCTGGCGCATTTTCCGCGCACCAGCCCACTGCACAAGCGCATCGCACAAATGCTCGCCTGAGTGAGGTTCGCGACGCTGGAAGCAGCGCGCAGCTTGCCGACAATTTTCCAAACCATAGAAGCAATCACACTCTATCCGCGCGCGGTTTATCGTGTATTTGAGATCTCTTCGGACCAAATGCACCCATGAATACCAGCCAAATAACCATCGAATTGATGCTATGTAGATTTATGCCAGAAATACACGTGCAAACCGCACGCGGCGCCTAAAATCCGGGAATGGCTTTAATTATGAGGACCAGGTGGCCTTGGATGCGTCGGATGTGAGCAATTCTGTGGGGCGATTTCAGAAGTTAGATAGTTTGTGATTTGGCCGTGATCTATCCTTTCGCTCTGTCCGTCTGCGTACTGGAGAACCATTCCGACTAGGTGGACGCAGTCCACACGAGTCCAGGGACCAGACCATATTGGTTTTGCACTGAGAACGGCATAGCGCTTTCCTGGTTCGAAATTACCCTTGGCACCAAATACAACCGGATCCGTTACGGTGCTTAGTATGGGTTCTCCATCTGCATATGGCACAGCTTCAAAGGCTATGGCCACGATTGGACGATTGCCAGTATTGACGAATCGCACCCGTGTGTACGCACCCTCAGGCGATATATTGTCCAGGAATTCGGTCTGGATCTGATAAATGAGTACTTGCTGGTCTGCAGCCTGCGCCTGCACCGTTTGCTTGGCGAGGTGTTGCTCAGGTGTGGAAGTGGCACACGCAGTTAATAATAACGACACTATTAAGATATTGTAAAGAGTGCGCATGTTTTACCTCCTAATATAACCTCACTAAAGTTCATGATATCTAAGCTTCTTGCAAGTCCAGCTGCATACAATGAAAATCTAGTGGAAACCTGCTTTTTTTATTGAGATGACCGGGTCACATCTATATTCAATCCTCAGTATCAGTGAGCGAATTGCTGGTTCCAAAGGCAATGCCGGAAATTACGCTTCCAAAGTATGTGTTACAGGTATAGCTGAGTATTTAGAATTAAACAAGGAAAACAAGGTATCGTGCGATTAAACCTAATACACATTATCAAGTGTAGTCTCATGATTATGCAGACAATTAATTATTTGTAATTTAAGTGTTTAATTAGGTAACAAATATTAAAAGACTTGAAACACATACTGCAGTGGAAACTTAATACACATTTATTAACCAAGTCAGTAAATGAGCAGGAACAATCCGGCACCTGCGTAGAGCGCTTAGCGCACTTTTCTGGCGAATGAGTACAAATGTGATGTCTGTTGTACATCTTTCATATTCGTTTTTATTCAGACACGTGGCAACGATCCTTCTCCGTCCAGGAGCAGATGATTGCATTCCTGCGCTTATTTCCGGTCAAATGCGCCTATGAGTGTCAGTCGTTCCAGCATCGAACAACTTCTGCGTGAGGCCAGCAAGGATGATGACTGTGAATGGCAATCACTGGGCCGGGGCGTGGGTGGATCCGGCTGGCGAGTTACCTGCGGCGATCAAGTCTGGTTTGTGAAGACCCAAGCGGATGCGCTGGAATTATTCAGCGCGGAAGCCGACGGTCTGCAGGCACTCGCCGACGTCGGCGCCGTGCGGGTACCCAAAGTATTGGGAATGGGTGAGGGGGATGGTGAAGCCTTTCTTATCATGGAATGGTTGGAGCTGAGTCGAAAAACCGGACTGGCAGCGGCGCGACTGGGTGAGGCGCTGGCGCATCAGCATCAAAGTTTTGGCGCGCACTATGGCTGGCGGCGCAACAACTTCATCGGTGCCACGCAGCAATTCAATACATCCTCTGACGAGTGGGTAAATTATTTCTGTGACCACCGCTTGGGTTTTCAGCTAAGGCTGGCAGCGGAAAATGGTTTCCGTGGAGTATTGCAGGCGCAGGGCGCAAGGCTTCTGGAAAGGCTGCCGGCATTTTTTGAGGGCTATATCCCCAAGCCTTCGCTGCTGCATGGCGATCTCTGGAGCGGCAACTGGGGTGTATTGGCAACCGGCGAGCCAGTCATCTTTGATCCGGCGGTCTATTATGGCGATCGCGAAGCGGATCTGGCCATGACGGAACTGTTTGGCGGGTTTCCGCAGGAATTTTATTCAGCCTATAACGCCGTGTGGCCCCTGGATGACGGTTATCCTGTGCGCCGCAACATCTACAATCTTTATCATATTCTCAATCACCTGAACCTATTCGGTACGAACTATCTGGTTCAGGCAGACGTGCTCATGGAGCAGCTGCTAGCGCAGGTCTGATATTTAAGATTCCTTTACCAGTGCCACGACGGCAATTTAATTATTTACGTGATTCCCTAGCATGTGGCTTGTCGAGAATGGAAAGAATTCCAGTTAGTATCGCACTTGGCGCGGGCGGGCAACCTGGCACCGTCACATCCACAGGAATGACATTGGCTACTGGGCCTAGGCTCGCGTAGCTACAGCCGAAAATTCCGCCGTTGCAGCCGCACTCGCCTAGTGCGATGACCCATTTTGGTTCCGGGATGGCCTCATAGGTACGTCTCAGCGCGCTTTCCATGTGTCGCGAAACCGGTCCGGTTACCAGTAACAGGTCAGCATGCCGGGGGCTTGCTACGAACTTGATACCCAGCCCTTCGAGGTTGTAATAGGGGTTATTGAGCGCGTGGAGCTCCAGTTCACAACCGTTGCAGGAACCGGCATCCACGTGCCGGATGCATAGTGCGCGGCCATAGATGCGTTGGATCTTTTTGCATATCGCATCCGTACCGTTTTCTTGCGCAGCGGGCCGAGGTGCAGGTTCGGAAAGAATGCCAATCCGGGTTATTTGCTTCAGGGTACGCAGCATGGCTTGATCCGTGTCAGAGGTCCTGTCCACTGTAAGACAGGTTGAAGGATTTATTGATGAGCGGGAAATCCGGAACGATGTTGCCTATCACGGCATGTTCCAGCACTGGCCAGTTTTGCCAGGATGGATCATGGGCATGACATCTGCGGATGCCGCCATCAGCCGCTGTTTCAAGAGCAACCAATACAGGTCCGCGCCAACCCTCGACCCAGCCTATACCCAGTCGACCCGCAGGTACTGTTGGAATAGCAAGTTGCACGCCACCTTCGGGCAGGTTTCCTAGCAGGATTTGACATAGACGCAACGATTCAAGGATTTCCTCGAAGCGCACTGCCACGCGGGCTCCAACATCACCCTGGAGACGACCGGTCATGCGCACGTCGAGCGTGTCATAAGGTATGTGGGCATGATCGCAACGCACATCCCAAGCTTGTCCGCTCGCACGTCCCGGTAGACCGATGAGCCCGAGTTGTCTGGCGAGTGCGGGTTGTACACGACCGGTGCCAATGAATCGGTCCTGTAACCCGGCATGATCATCGTAGATTTCGCGGAGTGTATTAATTTCCTTTACAAGAGCTGGAATTGCTTCGAGCAAAGCGCAGCGGTTAGCTTCATCTAGATCGAGGCGCATGCCACCTGGTGTAAGCGCATCCAGAAGGTAGCGCACACCAAAAGCACGCTGATTATCACGCAGCAGATTCTCCTTAAGGCGGGAGAACTGAGCGAGGCCTACTGCAAACCCTGCATCGTTGCCAAGCCCCCCCAAATCGCCGAGATGATTGGCAATGCGTTCACGCTCCAGGCACAAAGCGCGCAACCACTGCGCACGCAATGGTGGCGTGGTATTGCAAAGCCCTTCGAGTGCCATGCAAAAGGCCCATGAAAATGCCACAGCAGAGTCGCCTGAAATGCGGGCTGCGAGGCGTTGTCCTTCCATGGCGCGTTGTGTTTCGAAGCATTTCTCTATGCCCTTGTGCGTATACCCCAAGCGTTCTTCCAAGCGTAGAACTTTTTCACCGACCACTGAGAAACGGAAATGACCAGGCTCGATGATACCCGCGTGCACCGGCCCCACCGCAATTTCGTGCACACCATCGCCGGTGACGCGCACAAATGAATAATCTTCCTCCTGCGTGGTAAGGGGTTTGCGGTCAGCACTATCTCGCCGCAAGGGGAAGTAATCGGCGGGCCAACTCTCATGACGGAGCCAGGGGCGTGTATCATTTCCCTGCGAACGCACACCGAGCAGATCATAGATAGCACGTTGCATGCGGCCTGCGGCCGGGAAAATGTCCGCCAAGTTTGGAAAGATGGGTTGCTCAGTATTCAATGGGACTTCCAGAAGCACTAGACCCATCTTGTCTTGCAGCACGATGTGCAGCACAAATCCACCTTCCCGGTCGCGCTCATCGGATCCCCATAATGTATGCAGCAAGCCGCCGTCCTCATATACCGCCTTGCAGACGTCATGCAGTTCATCGATCTTCACCACCGAACGGCGCACCGGAATTGCACCCGGTACTGTTTCGAATTTCAGGCCGAAATATTCGTAATCCATGACCCGTTATCCAATTATTCGAGCGGCCTCGCGGTACCAGGCCGCGAGGTGGGGCGGAATATATACACCGAGCATTAGCACGATTGCGATGTGCACAAAAACTGGTATCAGAGCCGGTGGATGTGGCAGACGCTGCAAGTTGGTTTCGCCGAAGACCATGGCCTGTACACGCGTGAAGATCGCTCCAAACGCGACTCCAAGGCCGAGCAACAGGATTGGAATAGCCCACGGATGATCGCGCATCGCGGTGATGAGTATGAGGAATTCGCTTGCGAATACTCCGAACGGTGGCATCCCCAGAATCGCGAGCGTACCGAGCATCAGCCCCCAGCCCACAGTCGGGTTGATGGTGATGAGTCCACGGATTTTCTCCATGATCTGGGTCCCAGCCTTCTGGGTAGCGTGGCCCACCGTGAAAAAGATGGAGGATTTGATGAGTGAGTGCACAGTCATGTGCAACAGGGCGGCAAAATTGGCTACTGGGCCTCCCATTCCGAAGGCGAAGGTGGCAATACCCATGTGTTCGACGGAGGAATAGGCGAATAGCCGCTTGATATCTTTCTGACGCCATAACATAAACGCAGCCAACACGACTGAAAACAAGCCGAAACCCATCATAAGATTGCCGGCTAGATCCGAGTGCACTGAACCTTGTACCAGTACTTTGCAGCGCACCACCGCGTACAAGGCCACATTCAGCAACAGACCTGAGAGGACAGCCGATATCGGAGTCGGTCCCTCGGCATGGGCATCCGGTAGCCAGTTGTGCAGCGGTGCGAGTCCTACCTTGGTGCCATAACCCACCAGCAGGAAAACGAAGGCCAGTGACAGTACCGTCGGTTCCAGCTGGTCTTTGACATCATCCAGATGTGTCCAGAGTAGCGCTGTCGTGCCGCTGCTGCCGAGAACTTTCTCCGCTGCGAAATAAAGCAGTATGGTCCCGAACAATGCCTGGGCAATGCCCACACCGCAGAGTATGAAATATTTCCACGCCGCCTCGATACTGGCTGGCGTGCGATACAGTGACACCAAAAGTACGGTGGTAAGCGTGGCGGCTTCCATAGCCACCCACAGCAAGCCCATGTTGTTGGTGGTGAGCGCCAACAGCATTGTGAACATGAACAACTGAAACATGCTGTGATAAAGGCGCAATTGGTTGTGATTCAATCGTCCATGATTTGCTTCGATACGCATGTAAGAGCGTGAGAACAGCGAGGTTGTCAGTCCGATAAAGGATGTCAAAGCCACCAGAAAGACATTGAAGGGGTCGATGAAGAATTGCTCATGCCAAACCAGCATGGGTCCATGGGCAATGACATACACGGTAAGCCATACGCCGATCGCGAAGGTGCCCGCGCTCACAAACACATTGGCCTCCGGCGCCCATTCATGCTGGCCGACCAGTGCCAGCAGTAAGCTACCGAATAGAGGAATGCTGAGAAGTATGATGAGTTCCATATCAGTCTTCTTTGAGCGATTCCAGGTGATGGAGATCGAGGCTGTCAAACTGCTCACGGATTTGGAAGAAGAAAATACCGAAGATCACCATACTTACGAGTACATCGAGAGCCACGCCAAGTTCCACCACCATGGGCATGCCATAAGTGGCGCTGGTAGCCGCGAAGAACAGACCGTTCTCCATAGCGAGGAAACCAATCACCTGTGTCACTGCCTTGCCGCGTGTGATCATCATGAGGAAAGACAACATGACGACAGCAAGTGCAATGCCGAGCGTGCTGCGAGTCACGGTATTCGCGAGCTGTGAAATGGGTTGCGCTAGGGTGAAGGCAAAGATCACCAACAACAGCCCCAACAGCATGGTGGTGGGCGTATTCAACAATGTTTCGTTTTCCCATTGGACACCGAGGCGACGGATCAAGCGATGAAGAATGATCGGCAGCACCAATACCTTGAGGATTAATGTCAGAGCTGCGGAATAATAAAGATGTGGCTGACCAGTACTCCAGGCAACCACGATGATGGAGACGAACAGCGTGCACCCCTGCATGGCAAACAAGTCCACGAGAGTGAGCACTCGCCGCTGTGACAACATGGCGAAGGACAGCAGCAACAGCAATGCCGCACACAAATTGATCAACTGCGAAGCGAAACTCAGAGTCATTTCGTGTTAGCTCCCCAGCAACAGGTGCACGAGCAAACCGAGCACCGCCAGAAGGAATGCCGTCGCCAGGAACTCGGGCGCACGGAAGATGCGCATCTTCGCGTTTATGCTTTCGATAAAGGCCAGGCCGAAGCCAACGATCAGCAATTTTAACCCTGTGATCGGTATGGCGAGCAACAAGTCCAGCAAGTTATGCGTATTCGTCGCTAATCCCCACGGGAAGAACAAGGCCAGACCAATGCAGGCGTAATTGAAGAGCTTGAGCGCCGCGGACCATTCGATGAGCGCAAGATGGCGCGCCGAATACTCGAGCACCGTGGCCTCATGAATCATGGTGAGTTCCAGATGGGTGGCAGGGTTGTCCACCGGAATTCTGGCGTTTTCCGCCAACAGCACCATCAGGAAGGCGACACCGGCAAAGGCGAGACTCGGATAGATGGCTAGACGCCCACTGGCCAGCGTTTCCACGATGGTGGGGAACGAAGTGCTGTGAGAGATCAACGAGGCGGTAAAGAACACCATCAAAAGAGCCGGTTCGGCGAGAAATCCCACCAACATCTCACGTCGTGCTCCCATGGAGCCGAAGGCCGTGCCAATATCCATGGCGGCTAGCGCCAGAAACACCCGCGCTGTGGCGAACAGACCTACGAGTGCGATGGTATCGGCGGCGACGGCAAACGGCAGACCAGTCCACAGGGAAGGGATGATGGCCGCGGCCAGGCACATGGAGGCAAATTGTATGTAAGGCACCAGACGAAACAGCGCTGAGGCGTTCGCTGCTATAACCGCGTCCTTATGGAACAGCTTACGGATCGAGCGGTAGGGTTGCAGCATGCCCGCGCCGCGCCGGTTTTGTAGCCAGGCCCGACACTGATTGACCCATCCGATCAGTAATGGAGCGGCAATCACCGCCAGGATGATCTCGATGAGCTGCGTGAAAAGAGTCGTGGCGTTTACCACACGAAAACCAGCAGTGCGATAAGCGTGAGGAAACTATAGAGCAGATACACAGAGATGCGGCCCTTTTGGACCACGCTAGCCAGGCTAGAGGCGCGCTGAATCAAACCAGCCAAAGGTGTATACAGCCAATACCAGAAATGATCCTCCACTTGCACACTGTAATGCGGAGTAACATCGAAGGGTGAAGGTAGTTCGCGCCGCATGCGAAACAACGGTTCGAAAATTTGGCGGATCGGTTGACCAAAACCCTCGGCGGTATCTTGCATGCGCGGCGTCATGATCGGAAAGCCACATCCCCAAGGAGAGGTTTTGCGGATTCTGCCGTGATAGAACAGGCGCACACCGAGTATCACGGTAGCTACCAACACCACGATGCTAATCATGAATACCAGCGGACTGTAGGAAGCTCGCTGCGGAGCAATCGGTGCAAGCAGCCACCAATGTTGTAATTGACTGCCAAGCGACGTTCCCAATAGCTCCCCGCTGACGGTATTGAGTAAAGTCAGAAGCACGATTGGAAAGATACCGAGCAATACACACCCGACTGCGAGCCATAAGAGACCCAATCGTTCCATGCGTCCACAGTCGCGTGCTTTGGCTAAGGAACTTTCACGTGGCTGACCCAGGAATATCACCCCATAGAATTTAACCATCACGTAAGCGGCAAGCGCAGCTACCAGCGCCAACGCAGCGGCACCGATAGGTAAGAGCATGTTGATATAGCTATGAGGCAAACTCGGTGTAAATAGAAAAGCCTGCAACAGCAGCCATTCCGAAACAAATCCATTCAAGGGTGGCAGACCGGCAATGGCGAGTGTACCCACCAACGCCAACCAAGCCACCCACGGCATCCGATGAATCAAGCCACCCAGTTTGCCCAGACTGCGTTCCTTGGTAGCGTGCAGTACCGAACCAGTACTGAGGAACAACAGACTTTTAGAGAACGCATGATTAAGACAATGGTAGAGGGTGGCAGCCAGGGCTAGAGCTGCGAGCACCGACATATTGAACACATGAAAAATAATGCTCAAACCGACACCGAGGAAGATGATGCCAACATTTTCAATTGACGAATATGCCAGCAGTCGCTTCATATCGGTTTGTACGGCCGCGAACACCACACCGAACAGCGCCGTAAAAAGGCCCAGCCCTAGTGTGACCAAACCCCACCACCACAATTGCACTTGTAATAAATCGAAGGTAACGCGCAATACACCATAAACGGCGATCTCCAGCATCACGCCACTCATAAGTGCGGAAACCGGCGAGGGTGCCGCAGGATGCGCTTCAGGCAGCCAAACGTGCAGGGGCACGAGTCCTGCCTTGGCACCGAATCCAAACAGCGCGAGGAAAAAAGCGATACTCGCCCAGACAGGCCCCAGATGGGCGGTACGCATGGCATCAAAGGTAAATTGCCAGCTGCCGACCTGCATCACACCGAAGCTGAGTAAAATACCTATCGCGCCTACATGTGCGATCAACAAGTAAATAAAACCCGCGCGACGTATTTCCGGCAAGCGGTGTTGGGTCGTGACCAGAAAATAGGATGACAGCGCCATGGTTTCCCAGGCGACCATAAAGAGGTAGGCATCATCGGCCATGACGACTACAGCCATACTGGCCAGGAAAACGTGATATTGCAGGCACAGTAAACCCGGTGCGGTGCCCTCTCCAGAACGGAAATAGCCTGCGGAAAATATGCTGACACCTGCTGAGGTAAAGCCGATGAGCAGCAAGAAAAATTGGGCCAGAGCATCCGAGCGTAGGTGAAAGGGGAGTTGTGCCAACCCGAGAGGCAGCACTAGACTTTGAGTCGGCCCGCTGAGACCGATAAGCGCCACTAAACCCAGAGTCAGACCGACAAGTGCTCCCAGTGGAAACAGTATCCGTCCCACCCAAATAATATTGCGCGCGCTCGCCAGCCCGAGAAACCCGATGACCAACCACGCAACCGGTAACAGCAAGGTGGCGTAGAGCAGGCTAGTCGAGTCCGCCATGTTGCCGATTCACTCCGTAGGGGATAGTGACCAAAATATGCGGATGGGCTTAATCCGTATTTCGCACAGTGTCGTAATGGGTCCACTCTCCCATAACGGCAAGCGGCAATTTGGACTGCTAGCTTGGCTTAGGCAGTAGATTATCATTGACGCTTGAGAAGCGCACCGACCGGCTCACGACCCTAACTAATCCGCCTAAGCTAAGAAAGCTGTATCCGAACTGCCCAAATCTTCGCGGTTCCTCACTGTAGTAGCCACACCAAAAAAGCGGCGGCCATTTGGCCGCCGCGTGATTCAAGTAGATAGCTCTGTATTGTTATTCGTGGCCGGGTGGCGGATAAGCCGGTATCAACGCCGGTGCCGGCGGCAGATGCAGCGGATGGGCCTTGATCTTCTCCATGATGTAATCCACCGCTGTATCGAGCTGTGCATCTTTGCCGTGCATCACGTCACCCGGCAGGTCATCCACCTGTATGTCGGGGTCGACCCCGTGATTCTCGATCACCCACTGTGAATCGAGACCATACATGCTGGCTTCCGGGATGGTGATATAGCCGTTATCCAGCAGCGGCCAGTAACCGCGTATGCCGCGCACCCCGCCCCAGGTGCGTGTGCCGATAAGCGGACCGATCCCATACTTTCTGAAGAAGTACGGGAAGATGTCCCCGTCTGAGGCCGAGTAATGATTGATGAGACACACCTTATAACTGTAGGAGATCACCTGCGGCTCGGTACCCGGCGCTAATTGCCGGTTGGTGTCCATACCCACCAGGATGCGCCGCAGACGTTCCAGCAGCATCTGATCGATGAAACCGCCGCCGTTGTAGCGCTCATCGATGATCAGTCCCTGCTTGTCAATCTGTGGATAGAACTGGTCGATGAACTGCTTCATACCATTAGCGCTCATGTCATCCAGGTAGATGTACCCGATCTGGCCGCCCGAGGCTTTGGCCACGTAGGCACGGTTCTGCTGGACCCAGTCATCCTGGCGCAGGTTGGCTTCATCGTGGATCGTGGCCACCGTGACCTCGCGCTTGTTCTTGCCGGCGGCATTATCAGCCACCGTCAGCGTCACGGTCTGTCCGCGGGTGCCCACGAACAGGCTGAACGGGTCTGTGGGGGCCTTCAGATCGTGGCCGTCCACGGCCAGCAAGTAATCGCCGGCGTGCACATTGATGCCCGGATCAGTCAGGGGCGAGATGTAATCCGGCCGGGTGTTGTCACCCGGATAGATTTTCGCGAAGTAGTAGCGACCGGATTTCTGGTCGAGGCCAAAATCCGCACCCAACAGGCCGGTAGCCACCAGCTTGGTGTTATCGTTGAGATCGCCACCGCCCACGTAGGTGTGGGAATTGGACAACTCACCGATCATCTCGCCGATCAGGTAGTTCAAGTCCTCGCGATCACCCATCAATGGCACGAGCTTCTGGTACTTGGCGAGTACCGCATTCCAGTCCACACCGTTCATCTGCCGGTTGATGAAGAAATCCCGGTCTAGACGCCAGGCCATGTGGAACATTTCGTTCCATTCGGCCTTGGGATCGATGCGCATCAGCATATGCGAAGTATCCAGAGCCTTCGGTTTGGCGTCGGCGCCGGCAGTCACGTCCAGGAACGCAAACTTACCGTCCTCGGTATTGATGAGCGCGGTCTTGCTGTCAGCCGAGAGGTAATAACCCGTCAGACCACCGGTGAGCTTGGTGTCCTTGCGCTTCTCCATGTCGAAGACATGCAGGGCACTGCTCTCGCCCGATAGCGGTCCCTCGATGGTTTGATCCGGTAAGGTCATGTAATACAGATGGCCGGCTGTCGCCACCAATCCGCCGATGTTATCGGCCGGGATGGGCACCGCCACCGTGCGCTGCATGAGCCCGTCGAGGTCGATCTTGATGGGCTTCGTACCCTGCGGTTTTTTACCGCCTGACTTGTCGCCTTTCGCCGGGGTCTCATCTTTCGCGGGCGTACCTTCATCGGAACGCGGAGCGAACGGCGAGGCTTCGCCTTTCTGCAGCATGGCGACATAGATGCCGAACATCTTCAGGGTCGCGATATTGAATTCACTCTGACTGAAAGTAGGATTTTCGTGTCGTGCTGACACGAAGAACAGGTATTTGCCATCCGGACCGAAGGCCGGATTGAAATCCGAGTTCATGGGGGAGCTCACCAGCGTGGCTTTGCCGCTGTCTAGACTGTAGAGCCAGATGCCAGGCTGCTGGTTGTCGCGCTGCTGGCTCCAGGCCAGCCAGCGGCCATCCGGTGACCAGGTGTAATCATGGATCTCGTTGAACTTGTCGTGGCCGATCTTCACCGCCTTGCGGGTCTTGATGTCCAGATACCAGAGCTGGTGCTCATTGTCGGAGAACGCCAGCATGCTGCTGTCCGGAGACCATACCGGCCGGTAGAAATATCCGGTCTTGAAGTCCGTGAGGGTCTGTTCGGCTCCGCCCTCGGAAGGGCGGATGGCGATCTGGTCTTCACCGCTCACATCAGTGGCATAGGCGATCCACTTGCCGTCCGGCGACCAGGACGGATTCTCTTCCTTGGCGTTGGAGGTTTGCGTCAGATCGCGGGTATTACCGTGTTCCGCGGGCAGCGTGAACAGGTCGCCACGCGCCTGTAGCAGTGCGCGCTTGCCGTTGGGGGCGATGTCGAAGTTGGGATTGCCGGCAGGGTCCGATGCCTGGATGTACTTGCTGGCGTCCACATAGCGCACGTTGGTGTTGATGCCGTCATCCGGCACGTCCACGCTGAGTTTATGCAGCTGCTCCGACGGCAGATCCATGACGTACAGGGCACCACCATCCTGGAATACGATGCCGTTGTTACCGAGGCTTGGCCAGTCGATGTCGTAATCGGTGAAATGGGTGAGCTGCCGGGTCTGCTTGGTATTCAGGTCAAGGGCCCACAGATTCATACGGAACGCCGGGCCGCGGTCGGATATGAAATAGATGGTGTGGCCATGCCACATGGGGTCCTGGTCGGTGCCCTTCCAGTCGGTCAGCTGTTCGGATTTGCCGGTCTTGAAGTTGTAGGTCCACACGTTCTGGTGCAGACCGCCGGTATAGCGTTTCCAGGTGCGGAAATTGCGGAATATGCGGTTGTAGGCGATGGCATCCCCATCCGGGCTATAGGTCATGTAGCCGCCTTTGTCGAGCGGCATCAGCTGTTCCGGTCCACCGTTCACCGGCACGGTGAAGTAGCGTCCGAACCAGGTGTTCATGGAACTGCGCCGCGACAGGAACACCACATTCTTGGAATCCGGCGTCCAGCCGAGCACCATGTTGTCCGGTCCCCAACGTTCCGGCGCGTGCTCAACTACGTCCGAGTGGAAAGTGAGGCGCTTGGCGTCGCCACCTGCCGCAGGTATCACATACACGTCGGTATTACCCTGGTATTGACCAGTGAACGCGATCCACTGGCCATCGGGCGAGTAGCGCGGCATCACATCATAGCCGGGGTCGGTGGTGAGCCGGTGGGCGGTGCCGCCGGTACGGTTCACCTCCCATAGATTGCCATGGGCTTCAAATACCACGGAATCCCCGTGTAGAGTGGGGAAACGCATGAGGGTGTCGTTTGCACGGGCCGTACCCGCCGCCAGGGCCAGGATGGCCAGCGCCGAGAATAGAACAGCCCGCTGGATGGATGGCCAGCACCTATTCATTGGAGAGCTCCTTCAAGGGAATTTATAATGGAAGTTCTAAGTATGACGGTGTGAATATATCAGGGTATCCGGAATATCCCATAATCGGATTACTATGCGTGACCGATGTGAACAAGGCGAGTGTGCCCAATAAGGGTAAATTATCTATTAAGACAAGGAGTTACCATGACAACTGACTTCGAAGCGCGCGGCGCTCGCATGGCGCAAATCTGGATCAAATTGTCGGTTTTATATCTGCTCGTAGGGGTGGTTTTCGGCTTGGTGATGGGTGCGACCCATCATCTCGAATTCGCACCGGTGCATGCGCACATCAACTTGCTGGGCTGGGCCACCATGGCACTGGCAGGTGTGATCTACCATCTGTTTCCTCAGGCCGGCGGCAGCCGCCTCGGTCTGTGGCATTTCTGGCTGCATAACCTCGCATTACCTGTGGCCATGGTTTCGCTGTTCTTTATGTTCGCAGGCCATCCGCAGCTGGAGAAACTGGCGATCGCGTCTTCGATGGTGATCGTACTGGGTGTGTTGTTGTTCGCCATCAATCTATTCGTGAACATGCGTACAAATCGCTGATAGACGGGGCAGTGCGGTAGTCCGCACTGCCCCGCATGCGTTATCCTATATAGATCAAAGTTCCACGTATCCGCCGCCCGGCGGACTTTCCTACTACTAACTCTCGGGAGTAATCCATTATGCGTTACGGATTTATTGCCGCTGGCCTGCTGGCGGCTGGTTTATTTGCAGGCACCTCAGCACAGGCGGCGGATGCACCGCGCATCGCCGTGGTGAATCTGCAGCAAGTGGTCGGTACATCACAGGCCGGGCAGGAAGCCAATAAACAGCTGCAGGACATCCAGCAAAAACTGCAGAATCAATTCAAAGACAAACAACAGAAGATGCAGGTACTGAAGGACCAGTTGGATAAGGCCGACAGCAAATCAAGCAACTACGAGAATCTGAAGAAAAGCTACCAGGACAGCCAGAGCGATGCGCAGCAGTTCGTGATGATGGGCCGCCAGGACCTGGAACAGCGCCGCCAGGAATTACTGCAACCCATCGAACAGGAACTGACCAAAGTGATTGAAGAGTATGGCAAGGCCCATCACTACGATATCATCCTGAGCCAGGGCGCGGGTGCGGTGTTTGCAAATCCCAAATACGATGTCACCAAGGGCGTGACCGCAGCACTGGATGCGGACTGGGCAAAACAGCAAAAAGCCCAGAATACTCAAAATACCCAGAAACCCCAGAACACACAGAAGCCTCCAGCAGGCGGCGGCAAGTGATCTGACCTGATACTGGATTCATCCCGGAATATGGGAAGCGATAACGGTCAGCGCTGCTAGTGCAAACGCCATGATCGATCTGCGCAGCGATACGGTGACCCGGCCGACACGCGCGATGCGTGCCGTCATGGCAGCCGCCGAGGTGGGTGACGATGTTTTCAGTGACGATCCCACTGTCAATCGTCTGCAGGAGAAACTCGCGGAGATGACCGGCCATGAGGCCGGTCTTTTCTTTCCCAGCGGCACCCAAGCAAATCTCGCGGCCCTCATGGCGCACTGTGAGCGGGGCGAAGAGTTCATCATCGGCAGCCTTGGCCATAGCTTCAAATATGAAGCTGGCGGTGCAGCCGTACTTGGAAGTCTGTGGCCCTGTCCAATCGAATACGAGGCGGACGGTACCCTGGCACTAAAGAAAATCTCCGCGGCCATCAAACCTGTGGATGCGCATTTCGCGCAGACGCGGTTGCTGGTACTGGAAAACACCCAGAACGGCCGAGCGTTGCCACTGGCCTATATCAAGGAAGCGACGGCGCTTGCACGCAGCCATGGTTTGAATATCCATCTGGATGGTGCACGGGTATTCAACGCGGCGGTGAAACTGGGTGTATCGGTGCGCGAGATCACCCAGCATTTCGACAGCGTCTCTATCTGCCTGTCAAAAGGCCTGGGTTGTCCGATTGGCACTGTGCTGGTTGGCAAACGCGCGCTGATCCACATAGCACACCGCGTACGCAAGATTCTGGGTGGTGGTATGCGCCAGGCAGGCATTCTTGCTGCTGCTGGCATCTATGCATTGGAACATCATGTACAGCGTCTTGTGGAGGATCATGCGAACGCGAAAGCTCTCGCCGAGGGTTTGGCCGGCATTAAGCAGATCAAAATTGATCCCGCGGCTGTGCAGACCAATATGGTGTTCGCTTCCATTCCACCGGAACAGGTGGAAGGGCTCAACGCACACCTTAAGCAGGCCGGCATCCTGATCCTGCCCAGCGCCAATTTGCGGTTAGTGACCCATCTGGACGTGAGCGCCGCTGATGTGGAACGGGTGGTCACGGCGTTCCAGGGATATTTTGACTAAGTGTATTTAAAGTGAAATGTGGGGCCTAACGCTCTAGCTCAGGGGGCGCCTTTCGATTTTTTTAGTTCTTTGGCTACGATGCTGCAGATAACCGCGCCGCTTTTCAACGCAGCGATAGCGATATAGCGTCGCGTGCGCCAGTTGCGAGCACTCAGCTCTTCGCCGGTGCCATCTCGTTGGCGATGTCCACGACGCAATACCATTGCCCGTCGGCGTCCTTGCGCCAGATCGAATAGCCCTGCAAGTGCAACGTCATCGGTGTGCCCTTGGGTCCCGGGACCGTCATTTCGTCGTTGCCCCGCATGTATGCCATCTTACCGTCGGGTGAGAAGGTCGGTTTCTGCGAGACCCAGTGAATCTTGAATCCAGGAGTGGCATAGCTCGCATTAACATATGCACGAATGGCCGCCTTGCCCTCTATGGGCGGTTGCCCGGGCTCCATTACCACGGCATCGTCGCTCCAGTATGCGAGGACCTTCTCGATATCCTTTCCGGCGGTCGCCGCATCGGCCCACTCTGCGTCGCGTTGCAGCAGCTTCGCGGATTCCGCGGTGGCATCGAACGCGGGTGGAGCGGGCGCGGTGCACGCGAAAAGAAGCAGACACACCGCCAGCGGAGACATGCGACGCATAGCTGAATTCATTCTCATGGAACACCTCCTCAAGAATGGTCGTACGATGCGTTGTCCGGCGACGATGATATCGTCGCTATCGTCCCCGACGTACCGCCAAACAGTAACTAGACTAGACGGGCATCGACAATATTATCCTACATCGCTGACATCTATCGCTGACATCAAGATAACAACGGACTTTGTAGCACCGGCCACACCGGATTTTCAGATATATGTCCAGTAGTTAGGACGCCTAATCTGCCCCATTAGCATGATAGACGGACGGCCATAATTTTTGATTTCAATGTTACTTTAATATGGTAACAGTATAGTGAAAATGACAGTTCCCAGGCCCCACAATGCTAGTCTTTAATCGGGTAACACGCACATGACTGACATGAACCATCCTGTTGTTCCACCGCG
>Ga0307374_10000538_pt1 | contig 72255 bp, 61 predicted proteins | sample OX3MG_FD_202532 | JGI IMG/M metagenome (GOLD analysis project Ga0307374, IMG submission 202532) | Soil microbial communities from Risofladan, Vaasa, Finland - OX-3 | ecosystem: Environmental > Terrestrial > Soil > Coastal area > Acid sulfate soil | place: Finland: Risofladan, Vaasa | collected... | reverse complement strand
CGCCTCGGTTGCCAGGAGTGCCATCAAGCTGATAGAGTTGAATTCTCGCGCCTGTAGCTCAGTTGGATAGAGCGGCAGACTTCGAATCTGTAGGTCGGGGGTTCGAGCCCCTCCAGGCGCGCCATCTATCCTATTGTTTCTGCAAGGGCAATCTCTTGGGATGTGCTGGCGGGGAGTGAGGGTGTATTTTGGCACTGACTACCGTCTGTGACCACTTCTTGGCGATTGCCTATTTGCGCGAATGCCCGCTCGATGGCGTCCGCATGGGGATGGCAGTACCGCATTGTGATTGTAATGGAGCTATGCCCGGCAATTCGCGCCAGCGTGAAAGCGTCACAGCCGGACTCTGCCAAGCGAGTCAGCGCGATGCGCCGCAGGCAATTGGAGGCCTGCGAGCATAGACGCACGCTACTGTGACGCAACCCCAGTGGCTGCGTCCCGAGTTGCAGTTGAGGGTCTTCTCTCAGTCAGGCTCTTATTGTCTTCCGCCTCTGGCGCCAGAGCCGGAAACATGCCCTGCAGAGTTCTATCTAGAAGCCCTCGTGTTTGAGCCGGACATTGCCATCAACTGTGCCGTTGCGCCCAGGTGGTTGATGTCCATTTTCAGGGCTTGATGAAACTCTTCCCGGGCCTTTTCCGTCGCACCCTTTCCAAGATTTCCCAGGCCGATCAGGTAGTGGGCGTCGGCCATCTGGTAGCGTTCCGACCGCCCGCTGCCAAACTTGGCGAAGAACCCGGACTCCGAGTTCCCAGCCGACATCTTTTCGCCTCGTGCGATCAGACTGTCAAACAGTCGCTGCGCTTTGGCGTTCTGTCCCAGCTTCAACGCTGCCAGACCCTGGTAATATTCCATCTCAGGGCTTAGGAAGCGCGAGTGAGAGGCCACGGCCTCCCGGAACAGCTCCTGCGACTTTGCGCTATTCCCAAGCTTCTCCTGAGCCATGCCCATCAGATAATCAACCTGCGCCCGTCTTGGCTGGCGATACGGCTGCCCGAGTTCCAGGTTCGCGGGGTACAGGAGCGATGCTTCATAATCCTGCAGCGCCTGCTGATACCTGCCTGCCCTGAACTCCCTTTCGCCTTTCAAGAGATAGGCGTCCATATAGACGTCATGAACATCACCCTCGCCCTCCCAGTTATGGAATTCATGGCTCTTCAGCAACTCGATAGCGTGGTCGTACCGGCCCAGCAGAACGTTGACCCGAACTTCCTGCGCCAGCGCGTCGGAACGCCTGGCGATTCCTGCCTGGTCAGCTTCAAGCGATGCCAGCCGTTTCTGGGGCGGGACGTTACCCTCTTCGTACAGCACGTCGAGTTCGTACCGGTAATAGGCGTTGCTTTTCTCCAGATCCGCCGCCTTCTCCATGGCTGCAATGGCTTTTGCGGTGTTCTTCTCCGCATGCTCGTATGCGAAGGCAAGATTGCGCCAGGCCGGCGCGAACGAACTGTCCATGTCGGCAGATTTCGTCCACACCCTGACGGCGGCAGAGGGCTGCTGGAGATAGTACAAGGCGTTGCCGAGATAGTAAGGCGTGCGCGCATTTCCCGGGTCGGCCTTCATCGCTGCTTCCAGCACCTTGACGGTCTCCACCCGAAATGGAAACACATAAGTCGAAGGCATCTGCCGCGCCAAGTGGAAGTACCTGGAAGCTTCACCCGCCTGCTCGCGCTGCTGTGCAAGATATCCAAGGTAGTAATAGAGAAGCGGGTTGACGCTCGCTGGATCAGGGCTTGCGGCAACCAGCCGCTTGATGACCGCTTCGGACTCGTCTGAGAGCCCCGCGTGGTAATAGTCGAGCGCCAGCCACATATTTGATTGCAAAGCGTTGCCCAGGGCGACCTGCGGCTGGTCACTGGCGTTCATCAGCTTCAGTTCATTCGCGGCCCAAAGGTCAAGGGGATTGATTGCCAGAGCCTTCCGGGCGGCCTCCTCAGCTTCCTGATTGCGCCCCAACTCCCTTAGCGCCACGGCCCTCAGGTCCCAAGCTTTGGCATTTTGCATGTTGTAGTCGAGTGAGCGGTCGAGATCGGCAGCCGCGCTTGCCCAGTTGCCTTTTTGCCCTTCCAGTTCCGCAAGTTGAAAATAGCTCGCGGCCGTCCATGCCTCGCTCCACGAAGCCCGGTAAAACGCGGTACCTGCCTGCTGGTTCTGGCCCTCGGCTCTTTGCGCTACGCCCATATAATAGTAGGCTTCGCCGTCCTTGGGACGCGTGTAGTTGTGCGTTGCCCGACCAAGCGCCAGGTTCAGGTGCTTGATGGCTTCCTGCCATTGCCCTCGTTCGCAATAAATGCGGCCCAGAGCGGTGTTCACTTCATAATTCTCGGGATCGCGGCGCAGCGCCTCTTCAAAATAAGGGAAGGGTGACATCGTTGCATTGTGGAACTGCTCGAGTCTAAGCCCTGCGTGGTAGAGCTTGTCAACGGTCTTGATCTCGGCAGGCGGCTCGGGAGGAGTCACCGTGGGCGGCATCGTCTCCGGAGCCAGCTTCACCGGCTGGTAGCTCACCAGCTCATTCCCTTTCGAATCCAGAAGCGCGGCCTTCAGATCGTATTCCTTCATCCCGGCCGGCAAAGCAAGCTCGTGAGTAAATGGCGTTCCCGGATTGATATCAACAGTCTGCTCAAAGAGAGTTTGTCCCTTTCCCGTCAGGACTGCTTTTGCTCCCTCGAATGCCTGGGTTGAGGAGAAGCCAAAGAAGACCTTCCCCGAGGGTTCGATCTGAAGATTGACGGCTCCATTCAGGTTCGCGTTCTTCGCCCCGCGGATGCCGCGGATGGGGTACCAGTATTGGTTCGCAACCTTCGTTTCGTAAGGCTCGATCCAACTGTAGTCGGGCTGGTTATCCGAGTAATTGCCCGACATCAATTCGAGATAGGGTCCCTGGCTGTCCAGTATCTTGTCCCACAATTCCCCGGATGGCCCATTGCCCCACTCAAAGAATTTGGCGCCTGGCGAAACATTATGGTTCTGGATGCAGATGGTGCCCGCATTCACCCCGTGGTCGTAACCACCAAAGAAATCGCCGTCAAAATTCCAGGCGAAAAAGGACATACTGGCGGGATTGTTCTTCCACCAGCTGACGTTCACTCCACGCGTGTAATCCACGCCCATAAAAACCTCATGCGAGACGGGCCAGTGGGCGAAGGCTACTTTCGCGTGGAAGACGGCAAACTGCGTGTCTGTCGGGAAGATCACCTGGTAGTTCTTGTTCACGTGCATCGCGGCGTTCGTGAAATCCAGAAACGACTGCACGATGGGCGCCCCGTCCAGCAACTTGGTCGTCACCTTCAAATAGGACTTGCCCGGATAAAGCGTGAGACCCACCAGCCATTGCATCTTCGTCTGCAGGTCCACATCGCCCACCCAGATGGTGCTGCTGCCGTCGGCATTCTTCACCAACCGATGCTCAACCGGAAGATAACTGGTCGAACGGTGATGGCTTGGGATGTCCCATTCCATGCCGCCGGAAATCCAGGCTCCGATCATGCCGATCAACGCCGGCTGGATCTTCGTCTGACGGTAGACGTAGTCATAGCCATTTGTCTTGTCCTTCGCAGAGAAAACGCGTCCGCCGAGCTGGGGAAGCACTGCGATCTTCACGTACTTGTTCTCAAGAAAGTCCGCCTGGTAGGTCTTATCACCCCGAACGTCGAGGATTCTGTCATAGAGCGGATAAGGATAAATTTTGCCCGCGGCGCCCTGGTAGATTCGGCCCGCAAAGAACATAGGCGATTGCTCAGCCGGGCCAATCTTATAAGTTGGCAGCGTCAGCGGCGCCTTCCAGATTTGCACCGGCGCAGGAGTTTGGGCCAAGAGCACCGAGGTTGGTATCAGAAGAAATGCGACCAATAAAGAATAGAGCGACTTCCCGTACTTTGCCATTTCATGACTCCTTTCAAGCGAACCTTCTCGCCCTTGAAACCAGGTTTGGAGTGCCGATAGCCATGGGCTTTTGTGGATCACTCTATTTCCACATGTGTCGGCGACCCCAATATAAATGCTTGCCGGCATCCTTTGGCGGCGACATGGCGTTAACAATCTTGAGCCGATTCAGGCGTTGCACAATCGACGCCCGGCCAGAGAAATTCATCGGACGAACCAGCCAGTATAACGCGTGAAGCCGCCGGCCAGTGCCGCCTTATTCTGCCCTCGTACCTATTCTCCGCTCCGGCGTTTGTAAACTTCGGCGCTGACAGCCTTCGCGCTTTCCACCATTTCGGAATAAGGGGTGTCCGTGTCGGATACAAATCCGATGTTGTAGTTTTCCCCGTCCCCGGCTCTGCCGGTCAGGGGTTCGTCGTAATACTCGAACCATAGGCAGCCGACAAACGCCGGAAGGTCCTCGACGTTTTCGAGATAGCGCTTGTACATAGCCGCCCGCGCCTGCTGATCCGGGGTTGAGACAAGTCCCGTGTGGAACATCCCGCGGTCCACAGCCCCAAAGTGAAACTCCGCATCCATGCAGGGCTTGTTCAGAGCCGTCGTGAAGCCCCACTCCTTCGGATCGAGGTGCGATTGGTAGATATCGAAGCTGACCACGTCGCAGTAGCGGGCTGAGGCCTCCACGGCTTCCGGGGTTCGCCACGCAAATTTGGCGCCGAGATACATGTGGTGCGGATCATATTTCTTAATAGCGTTGCGGATGACCCTGAAGTACTGATCCGCATACAGCGTCAGAAAATTACTGAAGTCTTTCCTCATCTTCGGATTCAGCACATCGGCCGGCTGATAGGGCTGATCCAGCAAAGCCGACCATGAGGCAAAGTGTGTGCTCCAAGCTCTGTTAAGCTGCCCGATACTTCCGTAGTGTGACTCCAATTGTTTAACGAACGACCGTTTGGCGGGTGATGTGCCGTTGGCTGAGAGCGCCCCGTATGCAAGACCATAATGTGTTCTGTCTGTGGTGCCCCCGCCCCACGACAACTCGTTGTCCACATAGTAGCCGATGCACCAGGGATCCCCGCGATGCAGTTCGGTGACTGCACGAACGTCTTTATGAGCCGCCGCTATGAATTTAGGATCGAAGGGATCGGGCATTGGACCCCAATAGTCGCGGCCGCTGGGAACATGCGCAAAGTCCCCTTGAAAATCCTCTTGGATCGTAATGGTCGCCGTATAAGGGACTTCCTTGTAAGCGTAGAAAGCTGGATTGGACCAGTTGCCGATGGTATTAAATCCCCATGCCCGCAGCCGCGCGAGTGAGATGGTTTGCCATTCCTTCAGCCAGTTGGCTCCGTACTTTCTTTCCAGATTTGCGTTGTAAAACCCAAAGGTCTGTCCTTCCTTGATTGGACCGTAGGACACATGACTTGCATTACTATAGAACTTGCTCAACGGATCACCGGGTTTCGGCAGCCATGTGAACATTTCTTTACGGCCGGTCACAAACGTGTAGGCGTCACCGTTCGGCTGAACATTCAACACGTCAATCCCCATCGAAAAGAACAGGTGGCCATCCGGATCAACGAGCCACCACTTGCCATCACGCTTCAAGGTTGTGAAGTACCCCGTCGCAGTCACATGCGGACCTGATGCCCATCCGCCGTACTCGTCGCGATCAGGAAGAGTGGGATGCGCCTTGAGCTCTGCTTCCTCCTGCTTTTTCTGGGCCAAAAGGTCTTGCAGGTTATGTATCTTGCCTGGCCAGTCTGCACGACTGTACTGACCGAAACGATCCACGATTCCGTCATAATTGAAAGGCGGCAAAAGACGGATGTTGTCAACCACAACGCTTTGCGTCTCGGAGTCGTGCTGGAAGGTGAGTTTCAAACCGGCAATATCCTTTTCGCTCACCGGCTTATCCGCTCCCGGAATCATACTGAAAGGCAGTATTCCAGATACCGTCGGCGGTCCGCCGCGCATTCCGTGTGCAATTGGAGAACTGGGGCCAAACCCATAGTAGTAACTGACCGTCGCATGTGGCGCTACGTTGCCGCTGTACCTGGCCGACCAGCGGCCGGAACCAGCACCCGGCTCTCCATCTTCCAGTTGCATTCCAACCTGGATTTCCTTGTTGGAGGGGTTGGCTACGCCAACGGCCACTGCCCCATATTTGCTCCAATCCCAAGCCTTGGCCCCGGAACTCAGTTCGATCGTCGCCGTCTCTGGATTGCTGAATTCCACCTTAAGCGCGTGTTCCCCGTTCGTCACATTTTCCGTCGTGAGTGAAGCCTTGCAGTCCGTCACTTTAAGCTGACGAAGATCATTTTGAGAGTTAAAGGAAGTAAGCGTGGTTACATGGGGCTTTGACGGCTGATTCCCGGTGCAGCTCATTACCATCCCGGCGAGGGACATCACAAGAAACGCGCAAAGAAGTAGTAGGGCTCTATTACCCTGCAAATCACGCTTCATGATTCTGTTCATGGTTGTCTCCAGAGTGATCATAGGCATAGTAAGGTGCCATCGCAATTTTGTGACTCGTTGAAACCAAAAGGTTATATACTCCTACCCGGCGAAAGCCCGAAAATTGAATCGATCACAGCCGGACAGGTCGACCCAATCTTAACATCTCAGTGAGAGGCGCTCCATGAAAACATGCATGCGATCTTTTTTCTCAACAACAACTATCGCATTATTGCTACTTACTTTTGCGTCATGTTCGAACTCGGGCAGCGGTGGAATCGCCGGTCTGTTCGCTCCTGAATCTGTCCAGGCTAACTGGAAGACGACTCATTGCGACCTGAAAGCGAACTCATCCGGAACTCTGGAGGCGACTTTCTGGAACGGGTATGAGGACACCGGGTTTGCAACCACCCAGCTTCCCGTGACGAACTGGAGCCGTTGGAAGTCCCTCAAGTTTGACGTTGAGAATCCTTACAAAGAGCCTTTTTCGGTTTACGTTCGGATTTCAGACCGGGCCGGCCATCCTGAAAATCAAACCTACACCGGAGGAACCTTTGATGGCTATGTCATCGCTCCGGGCAAGAACACCGTTCAAATAAGCCTCGAAAATATGCGATCGCCTGAAGATCAGGCTGTGAGCCCGGAGCATGTCGCCTACCTGGGCATTTCCTTCAGCCCGCTTTTCCTGCGCGATGGCATGGTTCTGAAGTTTAAGCAGGACAAGGTTTTCAAGCTGGCGAACCTGCGCCTGGCAACTGACCAGGCCAAGGCCCAGAAGCAGCCTTACGGAGATCTCCTGTTCAAGACCACGGTCCCGCAACTGGGGGCAGAGCGCAAACAGGTCGAGCAATCAATCCAGCAACTGAATGGTCTGATCCAGCAGGCACGCGGACGAAAGATCGACACTGCCTACCAGGAAATTTATCCGTTTGTTGCCAACCTGGCTTTTCATACCCGGCTGGTAGCCTTCTGGCAAGACCGCGCCCAGGAGCAGCGTAAGGCCCTGGATTTCCTGCTTGCGGGCACCCGCAACGCCATTACCGACTTGCAGGAAGAACTTGCAGGCAAGCGCCAGGCCCTTTCGGTGCCCACCGTGCCTCCTTACAGTCAATTGACCATCCGGGACCGCTATTTTCGCAAAGGCAATACTCCCGTGCTTCTGCTCGGGATGCTTTACAACCAGCGGGGACCGCTGCTGCGCTGGTTTGCCGACAGTGCCACGGATTACGGCACGGAACTTGTGGCCGGTGCCACGCGCCAAAACGTGGAGCACGAACCGATCTGGGAAGCCTATCACAAGTATCCTGACACCCACCGCGTAGGTTGGAATAATGCCGACCACATCGTGCGCGACAGCAGCTCCTGGGAAGTGGTGGGCCCTGCTGTCAATGTCTGCCTTGAAAGCCCGCACAGCCGCGCGGCCATCGCTGAAATGATCGACAAGTACGAACATGCCCACCTTGGCGATCACAGCCATCTGGTCCAGACCATGGGGTTCGAGTATTTTTACAACTGCTATTGCCACTATACCCGGGAAATGTGGAGTGGCTGGCTGCGGCACAAGTACGGAAATATTCAGTCAGCGAACCGCGCGTGGCAGACAAGATACGCGAACTTCAGTGACGTGCCGATGCTGCATCCTGAAGAAGCCAAATCCCACCGCGCGTTATGGTACGACTGGTCAAGCTTCAACCTTTACCGGTTCTTACAGCAGCTTCGCTGGACGCGGGATGAAATTCGCAAAACTCAGCCTTTGGCGCCGTTGACGGGCGGGTCTCCCTTTTACGCTTTCAGTCCGCGTTTCTGGACCGCGGTTGATGAGGAGGCCCTTGCGGATTCCGGCATCACGGCCGTGGAGCTGGAAGAGAACTACCGGCTGGATACGCTGATGCCGGAATATCTGCACGCCCTGGCCGGGTCGAAGCCTGTCGCCGATTTTGAGTACCATGGTGTGGTCGATCAGCTTCTTCCCAGTTTTCTGCACGGAGACGCAGCCATTTCCATGTGGTGGTGGAACGATCACATGCGCTGGACACCGCATGAGCCGATCAATGAGTGGGCCACGTCCTTCCCGCAGAGCTATACCATTCCGCTCAGTGACATTGCCGAGGCCATGCGGGTGGGGTTGGATTTGCGGCGTTTGAGTCCTGAAGTTATCGCACTGGCAGACGCGCCCCGCCCGGTTGCGCTTCTTTACTCGAAGACCTCAATGCTCCAGCATGTTCCCGAGGAATCGAAGGAGACAGGAACCTTTCCCTATTTGTCCTCTCTTGAGGGGCTCTATGACTCATCGCAATCGGCAGGGGCTTATGTTGGCCTGACGACGGAAGAGAAGATTCTGCATGGCGACCTTGCCAGGCGCAAGCTTCTGGTTTTGCCCGCGGCCCAATTCGTTCCGCCCGCAGTTACGCGCCGGATCATTTCCTGGGTTCGAGATGGCGGAACTCTGCTGGTTTGGCCGGATTCCCTCCTCGCGGACGAATATGCCAAGCCTACAAACACCATGGAATCGATAGGTTTGCATCTCCTTCGCCGCGTGCCGTCCACCTTCAAGCGGGGAGAAACGCAGGTGACTGAATATAACCTTCCCGATTTGCCCCGAGCTTCAATTGCGCTCGAGCGGCAGGACCTTTTCTCGAAGACGGCTCCGGACCTTAAGGCGGTGGGTGAGCGGCAAGTCATCCGATGTGATCCGCACTGGGTGATTGGCAAGTTTTCTGACGGCTCTCCCGCATTGATCCACCTCACACTGGGGAAGGGCAACCTTTACTGGCTTGCTTCGCCCCTCGACCCGGTAAGCTGGGCCAAGTTGCTTCCGCTTCTTGCCGCACGGGCCGGGGTCCGCGCACCGCTGCGCGTGAGTTCCTCCGGCTCGGGCGTCCTTTCGGCCCTGGAGTTTCGCGCCACACTTTACTCCGGCAACTACCTGGCGTACTTTTATAACAATTCCAACCAAACCCTGCGGTTCAATCTCGAACCGGAGTTCCGTTTCACGAAGATTCGCGATTTGCGCAGTGGGACTCCTTTGGCAGGGCCGGCGATGGTTCTTCCCGGACACGCGACGTCCATTATTGAGTTTTACAGGTAGGCATGGTCAATCAGGTTTTCGATTGACCGTGGGCTAGTAGCACCTCATAAATCCCACACTTAGGAATAGATTGCCCGTCACGGATTGGCCAGACTCCTTGACTATATGCAAAGTCTTGCACAGTAACGAATTAGATAGGAATTTCATTGGCACTTGACGAGAGTTTTGGATGGTGTATATTGGGCTTGTCTGCGTTCAATTAAATTGGATTCACTTTGCCCGCTGCTCAGCAGGCAGGGAGCCGGTACTTATGCCGCGCAACAGCGGCAGAAGTTCAAGGTTCCCAGGTGCGAAGGGTGTATCCCGGGGCGGGAAACGTTGGGGGCAAGTTCGTGCCTCCGGATGTGTGCACAGGTTGATGGTGCGGCATTTGAAGAAGTTGGGGCGGACCTTTGGAAGGGGGTTCCCCTTTGACCGGTGCGGGCAACGGATAGTCGGCGGCTCATCGGCCGGAAGATTGGAGGTTAGAAACCCCCGGCGGAGGAAGTCCGGGCATTGTTTCTTTGCTCTATTGATAACAATGGCGAACAGCTAGTGCCTCCTCTTCTTCCGCGAGGCTTCCAGCAAGGGCAGGCAAGTTGGGTTGCACTTCCGGAAAGTGTTTGCAAGCAGTGGAATCTTGCAAAGCATTTTGTCGAATGGGCTTCCCGGTTGGATTGAACAATGGAGGGAGAGATGGCCACATGCGGGAACATCAGCCGGCGCGTCAGCGCACGGTTAGCGGGGAAATGGCGAGAAGATTCGGGTGCCGAGCTGGTTGAGGCAGCCTTTGTTCTTCCGCTGCTTCTGATGCTGCTGGTGGGAATATTCTGGCTAGGGCGTGCCTATGACGTTTATGAAACGATCACCCGCGCCGCTCGGGAGGGGGCCCGTTATGCTGTCCTGCCCTCTTGCGCAACGTGCAATCCCGGGGCAAACCAAACGACTGAGACGTACACCTCTGCGGGAACCACCAGTTCTCCGGCTTGTGTATCAAACCCTACTTACGAATTCACAAACTACGTTGCACCGTCGCTTCTCGCTTCGCACCTTGATCCGAACAACACAGTGGTTCAGCAGACCTTTTGCCAGCAAGCCGTGGTGATGAATCCAACCAGCGACTCCAGCTCCCAGCAGTGCGGAATAGAAGTCAGCTTTAAGTACCCACTCCATCTCGCCATTCCCTTTACGTCCTTAAACGCTTCGACGATTAGTATTCCGACGAGCGTGACGATGCGCATGGAAAATCAGTCTGTCGACGGTTCGACTGGCCAACCGACTTGCCCCTGATTCCTGAAGTCGAGGGCCAATGAAGGAGTTGTCCAAATGAAAGGATCGTCCAGGAACGAGCAGATCATGAAGAATAACCGGCCGGCCGGCACCGAACCTGGCGAGAGGCACACGGCCTGGGCAGATTCGTCCAAAGGCCGCCTGCTGCCAAGGTTCCGGAGCACCGAGGGCGCCGAGCTTTTAGAGTTCGCCATGGCGCTGCCTCTGTTGCTGGTTCTGGTTGTGGGCATTATTGATTTTGCCAGTGCTTACAACACCAAGCACGTAACATCGAACGCCGCTCGAGAAGCTGCCCGTCTTATTTCTTCCACGCCCTTATCGGATTCAGGCTGTCCGACCGCATGGACCATCAACTCTCCGGGCAGCGGAACGCCGTGCGCAGTCACGGCGACGGCGAAGACCGTGTCCAATTACCTGACAGCAGCCGGATTGAATCAGGGAGCATGCCTTAATACATCTTCAGCAACATTCGCTCCGGTGCTGACCTGGACGTATTCGTGCAACAACGTGACTCTGGTTATTTACAAAGCATATCAGGCACCAAATCCCTATGACTCAACCCAACCAATCCTAAGCACGAAAGTAACACTTTCTTACCCCTACACTTTTATGTTTGGCAGGATTATCGGCCTGCTCCTGCCGGGCGCGACAGGCCCAACAGGGCAGTACATATTTGAGTCCGACGCCGTCATGCAGGACATTACACTCTCAAACTAGCACTGGGTTTGGCGGGAGGAACCGATGCGACACAGAATAAGCAGTCTGCGTTCAAATGATAAGGGAGTGACGATTCTTATCGTCGCTGCATCCCTGGTGGTTATGCTGGGAATGTGTGCGCTTTCGATTGACCTGGTGGCAGGTTACCTGGCGCGTGTGCAATCCCAGCGTGCCGCAGACGCCGCAGCCCTGGCGGGCGCGAAGGCCTTCGCGGGCGGCTGCACGACAAGCGGCTGCACTGCAGGCAGCGCGACGGAGGTTCTGGCAACGCAGAATGCCATTGCCGTGGCCGCCCAGAATCCCGTTATGGGCCTTGCCCCAGCCTCTACGACGGTGAGCACTACATTCGATTATAGTCACGATGTTCTTTCAAGCGGAGGGAGCGGGGAACCACAGATAACCGTCACGGTTTACAGGGATTCAACCCACCAGGATGCTTTGCCAACGTTCTTTGCGAAGATCTTTGGCATCAACTCCATGGATATCTCAGCCTCCGCCACGGCAGAGGCTTTTAACCCCGGGGGAACCGGCACCAATGTCGGTGTGGGCTGCGTCAAGCCTTTCCTGGTTCCGAACTGCGACCCCAATTTCCCAGTTGCCAAGGGGAATAGTGAAGCCAACACAAACTGTCCGTGCACCGGGCAGGGTCTGGCCAACGGCGATTGTGCGGGAGGTGTCGGTGCCGGCAATTTTATGTCCTATTACGTCGATCCAAACACGGGCCAAGCTGTCCATCCGCTGGATTGCCAATGGAATTCGACTAATTTTGAATGTGACCCGACAAGTGGCGATGTCGGTGCGCCGTGGGTGCTCCACAACACCGACAATGGGGTGCCCAGCCAGTGGTACACCATTGCGTTTAACTCACAGAGCGGCATGGAGTACAGCCAGTACATAAGAGAATGTGCTCCGAGGTCTGTTGCCTGCCAGGGTACCCTCAGCACTCTGAACGGCAAGAAAGTTGGCCCCACCGATGCCGGGGTCGATTGCCTGATCCATTCTTGCGGCAGTGGTGGCTGCAGTGGCCAGTGTCCCGCCACCGGAGTGGTCAACAACCTGCCCGATGGCCTGAACAATGGGCAGGATTATATGTGCGGGCCGTACGCGCTGCCGAACGCTCAGGCCCAGGCATCCTGCCCCAGCAGCACCCCGACATCACCTTTCCAAGTTGTTGCGGGCTACAACAATCCATACGGATACACGGCAGGTCAGACCTTTGATGCAACCAATGGAGGAAGTGATTCACTTGCAAACGTCGTGTTGTACGACGGAGCCGCACTTTCGTCGGGGGGAAGCACGGTAACTGTCCAGGGGTACATGAGTTTGTTCTTTCAAGACGCACTCCACGATGCTACCGGCGATACGATCAATGCCGTTATTACGCAGGTTGGAGGGTGCGGAACAGGTGGCTCAGGGTCGACGACACCGGATGTCAACAGTCCGGGAGGAGGGTCATTCATCCCTATCCGGTTGATTCACAATTAGGTCGACGACTGGCGAGATCATTGACACTATCGTTACGCAGGTTGGAGGATGTGGCGGCTCATCGGAAAGCTCTGGAACGGCCCCTGTAGCTGGTCTGGGAGGGCTGTTTATCCTTCTCCGCCTGATACTCCAGAACCAAGTGCCGAGAAAGAGTCGCAAACCTCGAAATCTCAAGCTCGAGGAAGCTCCAAATCCTTGCTCATATCACTCGTGAGATAGGGTTGAACGCTGAATCCTTTCAAAATCTGAGGAGTGCAGATTAAACCTAAAGGGCCTCTTGAAGTTTCCCGCATTGCAGAACTTCAGTCTCTTGCTTCAGTCCGGGTGTTCGAGCCCCTCCACAGGCTCCATCTACTCCAACCATCCCGATTCAGGTCATGGGAATTCCGACAGTTGTGATATTTTGAACGCATGCTTGGAATCAATTCCAGAAATGTGGAATGAAGGAGCGGGCACATTTTATGGAACATCAGTCACCAATACTGAAGCCCCATGCTCTTCCCGGAAGAGTCTTAATTTTACTGGTAGTTTCGTATCTGGTGTTTTGGGCAGCGTTCGCCGTTGCTTCACCGCAGGCGGCTACGGAAACCCTTTTGAAGCAGGCCAGAGCCTACGAAAGCCAGCGGAACTATTCGGCTGCAGAGCAGGAATATATGAAAGCTCTTCGGCTGGCTCCGGATAACCCGGAAATCTTGAAGCGCCTGGGTGTGCTCTACATGCGGGAAGAGAAGTTCCAAAGCTCGATCGAGACGTTTAAACGCATCTTATCTTTTCATTCGGATTATCCCGAAGCCAATTTCTACCTCGGTTTTTCTTACTACGCGCTCAACGACTTCACGCACGCTATCGAAAATTTCCAGCGTGAACTCGCAACGGCGTCCCCGCACCCGCGGTGCCGGTACTATCTGGCATTGGCCTATGCGTCAAAAGGGGAAACCAGTAAGGCGACTGCTCAGTTGAACGAACTGGTCGCCACCCATCCCAAAGACGCTGACGCCCTCTACCAACTGGCGCGACTTCACATGAATGCCGCGTTCGACACGGTCAGGAAACTCAAGAGCCTGGATCCGGATTCATTCCAGATGCACGCCTTGATGGCGGAGATCTATTCGAATGAACAGAATTACACCTGGGCGATCAAGGAATATCAGGCCGCGCTGAGAAAGCGGCCCGGGGCGACAGGTCTTCACTATGCTCTGGGAATCGCTTATTGGGCCACGGAGCACTATGTGCCCGCGCGAACCGAGTTTCTGATAGCGCTCAAAGAATCTCCCGATAGCCCTTTAATCAACTTTTATTTGGGGGCCATCGCCGTTCATCAGGGACTCTATCAGCAGTCGGTGTCGTACCTGGAGAAAGCGCAAAAGAGTCTGGCTCGCATGATGCCGGTCCATATGTTGCTCGGCCAGTCGTACGAGGAGCTGAACGAACTCCAAAAAGCTGAAGCGCAACTTCTGCTGGCCACCCATCTGGAACCGGACGCTCCTCGCCCGCATTATCTCCTGGCCCAGGTTTACAGGAAGCTGAACAAAATTCAGGAAAGCCAGCGCGAGATGGCCTCGTACGGACAGCTCCGGCAAGGACAACAGACTAAGGCGCTGGAGAAAGCTCAGAACATCCGCGAGCTGGAAAAGGGTCCCGGCGCAGATGCACCGGGCGGACCTTCGGCCGGATCCACACCTCAATGACCGGTTTTTGCATCACGCCGCAACCCGGTTTTCCCAGGTTCCTGAAGAAAGGGTAGCGAACTCACGAATTCGTTTGGAAGGGTTGCCCTGCTGAGCACCGCAAAGCCATGCTCCCCGCTACCGCGGGAATTTCCATGTTCAAAGACCGGGCGATGCCCGGCCTTTGATGTATACGATTTTCAAATGGAGAGACGCCTTGCGTGCTTGCGTTAGGGTTTACCCAATGGCGCGCGCATTTGGTTGAACGCAGCCAGGGATCTGCATCAGTTAAAATTTCCGGGCCCGGGCTAGTTAGAGAGGTAGCTTCTGACCATTCCGCCCAGCGACTCCAACGCAGTATTCACCCACCCGGTGTCCAGCTGGTAGGACCTGACCCACATGTCCGGCTGGTCCCACAGCCCTCGAAGCTTCTGCCAATATAAGTTGCTCGTGGCAAAGTCTGAGCCCATGGCCATGGTGAAACCTTCCGGGGGCCGGGTGGGAAGCGTCTCGCCGAAAGGATATTTCTCCGCCACGTATTCAGCCGCAGCGCTCCAGTAGGACTGGCTGATATGGACCTGGCCCCGGGTTGCCGCCGCCTTCAGGGTTTTTCTGCTTTTCAGTAAAGTGGGAGGAGGTTCGCTTCGAAGGCGCATGACCGGATGGACCGACTCGTAAAGAACCATGCCGCCCAGGAACATCACGACAACCAGTCCTAAAACGCCCTGGCGCCGGGGCTCTTGCCGGGCAGGTTCCACTCCATAAAGATCATTAATCACAGAATAGGAGTTGCTCATCGGAATTTCCCTCCAAAAGGTTTTGGCACAGGTCGCTGTGACCAAAAGGCGAACTGTCATTCAACTGGATCGGCCGGAGCCGGAAATCTAAACTGGCGCAACGTATCTCCTGGCGCACTTCCCGTGACCAAGGGGGAGTGTATATCTTCCTGGTAACAGTACTAGCAAGTTAAGTGCCAATCGTAAGTTATTGAAAAACAAGAGTTGACTACGTGATCTCTATGCAAAAACTACCTGGCGGAAGCAAATTGGAACTGCCATGCCAGAACGGACGAATGAACGAAGCCGGCTTCCGGGTTTTTCCGCAGGTCCTGGGGAGAACAAAAGACTGGCATGGGCTGTCTGTGTTTTTTATTATATTGGGCCTTGGAAGAGAGGCGCAATTCACCCGCGCAAGCAGGCATGTCCTTTGGCCGGGCGGAAAGCGCAGCCCGCAGCCCGGAGGGCTGCAGCAGGAGGCTTGATGACCAGGATGTCCGGATCGAACTCACGCAGGAAGCCGGGGGTGCCGCGGTACGACCTCCTGCTGAAGGGCGGGCATGTTGTTGACCCGGCCAACCACATTGACCGAAAGATGGATGTAGCTGTTGCCGGGGGAAAGACGGCGGCTGTAGAGCCTGACATTGCACCCGCCGAGGCAGGCAAGGTGGTGAATGTCCACGGGCTTTTCGTCACGCCGGGACTGGTGGATATTCACGTCCACGTCGGTTACGGCGGCGTACCGGACGACTGGTACTCGCCGAGCGCCCGATCCTGCACGCCGCCTTTTGGGGTGCCGGTTGACCTGATGCTGACTTCCGGCGTGACCACGGTGGTGGACACCGGAAGCGCCGGGGCCGAAACCTTTCTTCGCCAGAAGCAGATGGTGATGGACCCCGCTCAAATCCGCGTGCTGGCATTTTTGAACATTGTGGCCAACGGGATGAATGGCGGCCTGGAGCAGACGGTTGATCAGATGGACCCGCAGCGCTGCGCAGAGACGATAGAGAGGCACCGGGACGCAATCGTGGGTGTGAAGACGGCGCATTACTGGACCGTGAAACCGTGGGACACGGGACATCGGCCCTGGACAGCAGTGGACCGGGCGCTCGAATGCGGAGGGCTGGCAAATGTACCCATGATGGTGGATTTCTGGCCCCGGCCACCGCAGCGGTCCTATGCGGAGCTGATTCTGAAACGAATGCGGCCGGGTGACATCCACACGCATGTGTTCGCCCAGCAGTTTCCCGTCATTCTTCCCAATGGCCGTGTCAACCCCATCCTGTGGAAGGCGCGCCAGCGTGGTGTGATTTTTGACGTGGGGCACGGTGCGGGAAGTTTCTGGTTTCGGAACGCGGTGCCGGCGGTTGAGCAGGGTTTTGTGCCGGATTCGATTTCGACCGACCTCCACTCCAGGAGCATGATCGGGCCGGCCCGGAACATGACGAACGTGATGTCAAAGTTTCTGGCCATGGGCTTGCCGCTGGAAGACGTGATCCGGCGTTCGACGGTGAACCCGGCACGCGAGATCCATCGGCCCGACCTGGGCACTCTGTCAGTGGGCAGCGATGCTGACATTGCCGTTCTCGAAAAGCTCGAAGGAGACTTCAGCTATGCGGATAACGGCCATGCCCGGATGGACGGGAATGTGAAGTTGATGGCGCGGATGACGCTGCGGGGAGGGCGGATTCTGTTTGATCCTTCCGGGTTGAGCATGGTGGAATGGCGGAAAGCGCGCAGACAATACTATACGCCGCCCAGGCTCGGCTCCAGCAGGCCTTCAACCGCGGATGATGATCCGCGACGCTAAGCCGGGCAGTCTTCAACCTGGTATTCGGGACGATAACGGCAGAGGGAAGGAAGGGATTTCACTCCATCGATTTGAGCCGGCGGCTTTTTTCTTGTTTCTCGCAGTGTGGATTTTCAACCTGCAGGAGTTTGCTCTACGCGCCGGAGCGGCGAAGACATCCATCGTTCCTGACGTCCATGCCGGCAAAGTCTACAGGGACGGATTTGGCTTCAATCGCGTTGCCCGCGGCGTCCTGCCTGTTTCTGTGTTTTGGGCTCTGATTAACTTGCAGTACGCGTGTCGGTTTTCAGGAGCGAGTGCGCAACGTATTGTGAGAAGGCTTCTGCCAGCCGCCGGGTTACAGGACCGCCCGGCTGTGAGATGGTCCGGCCCTCCACCTCGGAAACCGGTTGAATTTCCCGGGTAGTTGAAGTGATGAAAACTTCGTCGGCTGCGAACAGGTCTTCCATGCGGAGAGGCGCTTCCATGACTCGCGCACCGAACTGCTCTCCCAGTTCAAGCAGAATGGCACGGGTGACACCGGGAAGGCACCCGGCGGCGAGCGGGGGTGTTGCGACTTCTGCTTTGCGCACGCAGAAAATGTTTGCCGCGGTGCACTCGGTGACTTCGTTGTGCTCGTTCAGAAGGATGACCTCATCAAATCCGCGCCGCTGGGCCTGGTCAAGCATCCACACGTTCTCCAGCCAGGAGGTGACTTTGACCCCGGCAAGCGGGCTTGAAGCATATCGCCCGAAGGGTTGGATGCCCAGGTGCACAGGCCCTTTGCGTTTGGGCAGGTCGGCGGTGTAGAGGATGAGGTCGACTTCGGGCATGGGTTCGTCGCTGACCCAGGACCCAACCCTGTTATAGACAAAGTAAATTCGGGCGCAACCGTCCTTTACATGGTTGGAGTCAATCAATTGGCCAAGATGTGCGAAAACGTTCTCCGGCTGCCATTCCAAGGGAATTTTAAGGCGATTTGCATCTGTTGCCAGGCGGCTCCAGTGGCGGTCAAAGGCGAAGGGCTGTCCGTCATAAATCCGGATGGTTGTGAATACGCCCCAGCCGTTTAATAGCCCCGCCTGTCCGGGTGAGAGCCGAACTTCCTGCATGGAAACCACGTGATCATTGCGGTAAACGAATTTATGTAACATGAGCCTGCTTTCGTACAGTGTCACCAGAGATGGAGTTGCCGTCAGGGGGGCGGCCTTGGCTTCGTGGGGCGGCAACCAGCTTGCTGCCCCGGGCGCAGAGCCCGTGCTCCTGCGGGAATGCACCATATTGAGGCGAATTCATATTCAGTGTCAAGTAAGGTTTGTGCCAAAGGGCTGTGCCCCTTATCAACGGCCGCGCCGAACACGCGACATCTTTTACGGCCGACTGCGTTTTGCAGACCGTAAGTTTGTGTTATGTTTGGGGACTGGGACGCGTCATTGATTGTACAACTGCATGATGTTTCAATATGAAGATTGCACTGGTTTCAGACACCCACGGTTACTTTGATCCCCAATTGCCGGAACTGCTGGCAGGGGTGGATTCCATCCTGCACGCGGGAGATGTTGGTTCACAGACGGTCCTGGATGAACTGGGGCGCATTGCGGACGTCAGGGCCGTCCAGGGGAATGTGGACACGGGTGAGTTTAACCTGCCACTTTCGTTGAAGGTGCGGTTTGAGAATGTTCAGGTCGAAATTCAGCACCAGCTCTCAATTCCCCAGGAGGAGCTTGAAAAATGGAGAGACGGTTCGGAGCTTGAGAAAATGAATCCGGGCCGGCGCGCACAATTCCTCAAAAGCTTTGACCCTGAAACGAAAGTCGTTGTTTTTGGACACAGCCACCGTCCCTGCCTTCTGACGGTGGGGCATACGCTGTTTTTCAATCCGGGCAGTTCAGGGAAAAAGCGTTTCTCCCTGCCGCGCTGCTTTGGACTGATGGAAGTCTTCCCTCGCGGCGTCCGTGGATTGATAATAGGACTAGAGGGGCAGGATGAAACCTTGCCCGGCAGTGTCTGGGTGCCCCTCGGGAAATGAAGCCATGTCAAAGCTGAAGAAAGTTAAGCGCATCCTTGAAGTGACGGCAACCGTCATTGCCGTGGCGATTGTGATTATTGAAAAGGTTGAGAAAACGTCGTCATGAAGGGTGCGGGTTCCCGGCTGAAAGAATGCGCCAGTCCCTAATCGGCGCCAACACCTGATTCGCCAGGATAATGGGCGGCCCGGCGGAGTCTTTCCACCGTTCGTTCCTGTCCCAGCAAGCACATCACATCGAACAATCCCGGCGCCACCGCCTGTCCGGTCAACGCAACACGGGTCGCATTAATCAACAGTCCTGCCTTGATTCCGTCCTCTTCTGCAAGACCTCTCAATGCTGATTCGGTTGTCGCAAGGTCGAATAATTCGAGCTGGGCAAGCCTGTCCGCAAGTTTGTGGAAGAGAGTGGAGATGGAAGGGGCTTTCCAGAATTTTTTGCGGGCTTCCGGGGCGTACTCAAACCCATCGGTGAAGAACGCCCTGCCGCCCTCGGAAAAATCTTTCAGGGTTCGCATGCGCGGCTGGAGAAGCGCCACCGTTTGTTCGAAATCCGCGGGCGAAGCCGTGATGGTGGAATCGAGGCCGGACAACTTCAATTCCGTTTCCACCAGGGGCGCCAGGCGGTCCATGCTCAGCGCGCGAAGATACTGATTGTTCATCCAGGCAAGCTTTTCGGGGTCGAAGACTGCGTTCGACCGGGAGACGGCGGAAAGGTCAAACTGCTGTACCATGGCTTCGCGGGAGAGGATTTCTTCGCCCCCTTGCGGCGTCCAGCCCAGAAGCGCCAGGAAATTGGCCAATGCTTCCGGCAGGATTCCCTGGTCACGGTAGGCGCCGACGGAAGTGGCCCCGTGCCGTTTTGAAAGCCGCTGCCGGTCGGGACCCAGAATCAGCGGCAGGTGCGCGAACACGGGCAGGCTGGCCCCGGCGGCGCGGTAAACGAGAATCTGCTTGGGAGTATTGGAAAGGTGATCGGAACCCCGAATGACGTGTGTGATCTGCATGTCCACGTCGTCAGCCACAACGCTCAGGTGATAAGTGGGCTGCCCGTCGGAGCGCAGCAGAACAAAGTCCTCGATCTCTTCGTTCGCAACCGTGACCCGCCCGAAGACCTGGTCATCAAAATCAGTTTCGCCGCTTTCGGGAACGCGGAACCGGACCACGTGCGGAACGCCTGCGGCCAGGCGTTTTTGCCGTTCCGGCTCGGGAAGGTGGCGGCAGGTCCCGTCATATTTCCAGGGCCGGCCTCCGGTGGCGAGTGAGCGCTTCACCTGCAGTTCTTCCGCTGTGCAGAAACACGGGTAGGCATGTCCCGCGCCTTCAAGCTCCGCTGCCATCGCGCGATAGCTGTCAAGCCGGTCGGATTGTTGGAAGGGTCCTTCGTCCCAGTTGAGCCCCAGCCACTCCATGCTTTCGAGGATCGCCGTTGTCAGTTCAGTCCTGGAGCGGTCGGCATCCGTGTCCTCAATCCGCAGAATGAAGACGCCGTTCATGCGTCGGGCGAACAGCCAGTTGTAAAGCGCGGTGCGCGCTCCACCGACGTGCAGGTAGCCGGTGGGGGAGGGTGCGAATCGGACGCGAATATCAGCCATAGTTTAACTTTGTGCGGGAAAGGGCATCCACGATTGGGTTGCGGTTGCTGCGGCCCCGTCTTAATGAGCCATCCTAAACGATTTCCTCCCGCAAGGTAAAGCAGAACGCTTTGCAGCCGCTCCGGCAGACTTAACCAGCAGCGAACCGCTCGGGGCTATAGAGATCCAAAGAATAGGATGGAGTTCCGGCCAGAATCAACTCGGCGATCACTTTAGCTGTGATGGGCGCCAGCAGGATACCGTTGCGGAAATGACCCGTAGCAAAGATCAGGTTCCGCAGCTTGCCAAAACCGAGGATGGGAAGATGATCCGGGGTGTCGGGCCTCAGCCCCGCCCAGGCGCGCCGGAATTTAAAATCCTTTGCGATGGGAAGTATTCGAGTGACGCCCTGGATGATGGACTGCAATCCGCCGGCGGTCACCGCCTTTTCAAAGCTGCCCCATTTGGCCGTAGTGCCGGCCAGGGCGGTTTGAGGGGCGCGAGGGACGACGTAATTGATGCCGGCGCGAACCACATAAGGAAGGTCGGAGGAAGTTTCGAATTCGATCATTTCTCCGTGGCAAGGTACGATGGGCAGGGACGCTCCGAACGTCTCCGCCAGTTGGCCGGACCAGCATCCGGCGGCGAGGACAAAGCGCTCCGCCGTAAGCGTGGTTTCCGCGGTGGCCCCCTGCGGCAGTGCGCGGACGCTTTCAATCTGGTCACCCGTAACGTTGAAACCTGTTACCGGGCAGTTCCACTGATAGGTGGCGCCGGAACGCTCTCCGGCCTTGATCAGGCCGCGAGTCAGCCGTTCGTTGTCCACCCGGTGGTCGCCGGGAACAAACAGGGCGAGTTCAACGCGGGGTGAGAGCCCCGGCATCCGCTCGAGAATGTGGTGATTCGCCAAACGCTCCAGCGGCAGGCCGCGCTGCGTCTGGATTCGGTAAACGTGTTCCAGTTCTGCGCATTCCTCCCCATCGATGGCGACGAGCAGTGTCCCGTCGTTTCGGTAATGGACGCTTTCTCCCGCCAGCTCTTCCACTTCCGCCGCCAACTCCGGGTACAGATCGCGGCTGGCCGTGCAGAACTCAGAAAAGGATTCCGGTTCGATCATCTCACCCTGGGGAGCGATCATGCCGGCGGCCGCTCCACTGGCTTCAGAGCACGGCTGGCCACGGTCAATCACCGTGACACTGGCTCCGGACCGTGCCAGCCGAAGCGCAATCGCGCTTCCGATGATTCCGCCTCCCACAATAAGAACATCCGCTTTCTTCGATAAATCAAGAGTATGCGCCATTTGAGTTGCCGATCCTCCACTTTGCCACCCGGTTCCAGGGGATTGCAGGCGACCTGATCGCAGAAGGCATGAGGGTCAATAAGAATATAACTTTCCACTGTAGATGCGCCATTGTTCAAAAAGCAACTGGACAAGCACAATGATAATGCATTCCAGCGGCTGATGATGGCATGCCGGAGGGGCGGGGAAGGCCGGAAAGTGATTAGAAACAAGGGGTTCCGGCGGGCGGCCAGGGGTTTCTGCTTCGTCTCCGGCTGCTTGTTCAGTCGCGGAATTCCACTTTCTCTGCGGGATGGCATTATGCCACCATGGAATGTTGAAGGGCTAAAGCTGTTCTTTGCCATTTTGGCCGGGTGATTTTCCCCGGCAGAGCGGCCCCTGGCGGAATCCGATGTCCATCCGAACGGTAATCTTTGATTTCGATGGCACTCTGGCCTCGTCGCTGGAGGGCATTCACGCCTGCTTTGCGGAGGCGCTGTCGAGATTCGGTTACGCCGAGCCTTCCGCCGGCGAGGTTCGCCGGACGGTTGGGCTGACGCTGGAAGAATCGGTCCGAATCCTGACCCACCGACAATGCGACGGCGCGCAGCTTGGCGAAGTGCTCGACTGCTACCGTGCGTTGTATACGGAGAAGGGCAGAGCGATGGCGGCGCTGTTTCCCCGGGCGAAGCAGGTGCTTTCGGACGTCAGGCAGATGGGCGTCCGGACAGTGCTGGTCAGCAACAAAAGTCACCAGGGTCTGTGCCGGATGGCGGAACATCTCGGCATCGGCGCTGACATTGACGCGCTGCACGGGGTTGAAGACGGATCGTTCCGCAAGCCGGACGCGCGGCTCTTCACCGAAACCATCGCCCCGCTTCTGCCGGAGACTGGCGGCCGCCGGGTCCTCATGGTGGGCGATACCGAGTCTGACCTGCTGTTTGCGAAGAACGCCGGCCTGCGGTCGTGCTGGGCGTCTTACGGATATGGTGATGAAGCCGCCTGCAAAGCACTCGCGCCCGAATTCATCCTGCCCGACATCGCGCAGCTTCCCGGCCTGATTCAATCCATCAACTCTTCGGAGTAACCGGCGGCATGCGGCATGCAAAAGTCCCGCCCGCGGACCGCTGCTGTGCGGACCTGCGGCCTGCCGGCAGATAGATCCCTGCTGAGGCTTGCATAATCAAGTGACGGACTTCCGTAGCGCCGGCATCTTGCCGGCCCTGAAAACTGCCGCCGGGACGGCGGCGCTGCGAACGAGCGTTGCCACTATATTTTGCAATCCTCAATAGGCCACTTCGCCTGTGGCAAAAAGCAGGCCGGAACGAGTCCGAAGAAATTTATCAAATCAAAGGGCATCCTGTGATATACCCTCGTCGTCAGCAACTCGATAACGGAATTTCCGGTGATGATCGTTGGGAGCGGATATTTCCGGAAGATCTTGCAGGGAGGCGAAACGTGGAAAAGCGGCAAAAGCGGCAGGAGTTTGGTGGCATCAGCAGGCGATCTCTCGGCCTGAGCGCGCTGGCTGGCGGAGCCTCGGTGGCCCTCGGCATGGCCAGCGTGGCGCGCGGGGGGACTGGCGGGACCGGGGCGCTGCTGGACGCCCGCAAAGCTGGAGCAAAGGGCGACGGGAAAACGGACGACACCAGAGCCATCCAGCGCGCCGTGGACGCCGCCGCAGAGCACGGAGGCGCCGTCTTTTTCCCTCCGGGGTCCTACCTCAGCGGCGAAATTCGATTGCTGCCGGGCGTTGCCATGGTGGGCGTCCCTTCCTGGAATTACCACACGGGTGGCGGCACAACCCTCAAATTGATTGATGCAAAATCTTCCTGTCTTCTGAACATTACCGGCGCCTGGGGAGCGACCATCGACGGGCTTTCGTTCGACGGCGGTGGCCTGGGGAAGAACATCCACGGGATTTTTCTGAACAAGCCTGATTATGGCAAGCGCGAGGACTGCTTTCGGATCGAGCGCTGCCAGGTGATGCGCTTCACCGGTGATGGCCTCAACCTGACCCGGGCCTGGTGTTTTTCGGTAAGGCATTCCATGCTGGCTTACAACCATGGCGACGGCCTGCGCTTGCGCGGCTGGGATGGGTTCCTGATGGACAACTGGTTTTCAGGCAACGGGCGGGCGGGCTTTGGCGCGCGCGAGGAAAATTCTTCCGTCACCATGACCGGCAACCGCATCGAATGGAACCACGAGCAGAATATCCTGGCGGTTGGAGGAAACGGCTATAACATCACCGGGAATTATCTCGACCGGGCGGGAACTGCGGGAATCGCGCTCCTCACAAATAGTCGCGGCCGTTCGTGTCAGCAGATGGCCATTACCGGAAATCACGTTTACCGCAGCGGCAAGAGCGCCGCGCCTGGAACCCACGAGTCGAGCCAGATTCGTATGGTTGGCGGGCAGGGGATTACCTGTGTGGGGAACTCGATGCATGTGGGGCGCGACGATGGAGGTGTCGGAACCTGGTCACCTTCCTACGGCATGGTGTACGGGAATCTCACCAATTGCGTGATCGCCAATAATGTCCTGCACGAAGGAGCGCTGCTGAAGCCCCTCGTTGACCTGGGCGGGCACGGACCCGGGGCCATTGTTCGAGACAATCCCGGAAGTGTGTGGGCCCCTGAAGTGAGACCATCGGTCTAGACACTATAAATATACTCAAAGGGTAGAGCCGTCCTTTGTTTCCTGCAAGCGGCCTTCCCCCGCCACCTTCCTGGACCCATCGGACAGAACATGCGGTCACTTTCCGGGAAGGGCGGCTATCAGGCGGAGTCCGCTCCTGAGGTTGTTTCTTTTCGAGTCGCATTCGTTGCATGACTGTACTTCTCAACCTAGGCCGCTATTCGTCCATTAAGCCGCAGGGATGCCGAAAAGTCGATTCCTAAACCCTTGGCGGCAAGGCAGGACCTATGCTCTCTTGGTTTAGGCTTGCCCCGGATTTGATGCTGTCAAGAAAACCGTACGGCTGGGCGTCCCTCGAAGGGTCGGCTCCCGCTTGCAGGTGCCGGTAAAAGCATTCATATTCCGAACATGAGCCTCAAGAATGCGGCCCTTATGGCACTGATCGGGACACTCCTGCTCACCGTTTTGCCAGCCGCACATTTCATTTCAACTGTATGGGGGGGCTTGCGTGATCTGTTCCCAGCGCTGGCGCTGCTTGCGTCGCTGGTTCGTTTGTTCGCGAGCTTCAGTGTGTTGGTGTTCTTTTACGCCTTCTACCGAAAGCAATCCTGATAATCGAAGAGTGCGTCGCGTGGTGTACTCCACCCTCCACTGTTCGATCACCCCAAAGGAGTGTGGGTGACAACTTGAAAAAACGCGATTTCCACAATCGTTGCCGACATTACTTTTGATGAGTCGCCAGGACTTAACTCCTGTGACACAAAACGGCAACTTGTGGAAATCGGGGTTGTCACACAGACTCCAACGGCGTCACAACCAGCAATCGTTCACAAGCTGCGAATGACCCACACAATTATCAGAATCACAACAATGGTTCCGAGCAATCCATAGCCAAGCATAATTTTTTTCCTTTGTGCCTTTGCTGTTCCTAAACATCATGATAGATGCGGTGGAGACGCCTGTCTGTCCCGTTGCGCTCAGTTGTCTGAGCAATCGTGACCAAGCGCAGTATTGGGTTGAACGCTTGCGTTGAGTTCAATAATGGGCAGAGTGACATGCCATTTTGTTCAGGGGCTTGTTCAACTCTGAACAGACAGCACAGCGCTGAGGAAATATCATGGGGTGGTCGCTGGTTTCAGAGGCGAGCCAATGCATGCCTCCTTCGGTTAGACGGCGGCGATAAGCCGCTACCGCAGGTCAGCCATGAAACCTAAAGGAGAATTGTCGTGAGGGAAATACAACTAAACGCCGGACCCGCCCATCCCCGCGGGGTATAAAGGGTTTAGCAGATATTAGGAGGAAAGCGTCATGACGAGAGTGGGCAAAAACCGAATTGCCGATTCGGACCGTGCAAAAAGACCGGATTTTTCGATTCCCAACGCAGCAGACCGCCATCGTGGAGCAGCTCTACACCACGAGGAGGCCGCGCGCCAGCACCGTGAGGCAGCCAAGCATTACGACTCTGGCCAGCATGAGAAGGCCAGCCACCACGCCCTGCTGGCACAAGCACGCCAACTGCAAGCGGAGGAAGACGCGAAGGAAGCCGCCAAGGCTCACCTTGGGAATGGCCGTCACGATTCGCCATAATTTGCAAGAGAGGCTTACAACGAGTCGGAGAGGATTGGAACCTGCTGATATGACCAAAACAGCACGCAACCCCAACCGGAATAACCAGGATTCGCACCAGAAGGCCGCTGAATATCACGACCTTGCCGCCCATACTCACCAGGTGGCCGCAGAAGGACGCGGCAAAGAGGATCACTTGACGGGACATGAACATTCCCGGCAAGCACTTGAGCATTCGCATGGGGCTTTCCAGGAGTCGCTGCAAATAAACGCCGCCAAAGAGCAAGACACCCAGCAAGCTCGTGAGCACTCGCAGCGGGATGATCGGCAGTCGCTGGAATTGCACGAAGCCACGGACCAGGAAATCGCCGTACTGGCCTATGAAATTTGGCAAGCCAGGGGCTGTCCGGATGGTTCACCGCAAGAAGATTGGTCCTGTGCCGAAGAACGGCTCCGGCTCACTGTAAAAGGATAGGTCCCAGGTCGCTATTGGGGTGAGAAGATTAAAGATAGAAAAAGAGCGGCTGCGTCTTTTCACCTATGGCCGTTAGACGTCAACCGCCAGCCCTCCTAATGGCGGGTGGCGCAGATATCGATTTTTGATGTCTGCGTTCAGCGAAGCTGAGTGAAACTAAAATGGCGCGGTGCCACAACGTCGACAGGTGGCATGGCCATCCTGGCCATGGTTTTTCACGGGCAAGATGCCCGTGCCACGAGTGTTACATTTTGCGTCCCAATTATCGGGATGGACCGGCTGCCATGAGAGAAATTAAGAGCCTCTCGCTCCGCGAGACCGCAGACACGACAAGGCGCGTAGATGCGCCAGCCCCGTGTTAGCGGCATAAGACCGACTGAGTTCTTTCAACATCCTGCTCAGCAGCTGACGTATCAGTCAGAAAGAGAAGCCCCCGCCGAGAGCGGGCGGGGGCTTGTAATATGGTATGCGACTGAAGGGATTCCACCTTCAGACCCTATTATGCGAAAAACTTGCTGGTTTTGACCCTCCTGGGTTTATTACATCTTCATTTTCTTTAACTTCCTCACCGAACTGACGTGGATCTCACCTTTGTCCGCATCGACGTGGGCCCTTACTCTGACGTGCTGACCTTCATGACGCTTGAGCGCTTCGGGATTCTCGACCGCCCAAGCCTTCTGGTCCTTGTCATCGGTGAACGTTTTCCCCTCGTCGCTCACGGTGCCATGAAGCGTCATCAGCTTCCTACCCTCCCTGGTGGTGGTCGTCGTAGTCTTGGTCTCGGTTTCCTGTGCAGGTACTGCCTGGGGTGCGGCCTCTTGTGCATGCATGCCCATTACAGGGGCTTTTTCAGCTCCAAATACGGGCATCGACAAGGAAATTGCCACTGCCAGGACTGACACCAGTGTTAAAAGTTTCTTCATATGCGTAGTTCCTCCTTAGATGGGGTATTGCCTACCAAGATTAAATGAGGATGATTCGCGTGTCAGTCCAAGACTGCTCACGCGTGTGTTCAAAATTGCTCAGGGCTGGTAATGGGAATGCACTATCGTGTGGAGCGGGCTGGAAATTACCGGGGGTTGGGCATCGACGCTAGTCGTGCAGGAGTACGCCGGGCAGGCCGCTGTGGACCGTCAACCCGCCGCGCTGCGCACGTTGCCAGGACGAAGCTTGACCGCCAGACAATCGCCTTCTCTTCTGAACAGCAGCCTTCTGCAAGGATCCGGCCCCAAATGCCGGGGCGCAGGCGGCTGCGGAGGTTTTTCTCCCGCCATATTCCGGATTGACAACCGGTAATTACGGGGGCAATATGGGGGGCATTAAGGTTTACAAAAGATGGCAGGCCGCTAAGGCTTTGAGCCAGGGGCCGGGTTTAAGCATGGGGCAACCTCACAAAGTGGCAATCAATGCAGTAGTGTTGTTGAGTTGACGGTTGCTCAATCAGGTTTTTTTGTGGAACATGTTCAAAGGCTGCAAACCCGCAGAAACCTTTTGCTCCACCCTTAACCCAGAAGGAAGTGCAAGTGTTCGTCAGCCGGAACGGAAGGGTCAACTTCGAAAATTTTTCTACAGGAGGGGAACTTCGATGAAAAGGTTCAAACTGATAACCGCTATTGCAATCGTCATTTCGGTCGCAACCATGCTGTATCTGGTCAGGACGATGGATGCGCAGGGAGCCGACTCTACAACCAAGGTGGTGACCATCACGCCAAGCGCGACTCCGGGCGGGAAGCCCTCTGTCGACCACTCCAAGGTGACCATTTACCAGAGTCAGAATCAGCAGGTGGAGTGGACTTGCAAGGGGGGGTGCGATTTTACCGTGGACTTCTCACGCCCCGAGGGGAGTCCTTTCAGTGAGAAAGCCTTTAGCGGCTCCGCGACCAACCCCCATGCGATGTCCGGTGTTCCAGGCAAAAAGGGTACATTCAGATACTCGGTGACGGTGAACGGCGGGACTCTGGACCCGCAGATTATTGTCCACTGACGAAGACAAGAGCGGGCCGGGGTGGGCGCAGAACGATCCTGCTCTCCCGCACTGGTTCCGGCCCCCGGCTAGAATTTGCCACGGCGATGGGAATTGCCTAGAATGATTTGGAGTCGCCCGAGGGGCGGCAATTTGCGCACGGGGACCATCGCTTGGCTTGCCCTATCTGTGAAAAGAGAAAAGCAAAACGCTTCTGTCCGGCCCGGACAGAGACGATCTGCACGGTCTGCTGCGGCACCGAGCGCGAGGTGTCGATTGACTGTCCATCCGACTGCGCCTATCTGGTGGAAAGCCGCAAGCACGATCTCGACCGTCGGGAAACGGACTGGGCGAGCGTTCCCTTTGCCGACACCAAGATTCCATCTTCATTCGTGGCCCGGCACGAGCGTCTGGTTCTGGCGCTGGGCTATGCCCTCTGCCTGAACGCCAGGGACAATCCGGCGGTCACCGACGCGGATGCGATAGCCGGCGTGCAGTCGCTTGCCGAAGCCTATCAGACCCTTTCCAGCGGCATCTATTACGAGAAGCCGCCGGACTATGCCGTTCAGCGCGGGCTTTACGACGCCTTGAAGGCCGCCATCGAAAATTACAGGCAGACGGAAACCCGGAACACGGGGATTCAAACGGTCCGCGACAGCGAGATCAGAGACTCTCTGATTTTTCTGGCCCAACTGGGGGCGACGCGCGCCAACGGCCGTCCCAAAGGCCGTGCTTACCTTGACCTTCTGCGCAGCCAGTTTAAATCCGACGAGTTTAAAAAGTCTTCTCCGGGGCTGCTGGTTGTTCCGTAGGGGAACGCCTGTCCACGGTTTGTTGGGATAGAGTTTTGGGCCGGACTCAGGAAGGATCGCCATCCGCAGAATGCCGTTTGCGCGGCGGGTTGTGATGGCGGCCGCAGAAGGATCATGAATCAGGTTGAAGATGTTCGCGCAGCTGCCGATATTGTCAAAATCGTAAGCGATTACGTTCAGCTCCGGAAGGCCGGCGCGAACATGATGGGGCTGTGCCCCTTTCATCAGGAGAAGACCCCGTCTTTTGCGGTCCATCCCGGCAAACAGATTTTTCACTGTTTTGGCTGCGGGGTGGGCGGCGATGTCTTCAAATTTATCATGCTGGTGGACAACCTGACGTTCCCTGAAGCGCTGGAGCGCTTGGCGGACAAGGTGGGCATCACCCTGGTCCAGACCGGCGCCAGGGGGGATGATTCCAAGTCGCATGAGCGGGCGGCCCTCTACAAGATCCATGAGGCTGCGGCCAGGTTTTACGCCGGCCAGTTGACCGGCACCGGCGAAGGGCGCGCGGCCCGCGCCTATCTCCTGGACCGCGGCCTGCAGGACGAGGTGGTCGGCCGGTTTCTGCTGGGCTACGCTCCGCGCGACGGGCGCGCTCTGACGCGGCACTTGGATTCTCTGGGATTCGATGAGGGGATGGCGGAAAAGACGGGACTCGTCCTGCGCGACGCCGGCGGCGACCGCCGCTTTGACCGTTTTCGGGGCCGGGTTATTTTTCCCATCGCCAATGAAAGCGGAAAGGTCATCGCTTTTGGCGGCCGCACGCTGGGGGACGAGCAGCCGAAGTATCTGAATTCTCCGGAAACGCCGATCTATACAAAGAGCCGGGTGCTTTACCATCTGGACATCGCAGCCAAGGCGATCCGCAAACAGGATTACGCGATTCTGGTGGAAGGTTATATGGACTGCATCACCGTGGACTCCGGCGGAATCGAAAATGTGATTGCCAGTTGCGGCACCAGTTTTACCGACGCCCAGATCCGTTTGCTGGGGCGCTATTCAAGGCGGGTGGTGGTGAACTACGATCCGGACTCCGCGGGGATGGCGGCCACCGAGAGGTCGTTGAACGCTTTGCTCGAGGCGGGATTTGAGGTCAAAGTGCTGGCGCTTCCGGGCGGCCTGGATCCGGACTCGTTTATCCGCAAGCAGGGAGCGGCCGAGTACCGGCGGCTGCTGGCGGCGGCCCCGGGGTATATCGATTATGTCACCGACCGCGCCATCGCCGGGCACGGACTGGGCAGCCCGCAGGGCAAGCTTGCTGTGGCCAACGCGGTGCTTCCTTATCTGGCCCGCATCCCCAACCCCATCCTGCGCCGGGAGATGACGGACCGGCTGGCCGCGCGCGCCCTGCTGGACGACCGGCTGCTGCGCGAGGAACTGAGGCGCGCCGCCGGGGAGCGGCGTCCCGCCGTGGCCAGCAGGCCCCATGAGTACAAGGCCTCGGCCGCGGAAAGGAAACTGCTGCGCGCCTTCCTGGAGAGCACGGAAGTGATGGATGAACTTCTTCCGGGGCTGGTCGAGGAAGGAGTCTTAAAAGGTCTGGTTGCCGAAGATGTTTTCTTCAAACTGCTGGAAGCGCGAAACGCCGGCAAGCCGGTCGACGTCCATACACTGGGAGAGAGCCTGAGCGCAGAAAATCAGCACCTCCTCCACGAGAGCCTTCTGGCCTCCGATGAAGTCCCCAGCCAGCAGGATGCGGTAAGTTTTTCGAATGCGCTGCGGCGGAGAAAAATTGAGCGTGAACTGAGCGCCTTGAATCCTTATATTGATGCTGCCGGCAGGGAACAGGACTGGGCGCGGCTTTCGGCCCTGAATGAGAGCAAGATACTTTTGATGAAGGAATTAGCGAGGGTAAGGGAAAACTTAGAAATCGAGAACAAATCTTCAATGAAATAGTATAGTATTACATCTAATTGGCGTTGGGAATCCCTGCCGAAATGCCGGTTTTCCAACTGCAATTCAGGGGTGGACAAAGTTGAGAAGGCGCCCGGTTGCTGCAGGTTTCCCATTCAGGAAAAAAAGGGCTCAAATCAGAAAATTGCTCCTGAACGGAGCCACGTACTCCAGGGTACGTGACGGAGGCGGAAGCTTTGGCATTTGACGACAAGTTTGACCAGGTTGGCAAGCTGATCACACTCGGTAAAGAAAAAGGGTACTTGCTTTACGACGATGTGAACGACCTTCTCCCTTCGGATGTGCACTCTGCGGAAGATCTGGATGACCTGCTTTCGATGTTTGACCATGCGGGCATCGAGGTCCTGGAGTCTCCCAAATCAAAATCTGAGGACGCGGCCTCCGACAAGGGGGACGAAGAATCCTCCGATGAGGTGGAACTGGACCTGACGCCGGGGGCGCTGGACAAGACCAACGATCCCGTTCGCATGTACCTGCGCGAGATGGGGACGGTCCCCCTGCTGACGCGCCAAGGCGAAGTGGTGATTGCCAAGCGGATTGAGCGCGGGCAGCTGAAGGTGTTCAAAGCCCTGTCGCGCTCGCCCATCGTCATCCTGGAAATGTTTGCGGTTCGCGAAGAGGTGAAGAAGGGGCAGCGTACCATCAAGGAAGTTGTTGTCTTCGATGATGGGGAACTCACCGAGGAGCGCGTGGCCGGCCGCATCAAAGACCTGCTGGCCACCATCGATGAGATGGAGCGGCTGAACAAGCGGCTGATGCAGCTGAAGGCCAAGCGCGATTCTTTCCCGCCCAGCCGCCGCGGCAAGGAATACCGCCGCTATAACCTGACTGTCCACCGCCACCGCATCCTCATCTCCAAATTGTTCCGGTCCATTGAATTCACCCACGGCGAGCGGAAGCGGCTGATCGAATGCATTCAGGACGCCGCCGGCGAAGTCCGGCCCATCGAGCGCGAGACCTTGAGGCTGGAAAAGCGCCTGGACGCGGCGCGGGGCGGCAACGGAAAGGAACTGAAGAAAGACCTTCGCGAGGCGAAGGCGCGCCTGGATGAATTCGAAAAGGAGAACCAGGCTTCAGCGGCGCAGCTGCGGCGGACTTATCAGAACATCCTGATGGGCGAGCATGAGGCCGAGATCGCCAAGCGCGAGCTGATTGAGGCCAACCTGCGCCTGGTGGTCTCCATTGCCAAGAAATACACCAACCGCGGCCTGCAGTTTCTTGACCTGATCCAGGAGGGCAACATCGGCCTGATGAAGGCGGTGGACAAGTTTGAATACCGCCGGGGCTACAAGTTTTCCACCTACGCCACCTGGTGGATCCGCCAGGCCATTACGCGCGCCATCGCCGACCAGGCCCGCACCATCCGCATCCCCGTGCACATGATTGAAACCATCAACAAGCTCATCCGGACCTCCCGCCAGCTGGTGCAGGAATACGGCCGCGAGCCCACCTCTGAGGAGATCGCCAAGCGGATGGACATCCCGGTGCTCAAAGTCCGCAAAGTGCTGAAGATTGCGCAGGAGCCGATCTCGCTGGAAACTCCCATCGGGGAAGAAGAGGATTCCCACCTGGGCGATTTTATCGAGGACCGCGGAGTGATTTCTCCGGCCGAGGCGGTGATCAACATCAACTTGAAAGAACAGACCGAATCGGTGCTGAAGACCCTGACCCCGCGCGAGGAAAAAGTGATCAAAATGCGGTTCGGCCTGGATGACGGCAGCGAACACACCCTGGAAGAAGTCGGCCAGAGCTTTGCCGTCACCCGCGAGCGAATCCGCCAGATCGAAGCCAAGGCGCTGCGCAAGCTGCGGCATCCTTCGCGCAGCCGCAAGCTCCGCGCCTTCCTCGACGCCGCTCTCCACGAGTGATTTCCGGCTGCGGCCAGGTCCACGGTTTTGTCACCCGGATTTTCGTCGCGGCCGTCTGGCGTAAGATTTCCTTTTTCGGGTTGGCACAGCCTGTAAGAACCTGGGTGCAAGAGCAAGGCCGATAACGCAAGCTAACTGCGGAGGTCCCTATGGCCGGCATTGGTTCCCCGCCCAATTCCCTGAAAAGCAGGCCCGGCAAACTTTTTCTCTCCCGCCTCGTCGGCGTTTTCGTCGAGCCCGGTGAAACATTTGAAGAAATCGCCCGCAACCCCGGCTGGCTGGCGCCGCTGGTGCTGCTGATCCTGGTGGCGCTGGTTTTTGTGGAAACCCTGCTGCTGAAGGTCGGGGCCCGCGAGATTGTTCTGCACGGCCTGCAGCAGAGCGGCCGGGCGGCGGGCATGGACCCGGCGCAGATGGATCACATAGCCCAAACCTCCGCGCCCTTTGTGCGCTTCCTGATGCCCGCGGGGGCGGCGTTGGGAACCCCGATTTTTCTGCTGGCCGTGGCCGGCTTCGGGCTGCTGGTCTTGAACGGCTTTTTCGGCCAGCACGCAAAGTTCAGGGATATTTTTTCGGTTTCCTGTTACGCCTACCTGCCCGGCATTGTGGGTGTGGCGATGGCGATGGCGGTGGTGCTTTTCGGCGACCCCTCGGCCTTCAATCCCCAGTGTCCCGCGCCCACCAATCCGGGGTATTTTATGAACCCCCTGACGAGTTCGCGTCCGGTGATGGCGCTGGCCACTTCCCTGGACGTGATCATCCTGTGGTATCTGGTGCTGCTGGCGATTGGCCTGTCGCGAGTGGTGCGCAAAAGGGTGAAGTTTGGCACTATCTTCAGCACCTACCTTGGAGCGTGGGCACTGGTGGTGATCGTCAAGGTGGGATTTGCCATGCTCTTTGCAGGGCATTAAGGCCTGGAGCTCCCGGCCGGCGTTGCCGCGCCTGCCGGCCTGTGCTATCAATAATTCTTCGGCCCGGCCTGTAACAAAATCCCTGAATGGATGAACGCCGGACTTGCGTCCCGCGGGATGGGCTGGAAGCAGTGTGCCATGGGAATAAAATTTACGGTGGTTGCGAAGGACGGGAGTACCCAGGCCAGGACGGGCATCCTGCACACGCCGCACGGTGACGTGGAGACGCCCATCTTTATGCCGGTGGGCACCGCCGGGGCCGTGAAGGCCATGACCCAGGCGCAGCTGGAAGAAGTGGGCGCGCAGATTATTCTGGGCAACAACTATCACCTTTGCATGCGTCCCGGCCACGAACGGGTGCGTGAGTTAGGCGGCCTGCACCGGATGATGAGCTGGCCGCATCCCATTCTGACCGACAGCGGCGGCTTCCAGGTGATGAGCCTGAAAGGGCTGGGGAAGGTGACCGATGACGGCGTGTGGTTCCGCTCGCACCTCGACGGCACTCCCCACTTTTTTTCGCCTGAGAGCGTGATGGAGTCGCAGCTCGCGCTGGGGGCCGACATCCTCATGCCGCTCGATGAGTGCGTGGATTATCCCTCGAGCCATGAGACGCTGAAGCGCTCGGTGCGCCTGACCGGCCGCTGGGCGGAACGCTCAAAGAAATTCTTTGCGGAAAACGCCGGCAGATTGCAGGGCCCGGACTTTGCAGAGAGCGGAGAAGCGGGAGTGGGGCCGAGCCTGTTCGGGATCGTGCAGGGCGGGACCGACGAGGGCCTGCGCCGCGAAAGCGCGCTCGAGATCGGCGAAATCGGCTTTGAGGGTTACGCCATCGGGGGCCTTTCGGTGGGCGAACCCAAGGAGGACCTCTACGGGATCACCGAACAGGTGGCGGGTTTTCTTCCCGCAGACCGGCCCCGCTACCTGATGGGGGTGGGAACGCCGGAGGACCTGGTGAGGTGCGTGGCCCTTGGCGTCGACATGTTTGATTGCGTCATGCCCACCCGGAACGCCCGCAACGGCAGCGTGTTTACCTCCGAAGGCCGGCTGGTGATCAAGAGCGCGCGGTATGCGCTGGACCCGGCCCCGCTGGACGCGAGGTGCGGGTGCCCGGTCTGCCGCCGCTACTCCAGAGCCTACATTCGTCACCTGTTTGCGGTGGGCGAGATTTCGGCTTGCATGCTGGCCACCTGCCACAATTTGTGGTTTTACCTTGACATGATGAAGAGAGTTAGGCAAGCTATCAGGTTTGGAGGGTTTGGGAAATTCCTTGCAGGGTTCCTTGCGGGCCCTGAACGGGTGTCCCGTTGGTGATAGCGTAGCGCCGGATTTCGTAAGCGTTGCTCGAAAACCCTGCTGGTCTCTGCATAAAGTGCGAGATAATTCATCCTTAATTCTAATTTAGATGGCTCGATTTTGTTCGAGTGTGCGCTAATTAATCGGGTAGTTTTGGCTGCGGACCCCGGCACGGGCGGGGCTCTGGCGCAGTTTCTCTTGTTGTTTGCCCCTCTCTTTCTGATCTGGTATTTCCTGGTGATTCTTCCTCAGCAGCGCAACCGCAAAAAGACCCAGGCGATGTTGTCCAACCTGAAGACCGGCGACCGGGTGATGACCTCGGGCGGAATCTACGGGTTGATTACCGGCTTCCGAGGCGATATTGTGCAGGTGCAGATTGCCAGCCAGGTGAAAGTGGATATCGCCCGGACTGCCGTTACGGGAGTTCAGTCCGAGGGAGACGGCGAGTCTGCGCAGGAGAAAGGAAGCAAAGCAAAGAAGCAGTGACCTTTTGGAGCCGGGCTCCCGGAGGGCGAAGGATTTAAGCAATGGACCATAATCGGATTCGGAACCGTTCGATCTTTATTCTTGCCGTGGTTGTCGCATGCGTCCTGGGACTCACCGGCTTCCCCAGGAACGTGACCCAACTGAAAGCCAATCTTGCCCGCCGCATTCATATGGGACTCGATTTGAAGGGCGGCACCCACATGGTGCTGCAGGTGCACGTGGACGACGCCGTCAAGGTGACCACCGACCAGGCTCTGGAAAGGCTGCGGGATGAAATGACCGGCCGCAGCATTTCCTACAGTTCCGTCGAGCGCCAGGGCATCTCATCGATTCTGGTCAAAGGGGTTCCGGACGCCAAGTCGGGAGACCTGCAGGCGCTGGTGGCGCAGCAGTTTTCAACCTGGGTTCTGCAGCGCGTTCCCGGCCAGTTGGATTCCCGCCTGCTGAACATGAAGGTCAGCGAGGTCAACATCATCCGCACCCAGGCGCTGGATCAGGCCCGGGAAACCATCCGGCGCCGCATTGACGCCCTGGGCCTGGTGGGCCCCGAGGTGGCTGACTACGGACAGGGTGACTATGAACTGGTGGTTCAGTTGCCGGGCGTCAGCGATCCCACCCGCGTCAAGAACATCATCCAGGCGACCGCGATGCTGGAATTGAAGATTGTGCGGGGAGGTCCGTTTTCTAGCCGGGAAGCCGCCCTGGCGCAATTTGGAGGCGTCCTGCCGCCGGGGACCGAACTGCTGCCCGGCAGCCCGGATTCATCCAGCAGCGGCGCCAGCAGCGTGCAGGTCTGGTACCTGCTGAACCAGGTGGCGGCCGTTACCGGGCGCGACCTGACGGGCGCCCAGCCCTCCACCGGGCGGAGTGGACAGCCCAGCGTCAATTTTACCCTGTCGCGCGACGGGGCGGTGCGCTTTGGCGAAGTCACCAGCAAGAATATCGGCAAGCAGCTTGCCATCGTTCTTGACAACCGGGTGGTTTCGGCGCCGGTCATCCAGAGCCAGATCACCGATTCGGGCGAGATCACAGGTTCCTTCACGCCCCAGCAGACCTCCGACCTGGCCCTGATGCTCCGTTCCGGAGCGCTTCCCGCTTCCATCGCCTATCTGAATGAGAACACGGTGGGCCCTTCGCTGGGTGCGGACTCCATCCGTGCCGGCATCGTCGCCTGCATCGTGGGATTCCTGGCCATCATTATTTTCATGCTGGTCTATTACCACGGAGCGGGCATCAACGCCGACGTGGCGCTGGTTTTGAACCTTATTATTCTGATGGCGGCTCTCGCCTACTTTGGCGCCGTCCTCACCCTGCCGGGCATCGCCGGCGTCATCCTGACGGTCGGCATGGGCGTCGATTCCAACGTCCTGATTTTTGAGCGCATCCGGGAGGAATTGCGCCACGGCAAGGCCGCCGGGGCCGCGGTGGCGGCGGGATTTGAGCATGCTTTCCGGACCATCATCGATACCCACGTGACAACGGTTGCGGCAGCTGCTATTCTTTTTGCTTTTGGGACGGGCCCGATCAGAGGATTTGCCGTAACGCTGACCATTGGTTTGATTGCAAACCTTTTCACTTCGGTGTATGTTTCTAGGACCATTTTTGATTACGTGCTGACAAGGCGCGTGAAAGGTGAAGCGCTCAGCGTTTAAATTTTTGGGAACATTAGCCGAACCTCCGGTGTCTATAGGTACAGGCGGCGGACCAGGATAAAAATGGAATTCTTTCACGAACCGAATATCGATTGGATGGGCAGGAAGTGGTACTTCATCAGTGCTTCGATGGCCCTCCTGGTCGCCGGGCTTATTTCGATGGCAGTGCATCGCGGGCTCCTTTACGGAATCGAGTTCCGCAGCGGCACCCAGGTCATGGTGAAATTTGCAAAGGCCCCTGACATCGGCGCCATCCGCAAACAGCTTGCCAGCGAGAACTGGCGCGGCGCTTCGATCCAGACGATTGGAGCAGCTTCAGAACATTCAGCCATGATCGAGCTGCCGCTGGAAAAGGGCGCGACTGCGGGTGAGGCTCTGGATACCGGAAAGGCGGCCATCGTCAAGGCCCTGACGGAATTGTACGGCGGCGCCACCGCGGGCAAAACGGACTTTAACAACGCCACCGCCAAGACCGTTGAAGACCATCTGCTGGTTGCCGACCCGCTGGGCCTGGCCGCCCAGGGGATGGAGGCCGCCACCAGCGCCTACAAGAATCTTGCTGATGCCATGGTGAAATTCCGCGACACCCCTCCGCAGAGCGGTCTGATCGGGGATTTCCAGCAGTTGAAGGGGGTTTCGGGCGTTACCCCGGGAATCCTCAGCGCGCTGGAAAAGGATTTTTACCTGTCGGGCTTTACGGTTCGCAACACCCAGATTGTGGGTCCGAAAGTCGGCTCCGACCTGCGGCGCGAGGCCGTCTATGTGACTCTGGCGGGCCTGGCTGCAATGTTGGTTTACATTTGGTTCCGTTTTGAGTTAATTTATGGCGTGTCGGCGGTAATCGCTGTCTTTCACGACGTTCTTATTACCATCGGCTTGTTTTCTCTTTTTGATAAAGAAATTACGCTTTCTGTGATTGCGGCCCTGCTGACCCTGGTGGGTTATTCGATGAACGACACCATCGTTGTGTTCGACCGAGTTCGGGAGAACCTGCCCTCGAGCAAGCGCGGGGACTTTGTTGAGCTGGTGAACCGCAGTATTAACCAGACCCTCAGCCGAACCATCCTCACCTCAGGGCTGACGTTTCTGGCGGTTCTCTCCCTCTACCTGTTCGGAGGCGATGTCATTCACGGTTTTGCCTTTGCCATGGTGGTGGGAGTCCTGATTGGGACCTATTCGTCCATCGCCATCGCGAGTCCCATCCTGGTGTACTGGCAGACCCGGACGGGGAGCGGTCGAGTGCGGGAGAAGCGTAAAGTGTATGAGCGGGAAGTTGCTGCTGCAAAAAGATAATAAATTTCTCCGGTCGGGAACCCGGGAGGTTTGTCCGGCCCGGAGCTCGTCGAAGAGAGGGGGTGGGTATCATGGTTGGTGACACGCTGCTGGATTCTTCCGCAACACGCGATCCTGTGCTGAAAGGCGTGCACTGGCTGGTTTCTCTTGCGATAGGGATCGCAGGATTTCTGACCGGCTATTTTGGTTTTCCTTTGATTGAGACGCCGGAATTGAAGGTGCTGATCACCCAGTCGGTGATCCTTGGAACGATCTTCTTCTGTTATGCCTTGATCCTCTGTTACGTTTACTCGGATACGAGGCACTTCAAGTTTCCGACATGGCCCTGGATGATCGTAGTGTTCCTGCTCAATCTGGTGGGGTTCGTGGCTTACCTTTGTTATTCAGCGGCCAAAACGGACGATTGGAAAAGGGCCACGCTGCCGATTGCTTATATTTTTGAAGTGATCGTCATCGGCATACTGATTATTGTTCCCTTGATGCAGACGGACGCCCTGCCCAAGGCGCAGTTGCTGACCTTCCTGGCCGCGCCACCGCCACCGCCGCCACCGCCTCCGCCGCCTGCCAAGGCTCCCCCGGTGGTGATCCACCGTGTGAGTGTGGCCGACCTGATGAAGGCCCCCACGGTTATCCCCAAGACCATTACCAAGATCAAAGACCAGCCGGTTGTGCAGTCGGCCGGTGTGGTCGGCGGCGTCTCGGGTGGCATGCCGGGTGGCTCGGTGGGTGGTGTTCTGGGAGGCATCATCGGCGGAGTTACCGCCGGGCCGCCCCCACCGCCTCCGCCGCCCAAGGCGCCTCAGCGGATCCGTGTCGGCGGCCAGGTTGAAGCGGCCAAGCTGATCTATAAGCCCACACCCGAATATCCGCCCCTTGCCAAAATGGCCCGGATTCAGGGGACCGTAAGGCTTGAGGCGATTATTGCGAAGGATGGAACAATTCAGGATCTAAAAGTTCTGAGCGGCCACCCCTTGCTGGTCAAATCCGCTCTGGACGCGGTGAAACAATGGCGCTATCAGCCGACGCTATTGAACGGTGAACCTGTGGAAGTAGTTACAGAGATCGATGTGAACTTCACCCTGGCCGGGTAGTCGGCGGTGTTTAAAAATCCTTGAGGAGGAAATAGACAAGCATGTTAGGAGCAAAACTTTTAGTAATGATGTTGTTTTTTCAGCAAGTAGAAGGTGGCAGCACCTCCTTTAACCCCCTGGATATGTGGAGAACGATGGGGTGGTCAGCACGGGCGGTCGTGATCGTGCTTTTCTTCATGTCGGCGTGGTCCATCGGTGTTGCGATTGACCGCTGGATCGCTTTCCAGGCGGCCCGGAAGCAGTCCCGCATTTTCGCTCCCGCGGTTGCCGGTGCTTTGAAAGACGGGAAGGTCGATGAGGCGATTTCAATTGCCGACCAGAACAAGCGAAGCCACCTGGCCAAGGTGGTGACAGCCGGTCTCCAGGAATTTCAGGCGCACCAGGTCTCGGCTGAAATACCCGGTGAAATGATTGAGGCTTCAAAGCGCGCTCTGGAGCGGGCCTCGGCCATCGTCCATGCGGAGCTGAAGCGGGGCATTTCCAGCCTGGCCACGATCGGGTCGACGGCGCCTTTCGTCGGACTGTTCGGAACCGTGCTGGGAATTATCCACGCCTTTCAGGGAATTTCCTCCAGCAAGTCAACCGGTCTCGGCGCGGTCGCCGGCGGAATCTCAGAAGCTCTGGTTACCACCGCTATCGGCTTGTTCGTCGCCATCCCGGCCGTGTGGCTCTACAACTACTTCACCAACAAGATTGAGGGTTTTGACGTGGAAATGGACAACTCCTCGTCCGAACTGGTGGATTACTTCATCAAGAGCTCCGGAGGTAGGAAATAATGGCCCCGAAACGCGGAGCATTGGATACGCTGGCGGATATCAACGTGACGCCGATGGTGGACGTCATGCTGGTGTTGCTGATCATTTTTATGGTGATCACCCCTCTGCTTCAGAAAGGCGTTTCTGTTGATCTGGCGAAAACTCACAACCCGCGGAAGATGCCCGACGCCGAAAAGACGGATGCTGTAGAGCTGGCAGTCACGCGGGATGGTAAAATCTTCCTGAATGCTCAACCTGTTGCCATGTCTGACATCACCAAGCAGGTCGAAGACCTCATGTCGAACAAGTTGAACAAGGTGGTTTTTATCAAGAGTGATTCGCGGGCGGAATACGGGACCGTGGTTTCTGTTGTGGATAACGTCCGTGCGGCTGGGATTGAGCAGTTGGGCCTGCTGACCGAAGAGGTGCAGCCCAACGTGAACGTTCCGCTCCAACCAGCCCTTCCGTGACGTCCTGATCAAGAACCGCCGGCCCCAGGCCGGCTGAAGGAGCATATTAATATGTCAATAGCCGTTGGCGGCAAGAGTGGCGGCACCATGTTGAACCTGAACGTGACGCCTTTCATCGACATTCTGCTGGTGCTGCTGATCATCTTTATGATCATCACGCCCTTGACCCCCAAGGGCCTGGATGCGCTTGTCCCCAAACCGGACAAGAACCAGAAAATCAATAAGGACGTGATGGAGAGAACCATTGTGGTGTCTATCGACACTCACAGGAACGTAAGCATCAATCAGACTCCGGTTGCGATTGCGGACCTGGGACAGCGCCTGGTGGACATCTTCAAGAACCGTAATGACCATATTCTGTTCATTAAGGGTGAACCGAAGCTGCCTTTCCAGGACGTAGCCAGGCTGATTGACATTTCAAAGGGCGCCGGAGCCGACAAGATCGGGCTGATTACCAAGGCGATCGAGGCGCAGCAGTAGCGTCCGGCGACTCTGTAAATTATTGACCTAGGGAGGATGGAAGATGCGACGTAACAAGCTGGCGCCATTGTGCGCGGTGTTGTTGCTGGCGGTCGTGGCGGGCGGCTGCAGTGCCTTAAGCGCGCTCAAAGCTCGAGACCAGCTCCACAAGGGAGTGGACGCCTATAGCAACGGGAAGTTCCAGGATGCGATTGAGCACTTTAAGATCGCGATTCAATTGGACCCTTCGCTGGTCAATGCGCGGTTGTACCTCGCCACCGCCTATGCCCAGCAGTATATTCCAGGGGGTGACTCACCCGAAAATCTCAAGACCGGGCAGCAGGCGATTGATGCTTTTGAAAACGTCCTGACGATGGATTCAAAAAATACCACGGCGCTGGCCAGCATCGGGCAGATTTACTACAACATGAAGGACTTTGAAAAGGCCAAGGATTTCCAGCGAAAACGCATCGACATTGAACCCAATAACCCTGAGCCTTATTACTGGATCGGGGTGATCGACTGGGCGCAGTCTTTCCAGGCCGACGGCAAGGTTCGCAAGGACCTGAATCTCATGATGCCGGATAAGAAGGGCAACCTTCCTGCCCTGCCTGAGAAGTACAGGTCGCAGCTGGAGGAACAGAACGCCAAGTTGGTCGAAGAGGGAATTAATGTTCTCAATAAGGCGCTGGAGTTGAAACCCAACGACTTCAACAGCATGGCCTACTTGAACCTGTTGTACCGCCAGAAGGCTGACATTGAGAAAAGCAATGCGGACCGCCAGGCAGACCTGAAGGAGGCCGACGGCTGGCAACAGAAAGCTATGGAACTCCGGAATGCTGCGCCTGCGAAATCATCGTCCCAGGGATCATAACCTTCCGCATCCAGTCCGCAGCTAAGAAGGGGCCCTTCGCTTCATGTTCAAGAGGCGAAGGGCTTTTTTGTTGGTGGCGGCCGGGCCGGCTTTTGCCCCCGGCGCGCGGCTGCCCGGGAACCCCTGGCAGGTTGGAAGCAGCCTTCGGCTCGCCGCTTTGTGCCTGCCGGACGGCCTGGTGCGCACCCTCCCCTGGCGAAGCCATGCGCCTGGCCTGCTTGAACACCGGAACTGCTGTGGCCTAGAATGGAATAGGTGACGATGACGCAGTTTGAAAGCGTTCTCAGAAAGGTCGAGGCCTATCGGCCCGGCGACGATCTTGCCGTGCTGCGCAATGCCTACAGCCTTTGCCTGGAGAAACACCAGGGCCAGAAGCGCCTTTCCGGCGAGCCTTACATATCCCACCCCCTGGAAGTGATGAACATCCTTGCCGAGCTGCGCCTGGATACGGTGTGTCTGGCGGCCGGAATGCTGCACGATGTGGTCGAGGATACGCCCACCAGCGTCGAGAAGCTGGAGGAACAATTCGGGCCCGAAGTCGCCCACATTGTCGAAGGCGTCACCAAAATCAGCCGGATCCACTTCCTGAGCCCTGAGCAACAGCAGGCGGAAAACTTCCGCAAGATGCTGCTGGCCATGGTGGACGACGTTCGGGTTGTCCTGGTAAAGCTGGCGGACCGCCTGCATAATATGCGGACGCTCGAACACCTGCCTCCTGAAAAGCGCCAGCGCATCGCCCATGAGACGCTTGAGATTTACGCGCCCATCGCCCACCGCCTGGGCATGGGGAAAATCCGTGGGGAGCTTGAGGACCTGGCCTTCCGGCACCTGGAACCGGAGTCCTACCTGGAAGTGAAGAAAGCCGTGGAGGGCCGGCGAAAGGTCAACGAGCATTTCCTTGCCGAGGTCAAGGGCCAGGTGGAAGCCAAGATGAAAGAGAACTCGATCCCCACGCGGATCGAGGGCCGGATCAAGCGGCTTTACAGCATCTGGCAGAAACTGAAGAGGCAGGATATCGCTATCGAGCAGGTTTATGATCTGTTGGCGGTACGCATCATCACCGACGACGTCAAGAACTGTTACGCGGCGCTGGGCGTCATCCACAACACCTGGCGGCCGGTTCCGGGCAGAATCAAGGACTTCATCGCCATCCCCCGTCCCAACCTTTATCAGTCGCTCCACACGTCCGTGATTGGCCCGCACGGCCAGCCCTTTGAAGTCCAGATCCGCACCGCAGAGATGCACCGCGTGGCCGAGGAAGGCATCGCGGCCCACTGGAAGTACAAGGACGGACACGGGACGACCGTCCAGGACGCCGAGCGCTTTGCCTGGCTCCGGCACCTGGTGGAATGGCAGAAGGAGATGCGGGACTCCAACGACTTCCTCTCCACCCTCAAGATCGATCTCTATCCCCAGGAGGTTTACACTTTTACTCCCAAGGGCAAAGTGATCGTCCTGCCGCGGGAGGCCACTCCCGTCGATTTTGCCTACGCCATCCACACCGAGATCGGCAACCGCTGCGTCGGAGCCAAGGTCAACGGCCGCATGGTGCCGCTGAAGACCAAGCTGCTGAATGGCGACATCGTTGAGATCAGCACCCAGGCCGCCCAGAGCCCCAGCCGCGACTGGCTGGCGCACACCAAGACATCGCGCGCGCGGAACAAGATCAAGCACTGGATTAACATTGAGCAGCGCAAACAGGCGCTGGAGATTGGCAGGAAGCTGCTTGAGAAAGAGGCCCGAAAGCGCGGCATCGTGCTGAAAAAGATCTCCGCCGAAGACTATCAGCGCGTGGGCAGGGAATACGGCTGCAGCCTCGCGGACGACCTGCTGGCCGGCATCGGCTTTGGCAAGTACTCGGCGCGCCACATCCTCGCAAAGCTCAGTCCGGATACGGGCAACGATCCCGGCCAGTCGTCGCGTCTGACCAGCACCTTCAAACGTGTGCTGGGCATCCGGTCCGACTCCGCCATCCAGGTGCACGGACATGGCGACCTGATGGTTTACCGGGCGAAATGCTGCAATCCGATTCGCGGCGATCAGATTGTGGGATACATTACACGGGGCAAGGGGATTTCCGTCCATTCCATCAACTGCCCGAACGTCCAGAACCTGATGTACGATGCCGAACGCCGCATCGAGGTGGAGTGGAAGGGTCCCAAATATACCTTTTACCCCGTTCGGCTGAGCCTGCTGACCACGGACCGCCAGGGCATGCTGGCAGAGATCACCGCGGTGATCAGCGGCGACCGGTCAAACATCCAGAACCTTGAAACACGGACCGGCGATAACCAGGCTTTCATCGATGTTACCGTAGACATCGTTGACAAGACCCACCTGGAAAAGATAGTGTCATCACTCCGGAAAATTGAGGGCGTTTACCGGGTTGAGCGCGTGCAGAGGACCTGAGTGGGCGGGGTTCCGGACCTCGGCCCCGCCGGGGAAGGGTTTGTTTAGTGAAAACTGGCCTGCTGGTTGAAAGGTTGAAGAAAATCTGCCGCCCTTTTGGGAGGCGCCTGGGCTGCCTGGCGGCTCCTCCGGCCAGACGACGGTCTTTGAGGACGCTGCTCAGCCGGCCACAGCCCTCAGGCCGCTTTGATGATCTTGCCGGCACGGATGCACGCCGTGCAGACGCGCAGGGTTTTCCGGGCCCCGTTCACGACGGCGTGAACACGCTGGAGATTGGGGTTCCACCTTCGCCGGGAGGTGTTGTGAGCGTGGCTCACGTTATTTCCGTAACTAGGGCCTTTGCCGCAAATTTCGCATCGACGCGCCATCAAAAACTCCTTCAGAAATGGACAATATCTTGAATACGCAGTCCTTAATTCTATCAGATGTACGCGGTGTTGCCTACCGCCTCTTTGCCTCAAACGGATGGAAGTGGCGCAAGGCCCGGTCCAACTTTCGCAGTCTTGCAAACGGCGGACCTGTCCGCCGGTTTCCCGCCGCTGCCGTCTGCCTGCTGGCGGTTGCAGGAATCATGCTGCTGATGCCGGCCTGCAAGAGCAAGCCCTCGGGCTCCGGCACCGTCTGGGCGCAGGTTGACGGGCGTCCCATCTACCGGTCCCAGGTGGAGAAGATTTACCGCAGCCGTGTCAGCTCTACGGACCAGGCGGGCGACCGGGAAGAGGCGCTCAGCTACAAACTCAACATCCTCAATGAGCTGATCAATAACCAGATCCTGATGGCCCACGCCGCTCATTCAGGTATCACCGTTTCCGAGTCTGAAATCGACACCAAGATGGGACAATTGAAGAGCCCTTATTCGCAGCAGCAGTTCGAGCAGAAACTGAAAGACCGCGGCATCACTGAAGACGACCTTCGCGACGAAGTGCGCACCTCCCTCACCGTGAACAAGCTGATCAACCGCGACATCAACTCCCGCGTTTCGGTGAGCGAGGCTGACATCCAGGCCTATTACGCGAGAAACAAGGCTTCCTTCGACGTTCCTGAAACCGAGTATCATCTGGCCCAGATCCAGGTGACCCCGGGCTCCAGCAACGAAGTTCACAACCTGAAAAACGACGACGCCAAAACCCCCGAGATGGCGCAGCGGAAGATTCAGGCCCTCTATGCCCAGCTTCGTTCGGGGCAGGACTTTGCCACCGTGGCCCAGAACTATTCCGAGGACCCGGCCACCTCCATGAGCGGCGGCGACATGGGTTTTGTACCGGAATCGGCGCTGTCAGCGAACCCGGATCTGGCGCGTGTGGTGAAGGGGCTGAAGCCGGGGCAAATTTCCCCCATCATCACCTCCCAGCGAAGCGGCTACCACATCATCAAACTCCTGGGCATTGAAAAGGCCGGGCAGCACCCGGAGGACGATCCCAAGGTGCAGAGCCAGATTCGCAAGACCCTGCAGAATGAAAAGGAACAGTTGCTGAAGGCCGCCTATATTGAAAATTTGCGGGACAGCGCCAAGGTGAAAAACCTGCTGGCGGCGCAGATTGTGAAAGAGTATCAGTAGGTCTGCTGCCGGGGCTATGGCTATTCCAGCCGCAGCAGCCGCGCCCCGGCTTCAATCCCCATCCCTTCCTGGACGTCAACCTGGGTGATGCGCCCGGCGCGCGGGGCGCGCAGTTCATTCTGCATCTTCATGGCTTCAATCACCACCAGGCCCTGATCCTGCGCAACCTGCTGCCCCGGCCCTACCAGCACGCCGACAATTTTCCCTGGCATGGGCGCCAGCACATCGAGCGGGCCGTCGTGCGCGGCTGCCTGCCCGGCGAACCGGCGCCGGCGCGGGTCGCGAACTTCGACCCGGAAATCGTACTCGGCGATGCTGACCATCCAGGCGTCGGGCTGGCCCGGAGGGCTGTCTGCCGCGGGCTGGACGCGGGCTTCGCAGGACTGCCCATCGATCAGAATCGAATAGTGCCCGGGGCGGATTTCGGCCCAGTCGGCCTCGAGCGGTTTGCCGTCAATTGAGAACAGCGGCTTGCCGGCGCCGTCTTCGCCGCTGGACGGGCGCTCGATGGAGAGCCGGTGCTCGCTGCTCTGTGAGTCTTCGCGTAATTCGATTTCAAAGTTCATGAGGGTCCTGTTTTGCCTGGATTACCGCCCGGGCCAGTGGTTCAATTCCTCCGCGCGGCCCGCGGATTTCCATCGCGAGGCACGTCCGTTCGGCCGTTCCCCGGCGCGGCGCGATTCCTGCTGCCTGCGCATCTCCAGCGCGGCGGCCAGAATGGCCACGCTCCGCAGTTCCGGCGGCGGCGGAATTTTCAGCGTGCCTTCGGCCAGCATGCGGTCAATAAATCCCGTGTCGAGTTGGCCCTCCACAAATTCCGGGTGCGCCAGCAGTTGCCGGAAGAATTGCAGATTGGTTTGGGGGCCGGCCACTTCATATTCGCTCAGGGCGCGGCGCATGCGGGCCACGGCCTGCCGGCGGTCGGTTCCCCACACCACCAGCTTGGCCAGCAGCGGATCGTATTCCAGCGGCACTCGCCAGCCTTGGTAGACGCCGCTGTCGCTGCGGACGCCGGGCCCTGACGGAATGGCCAGGCGGGTGATGAGCCCGGGAGAAGGGAAGAAGCCCCGCGCGGGATCTTCCGCGTAGATGCGGGCCTCGATGGCCGCGCCGCGCAGTTGCACGTCCTCCTGCCGCCACTCGAGGCGTGCGCCGGCGGCGATGTGGATCTGTTCCTTTACCAGGTCAATGCCGACCACCATTTCCGTGACCGGGTGCTCCACCTGCAGCCGGGCGTTCATTTCCAGGAAATAGAAGTTGCGCTCCGGGTCAACCAGGAACTCCGCCGTTCCGGCGTTGGTGTAGCCGGCCAGCTTGCCAACGCGCACCGCGGTTTCGCCCATGCGGCGGCGCAGGTCGGCATCGAGCATGGGAGAAGGGCATTCCTCCAGGACTTTCTGGTGTCGGCGCTGCAACGAGCATTCGCGCTCGCCGAGATAAATCAGGTTGCCGTGGGTGTCGCCGAGAAGCTGGATCTCCACGTGCCGCGCCCGTTCGATGCGCTTTTCGAGATAGATCGACGGGTCGCCAAAAGCGTTCTGCGCTTCCGAGCGGGCATTTCGGTAAGCGGACTCGAGTTCCTCCTCCCTCCCCACCATCCGGAGCCCCTTGCCTCCGCCGCCTGCTGAAGCCTTCAGCATCACGGGGAAGCCGATCTGGCGTGCTATGCGGACCACTTCTTCAAAGCTGTCGAGGTTGGCGTCGGTGCCGGGAATCACCGGCAGGCCGGCGTTCATCACCAGGCGCCGGGCCGCCGTCTTGGAGCCCATCAGTTCCATGGCCTCGGGCGTGGGCCCGATAAAGACCATGCCTGCGTCGCGGCAGGCGCGGGCAAAATCGGGATTCTCGGCCAGAAACCCGTAGCCGGGATGGATGGCTTCCGCGCCCGTGCGCCGTGCAGCCTCGATGATGCGGTCAATGCGCAGGTAGCTGTCAACGGCGGGCGCGGGGCCGATGGGCAGCGCTTCATCCGCGTAACGTACGTGCAGCGACTTGCGGTCAACCTCCGAATAAACCGCCACGCTGCGAATGCCCATCTCGCGGCAGGTGCGCATCACCCGCACCGCAATCTCTCCGCGATTGGCAATTAGAATTTTTTTGAACAAACGTTCCCCCGATGTGGCGGCGGTCCGTGACCACCGGCCAAGGTTGTCGGAGCATCCTCTGAAAACCTGATTATACACGCGCTCGCGTCCGATGAAACCCTCACCTGCCCCGCCACGGCGGGGTCAACCCACTCCCGCAGGCGGGCGAGGGCTGGGGACTGCATTTCTATTTGGGAGGAGGGATGGACAAATCCCGGCAGATCTTGCGGGCCAGGAAGTCATCGACCTCCCGATGCCGCGGAACGGTGGACGTGAAGTTGTTTTGGGGGTTGAGGTACACAGAATGTCTTGCACCTTCCCGAAGTAGTTTGCAGCCTTGTTCGGTAAGGTGCCGAATCAGGTCGCGTCGCTTCACCTGAGCCCTAGACCTCGACCGTGATGGGCTCACGCCGAGCGCCGGACAATGGGGGTTCCGCTCTTAATTCACGGTTAGCTTCAAGGACCAGTTGCAGGGCTTCCCGAAGATTTTCTCGAACTTCAGCAAGAGTTTTCCCCTGGGTATTCACACCCGGAATTTCTTCGATATAGGCGACGTACCAGCGTCCTCTCTTCTTGATGACCGCGGTGAATTCCCGTTCCATATAAAGCTTCTCCGGATTGAGTATATCAGATCGTATGCGGCGCTATAGCGGGATGTTGCCGTGCTTTTTGGGGGGCAGAGTGTCGCGCTTGTTCTCGAGCATGCGCAGGGCGCGGATGAGGCGCGGGCGGGTATCGCGCGGGGCGATGACGGCGTCCACGTATCCGCGCTCGGCGGCGATGTAGGGATTGGCGAATCGGTCGCGATATTCCTCGGCCTTCTGCTTGCGAATTATTTCCGGGTCTTTGGCCTTAAGCAGTTCGCGCCGGTTGACGATGTTGACGGCGCCTTCCGGTCCCATGACGGCGATTTCGGCCGTGGGATAGGCGAGGTTGACGTCGGTGCGGATGTGCTTGGACGACATCACGCAATAGGCCCCACCGTAGGCCTTGCGGGTGATGACGGTAAGCTTGGGCACAGTGGCCTCGGCAAAAGCGTAGAGCAGCTTGGCGCCGTGGCGGATGATGCCGCCGAATTCCTGCTGGGTGCCGGGCAGGAATCCTGGAACGTCTTCGAAGGTGATCAGCGGAATATTGAAGGCGTCGCAGAAACGCACGAAGCGGGCGCCTTTGACCGAGGCGTCGATGTCGAGGCATCCGGCCAGCACCGCCGGCTGGTTGGCCACGATGCCCACGCTATAGCCTCCTGCTCGCGCAAAGCCCACCACCAGGTTCCCGGCAAACCGCTCGTGGACCTCCAGGAAGTAGCCGTCGTCCACCACCCGGCGGATGAGGTCCTTGATGTCGTAAGGTTTGTCGGACTCTGCGGGAATCAGGCTGTCGAGCTCGGCGTCGCGGCGGTCCACGGGATCTTTTGTTTCCACAAAGGGCGGGTCTTCGCGGTTGTTCTGCGGCATGAAGGAAAGCAGTTCGCGCACCAGCGCCAGGCATTCGGGATCATCGCGGGTGACGAAGTGGGAAACGCCGCTGGTGGCGCTGTGTGTGCGCGGCCCGCCCAGGTCTTCCTTGGTGACGTCCTCGTGCATGACGGTGCGGATGACATCGGGGCCGGTCACAAACATGTAGCTGGAATTTTCAACCATCAGAACGAAATCCGTGATGGCGGGCGAATAAACCGCCCCGCCCGCGCAGGGTCCCATGACCGCGGATATCTGCGGAACCACGCCGGAAGCCAGAGTGTTGCGCAGGAAGATGTCCGCATAGCCGGCCAGCGAGGCCACGCCTTCCTGGATGCGCGCGCCGCCGGAATCATTGAGGCCGATGAGCGGGGCTCCCACTTTCAGGGCCAGGTCCATGAGCTTGCAGATTTTGGCGGCATTGGATTCACTGAGCGAGCCGCCGAAAACCGTAAAATCCTGGGCAAAGGCGTAAGCCAGGCGGTTGTTGATGAGGCCGTAGCCGGTGATGACGCCGTCGCCCGGAATGCGCTGGGCCTCCATGCCGAAGTCGCGGCAGTTGTGCTCGACGAATTCGCCGGCCTCCTCAAAGGTGGCTTCGTCGAAGAGAAGCTCCAGCCGTTCGCGGGCGGAGAGCTTGCCTTCCGCGTGCTGTTTGGCGCGGCGCCGCTCGCCGCCTCCCGCTTCAGCCTGAGCACGGCGCCTGCGGAGTTCCTCGAGTTTTTCTTCAAGTTTCAAAAGTCAGGCCTCAAAATTCGGAATGATAGCGGCGTTTTGCGGGGGCCGGCTTATTCAAAGCCGGTACCCGGTGATGCTGGACCGCGCTACAAGGTTCCTTCAGGTTTTTTCGTCGCCCGCGCTGAATTTGCAGGCGCACTTTCGGTCTCCGGCTCCCCGGCGCTGATGCCGCGGAGTCCCGACCATTCTTCGCAAATCGCGATGGAATTGCTGGGATGCTTCATATCGTACTTGACGCTGATGCCCTTGCCAACCATGTGGGTAGCCTGCGAGGCAACCACCGGCATCGTGGAGACGTCCTGTGTCACCTCGTAGGTGACACCCGCAATGTCATAGCGGTACACCAGCAGCAGCGCCGTGTTTTCACCTTCCGGTTCAATCAGGCCGGTGACTTCGCCGGCGACGATGCGGCCCGTTCGGCCCATCCACAACCGGCGGAGGCGCTCAAGCTCAGCGGGATCTTTCTTTCGGAGCAGCTTGAGATAAGCGAAGAGGCCGGCGCCGATGAGAACCAGCACCGCGCCTGCGATCAGCCCCATCTCAAGGGGCGACAAGGTTTTCACCGCCTGTTTCACCTCTTCAACTGCGGGTGCCTACTGCAGGAATCTCAGGCCAAAATCTGGTGCCACTCGCGATCCGGCGGAATTATACCATTTTGCGCCCGGCAGCGCCTGGGCTCCCGCTTACTGCGCTGCGGAGGATGGCGTGGTGACACTTGCGGGTTCCGACTTCCCGCTCTCGTTTCCGGTGAGGTCAACTGCCGTCACGGCATATTCGTAGCGGTGGCCGGGCTCGACCTTTGCGTCGTGGCAGATCGGCGTGGGCACCCGTTGTTTGTTGATGCGCTGGAACGGTCCGCCCTCCGTGCTGCGATAAACGTTATAGCCGGCGAGGTCGCGCCCGGAACTGGCGTTCCACAACAGATCGACCGCCCCCGCGGCATTCACCGCGGTGAGGCCCGTGGGGACAGGCGGAGGAAACACGTCGCGCGGCGTAAGGCTGACCGGCGCGGACGGCGCGCTTTCCGCCGTGGCCGTGCCCACCGTGGTGATAGCGTCGACCCAAAAAAAATACTGTTGGCCGAACTGGAAAGTCTTCTCGTCAAATTGGTTGGAAGCAGCCTTGCCCGCCAGCTTATAGGAATCGGGCTTGCCACTCATACTCTCATAAACGCGATATCCGGAAAGGTGCGCGGCTGGAACCCCGGTGAGGGTTTCAGCCGGCGCTTCCCAGGTGATCAGTAGCGAGTTCTGGGAGGCTTTCGCCACAAGATTCATCACCGGTCCCGTGGCGTCCAGCAGGGTGGCCCGGGCCACGTTGGAGGGTTCACTCCTGTGGGGATGCCCGCGGAAGCCGTGCGTCAGGGCAATCACCGCGAAGGAAAAAGTGGAGCCCTGTTGCTGGCGGATTTGCTGAATTGAAAATGGAAGCGGGTAATCAACCTTGCCGGAGCGGGTGAAGCCGGCAAGCTGTTTCGGGCTGAGCGTAAGCCAGGGCGCACCGCTGGCGTCAGGCAATTCGGGCTGCCGGCCCGGGAGAGTCGCGGCACGAAAAATGTTGACCGTAACCGGCTTTTTGAGTCTTTCGCCGTCGGTGGCCAGTTCGGGCCTGCTGAAAGTGAGGTGAACGGTGCGGCCAATCTGGGTCGCCGTGAGGTCCTTGATCGTCCGCGGAATTTCCAGGCGCGGAGGCTGGGGCGGCGCCTGCACGCCGCAACCGGAAAAGAGGGCCGCGAGCGTGGCGAGTAACATCAGACGCAGAGCCCCCTGCCAGCCCCGGAAGGGAAGTGGCCTGGCTTTGTGGATGGCAGGTGTGGCGGCGTTACCGCCGGAATCGGCCGTTCGCAATTGAAAGTTCACAGAATGTAGCGACTGAGATCCTGATCCTTCACAATTTCCGCGAGCTGTTTCTTAACGTAGGCCCCGTCAATCCGCACCGTCTTTTTTTTCAGGTCGGGGCCCTCGAATGAGATTTCGTCCAGAAGCCTTTCCATGATCGTATGGAGACGCCGGGCGCCGATGTTTTCCGTGTGGTCGTTCACTTTGGCGGCGAAGCCGGCGATTTCATCCAGAGCGTCGTCGGTGAACGAAAGCTTGATGCCCTCGGTTTCAAGCAGAGCCACGTATTGCTTGACCAGCGCGCTTTTCGGTTCTTTCAGGATGCGGACAAAGTCATCCACGTTCAGCGAATGGAGCTCGACGCGAATGGGAAAACGGCCCTGGAGTTCGGGGATCAGGTCCGAAGGCTTGCTGACGTGGAAAGCGCCGGCGGCGATAAAGAGAATGTGGTCCGTGCGAATCATGCCGTAGCGCGTGTTGACCGTGGTGCCTTCGACGATGGGCAGGATGTCGCGCTGCACGCCCTCGCGGCTGACATCGGGACCGGCGCCGCGCTCGCGCCCGGCGATCTTGTCGATTTCATCGAGGAAGATGATGCCGGATTGCTCGGCGCGCTCCACCGCGGTCCGAGTCACCTGCTCCATATCAATCAGCCTGTTTTCTTCTTCCTGGATCAGGTATTCCATGGCCTCGGAAACCGGCATGCGGCGCTTCTTGCTGCGCTGGCCGAACAGGCCGGGGAGCATGTCCTTGATGTTGATGTCCATCTCCTCGATGCCCTGCGAGGAGATGATTTCAAAGGCCGGGAAGCTCTTCTCCCGTGTTTCGATTTCCACCTGGCGCCCATCCAGCTTGCCTTCGCGCAGCTGGGCCCGAAGCTTCTCGCGGGTGCGCTTGAACTGTTCCAGCGCCGTGCGGTAGCCGTCATCAGACTGGGCTTTGTCGCCGTGGGGAGGAGGGGGCGGCGGCAGCAGCAGGTCAAGCAGGCGCTCTTCGGCGTTGGTTTCGGCCTTTTCCGCCACTTCCTCGATCTTTTCCTCGCGCACCATGTCGATGGAAATTTCCACCAGGTCGCGGACCATGGACTCCACGTCGCGCCCGACATAGCCTACTTCTGTAAACCTCGAGGCCTCCACCTTGATGAAGGGCGAATTGGCCAGGCGGGCCAGGCGGCGGGCGATTTCCGTTTTGCCCACGCCCGTGGGCCCGATCATGATGATGTTTTTGGGCAGAACTTCCTCTGCCAGTTCGGCGGAAAGTTTCTGCCGGCGCATGCGGTTGCGCAGAGCGATGGCGACGGAGCGCTTGGCCTCTTTCTGGCCCACCACGTGTTTGTCGAGTTCCGCGACGATCTGGCGCGGGGTCAGTTCGTCCAGCATGGTGGCCGTTTCAATACTCTCAGGCAAATAGAAAACCATTCCAGCTTCCTTTGGGTCCGGGAGCATTAAAGCTCCTCGATGGTGCATTGGTCGTTGGTAAAAATGCAGATCGTCCCGGCGATACTCATCGCTTCTTTGACGATGTCATGGGCGGTCATTTTGGTGTGTTTTACGAGGGCGCGCGCGGCGGAGACGGCGTAAGGGCCCCCGGAGCCGATTCCCACGATGCCGTCATCCGGCTCAATCACATCGCCAGTGCCGCTCACGAGATAGGTGGCGTCCTTGTCCGCAACCAGCAGCAGCGCTTCCAGGTGGCGCAAGGCGCGGTCTGTTCTCCATTCCTTGGCCAGCTCCACAACGGCCCTGCCGAGGTTGCCGTGGTACTCCTCGAGTTTGGTCTCGAAGCGTGAAAACAGTGAAAAGGCGTCTGCTGTGCTGCCGGCAAATCCGGCCAGCACCTTGTCGTTGAAGAGACGGCGGATCTTTTTGGCCTTGTGCTTGATGACGCTTTCGCCCATCGTGACCTGGCCATCACCGCCCATCACCAGGCTGCCGTTGCGGCGAACGCAAAGAACTGTTGTCGATCTGATGAGTCGTTGGCGTGCCAAATGTCCTCCGCCCGTCATTATAGCAGATGGTGCTGGTTGTCACCGGGAGGGCTGGAAATAGTTTGCCGGAACGTCCACGTTGTAGCGGGCCTTGTTCCTGTAGACCGCGCCGACCCGCTCGCCGTTCTTTTCACGGGCGATATTCATGGGCGTCATGATGCCGTCGAAGCGCTGGTAATCGTTGTAGTCGTCGGTGTATTCATCCCAGTCCTGTATGCTGGAGTTCGGGACCCGGTAGGTGACGCGCAAGGGAAGGTAGCTGGATTTGCGAAGATAAACCTGGACGTGGACGTCCCGGGCGTCGATGATTTCAATCACGTAGGCAGGCTGGTTGGCCACAAAGTCCACACCGTGATCGAGGACCAATACGCCGCTTTCTTTGATGATCGAGCGAAAGAGATGGTCCAGGCTGTAGCGGTTTGCAATTTTCCATTCCCCGACCTGGTCAGGGAGCTGATGGGTCAGGCCGTACTGGTCCAGTTCCAGGGCTTCCTGGCCGTTGTTGATCAGGGTGACGGGTTTGCTCTTGCCGTAGGTGAAACGCCGCTTGTCGGGCGGCACAGAGGTGCTCTTGAAGGGCTCCACGCCGGCCATCTGGCCGTTGGAAAAGCCGAACACCCGCCCCGAGGTTGCAAGGCTCTTATAGTCCAGAAAGGCCGGCCCGCCCAGCGCCTCGATGGCGTGGTTGAGAAGCTCCAGGGCCTTGGGACTGATGCGCGAAGGCAATGCAGTTGAAGGTGTCTGCGCCGGTTTCTGCTGCCCGCCGAAAGAGGCGGCCGTCCCGGCCGGAGTGAGCATGACAAGGCAGGTTGCGCAGGCCGCAATTCCCATGACGGTTATGTTTCGATTACCCACAGAGAACGTTCCCTCCATTGATATTGATGATTTCTCCGGTCATATAGGTTGACATTTCCGAGGCCAGAAACAAAATGGGCATGGCGACTTCCTCAGGCCTGCCAAAGCGTCCAAGCGGAATCGATCGGGTCGCCTTACGTTTTTCCGCGGGTCTGCCCAGCACGGGTTTGGCCATGTCCGTAATCACCCAGCCGGGAGCCACAGCGTTCACCAGAATGTTGTGCGGAGCCAGTTCGGTGGCAAGCCCCTTCACCAGGCTGATGACGCCGCCCTTGGCAGCGCCATAATGCGAGTGAAAGGCTTCGCCGCGCTGCCCGGCGGTGGAAGAGACGGCAATGATGCGCCCTCTGTTTTGCGAAATCATGTGGGGCACAGCGTACCGAATCACCGTATAAACTCCCTTCAGATTGACGGCAAGCATCTTGTCCCACTCACGCTCGGTGATCTCGTCGATTCGCTCCGGGCCGGCATTCCAGATGCCCGCGTTGGCCACCAGAATGTCCAGCCGGCCGAAGCGGTGGATTGCCCTGTCAATCAGCTTCCTGGCGTCGGCCATTCTGGAAACGTCGGCCCGGACGGCCACGACGGCGCCCGGCGAATTGCCGCAGGCGTCCACGACCTCCTGCGCAGCTTTGCTTGCCCTCAGGTAACTGAACACCACGTTGCAGCCGGCCCCGGCAAAAAGCTTGACGGTGGCCGCACCGATGCCCCGCGAGCCTCCCGTCACCACCGCGACCTGGTTTTCAAGGCTGATCTTCATTGGAGATTGGATGCCAGCTTTGCATCTTAAGTTATTTTAGACGAAGCCAAAACTCCCGCCTGCACCGCCGCGGCGGGTCCGTCGAAGAGGAAATGTTCTTTTTGGCATCTTTTCTCCGTGATCTCTGTGAATCAGAAGCCTTAACACAGAGTGCACAGAGTTCCTCCGTGGCCTCTGTGTTGGTGCTTTTCATGACGCAGAGAACCCAGAGAGAAGCAGTTTGTCGTCTCCCCCGGCTCCGCAGGATCATTTGGCCAAATCTGCCTGGCACCGTTAATCCTTCTCGGACTCCAAGCCGGAAACAATGACTTCCCGCACGCGTTTCGAGAGACTGCCCGCATCGTGGACGGTAAGTCCGGCGGTTGAAATGGCCTTGTGAATGATCACCCGCACGCGGCCGGCGCGGATGTGGAGTGAGTCCGGCTTCAAGACTTCGCGGGATCCGATCAGCGTGACCGGCACGACAGGAACGCCGGAAAGGATGGCCAGATAGAACGTTCCGCTCTTGAAGGGAAGCATCTCGCCCGTGCGGCTTCGGCTGCCTTCAGGAAATACCACGACGGGGCGGCCCTCCTTGATTCTCTTCGCCGCCTGGTCAAAGCCTTTCAGCGCCTCGCGCGGGCGGCCGCGGTCAATCGGAATGTGCCCGGAGCGCCGCAGGTGCCAGCCCAGGAAGGGAACGTGGAAGAGGCCGCGCTTGGCCAGGAAACGGAACTGCACAGGCAGGCTGGCGAACAGGATGGGGATGTCCATGGCGCTCGGATGGTTGGAGCAGAAGATGACCGTCTGATGAGGATCGACGTTCTCGAGACCCTCCACCGTGAGTTGGATTCTGCCGGTCTTGAGAATCAGCCATGACCATGTGCGGGCGCATCCGTGCTGCCAGCGTCCGTGGGCGTCAAAGAAGGAGCCGCAGAGTGAAATAGTTCCGCAAACCGCCGTGTAGAGATAAATCAGAAGGTCGGTAAAGAGCAGGGACCGGGCATAGCTGAGAAAATTCCGCAGTCGGCCCCCGCTGGATGTTTGCACAACGGGCCTCGGCGAAGTGGAATCCATGACGGGATCAGTAAAGCTTCGAAAGCACTTCCGGCGGCGCCAGGTTTTCCGGCGCGAGCCGCCCTTCAGAGATGGCCTGCTTGACGGCGCCCACCAGGAACAGCGAGCCGGCCACAAGGACGATGTCGTCGGGCAGGGAAGCCTCAACGGCCCGTTCGAGGGCGCGCACCGGATCAGGCTCAATGGCGGTCTGCCGGGGAGCGGACACCGCAGACTCGATAATCGCTTCAGGCAGGGCCGCGCGCTCAAGGCCTGGCCGGGTGAGGTAAACCGCTTCCGCCAGCGGGAAAAGAATACTGCTGATTTCCCCCACCGCTTTGTCGCGCATGCTGGCGTAAACCAGGCGGAGCCTTCGCCCCTTAAAATGGCTTCGAACGAAATCCGCCACTTCGCGGGCTGCTGCCGGATTGTGCGCGCCATCTAGCAGGATCAACGGACGCTGCCTGATGATTTCCAGCCGGCCGGGCCAGGACGCTGACTGCAAACCCTCGCGGATGGCCTGCGGCGAGATGTGAAAGCCTGCACGGACCAGTTGGCCCGCCGCAGTTGCCGCCATGACAGCGTTCTTCACCTGGAATTTTCCCGACATTTGAAGGGTGATTGCCGTGAGGTCTCCGCCATCCATGGGCAGGTCGAAGCCGTAGCGGCCGTCCAGGTGGAAAAGATTCCGGGCGGTCCCCATGCCTGCGGTTTCGATCAAATCTACTCCGGCTTCGCGGCATTTCTGCCGGACCACCTCGCGCACTTCCGGATGCTCGCACCCCGAGACCACCGGCCGGCCCGGCTTGATGACCCCCGCCTTTTCCGTGGCGATGGCGGTTAGAGTGCTGCCCAGAAATTCCTGGTGGTCGAGATCCACGTTGGTGATGACGGAGACCGCCGGGTCGATGACATTGGTGGCGTCGAGGCGCCCGCCCATACCCACTTCGAGCACGGCAAAGTCCACCGCCGCCCGCGCAAAGTGCCGGAAGGCGACGGCCGTGAGGTATTCGAAAAAGCTGGGGCGGTGCGGCAGAACGCGTGCCTCGATCAGCTTATCCACTGCGTGGTGGACCGCCGTAAAGGCGGCTGCAAACTCGTCGTCTGAAAGGTCCCGGCCGTTGATGCGAATCCGCTCATTGACGCGGATGAGATGCGGCGAAGTGTAAAGCCCGGTGCGGTAGCCGGCGCGCTCCAGGATGGCCGCCAGCATGGCGCAAGTCGATCCTTTGCCGTTGGTCCCCGCCACGATGGCCGTCGGGTAACGGCGTTCGGGATGGCCCAGGGCGCCGAGGATGGCCCGGATGGCTTCGAGATCAAATTTTCTGCCGTGCAGTTCGTGCCCGCGTTCCCACAGGATGCTGAGGCATTCGGCATATGGAATGGCGGCTTGGGATGGGATGGGTTCGATCATTTGCGGGGCTCGGAGGCGTTCCATGCTCCCATAAATTCCAGGGTTTTTGAAAGATAAGCCTTCAGCTCAGTGCGCGGAACGATGGCGTCGAGCATTCCGTGCTCCAGCAGAAATTCCGCCGTCTGGAATCCCTCGGGCAGCTTCTGGTGGATGGTCTGCTCAATCACGCGGGGGCCGGCAAACCCGATCAGCGCCCCGGGTTCGGCGATGTTGAGGTCGCCCAGCATGGCAAAACTGGCCGTGGTGCCGCCGGTAGTGGGATTGGTCAGCACCGAGATGTAAGGCTTCCTGACCTCATCATAGCGGGCCAGAGCGGCGCTGATTTTTGCAAGCTGCATCAGGCTGATGGTGCCTTCCATCATGCGCGCGCCGCCGGAGCAGGAAACAATCACCAGCGGAAGCTTCTTCTTAATGCAGCGGTCGACGGCGCGGGTGATTTTTTCTCCCACTACGGCGCCCATGCTGCCGCCAATAAACCGGAATTCCATGGCGCAGATGATCAGCGGCTTTCCGTCCAGGCTGCCCTCGCCCACACGGACAGCGTCCTTTGCGCCGGTCACAATTTCAGCGGCCTTCAGGCGGTCTCGATAGCTTTTTCTGTCCACGAATTCCAGGGGGTCGGGAGAACTCATGCCGGTATCGTGCTCGAGGTAACTGCCGTCATCAAACAGCATGGCCAGGCGGGCGTCAGAGGTCATCTTGAAATGGAAATTGCATTTGGGACAGCAATGCAGGTTCTGTTCGATATCTTTTTTCCAGAGGATGCTCTTGCAGGACTCGCACTTGGTCCACAAGCCTTCCGTCTGGGCGCGCTTTTCCGCCGGCAGAGGCGATTCAAGCGGCTTCTTTTCTTTTCGGAACCAGGTCATGAGAAACCCAATTTCCCCGCGCACCGTTCGCAGGTATTCATCAGGCGGGGCACAGCTTTCAATATTCGATGCCCCGCTGGGCGAGGATGCCTTTCTGATAAGGGTGCTTCACCTCTCGCATCTCCGTTACCAGGTCGGCGATCTCCACAACGGAGGCGTGGGCGTTCCGCCCGGTCAGGATCACGTGAACCATCTCCGGCTTGCTTTTCAGCGTCTCCACGACCCCTGCCGGGTCGAGCATCCTGTAACTGATGGCGTAATTCACTTCGTCCAGGATGACCATGTCGTACTCTCCGCCGGCGATGGCCTGGCTTGCATATTGCCACGCTTCTTCCACCATGCGGACGTCTTCCGGGTCCGGTTTTTCCACGCCGACCTTGACGAATCCTCGTCCCATCGGCAGAATTTTGATCCTGTCTTCTCCCAGCATCGCGCAGGTATCCAACTCCCCGTAATGCCAGGAGCCTTTGATGAATTGTACCATCAATACCTTCAGTCCCTGGCCGATGGCTCGAAAAGCCGTGCCCAGCGCCGCGCTGGTCTTGCCCTTGCCCGGGCCGGTAAAAACGATGATCAATCCCTTTCTGGATTCAGGCAAAGACATCCCTTTCTCTAAGAGTAGCGGCGGCCTTACGCCGCCACGTGGCAAGGTAACCTTGCCGCTACATCAATCGCTGCTCAGCGGGCGTAGGGGAAACCCCGCAGGATGGTGAATCCCCGGTAGATCTGTTCCAGCAGCATGGCCCGGGTCCAGTCGTGAGTCAGGGTCATGCGGGAAAGCGAGAGCAGAATGCTGGCGTGCTGCCGGAAGGCCGGCGAGAATCCGTCCGGCGCGCCCACCACAAAGGCAATTCCCTTCGCCCCGTGCACTCCCTGGCCACCCAGCCACATGGCAAAATCCTTTGAACTCCACTCGGCGCCCTGGGGGTCCAGAAAAACGCGCGTGCTGCCGGCCATTTTTTCCAGCATGCGTGTTTCCACGGGCGTAGCCTTTTTCGCGCTCCTGCTTTTTCCGGTTTCGGGCAGCTCTTCAATCACAATGTCGGTAAATTTGGCAATTCGATTGGTGTAATCGGCAATCAGCGCCCGCAGGTGCGGGTTTTTCGTCTTGCCTTCCCAGAATACCCGAATGCGCATGGCGACTGTCCTTCACTTGCGATTCACGATGCTCGCGGATGCCGCCTGTACGAAACGGCCTGGCCCGGGCCATCAGCCCTTGGGCACCGGTAACCGTGGCGCCACCTTCCAGAGCCTCTCGAGGTCGTAAAATTCGCGGGCCTTCTCGGAGAAAATGTGGACTACAAAATCGAAGTAGTCCATCAGAATCCATTCCGACTGCGCATAACCTTCCAGGTGCGCGGGAAGCAATTCCCACTTCTTTTTCAGCTCTTCCTGGATGGCGTCGCAAATCGCCCGGGTGTGCCGGGATGAAGTGCCGCTGCAGATCACAAAGGTGTCTGCAAATGAACAGATTTTGCCAACGTCCAGCACGGTCAGGTTTACGGCCTTCCGGTCCTGAGCGGCGCGGACGGCCTCACGCAAGTTCGCCGTCATTTTCCTCCATGGAGCTGGTGTGCTGCCAGGTACAGCCCTTCCTTCAGTATATATTCTTCCACCATCGGAGGCACCATGCCCTTAATGCTCTGCTTCCGCCGGATGGCATTCCGTAAGTCGGTGGAAGCCACCGGAACCTCCACGTGCGGCAGGATGTGCAGGGTGGTGCGCCGCAGGCGAATCTGCCGGGAATTCCTGCGGGGCCGCTGGTCGAGCAGTTCGCGCGGCAGCGACTTTTCAACTTCGCGGCTGTCGAATCCCGGCCGCGAGACCACGATAAAATCTGTGAGATCCAGCAGTTGCCGGAACTGTTTCCAGTGGGGCAGGTCAATCAGCGCGTCGAGGCCGATCAGGAAGTACAGGCTGTCGCCGGGCTTCAGCATGCGCTTCGCGCGCCGCACCGTGTCGATGGAATAGTTCGGACCCGCATGCAGCTCCGGCGATTCCAGCGTAGAGGGGACAAACCGGGAATCCTCAGCGCAGGCCAGCGCCACCATGGCAAAACGGTGATGGTAATCGATGAGTCCGTTCCCGGTCTTATGCGGCGGGCACCCCGTCGGGACAAATAACACCTTGTTCAGGCGCAGCCGCCGGACCGCGGCTTTGGCCGCCTGCACGTGGCCGGAGTGAATCGGGTCGAAAGCCCCACCAAAAATAGCAATTTTCACGCGGTCGTTAATCCTGCCAGCCGTCGGGCCGGATTGCAAATCTCCAATCACAACTCATGCGACTCAGAAACAGAATCTTCGGAAAGGCTGAGCCGCGGGATCTCCTGCAGACCGGCCCAGGCGGCTCGTTTCAGCTCTTCGAGGCCTTCGCCGGTAACGGATGATATCTCGTAGAGCGGGCGTTTCTGTTGCCGGCAAAACTCGCGGAGTGCCAGCAGGCGATCGCCGTCGCCCGCGGCATCCACACGAGAAGCTACCATCAGCATGGGTTTTTTGGCAACCGCCGGGCTGAAGCTTTCCAGTTCCCCGAGAATAACGGAGTAATCCTCAGTCGGATCCCGGCCTGTAAATTCCGCCACGTCGATCAGATGCAGCAGCAGGCGGGTGCGCTCCACGTGCTTGAGGAAGCGGTCGCCCAGCCCCTTTCCTTGATGCGCGCCGGCAATCAGGCCGGGGATGTCCGCCATCACAAAGGAGTCTTCTTCACCCAAGGCCACCACGCCCAGCGAGGGCTCGAGTGTCGTAAAAGGGTAGTCGGCAATGCGCGGCCGGGCGGCGCTGAGCCGCGAAATCAGCGTGGATTTGCCGACATTGGGGAAACCCACCAGGCCAACGTCCGCCAGAAGCTTCAGTTCCAGGCGCAGGTCGCGATCTTCGCCGGGAGTGCCGGGGTCGGCCCGGCGAGGAGCCTGGTTGGTGGAGGAGGCAAAGCGCGCGTTGCCTCGCCCGCCGTGTCCGCCTTTGGCCACCAGGAAGCGCACGCCCCCGGTGTCAAAATCAACCAGCTTGTCGCCGCTGCCAGCGTCATAAACCACGGTTCCAACAGGGACCTGGATCACCAGGTCTTCGCTGTTCTTGCCGTGACAGTTGGAGCCTTCGCCGTGGCCGGCGCGGCGCGCGCGGAACTCTTTGTTAAAGCGGAATTTCAGCAGAGTGTTGAGATGCGCGGAGGATTCCAGGTAGACGCTGCCGCCGTCGCCGCCGTCGCCGCCGCTGGGGCCGCCGCGCGGGACGTACTTCTCCCTCCGGAAAGCCATGCAGCCGTTTCCGCCACCGCCCGCCGTTACATGGATCTTGGCTTCGTCGACAAACATCAGAAACTCTTTCGCAGCGCCAGAGACAAGGATACCCCGCACCCCGCCCTCAGGCGAGCATGAAGTTTACGGTCGCTGGGTGATGCCTGATAAAAGAAACGCGGTGAGCAAGCCCCGCAAAGCGGGGTTCGCCCACCGCGCGAAGGATTCAGTTTGCTGACGGGATCAGAATGCTGACGAAACGGCCCGCGCGGCCCTTGTCTTCAAACTTGACCACGCCGGAAACCTTGGCAAAAAGCGTGTCGTCCTTGCCCTTGCCCACGTTGTCTCCGGGCTTCAGCGGGGTGCCGCGCTGGCGAACCAGGATGTATCCGCCTGTGACCATCTGCCCGTCAAAGCGCTTGACGCCGAGCCGCTGGGCGTTGGAATCCCGACCGTTTCTTGAACTGCCTAAACCTTTTTTGTGTGCCATTTCAAAAGCCTCTTCTATGGTCTTGCCCCGCTGTTGCGTTTAGGGGGCCACGATTTCGTTGATCCGGACTTCACTGTAATTCTGCCGGTGGCCGATCGTCCGGCGATATTGCTTCTTCCGCTTGTATTTCAAAACGCGGACCTTGCTTGCGCGGTCATTGGCCAGAATAGTCGCCGTCACCTTGGCGTTTTCCACCAGCGGCGTTCCCAGCACCAATTCCTTCCTGCGCACGGCAAACACGTGGTTGAATTCCACGCCGGCGCCCGGCTCACCCGGAAGCCTCTCTACCCGCACCACGTCTCCCGGTGAAACCTTGTATTGCTTGCCACCGGTCCGAATAATCGCATACATATACAGTCACCTCAATGTTGTTGACAGAAAGCAAGCTATTCTAGCGTTGATCCAGCAGTTGTGTCAACGACTTGGGCGCTTCCGGCCTGCGCCTTCAACGCGAAGGGCCCTTTGGATCAGTGGGTTTGACCGGGCGTTTCGAGCGCGCAGGCCGCTGAACTTTCAGTTGCGCCTTCAGCAACTGCGTCTTTCGGCCCGTTCGCTTGCCGAGCTTTTGGTTCAAAAACCGGCCCTTGGCCATACTCAATATCCTGAATTCAGTTTAACCCTTGCCTGTGGGAAAACGAAACAGATCCTTCTCCCGCTGACTTTCTAATTTGTCGTAGAGGCGGCTTTACGCCGCCACTTGGCGAGATAAACTCGCCGCTACGAGTCCAACGCTATGCGTGCTCTCGCCTTCACCTCAGCCAAGTCCAATTTCAAGCTTGGTAATCGAGGCGGGCTTGAACGTCCAGGTAAAGCGCGAACCTGAAACATTTGCCGGCATTTCCGTGGGCTGCACGGCGTCCGGATGCTCAAAGGTGTTATGGGCGTGAATATCCGCATGGGTCAGCACGGTGGCCTGGCCCGAACGAGTTGAAGCTCCGCGCAGCACAATTTCCGTGGTGCACTCTTCGCTGGCGTGCGAATTCACCACCGTCACCACCAGCTTCTTTTCTTTCTGATGGAGCGATGCCGAACCGGCCACGCCCCAGAGCGTTTTGCTCTTTCCTTCGTAGGTGTAGGAAATGGACGGAGCGTCGGCCACAAAGCGCAGCGAATGGCCGCCGCGATGCGCCTTATACATATCGAAAACCCAGAAGACGGGTGTGACGGTGAAGCGGTCTTCCAACGCCAGGAAGGACGTGTGGATGTTGTTGATGAGCTGGGCTGCATTGCACATGGCCAGCTTTTCAGCGTGGCGGTTGAAGATGTCGAGCGTGATGCCGGTGACCAGCGCATCGCGCAGCGAGGGCGGATAGCTGAACAGGTAGCGCGGGTCGATGGAGGGCCCTTTGTGCCAGGCGCCCCATTCGTCCACCACCAGCTTAACGTGGTGCTCCGTGTCGATTTCTCCCATGGCCAGCCAGTGCTTGGGAAGGATGGAATCCATTACGTCCGCCTGCCAAAGCATCTGGTACCAGCCGGGCACGTCGTAGTCAATCGAGCTGCCCTTGCCGGTGGTCCCGCAATAGTAGTGTAGCGACAGACCCCACATCTTCGAGATCTCGTCCTTGCCTTTGGCGGCCAGGCCTTCAAAGAGGCCGCGTGTCCAGTCCACGGCTGGATTGTCGATTGCCGTGCCCGGGCCCGAGCCGATGAGATGCAGCCTTAAACCGAAGTTGGCCATCCACGTTGTGAAGCGCCGGAACTCTGTCGCATATTCCCGGGGCGTGAAATTTCCGCCGCAACCCCAGGACTCATTTCCAACGCCCCAATAGAGAACGTTGTAAGGGTCCCGGCTGCCGTCGGCGGCGCGCTGTTTGGCGAGCGTGGTGCTGCCGGCCGGAGAATTGCAGTATTCCACCCACTGGTAAAAATCGTAAGGTGTCAGGCTGCGGACGTTGGCGGCGAAGTACGGCCTGGCTCCTGCCAACCGGCAGAAGCGCATGAACTCGGGTGTGCCGAAAGTGTTGGGTTCGTACTTCTGGGGGCCGTCCGGGGCTTCCCGAATCTCGCGCGTGTTGGCCCAGAAATTGGTGCGGACGGGGCGCTCTGCCTGCGGGCCAATGCCGTCGCGCCAGTTGTAACTGTCGGCAAAGCAGCCGCCCGGCCAGCGGTCCACGGAAACCTCCATCTGCCGCATGCGGTCCACCAGCGACTTGCGGATGCCGCCTACGTTCGGGATCTTCGATTCCTTGCCCACCCAGATGCCGTCATAGATGCAGCCGCCCAGATGCTCGGTGAACTGGCCGTGGAATTCCGGAGCGATTCGCCCCACGGGCTCGTCCACGAGGATTTCGATCGATCCACCCGCGGCCCGCGCAGTTCGGGGAGCCATGCCTGTGGCGGCCAGCGCCAGTGACGAAGAAAGAAATTCGCGACGTTTCATGGATTTCACCTTCCGGCACGCGGAGGGATACGATCGCTATTGCAGCGACCGCGAGAGTCCGCCATCAAAACGCCCTGGTTCAGGCGCCAGCATCCCGCACGTTTGCCAGGCAGCAGAGAGGCCGGAGAAGAATAGGGTTGAACCTGAGACATCGTCGAAGGGCCTCTGGCTGCGGTGGGCTTTGTTCTATGCAAGCGCTTTCAGCAAAGCAGGAGTATGGCAACACGGAGCGCTCGCTGTTGTCAAGAATTCTTTCCACGAAATCACAGCTATCGGTTTCTGCTTCATTCACCCCGAACTGCCCGCCGGCCGGACGCGGCGTGCACACGCCATTCTCCCTCTTCCGCAGAAAATTGTTATCCTGAGAGATGCAGGTGGAACGGATGAGTCCCTCTGGCTCTCGAAAGCAGCAGGGACTTGCAGGGAGGGTGAATTTTGAAGACGAAAAACAAACGGCGGGAGGGGCTGGAGGCGGAGATTTGCGGGGCCATGGTCATTGAATCCAGGAGGCTTTCGAGCGCTCTGGGCGCCCGGGTCATTCAGGCCAGCGAGGCCTTCCAGCATACGGGCAGCTTTAAATTCCGCGCGGCGTACAACGTGGTGATGCGGGCGGAGGCGGACCTTTTTATCACCGCATCCTCCGGAAACTTTGGGCAGGCGCTGGCCTACGCCTGCCAGTTGCTTGGGAAGTCCTGCATTGTGGTGATGCCCCTGACTTCGTCGCAGGTGAAAGTGGATGCCGTGCGGGGCTACGGGGGCAAGGTTGAACTGATTGACGTGACGGCCAAATCGCGCTGGGACCGTGTGTGGGAACTGGCAAAGGAGCATCCCGAAGCTTATGTCGCCAGCCCCTACGACGATCCCTGGGTGATTGAGGGGAATAGCAGTCTGGGCAGGGAACTCGCTGCCCTGGAATATGACTTTGACAGCGTCGTCGTGCCGGTGGGCGGCGGCGGCCTGGCCTCAGGGATTCTGGTGGGCCTTCGGGATGCAAAAAACCGTGTTCCGGTTATCGGGGCGGAGCCTCTGCTGGCAAATGATGCGGCACGTTCGCTGCGCGAGGGCCGGATTGTTTCCAATGAAGGGGAGCCGCAAACCCTTGCCGACGGGGCCCGGACGCTTTGCCTCGGCGACCGCAACTGGGAGATCCTCAAAACCGGTCTGCAGAAGATTGTGGAGGTCCCGGAGGGGAAAATCGCTGAAGGTTTGCGGGTGCTCTTCAGCCTGGCGAATTTGAAGGCGGAGCCGACCGGTGCGCTGGCCATTGGGGCAATGCTGGCAGCTCCGGAAGCCTTCGCAGGCCGGACCGTCTGCTGCCTGGTGAGCGGCGGAAACGTCGATCCCGAAGTCTATGCCCGCCTGCTGCTGGGGCAGTGATGTGCTGAATCAGGAGGCGGGCAGCTCCTGCATTGGAGTTGCCGGCGGGAATCGGGTGGGAGATGGTGGTGCGCTACCGTTGCTCTGCCGGGACGATGAACGTCCGGGACATCCGGTCATGCCAGGTCAGCCCTTCGGCGTCGACCGCCGCCCAGATAAACCCCAGCATCAGGGCCGAGGATGAAACCAGATAGCCGAAACCCCGCCAGAGGCAGTCCGAAAGCCTGGGCGGGTTGCCTTCGAAGGTGATCACTTCGAGCCTGGCCCACATCAGTCCCGGGGTGGCTGAAGCCATGGCCGTGCAGCCTGCAAAATAGAGCATGACGAAGAACGCAGCGATCAGGACTGTTACCCCCAGCTCCAGCGGCTCAGGGGAAAACTCGCCGCCGACTTGCCAAAAGATCAGCGCGCAGAGCCCACCCGCAACCAACAGGACCAGGGCGTCAATCAAGGCAGCGTAAAAGCGCATCTTCATCCGGGCGATGGGCACGGAGGCGGGCTCGTCTTCGTCGGGAACCGGCAGCGAACGCTTGGAAGATCCCAGTTCAATTTCAAGAGGCCCCATATCAGTGCCGGGATTTGGCCGAGGGGGTGGCGGCGGGGCCTCCACTGCTTCTTCTCCTTCCAGGAAGGCGGATTCAAAACTGCCCATACCAAACGACGGAGGGGCAGGGCGGAATTCGGGCCTGGGCTTTGGATGGCTTGCCGAACTATCCGCGGACGGGAACTCGATCACGTGAGGCCGGGGCTCTTCCGGTTTGGGCTGGGAGGGTCCGAAATCCAGGTTCAGTGCGTTGTGGCCGCGCTCCGACTCCTTGTTCAGGCGCGCGCGGCGCTGGCGATATTCCTGCACGCGGTCTGCGAGCTCCTCCTGCCAGGGAGAAAGACCCGGGCGAGACGCGGGCCTTGGGGATGGGGGCGCTGCTTCAGGTTGAACAGGGTCTGGGAGGGCGGCCTGGGGTTCCAGTTCCACGTCTAGGCTGCCGGATTCCTCTTCGGTCAGCTCTGTCTGGTCCAGCGGCGATTCGGGTTCCGGCTCCGGTTCGACCGGGGCTTCTGATTCCGGACCGAGACGGTGAAAAAGCGGTGGAATTCCCTCAACCGGACCGCTCACCTGAGTGAAGTGATGGCCACACTTCTTGCATTCCTCTTTTCCCGGAAAGCTGATAAAACCACACTTAGGACATTTCACTGCGACGGGAAACCCCCCTTTGAGCCTCCGAGCAAAGTTCCCAAAACATCTTAACAAATTCATGCGCGTCAAGAAAGGATTTGCGGTTAGAATACAAGCTTTGACAACTGTGATGGGCCTTATTAGCTACTTTTCCAACGGGCAAAGAACTTTCCGACCCTGGCTGGCAATGCCGTTTGCCTTACTGCTGTTGTCCCTTTCTTTTGAGGTGTTTGGGCAAACGCTGCCGGCCGTTCCTTCGGGCCTGATGAACCAGGGTTCTATGGTCACCGTCCGTTCGGATTCCCAGGAAAAAAAAGGCGATGTTTATTACCTGCGCGGCCACGTGGTGGTGAATTACAAAGAAATGGAGGTCACGGCTGACCAGGCTTCCTACAATCAGTCAACCAACCGGGTGGTTGCCAAAGGCCACGTGACTTATAACGACCCGACCGCTCATCTCGATGCGGATGAACTCCATTACGACGTGGCCACTGGCAAGGGCTGGTTCCTCAATGGCAAGGGGTACGTGCACCCGCGTATGAAACATCGCCTTGGGGTCATGGAGACGGAAAGCCCGTTTTACGTGCAGGCCAAAATCGTTGAAAGGCTGAACGAGCTTTCCTACAAGATCAGCGACGGCCGGGTAACCACCTGTGAGTGTGAAAAGACGGGATGGTCCATCACCACCAGCAGCGCCAGGGTGAAAGTCGGCGACAAGGTGATTGCCCACAACGACATTTTTCATTTTCTTCGCGTGCCGGTGTTTTACACTCCGGTGGTTGTGGACTCCATTGCGCCCCGTCCCCGGCAGAGCGGTATATTGCTTCCTACCGTGGGCAACTCTTCGCAGAAGGGATTTACTTTCGGTGATGGTTTTTATTGGGCCATGAACCGCAGCGCGGACCTGACGCTGGGGGTGGTCAATTACAGCAATCGCGGCCTGGGGGGCACCGGCGAGTTCCGGGTGCGGCCCAGCGCCGACAGCAGCTTTGAGGTTAGCGCTTTTGGCGTACATGATAAGGGACCCCCAGGTTCTCCGGAACTGGCGGCGCCGGGCGAGAGTCTCAAGGCGACCGGTGAGACAGACAATTTTATCGGGGGCTTTCGGGGTGTTGTCGACGTGAATTACTCCAGTTCGCTTGCTTTCCAGCAGGCGTTTGCCAGCAACTTTGCGCAGGCCGTCACTTCAGAGGTGCGGCAGACGGGCTTCCTGACAAAGAACATTGATGCCTATAGCGTCAATTTCTACGTTTCGCGCTATCAGAACTTCCTCTCGACGACAGGCGGCGCAGCAAATTCCGTAACCATCCGGCAGATGCCCAGCTTTTCTTTATCGGGCATGGACAAGCAGGTGGGCCATACGCCCCTGTTTTTTTCTTTCGACACTTCGGCGGGAGCGGTGTCGCGTTCGGAGCCGGATTTTGCGACGCCTAATTTTTCCGAGCGCTTCAATTTTCATCCCGAGCTGACTTTGCGGATGAAACCTTTTCTGCACTTTCACGTGACCCCGTCGGGCGGCGTGTGGGTGACGCGATACGGCACCAGCCTGCGGACGGACCGCAGCGCCGTGGACCGCTTTATGGGCGACTTCTCCCTGGACATCCGGCCGCCCTCACTTGAAAAGGTTTTTGCCCGCCCGGTCCACGGTTACCTGCTGAAGCATGTGATTGAGCCGGACATTCAGTATCACCTGGTCCGGGCCACCGATCCGCAGAATATTATGGATGTGGTGCGTTTTGACAATCTCGATACGATGGCCGAAACCAATGAGATTGAGTATTCGCTGACCAACACCATCCTGGTGCGCAAAGATGTGCCCAGTGGTCAACCGATTCCCCAGGCCCGCGAACTGCTTTCCCTGCGGCTTTCCCAGATCTATTATTTCAACCCCACTTTCGGCGGGGCGCTCCAGCCGGGCACGGACATTGTCTGGCAGCCGACCACGGCACTGACGGGTTTTGCTTTTGCCCGGGGCCGGAACCTCTCACCGCTGGTCTCCGTGCTGAAGCTGGCGCCGTCTTCGCACTACGACACCGAGTTGCGCGCGGACTTCAGCCCCAATGGCGGAGGCGTGCTGAACGCCGGCATCGCATCCAGCGTCCACCGGGGGCTGGTGGGCCTGTCGATGACGGATTTCTTCATCAGCCGCACAGCGGAGCAGTTGACGCCGGTGCTGCCGACGACCCCGCTTTCCCAGATTCCATCGGCCAACCTGCTTCGCCTGGTTGGAACCTATGGAAACATGGACCATAATGGTTTGAGCAGTGCCTTTGGCATCGACTATAACTTTGTGCAGCGCATCGCCCAGGGGGTCGTTGGGCAGCTCGGATACCGTTTTTCATGCTTCGCCGTCAACATGGAATACCGAAGGTTTTCGCTGGGTCCAATCCGCCAGGAAAATGAGTTTCGCGTAGCTGTCTCGCTGGCGAATGTTGGTAGCTTTGGAAACCTGCGGCAGAACGAACGCTTGTTTTAAGCCTTTCAGGCCGTGACGTTTGGGTGCCTGCCGGCAGGCGGTAGAAATCCAACGGACTCAGTGGCGCCCCGGGCTGAATCGAATCGACCCATAAGGAAAACGACCATGTCATTCCCCGTTCATCGCCCCCGCCGGCTGCGCCGGACAGAACCCATTCGCGAGCTGGTGCGGGAGACCCGGCTATCGCCGCGCTCGCTGATTTATCCTCTTTTTGCCTGCCCGGGTTCAAAGGTCAAGGAAGAAATCGACTCCATGCCGGGAAACTACCGCTGGTCGGTGGACCTGCTGGTGGAAGAGTGCAAGGCGGTCCAGGACCTCGGAATCCCTGCGGTGATTTTCTTTGGGATTCCCGAGAGCAAAGATGACGTGGGTTCGGGCGCTTATGATGCCAACGGGATTGTGCAGCGTGCCGTTCGTGCGGTCAAAAAGAGCGTGCCGGATTTGATGGTGATTTGCGACACCTGCCTGGATGAGTACACCAGCCACGGCCATTGCGGCCTGGTCAGGGACGGTGAGGTGGAGAACGACCCCACTCTGGAGCTTCTGGCAGAAACCGCTTTGACGCAGGTGCAGGCGGGGGCCGACATGGTGGCGCCATCGGACATGATGGACGGCCGCGTAGGGCGCATTCGGGACGAACTGGATGCACACGGCTTCAGCGCCATTCCCATCATGGCTTATTCCGCCAAGTATGCTTCCGCGTTTTACGGGCCGTTCCGCGAGGCGGCGCATTCGTCGCCCAGGTTCGGCGACCGGCGTTCCTACCAGATGGACCCGGCCAATCAGCGCGAAGCCATGCGCGAAATTGCCCTCGACATTGAAGAGGGCGCGGACATCATCATGGTGAAGCCCGCCCTGGCCTATCTCGACATTATTGCGCTGGCCCGCCAGGCTTTTGATGTTCCCCTGGCGGCCTACCAGGTGAGCGGAGAATTCTCCTTGATTGAAGCCGCCTCCCGCGCTGGCTGGATTGACCGCAAACGCGCGGTCCTGGAGACACTGCTGTCGATACACAGGGCTGGCGCCGATATGATTCTCACTTACTTTGCCAAGGACGTCGCCGGATGGCTCGAATGCTGACTCCGCATTGCCTCCGGCATCATCTATTTTGCAGGGACGGACTCTGATGGCGACTGTGCGACCCCGGCCTGTTGTGCGGTCGTCGTCGGCCTTGCATCGTAGTTCCGCGTGGAGCTTGCCCGGGGCGGTTGCCTTTGGCCTTCTCGCCGTCTGCGGTCTGTTGTGTCCGCCTGCCACTCAGGCTGCCGGCCGGCAAAGTTCTCTCGCGCGGGCGATCGACGCCATCCTTCATGCTTCGCCCGCCGGCCGCGGCTTCTGGGGGATTGAGGTTGTGCGGCTCTCCGACGGCGAGATCCTCTACGCGCGCAACACTCTGCACCTTTTCCTGCCAGCTTCCAACATGAAGATGTTCACCACTTCGGCGGCGCTCAGCACGCTGGGGCCGGACTTCGTGTTTCGCACCACGGTTGAGAGTTCGGCTGCGCCGGACCCCGCCGGCCGCGTGCCGGACCTCGTCCTGGTCGGGCGTGGCGATCCCAATCTGGGCAGCCGGGTGGTGCC